>OFGN01000120.1_pt1 | contig 85563 bp, 89 predicted proteins | sample 1521821 | NCBI WGS metagenome assembly OFGN01 (sample SAMEA3504094, study PRJEB24116) | mouse gut metagenome | biome: mouse gut; feature: mouse-associated habitat; material: faeces | place: Denmark | collected 2011
CCGCCGGCGGCTCCACCGGACTCACCGCAGGATGCCTCTACAATGACCGCAACGGCAACAATCCGGCATCCGCCAAGGGGGCATGGACCATCAACCTCACCGGCTACGCGGCATATCAGCTGCGCATAGGCAAGCTCCCGGTGACCCTCATGTACCGCCCCACCCTACCGGTGACAGGGGTGTTCTTCGCGCCCGACTATGGTGAACTGTACTATGAAATCTATCTGGGCAACGACAAGGGTCTGGTGCACGGAGCCTGGTGGGGCAACTATTTCTCACTTGACAATCTGCTTACAGCCGACCTGCACCTTGGCTCGACCAATCTCAGGCTCGGCTACCGCGCCAATATCTTCTCATCGAAAGTGAACGATACTGTGACCCACATATATAACCATTCGTTCGTGATAGGAATAAGCGGCGAGTGGCTGTCGTTCAACCCGAGAAAGCCACATTCGCGGAAAGCGAGAAGCATTTCACCGATATTTTAAGAGTATATCGACTTTTAACTTCATGAAGCCCTTAAGATGCGAAACATATTTTTCATAACATCCCTGATATCAGCCATATTTATGGGGCTGACCTCCTGCCATAAGATAGAGGAGCGTGCCGATGATCCGCGAGGCAATTTCGAAGCCTTGTGGAGCATCCTTGACGAGCACTACTGCTTCTTCAAAGAAAAGGGGGTGGACTGGGACCAGGTGCATGATAAATATGCATGTCGAATAGGGAGCGAGATGACCCGAGAGGAGCTGTTCATAGTGTGTGCCGACATGCTTGACGAGCTGCGCGACGGACATGTGAACCTGTCGGCACCGTTCAACACATCGTACTACCGCAAATGGTGGAGCGACTATCCTCAGAATTTCAACAAGCGTCTCATAGAGGAGAGCTATTTCAATTTCAACTACCGGCAGTCGTCGGGGATGATATACGGACTTCTTGAAAACAATATCGGGTATATCTACTACGAAAACTTCTCGGCTACCGTCGGTGAGGGGAACCTCGACTACGCACTCAACTTCCTCGCGGCGGCTCGCGGGCTCATAATAGACATACGCGACAACGGCGGCGGCTCGCTGACCAATGTGGAGACCCTCGTGGCCCGGTTCATAGACCGCCCCACCCTCGTAGGCTACATATCGCACAAGACAGGTCCGGGTCACGATGATTTCTCCGAGCCTTATGCCATCACCTATAATCCTGCCGGACCCGGGCGTGTGCGCTGGGCAAAGCCGGTGGTAGTTCTCACCAACCGCTCGACATTCTCAGCCGCCAACAATTTCGCCTCGGTGATGAAGCTGCTGCCTGGCGTGAGGATAGCGGGAGCCACCACAGGAGGAGGATCGGGCATGCCTTACTCCTCGGAGATACCATGCGGATGGAGCGTGAGGTTCTCGGCGTGCTCCATGCTTGACGCCAACGGAGTGTCGACAGAGGGGGGAGTGACCCCGACAGAGGGATGTGCCGTGGATATGGACCCGCAGGACGCCCTCAACGGCAAGGACACCATACTTGAAAAAGCCATGGAACTGCTCAACAATTAAGCACAGCGAGAGGTTATAATCAGAAGAGCTTCAAGACCCGAACGGTATGGAAATACGGCAGAACATATTCATGAGAATCGCTCGATTCTATATAGAAGGTTTCCGGTCCATGACAGTGGGCAGAAAACTCTGGGCCATAATCATCATCAAGCTCATATTCATATTTCTTGTGATGAAACTGTTTTTCTTTCCCGATATTCTCAAGCGGGACTACGCCACGGATGAAGAGAGAGCCGGAGCTGTGAGGGAAGAACTGATCGACAGGTCGCTGTGACTCACCATCAAGAACTATTTATTTGCCTCAGACAACAACCATTAATTCCAATTAGATATGACTGACCTAATGACAGTAGTCGACTGGTCGAGAGGCCTGTTTGCCCTCACCGCCATGTACCATTGGCTCTTCGTGCCTCTGACGCTCGGACTCAGCGTAATTGTAGGTGTAATGGAGACGCTCTATTACCGCAGCCGGAGCCAGGAATGGCTCAAAGCGACCAAATTCTGGATGACGCTCTTCGGCATAAACTTCGCGATGGGTGTCGCCACAGGCATAATCCTGGAGTTTGAGTTCGGGACCAACTGGAGCAACTATTCATGGTTTGTGGGGGACATCTTCGGAGCACCTCTTGCCATCGAAGGCCTGCTCGCCTTCTTCATGGAGGCAACATTCATCGCCATCATGTTCTTCGGCTGGAACAAGGTAAGCCCTGGGTTCCATCTGGCATCGACGTGGCTCACCACAGCGGGCGCATCCATATCAGCCTTATGGATACTCGTAGCCAATGCCTGGATGCAGTATCCGGTGGGTATGGAATTCGACCCGGCACAGATGCGCAATGTGATGGACGACTTCTGGGCTGTGGCATTCTCGCCGGTGGCTGTGCACAAGTTTCTACACGCAGTGTTTGACGGCTGGGTGCTCGCGGCGGTATTCGTGATGGGAGTGAGCGCCTATCTGATAATGCGCGGCAAGCGCAGGGAGATGGCAATGCGCTCGGTGAAGGTGGCAGGATGGGTAGGAGCTGCCGGAATGGTGCTCACCCTGTGGAGCGGTGACAGTTCGGCAGTCGACGTTGCCCGCGTGCAGCCCATGAAGCTCGCTGCCATGGAGGGACTGTACGACGGAGGCAGAGGCGAGGAGATAGTGGCATTCGGCATACTCGATCCGTCAAAGACCCTCGATGACGGCAAGGACCCTTTCATAATGAAAATAGCGATTCCCTACGGGCTGTCGATACTCGCCAACCATGACATGAATTCATTTGTGCCCGGCATAAACGACATCATAGCTGGACGCAGCATGAACGCCGAAGGGGACTCGATCGACACTGTGAGCTATGCCGAGCGCATGGCGATGGGAAAGAAGTCGCATGAGGCATTGAGGCAGTTTGACCGCGCCCTCACCGAAGGTGACACCGCGGCAATGGACGCTGCAAGGGCTGAGATAAAGGAGAACTATCCCTTCTTCGGCTACGGATATCTTGACAGTGCCGAGGAGGCAGTGCCGCCGGTAGGGATCACATTCTACTCGTTCCACATCATGGTGCTTGCGGGAGGCTATCTCACGCTGTTTATCGCGATAGCCCTGTGGAGCGCGTACAAGAGACGCCGACTGTGGGAAACCCGCTGGTGGCAGTGGGTGGCGATGCTGTCGGTGGCAGGGGTGTGGATATGCTCCGAGGCAGGATGGGTCACCGCGGAAGTGGGACGCCAGCCCTGGATCATACAGGATCTCATGCCGGCACGCGCAGCGATCTCGGCAATACCTTCGGGAACGGTGATAATCACTTTTGTGCTCTTCGCGGCAGTGTTCACAGCGTTGCTTGCCGCCGAAGCCGTAATTATGGTCAAACAGATTAACAAAGAGGAGGAATAAGCTATGACACTCACTATGCTTCAGGATTATTGGTGGATGCTCATCTCGGTGCTCGGCGCGATACTTGTGTTCATGCTTTTTGTGCAGGGAGGACAGACATTCCTACTGTGTCCCGGCAACGGAGCCGCCGACCAAAGTAAAATGATCTCGTCGCTGGGACATAAATGGGAGCTCACGTTCACGACGCTGGTAGTGTTTGGCGGCGCGTTCTTCGCTTCATTCCCACTGTTCTATTCCACAAGTTTCGGCGGTGCCTACTGGCTGTGGATGCTCATACTGCTGAGCTTTGTGCTTCAGGCCGTAAGCTACGAGTTCCGCAGCAAGCCGGGCAATATATTCGGAACCAGGACCTACGATGTGTTCCTGTTCATCAACGGCTCGGCGGGGTGTGTGCTTCTTGGGGTAGCTGTGGCTATGATGTTCTTCGGGGCAGAGTTCACAGTGAGCAAGGGGAGCATCCTTGACACAGGGTCGCCAGTGATATCCCGCTGGGCTCCGACTCATGGGTTCGAGGCTATATTTAGCTGGAAGAATCTTGTGCTCGGGTTTGCCGTGCTGTTCCTTGCACGCACTCAGGCGGCCATGTATCTGCTCAACAATCATCCGCGAAAGGATGCGTTCTTTGATGCCAACCGCCGCAGGGTGCTTGTGAACGGAGTTATCTTTGTGGTACTCTTCCTGCTGTTCGTAGGGCTTCTGCTCACCGCCGACTCACTCCAGACGGTGAAGGACGGCGGTCTTGACGGCGGAAGGTCGGTGTTTGAGACAGTCGAGTTCAAGTATCTCCATAATTATCTTGACATGCCTCTTGCACTTGTGGCATTCCTCGCAGGGACAGTGATGGTGCTGTTCGGTGTTGTGCGCTCGGCATTGGCGAGCCATTTCACAAGCGGGATATGGTGGAGCGGAATCGGTACAGTGCTTGTGGTGCTGAGCCTGTTCTGGGTTGCGGGATACAACGGTACCCCCTATTACCCATCGCTCATTGACCCATCGTCGTCGCTGACCGTACACAACAGTTCGTCATCGATGTTCACCCTCACCGCCATGAGCTGGGTGTCGCTCATCATCCCCTTTGTCCTCGCCTACATAGCGTATGCATGGAGGTCAATGGACAGGAAGTGAAAGTGATTCGATAAATTTTGTCTATCTTTGCAGCAGAGCGAAAAAATATTTTTATCAGGAATCAAGATAAAGACTTAAATAATAAATCAACCTTAAAATAAACATCAGTTCGGAATATGGCTGACGATAAGAAAGTAATTTTTTCTATGGTGGGGGTGTCGAAGATATATCCCCCGCAAAAACAAGTGCTAAAAAATATCTATCTGTCATTCTTTTATGGGGCAAAAATAGGTATAATCGGTCTTAACGGCTCGGGTAAATCCTCTCTGCTCAAGATCATTGCCGGTATCGACAAGAGCTATCAGGGAGAAGTAGTGTTCTCTCCGGGCTACTCCGTGGGGTATCTTGAACAGGACCCGCAGCTGGACCCCGACAAGACTGTGATAGAGGTGGTGCGCGAGGGTGTGCAGCCCATCATGGACCTGATTGCGGAGTTTGACAAGGTGAACGAGTCGTTCGGAGACCCGGATGTGCTTGAGGACCCCGACAAGATGGATGCACTGCTTGCCCGCCAGGCCGAGCTTCAGGACAAGCTCGATGCCGCTGACGCATGGAACATCGACTCGAAGCTCGAACGTGCGATGGATGCCCTACAGTGCCCGCCTGACGACCAGAAGATATCAACCCTCTCGGGTGGCGAACGCCGCCGTGTGGCTTTGTGCCGCCTCCTGCTCCAGCAGCCCGACATCCTTCTTCTCGACGAGCCTACCAACCACCTTGACGCGGAGAGCATCGACTGGCTTGAGCAGCATCTCCAGCAGTATCCCGGCACCGTGATAGCCATCACTCACGACCGTTACTTCCTTGACCATGTGGCGGGATGGATTCTTGAGCTTGACCGCGGCGAGGGCATACCATGGAAGGGTAACTATTCATCGTGGCTCGACCAGAAGACCAAGCGTATGGCACAGGAGGAGAAGCAGGCATCCAAACGCCGCAAGACACTCGAAAGAGAGCTTGAATGGGTGCGCATGGCTCCGAAGGCCCGCCAGGCAAAGGGCAAGGCCCGACTCAACAGCTATGACAGGCTCCTCAACGAAGACCAGAAGGAACGTGAGGAACGCCTTGAGATATTCATCCCCAACGGTCCGCGCCTTGGAGCAAAGGTGATCGATGTGCAGGGGTTCTCGAAAGCTTTCGGCAAAAAGCAGCTGTTCAAGGATCTGTCATTCTCGCTCCCTCAGGGCGGCATTGTGGGTGTGATAGGTCCCAACGGAGCAGGCAAGACCACTCTGTTCCGCCTCATCATGGGTCAGGAGACACCGGATGCAGGCACATTCGATGTGGGCGAGACCGTGAAGATCGCTTATGTCGACCAGACCCACCATGACCTTCTGCCCGAACGCAGCGTGTATGAGGTGATATCCCAGGGGGTGGAGAGCTTCCGCATGGGCGGCAGGGACATCAATGCCCGCGCCTATCTGTCGAGGTTCAATTTCACAGGAGCCGACCAGGAGAAGAAGATAGGAGTGCTCTCGGGCGGCGAGCGCAACCGTCTGCACCTTGCCATGGCTCTTAAGGAGGAGGGTAATGTGCTCCTGCTCGACGAGCCCACCAACGATATCGACGTGAACACTCTGCGCGCACTGGAGGAAGGCCTTGAGGACTTTGCCGGATGTGCAGTGGTAGTGAGCCACGACCGATGGTTCCTCGACAGGATATGCACACATATACTCTCGTTTGAGGGTGACGGCAATGTGGTGTTCTACGAGGGTTCCTACTCGGATTACGAAGAGTACAAGAAAGCCCACAACGGAGGCAAGGAGCCGGTGAGACGCCGCTACAGGAAACTTATGGAATAAATATATCACTCTAACGGATGAGGCTGTGCCCTTGATCTCATATATCCATGACATCACGGCACAGCCTCCAACTTACAATCATGAAGATACAAAACTTTTCTCTCTTCGCACTCCTTGCCGTGATGCTCGGAGTGATGTCGTCATGCTCAAAAAAGGCAGAGCTGCTTGACACGATCCCTGCCAATGTGACAACAGTAACAACATTGAATCTGCGGTCGCTATGCGAGGCTTCGGGCATAAAATTCACCGAGGAAGGCATAAAAGCATCTCCGGAAATCGAGAAGAACATAGCCCCTACCATACCGGATGTGATAAATAATCTGGCTGAGATGGATGCCAAGGGGGTTGCCGACTTCAGTACCATAGCACTCGTGCTCGACAAAAACAATACCGCCTTCATGACATTTGCCATCTCGGACTTCGAGCGGTTCAAACTTGTGATGGAGGATGCCATAACCTGGAATGCCGATAATGACGGATTCCACACCGGATATGCCGGGAACTATCCATTGGTGGCAAACGACTCTCAGATATGGATACTGTCGAGACACAACAAGACGGCGACACAGTGCGTGAAAGATGTGCTGAATGCCGCCAAGGAGATGCCCATAAGCAAGCTTGACGGTATTGCCCAGGCATTGAATCGCGATAATCTGGCAAACACCGCAATGATCAACTGGTTAGAGCAGTCGGACAAGAAACCGGACAATCAGTCGATACAGGAAAAAATGTGGAATGTCGCTGCCATCAACACTACTACGGACGGAAAATCGATAGTGCTCAACTGGGAGAGGATGACTTCGGACGGAAAGATCGAGAAGTCAAAGGGGATGCGGAATATCAATCCTGCGGTGCTTGCCTATGTGCCGGAAGGGTTCAACCTGACATTCGGAGCAGGACTGACCCCTGACTTCGACTGGACACCGTTCGAGACTATTGCCAGATTGTTCGGTGGATTCCAGGCGGAGGCTTTCATGAATGTGATAACTCCTTACCTTGAGTCCATCGACGGGACTCTGCTCATAGCTGCACGCCCGGTAACACCCAATGTGATTGACAGCGGCGACCCATCGGACTGGGATTTCATACTTCTTGTCCATATGCCTCAGAGGAAAATAAATCAGCTCACGGCTACTGTGAGTTCAATGATGGCTACCGCAGGCATCACCCCCAAGGCTGTGGGTGAGGGGCTGATTGCCGTACCCCAGTATGGCAAGGAGATAACCATAGGTAATGTGGACGGCTATCTGGGAATATCCACAATAGGATTTGACAATACACGAAATAATTCGCTTGCACCGATGTTTGTCAACAAGGAAATGTCGCTTAATATCATTGCAGATCCTTTGTCGGATTACATTAACGGTGCCCCCGAGGGTGTTGCCATGGAGTTGGCTATCGAAATGTCGGGCGGAAAGGGCCAGGCGAAATTCGCGCTTCCGGGAAGCAATGGTCCGATACTGACCTATCTGCTTTCTATAATGCTGGATTAGGACCAGAGGGCTATAAGTTTTTTTGACCAAAGGACCAGAGGGCTATAGGATTATGGCTCTATGGTCCTGTGGTCTGAAATTATTCGGGGCTTTAAATGATATAATGATGATACAAAACATTACTCTGCGGAGGGTGCTTCCGCAGGTGTTCCGCGGGAGCGAGAAGGAGTCGCCTGTGTGCGATAGTGAGGTGTGGATGCGTGATGAGTTGGTGTTCACGCGCCCCGGCAACTATATAATCGAGGCGGAGAGCGGGACCGGAAAGTCGTCGCTCTGCTCTTTTATATATGGGGCACGCACTGATTACGACGGGGAGATACTTATGGATGGGGAGCCTGTCAAGGGGTATTCCATTGAGAAATGGTGCCGGCTGCGCCGTGAGGCGTTGGCTTATCTGCCGCAGGAGATGCGGCTGTTTCCTGAGCTGTCAGTGATGGATAATATCATGGTGAAGAACCGTCTTACCTCCTACCGCAGTGAGGCGGAGATATTGCAGATGCTTGACCGCCTGGAATTGCGGCATAAGGCGGAATGGAACGCAGGACTACTCAGTGTGGGCCAGCAACAGAGGGTGGCTATAATCAGGGCTCTGTGCCAACCGTTTGATTTCCTGCTTGTGGACGAGCCTGTGAGCCATCTCGATGCGAGAAACAATGAGTCGGTGGCTGCATTAATAGTCGAGGAGGCTGAAAGACGATCGGCTGCCGTAATTGCCACTTCGGTAGGGAACAAGCTCACACTCAACGAGTTCAGACTACTGCACCTTTAGATGGATTCTTTATCAATAAATTATTACTAAATAAAATACAGGAGAACAGACAGGAGAACAGGAGAACTATTTCTGTAACTACAAAACCATAAATTTTCAAACATATTTTAAACCATAAATACACATTTATATATGAATACCACCGATCTTCTATCTATTATCAAAGATTGCGCCTTTGAGGTAAGAAAAGAACTTGCACCAGGTTACCTTGAATCGATATATAAAAAAGCTCTGGCGATCGAATTACGATCCCATGGGCTTAATATTGAAGAAGAGTCACCTATTCGGGTTAATTACAAAGGATATCATTCATGTAGGCGACTTCAGAGCAGACATAATAGTAGAAGGTAAAGTGATAATAGAGCTAAAAGCCATATCTTAATTAAATAAATCTCATCATATCCAATTAGTAAACTATCTTACAGCTACAAGAATTGATGATGGATTTCTAATAAATTATGGGGCTGAGGATTATCGTATAATACATAAAACTCGTCTTTTTGACAGGTCATATCGTTCCAAAAACCAAGTTCAAGAATAAAATAAGTCCTACTGTTCTCCTGTCTTTAATATATTAAAACAAATAATATCTAATCTATGTCTAATCCGATCAGGCGGCTGTTGCGCCGCAATATAAGCGGGGGGCAGATAGCGGGGTACGCTATCGCCAATCTGGCGGGACTGGTGATTGTCCTCACTGCCTTGCAATTCTATCGTGACATCACTTCGGTAAGCGATGCGGAGGATTCGTTCGTGTCTGCCGACTATATGATAATATCCAAACGCGTGGAGGGGCTTGACGGACTTATGGGTGGCGGGCAGGCGGCTACCACCTTCACTGCCGATGAACGCTCAGAGATCTCGTCACAGCCCTGGGCGGAAGAGGTGGGTGAATTCACCGCTGCGGATTTCAATATAAGCGCGCAGGTGAATATGGCTGGTGCCAACCTGTCGACGGCTCTATTCCTTGAGTCTATCCCTGACAAGTTTTTCGACATATCTCCCCGAGGATGGGACTACCGCCCCGGCTCGAATGACCCGGTGCCGGTAATCATATCCAAAGATTATCTTACGCTCTATAATTTCGGGTTTGCCGCCTCACGCGGGATGCCTCAGATATCGGAGGAACTTATAGGTATGCTCCCATTACGTCTGAGCCTCAGCGGCAACGGACGTCAGCAATGGGTGGACGCCCGCATAGCCGGATTCTCGTCAAGGCTCAACACTATAGCTGTGCCTGAGAACTTTCTCTCCTGGGCGAACGGGATTTACGGTGAAGGCCGCAACACCGAGCCGTCACGCCTGATAGTGAAACTGAAACGCGCAGGCGACCCTGAGGCGACAAAATATATGGAGAGCCATGATTACGAAATTGCCGGCGATAAGACCGCAGGTGGCAAAGCCGCTTATTTCCTGTCGATGGTCACTACTGTAGTGGTCGCCATCGGTGCCATAATCAGCATACTTGCGTTCTTTATACTTCTTCTCAGCATATATCTGCTCCTACAGAAGAACCGCTCCAAGATACACGACCTTATGCTCCTGGGATATACCCCGGGACAGGTGGCAAGGTATTACCAGACTATAGTTGCCACTGTCAATCTGTCGGTTCTGCTGCTGGCCGTAGCCGGGATGCTTGCTGCGTCGTCAATGTGGCAGGAACAGATAGAGGCTCTCGGTGCCCGCGGTGCATCGTGCGTGCCTACGGTCCTGACAGGCACTGCAATAATTCTTGCCATCACGGCGGGGAATATCATTGCTATCTCGCGCAATATCCGGAAGGGGTTCCGAGTGTAATCGGGACCAGAGAACTATATTAAGACAGGAGAACAGGAGAACTTTTAGACCAGAGGACCAAAGGACTATAGTTTTAATATATTCAGGTTCATATTTTGGTCCTATAAAAAAGTTCTCCTGTTCTCCTGTCCTATACAGCTCTCTGGTCCTTTGGTCTGAAAATTTCTCCATTCGGAATATATGACCATTTTTACTGCTCCTTTTATTCTTAATTACGGAAATTTTTCATTAATTTTGCGGAACGATAAAATAAATCAGCCAATCACTCAACGTTTCAAAATAAACAGATACTATGTCAAAGGTAACAGTTGTGGGCGCCGGCAACGTGGGCGCAACTTGTGCAAATGTGTTGGTAACTTGCGGCATCGCTGACGAGGTTGTCCTCCTCGATATCAAGGAGGGTGTATCCGAAGGCAAGGCCATGGATATCATGCAGACCGCCAGCATCCTTAATCTCAACACCCGCCTCACCGGCGTGACCAACGACTACTCCGCCACCGAAGGGAGCGATGTCGTAGTCATCACGTCAGGCATCCCCCGCAAGCCCGGCATGACCCGCGAGGAGCTTATCGGTGTTAATGCCGGCATCGTGAAGAGCGTGACCGAGCAGCTGCTCAAGCACTCTCCCAATGCAGTGATCATCTGCATCTCCAACCCTATGGACACTATGACCTATCTGATCCACAAGATCAGCGGTCTCCCCAAGAACCGTATCATCGGCATGGGCGGCGCACTCGACAGCGCACGTTTCAAATATTTCCTCGCCAACGCTCTCGGAGCTAACCGTACCGAGGTTGAGGGTATCGTTATCGGCGGTCACGGCGACACCACAATGATTCCTCTTGTGCGCTATGCGGCTTACCGTGGCGTGCCCGCCTCCAACTACCTTGACGCTGCCACACTTGAGAAAGTTGCTGCCGACACTATGGTGGGCGGTGCTACCCTCACCAAGCTTCTCGGCACCTCTGCATGGTACGCTCCAGGTGCGGCAGGAGCCCAAATGGTACAGGCTGTGCTCCACAACGAGCAGAAGCTCATCTCATGCTCCGCTCTTCTTGAGGGTGAGTACGGCGAAAGCGACCTCTGCATCGGTGTTCCCGCCATCATCGGCAAGAACGGTATCGAGAGAATCGTCGAGTTCGAACTCAACGAGGAGGAGAAGGCTCTCTTCCACAAGAGCGCAGAGGCTGTACACAAGACCAACGCGGCTCTCGAAGGATGCTGCTAAGCTCCGGTATGCATAGGTCATAACCGACATCGCATAAACATATTCAAGGGTTAAAGGCTCCAGGTCTTTAACCCTTTTCTCATATTATATCCCGCCGAACACCCGGAGCGACATTACCGCACCATCCCGGGCGTTGCGAGGCTGTAATTTTGTGGCTCCATCACAAAATTGCAGCCTTATGTTTCCTTCCTGTCACCCCACATGCCCAAAGGGTAGCCGTGCCGTCATCCCTTTTCCACTCTCATCCACCCTGCATGACCGCAGCCGGGTGCTGCGCTGTCACAATCTGCGCCCTGACCCTACAGGCGGTCTCATGGGGGTCAGCCGCCCCGCCACCATATCCTCCCTGCCCGGAGCAGAACCTGTGAAAGGGGGACTGATCACCCTCGACGACGGGACACGATGCATCATAATGTATCATCATGGTCACCTCAAAGCTGTCACAGACACTGAGATAAAGAGCATTATCCGCCTTGACGAAGCCCCAGCCACAGTGACGCGCACAGCCGGATCGCTCATAGTGATGCGCCACCGCGGCACCCCATTGCTGATACCTCTTGACACCCTCGTTCCCGCAGGCCACCTCAACGGCACCGTCATCACTCTCACCAGGCAGGATATGACCGCAGTGTCAGCCGACATCCCTGCCGTGACGCTCAAAGGCTCCTACGACACATCTTCCCGCACCCTTTGCGATGCCGACCGCACCACTCTCGACAAGGGTATGCGCGATGCTTATCTCAGGCTCTGTGACCTCGCCCGGCTGCAACGCCGCTACATTCAACCTGTAGTGGCACGCTACCGTCTCATCGGTGACGGAGGAGATGTGATATACACCTCCGCACCTGTGCTCATATCGCCCGAAAGCGGCCTGCAAGCCACCCACGCCTCCATACTTCTCACAGGCGAAGGATTCCGGCAAATGTCAGGAGCACGGCTCACAGCCACAGGCTACACAGTGGGGATCACCTATTCACGCACCCCCGATGCAGAATGGCTGTCAAGGGTACGTTCTGTGGAGGTGCTCGTATCGCCCCAGCTGCATCCGCTTGTCACCGGACTTCCAGGAACATTCACACGTACCGGAAGCTCCACCACACAGCTCACATTCACCCATACACTGCCCGGGGTCAACCCCCTGGATGATCCAGGATCCTCGTCGAGCAGGCTCACCCGCTGCATCACATCCATAATCGACAATGCCGACACCACCCTGCGCAGCTCTCCGGCGGAAGATGACACGTCCGAAGAGATGGCGCGCCTGCAATCCATCATATCCATTCCCTCGACACCGCCTCCCCCCGACAGCATAATGAGGGTACGCCTCAGTCCGCCCAACACATTCACCGCCGGGTGCACAGCCCGCAGCGGTGACCTCATCGCATGGGGCAACCTCACGGCAATACCGTTTGACGGCTACACACTCCCCGAAATGTCGGCCAAAGTCATCGCCTCGGAGAGCTCGACACCGACTGCCGTGCAAGTGACCATGCAGGACGGCTCCACAGTGGTGAGCCAGACGGTAGTACACAAGCAATCAGTCACATCACTCTCACCTCTCTTGGTGTATCCCAACCCCGACGCACGCCTCATCACCCTCATAGCCGGCAGACGCTCCGTGACGCTGCCACTAACGCCATCGCCGTGCGGCAGATGGGCCTACTACCTTTCGCCGACACTTGCCCCGGTGACATTCACCGACGACACCGAAGGATTCGTCAGTCCGCCCTCTTCGCCCAGTCTCCGTCGCTATCCCTCAGGGATAGCCATCACCACAGAATCGTCACCTCTCACACCGACTGCGGTAAGTGCGGGGGATGCCTCGGTGATACACAGCCTGCTCCCATCGATGCGCCACAGCAGCTCATTCACAGTGCCGGCAGCACGCTTCTACACTCTCGGCACCGGCGGCATATCATCCATGACACTCACCGACCGGCGCACGCGCATCAACATGAACCTCCTCGACAGCAGAGGGATCACCGATCACCGTGCCGCCACACCCATACCCGGAGGCATAGCGGCGATAACAGGCGACAGGCTGATCGCCATAACAGGCTCCCGCCAGTCCTCGACCATACTCGAAGAGTGCCCCTCCGGTATGCTCGGATGGGACGACTCCCGCGGAGAACTATGGATAGTGCCATACGGAGATGAACCGACACTTGTCACAACCCTTGACGGCAAAACACTCTACACACGCTCATCATCAGGAGCGTCCTCCCTGCTATCCTCACTACAGTCGCTCATACTCGTCACCTCCGAGGGTGAGCTACTTGACACTGCCAAGGAGGATGAGCCATCGGTATGCCGCGCCAGATACACGGTGACCCTCCCGCACACCTTTGCCCCAGGCTCTCATGCAATGCTATATCTGCCCATATACGGAGAAAGCATGCGGGGCACCATATCGCTATCGGCATCCCATCACAGGCCCGACACCCCAGTGTCAGCAGCCACTTTGCCACACCTGCTGACACTCACCATCAACGGAGGCTCCCTGCGCCATCCGCTGACCGGATCACTCCGCATACCGCACTCCCATCATCTCACCCTCGACATCGACATCAACTCGGAATCACCTCACACCATAAGGATCAGACACACGCCATCATGACAATAGAATCAATCAACCGCTCACGCCACGAAACCATACGCAGAATGCGTTACGATCCACTGACAGGCAATCCCGACGACCCATGCCGGAAACAGGTGACACGCGGCATACACACACTCCATATCCCCGAAAGCATGCTCCGCGATCCCGCCTACACCCCATCGCTCTCCACAATCGAATTCAATATGCTGCGCTTCCGCCACGATTTTGAATTCTGGGCGGCTACATGCGTAAAGATCACCGACAAGGAGAGCAAGCTCCCGATACCGTTCATACTCAACCGCCCGCAGCGACGCCTGCTGTCGCTCATCGAAGGGCAACGCACAGCCGGAATGCCCATAAGGCTCATCATGGTAAAAGCCAGGCAATGGGGAGGCTCAACGCTCATACAGGTGTATTTCGCATGGATACAGATCATACACCAGCGCAACTGGCATTCGCTGATATGCGCCCACGTCAAGGACACATCAAGCACCATACGCGGCATGTACAGCCATATACTGTCGCACTATCCTGCCGAATACTGGACGGAGGAGTGCGAGCCTGAGTTCCGTCCGTTCGAGCGCATGGGCAACACGCGCTATATCCCCGGGCGAGGATGCCGTGTCACAGTGTGTTCCAGCGAGAACCAGGAGTCGACGCGCGGCATGGACTGCTCGATGGCCCATCTGAGCGAGGTGGCATTCTGGCGCGACTCCCTCCAGCACAATCCGCTCGACCTGATACGCTCGGTGTCGTCCGGTATAGCCATGAAGCCGATGACCTGCGTGGTGCTCGAAAGCACCGCCAACGGAGTGGGCAACTTCTTCCACCGCGAATGGCTGCGCGCCACAGAGGGGAAGAGCGACAAGGCTCCATTCTTCGTGCCATGGTATGAGATCGACATGTACGCCTCGCCGGTAGATGATCCTGACAAGTTCTATGCCGGGCTCAATGACTACGAACGCGGGCTGTGGGAGCATCACGGATGCACCCTTGAGGCAATAAAATGGTACCGGAGAAAGGCGTCGGAATATCTTGACCGACGCTCCATGATGGCGGAGTTCCCGTCGACTGCCGAAGAGGCGTTCACATCCACCGAGACCAATGTGTTCTCAGCCGACGATGTGAAACGCCTGCGCGACACAGGCTGTTCGCTCACCCCGCTGACCGGCGAAGTGGCAGGCTCTCGCACAGGCATGCCACCCGACATCTCCGAACCCCACTTCACCCCCTCGCCACAAGGCAAAGCCTCGATATGGGTGCCGCCACGACAGGGCGCGAGCTACATAGCCAGCCTCGATATAGGAGGCAGGTCCCACAATGCCGACTATTCGGTGATCACAGTTCTCGACCGGCACTCCGACAGCGGCTCCCCGCCCGAGGTGGCGGCCCAATGGAGGGGGCATATCGATCACGATCTCCTGGCATGGATTGCAGCCGCCATGGCAAAATGGTACAACACAGCCCTGCTCGTGGTGGAGAGCAACACATGGGAGACCTCCTCGGAAGGGAGCGGACAATACATACTGCGCACTCTTGCCGACGAGTACCCCAACATGTACTTCCGCGCCAACAATCTTCCGGGATTCCATACCAACGTAAGCACCAAAGCCTCGCTGATAGCCCACCTGATACGCCTTGTGAGGGAAGGGGGATACATCGAACACGACAACGGTGCCTGCGACGAGCTGCTACAATACGAGGCTCTCTCCAACGGCAGTTATGCCGCCCGGCGGGGATGTCACGACGATATCCTCATGTCACGCGCCATAGCCCTTTGGGTACACGCCACCGAAGCCCACGCTGCCTGTCCGGACCTCTCCGATTCCGACCTCATAGCCCTCATGAGCCAATAGACGGCTCCGCCCTGATGACAAAAAACAACGAGAAACAACCGGAAAACACTAAAGTTTTCTGATTGTTTCTCGTTGATGGAGGCTTCCCGGGAAGCACTCAAATCCTATGATGTCGCAATTATTTTGCAGCGGCAATAGAATTTTTGCGGAATTCCTTGAGGAGCTTCTCAAGTTCCAGAGACACCTTGCGTGCACGTGCTCCGGCTGCCTTGTTACCTGATTCTACCTGAGCGGCTGCATCCTTGGCAAACGCTTCGAAACCGGCATTGATCTGTTCTACGAGAGTTTTCATGTCTAAGTGAGGATTAAAATATAATGTGATGATTTTTGCAAATTTACACACTTTTGCCCCACATTCCAAATGTTTTTCTCCTTTTTTGTACTCATAATCTCTTATTTACATTATTTTTCGGCAAAAAACCGTAACTTTGACCCTGCTAATGCCAGATTTATGATAGAATACTCCACATTCTCACTGCCTAACGGACTGAGGGTCATACACAACTATGATCCGTCAACAGCCATGGTGGCAGTCAATACACTATACAATGTCGGCTCTCGGGATGAATCTCCGGAACTCACAGGCCTCGCACACCTCTTCGAGCACCTGATGTTTGGCGGATCAGTCAACATACCGGATTTCGATGCCGAAATCGAACGTGCCGGAGGCACCAACAACGCCTGGACCTCCAACGATTTCACCAATTTCTACGACGTTGCCCCGGCTGCCAACTTCGAGACGCTTCTATGGCTTGAAAGCGACCGTATGCTCGGGCTCTCCTTCTCGCCCGCTTCACTTGAGGTGCAACGCTCGGTGGTGATCGAAGAATTCAAGCAGACCCACCTGAACCGTCCCTACGGCGATGTGGCACACCGCCTGCGCTCACTCCTCTACACCACCCATCCTTACCGCTACCCCACAATAGGGAAAGAGATAAGCCACATAGAACGTGTGACGATGGAGGATGTGAAACACTTCTTCTACACCCACTACGCACCCAACAATGCTGTGCTTGCCATAAGCGGCAACGTGACATTGGAGCGGGCGCGCGAGGCTGTGGAACGATGGTATGGAGCAATACCGCGCCGTGACATATCACCGCGCCTCTATCAGCCCGAAACCATTTCGGACAGCCCGAGGGAGTGCACCGTCACAGGTGCCGTGCCACAGCCATTGATAGTGATAGCCTATCCTATGGCAGCCTACGGCGAGCGTGGTTATATCGAGGCCGATATCCTCACCGACATCCTTGCCTCGGGACGCTCGTCACGCTACTACAGGCAGCTTCTTATGGCTGACCCTCTGTTCACAGAGGTGGACGCCTCGATAGCCGGAAGCGAGGAACCGGGGTTCCTAATGCTGCGTGCGCGCCTGTCCGATGCGTCACAGAAGTCGGTGGAGCGAGCACGCACAATCCTCACTACGGTAGCCTCGGAATGCACCGGCATAACCGACCGCGAACTCACCCGCGCCGTCAACCGCTACGAGAGCAACCATCAGTTCTCAATGCTGTCATATCTCACACGCGCCCAGGAGCTTGCCCTATCGGAAATGCACGGCGAGGACATCAACAGCCGCGTGGCAGCCTACCGCTCGGTGACTACTGCCGATGTGGCATCGGCCACGGAATCAATAATCAATCCGTCACACGCATGCACACTCATATATCTGCCTCAATAGTTCATAGTGAATAATAAAATACCGGTTACCATACAATCTCAAGCCTGAAATACGGGCATAAAAAAAATGTGGGGAGCTTCACAGCTGCCCACATGCTTTAACCTAACTTTTTGTTGACTTTAAACTTAATGATAGTAGCTATATGCGACTGACGGTAATTTAAGTACTTAATGTAATTGTAGCACAAAGGTAGATATTTTATCGTATCCCTGCCACATGAGTTTAAGTTAAAATCTGTTAATTAAAGCGAAAATCATCACATTTATCCATATTTCAGACCCTCCACAAGCCATCTGAGCATACTTTTGCCAATCACAACGTCCGCTCACCGCCCCAATTTCTTTAACAAATAATTGTCGCTGAAAACAAAAAGCACTATATTTGTAACCTCCAAGAGAACCCCTAAAAATGGAAAAAATATCCGCCACAATCTTAGCCCTCAACGAAGAGCACCGCATAGCGGCGTGCCTTGAATCATTGCGAGACATCGCCGAGGAGATTATTGTGGTCGATTCAGGCTCGACCGACCGCACGGTCGAGATATGCCGGCAATACGGATGCCGTGTCACCATGCGCCAGTTTGACGGATTCGGCGCACAACGTCAGTACGCCACATCGCTCACCTCCCATCAGCATGTCCTTTCGATTGATGCCGACGAAGTGCTGTCGCCGGCCCTGCGCGAAAGCATACTCGCTCTCAAGGAAAAAGGGTTCGAGCACAGGGTATACAGCATATCCCGCCTGAACTTCTATTGCGGATACCCTGTGAAGCACTGCGGATGGTATCCCGACTGTCAGATACGCCTCTTTGACAAGCGTTATGCCACATGGAACCTTCGCGACGTAGCCGAAAAGGTGATATTCCGCGACTCCGTGCGCCCCGAGCTGCTTGACGGCGACATACTGCATTACCGCTGCGACACGCCGGAACAGTACAGGAAAGTAGTGCGCAACCACGCCGGAATCAAAGCGAGAGTGCTTGCCGCAGCCCCCGATGAGATACCGTTGCTGTCGCCTGTGGCTCATGGGCTAAAGGCATTCTGGGACATATTCATCAACCACGGAGGCATCCTTGAAGGGAAAATCGGAAGGGAGATAGCACGCGAATCGTATGTGAGCGAATATCTCGCTTACCGCGCGGCCCAGAAGCTCAAAAGGGAACGGGGACAATAAATGTCCTGACAAGAATCCCGGTATATATATAGACCAAACGGGAAGATGATATCACATCGTCCTCCCGCTTAGATAATAAACCAATCATTATCACATTTCTTGCAATGGAAAAAGTAATTTTGCTTTTCTGACATTAAAACATCTCCATATTCCGGATGGTTCAGATATATGGCAATTTTAACATATTTTAAATATTGCTCTCGTCTCAACTTTACTTTCATCTCGTTTTTTTATACTTTTGTATGTGGTCGTTATTCATAGTAACACAGAACAGACAATGGAAATAAGGGAATATCGAAAGTCCGATCTGAGAGCCATCCTCGGATTATTTGTAGATACAGTGCGTAAAATCAATCTCCGCGACTACACACAGAGCCAGATAGAGGCTTGGGTATCCGGAGCGCTTAACGTGGATGCTTGGGATAGATCACTTTCGGAGCACTATTCATTGGTCGCATGCGATTGCGATATGATTATAGGATTCGGCGATATAGATAAGACCGGCTATCTCGACAGGCTATATGTTCATCCCGATTATCAGGGACAAGGTATTGCGTCCGTCTTGTGCGACAGATTGGAGTCCTTTGTCGGGGGTTCAGTTATAACCGTCCATGCTTCGATCACAGCCCGGCCTTTCTTTGAGAAGCGCGGCTATGAGGTTGTCAGAGAGCAAACAGTTATCCGTCAAGGTGTCCCACTTATCAACTTCCTGATGAAACGCTCGCCCGTAGTCACATCCGGTGTTAACCATGGATAAGTGACCGATATTCACCTTCAGTAGCAATATATTAAACGCAGACAGGCGCGGCCCTCATTCGGGAACCGCGCCTGTCTGTTTGGTGTTATTCGGGATTATTACATCATGCCACCCATGCCGCCCATGCCGGGGGCTGCCATGGCAGGTGCCGGATTCTCTTCTTTCTTATCGGCGATGACACATTCGGTGGTCAGGAACATGCCGGCGATAGAAGCCGCGTTCTCAAGAGCCACACGGGTCACTTTGGCCGGGTCGATAACGCCGGCGGCCAGCAGGTTCTCGTAGCGGTCGCTGCGAGCGTTGTAGCCGAAGTCGCCGGTGCCTTCTTTCACCTTCTGTACAACTACTGCGCCTTCAACGCCTGCGTTTGCAACGATCTGGCGCAATGGCTCTTCGATGGCGCGTTTCACGATGAGGATACCTGTGGTCTCGTCGTCATTGTCACCCTTGATGCCTTCGAGTTTCTCAACGCAACGGATGTAGGCCACACCGCCACCGGGAACGATACCCTCGGCGATTGCCGCACGGGTTGCAGAAAGGGCGTCGTCAACGCGGTCTTTCTTCTCCTTCATCTCTACTTCTGAGGGTGCGCCGACATGCAGAACGGCAACGCCGCCGGCAAGTTTGGCCAGACGTTCCTGAAGTTTCTCGCGGTCGTAGTCGCTTGTGGTCTGTTCGATCTGTGCCTTGATCTGAGCCACGCGTGCTGCGATGGCTTCTTTCGAACCTGCACCGTCAATGATGGTGGTGTTCTCTTTATTGACCTCGATCTTGTTGGCGCGGCCGAGCATGTCGACGGTCGCCGATTCGAGCTTCATGCCTTTTTCTTCCGACACTACAACACCGCCGGTCAGGATGGCGATATCTTCAAGCATCTCTTTGCGGCGGTCGCCGAAGCCGGGAGCCTTGACGGCGCAGATCTTCAGAGAACCACGCAGACGGTTCACAACGAGTGTTGCCAGTGCTTCCTGATCAACATCCTCGGCGACGATCAGCAGCGGACGTCCGCTCTGTGCGCTTGCTTCGAGAATCGGAAGCAGATCCTTGAGGTTGGAAATCTTTTTGTCGTAGATCAGGATGTAGGGCGATTCATACTCGCACTCCATCTTCTCTGTATTGGTCACGAAATAGGGAGAGATATAGCCGCGGTCGAACTGCATGCCTTCAACGGTGTCGACGGTGGTCTCGGTGCCCTTGGCCTCGTCGACGGTGATGACACCCTCTTTCTTTACGGTCTTCATCGCTTCGGCGATCAGTCGGCCGATAGCCTCGTCGTTGTTGGCTGAGATACGTGCCACATCCTCAATTTTCTTGAAGTCGTCGCCTACTTCCTCGGCCATCTCCTTGATGTTGGCAACCACGATGCCTACAGCCTTGTCGATACCGCGTTTGATGTCCATCGGATTGGCACCGGCGGCAACGTTTTTCAGACCAACGTTGATGATGGCCTGTGCGAGTACGGTCGCTGTAGTTGTGCCGTCACCAGCGTCATCGCCGGTCTTGGAGGCAACCTCCTTGACGAGCTGTGCGCCCATGTTCTGGAACGGATCTTCAAGCTCTACCTCGCGAGCCACGCTGACACCGTCCTTGGTGATATGGGGTGCGCCGAACTTCTTGTCGATGATCACATTGCGGCCTTTCGGACCGAGAGTCACTTTCACGGCATCGGCCAATGCGTCGACACCTTTTTTAAGCTCTTCGCGAGCCTTGATTTCAAATTTTATCTCTTTTGCCATGATGGTAATTTTTTTAGTTTTGGTTATGAATCAGTATCATTCGCAGACAACGGCGAGAACGTCGCTCTGGCGCATGATGATATATTTTTCTCCGGCGTATTCGATCTCTGTTCCGGCATATTTGCCATAGATCACGGTGTCGCCTTCCTTGAGCACCATTTCTTCATCCTTGGTGCCGTTGCCGGTGGCCATCACTTTGCCTTTCAGGGGCTTTTCTTTGGCGGAATCGGGGATGATGATGCCGCTGACGGTCACTTCTTCAGCCGGGGAGGGCAGAATCACTACTCTGTCTGCTAATGGTTTGATGTTCATGATTGATATGTTTTTTGTGTTATGAGTTTTATTGTTCTGTCGGTTTTATCTGCATAATCCGTGCCAGATGCCAATCCTGTCAGTCCGACTGACAAAATGGCAATGTCGGCAATGTCGGCATGGCTGCATGGCTGCATGCTCGCCGGTAGATATAACGCCGGAGAGAAGTGAAAGTTGCATCTGGTAGGGAATGTGGCGGTCAGCCGAGCGATTGCTCGATTATGTCGTGGGTGGTGGTGATCAGCTCGGCCATGTCATGCCCCTCATTGCCGGGGTGGATAGGCTCGTGGATCGTCAGATGGATATGCCCCCAGTGTGGCAGTTTCTTGAACCGGGGCATGACACTGAACGCGCCGTCGATAGTGATGGGGACAACGGGCAGATTGAACTCCTGGGCAAGCATGAACGCGCCGCGTTTGAACTGGCGCATCTTTCCGTCCCATGATCGCGCACCTTCCGGAAAGACCACGAGCGACAGGCCGCCCGACAGCAGTTTTTCCGCACGGTTCATCGTGTGGCGCAGCGCTCCCGGCGATGATTTGTCGACATATACCTGACGGGACACCTCGCATGTGTAGCCAACCAAGGGTATTTTTCTCAGCTGTGACTTCATCATCCATCGGAAATTATGACCCAGATAGCCGTATATGCTGAAGATATCGTAGGCTCCCTGATGGTTCGCCACGAAAACATAACTTGTGTCCTTTGAGATGTTTTCGCGGCCACTGACTGTGACTTTTACGAGTGTAAGCCAGCAGAATACCTTGCCCCAGATGTGAGCCGGCCAGTAGCCCCACCGGCGGCCGCCGCCCAGTGCGCAACCGGCGAGAGTGGTCAATGCGGCCAGGACTGTGGCCACCAGCATCAGTGGCAGCATCACCACGATCTGATATATGCGATACAATACGATCATGCTGCAAAATTAACATGACATGTCGGAAAAACCAACATCGAATGTGAAAAAATCGGAGAAAAATGATTATCTTTGCATGCAATAATTCAACAACGTTAATCTTATCATATAAGCCGTATGTCGTTTATTGCTGAAAAAGTGAAAATGGACGGGCTGACGTTCGACGACGTCCTTCTGATCCCGGCCTATTCCGAAGTGCTACCTCGGGATGTTAAATTATCCACCAAGTTTTCGCGTAGAATCACCCTCAATGTGCCTCTTGTTTCGGCCGCTATGGACACCGTGACTGAGGCAGCGATGGCTATTGCCATTGCCCGTGAAGGCGGTATCGGTGTGATCCACAAGAATATGAGCATTGAAGAGCAGGCGCGTCAGGTGCATGCCGTGAAGCGTGCTGAAAACGGCATGATCTATGATCCCGTGACCATCAAGCGCGGATCGACCGTGGCCGATGCCCTTGCAATCATGGAAGAGTATCATATCGGTGGAATTCCTGTTGTCGACGACGATCGCCGTCTTCTGGGTATCGTGACCAACCGCGACCTCCGTTTTGAACGCGATCTCAACCGTCAGATCGACGAGGTGATGACCTCGGAGGGACTGGTGACAACCAATCAGTCGACCGATCTTGAGGAAGCCGCCGATATTCTTCAGCGTCACAAAATCGAAAAACTTCCCGTTGTCGACTCCGATGGCCGTCTGATCGGTCTTGTGACATATAAGGACATCACCAAGGCTAAGGACAAACCCAATGCATGCAAGGACGAGCTTGGCCGTCTGCGCGTGGCAGCCGGTGTCGGAGTGACCGCCGACAGCATGCAGCGTGTCGACGCTCTTGTTGAAGCCGGTGTCGATGCGATCGTGATCGATACTGCCCATGGTCATAGCCGCGGCGTTGTCGGCGTGCTTGAAGCCGTGAAGGCAAAATATCCTCAGATCGATGTTGTTGTAGGCAATATCGCTACTGGCGATGCCGCCCGTTATCTCGTTGATCATGGCGCCGACGGCGTTAAGGTCGGAATCGGTCCGGGCTCGATCTGTACAACCCGTGTCATTGCCGGTGTGGGAGTGCCCCAGCTTTCGGCTGTCTATGATGTTGCAAAGGCATTGAAAGGCACAGGTGTGCCTCTGATCGCTGATGGTGGTATCCGTTATTCAGGCGATATAGTGAAAGCTCTTGCCGCAGGTGCCTACAGCGTTATGCTCGGTGGTATGCTTGCTGGCGTGGAGGAATCTCCCGGCGATACCATTATATATAATGGTAGAAAATACAAGGCATATCGTGGCATGGGTTCGCTCGAGGCTATGGAGAAAGGTTCGAAAGACCGCTATTTCCAGGCCAATGAGTCGGATGTCAAGAAGCTTGTGCCGGAAGGCATCGCTGCCCGTGTGCCCTACAAAGGAAGCCTCTATGAAGTGACATACCAGATGCTCGGTGGTCTGCGTGCCGGAATGGGTTACTGCGGTGCTGCTGATATAGAGCGTCTGCATGATGCCAAGTTCACGCGCATCACCAATGCCGGTGTCGCCGAGAGCCATCCCCATGATGTGGCCATAACAAGCGAGGCTCCCAATTATAGCTCGTCCAACCGTTGATTCCAGCCGGGTTTAGCCCGGATCAGATCACTCCGAATAAGCACGGATATGTAATAAAACGCCATGGCGTTACGTTATATATCCGTGCGCTTTTTTTGCGCACCGATTGAATCTCTCTGATTATTGATATGAAAAAAACAGCTTTGTTTGCCATTGCCGCGCTTATCGTGGCACCGGCGTCGATTTTCGCAGGACATAACAGCAATGTGGATCCCACGGTGATGACGGTGGGCGGACGCGATGTACGCCTCAGTGAGTTTGAGTATCTATACAAGAAAAATAATGCCCAGCTGTCGGCCGATATGACGTTGGATGCTTATATCGACATGTTTGTCAACTATAAGCTCAAAGTCTGCGCGGCTATGGATGCCGGGATTGACACGATGGCCTCATATCGTCGCGACATGGCCATGTATGCCGATGAACTTGCGGCTCCCTACATGATTGACCGCGAGATGACTGATTCGCTGGTGGCTGCGGCCTATAGCCATTGCCAAAGTGTCCTGTCGATTCGCCATCTGCTGCTGCCGTCAAAAACTGATTTGCGCGATGAGGTGGCGCAACGTGCGTTTGCCGACAGCCTGCGTTCGGCAGCTGTTGCCGGAGCTGATTTCGAGGCTATGATCAGAGAGTATTCGGTTGATCCCTCCGCCAAGAGGCTCAGTGGACGTATGATGCTTTCAGGAATGTTCTCTCCATACGAATTTGAGGATATGGCCAACCGTACGGCACCGGGTGAGTTCTCGCCGGTGTTCGCCACGCGTTTCGGGCTTCATCTTATCCGTGTCGACGAGTGTATCAAGAACCCCGGAGAGATCAAGACGCGTCACATACTCAAACGTTTTGCTCCCGGCGACTCCATTCAGGCTGCCAAGGCGTTGGCTGCTGTCGATTCGTTGCGTGGTGTGATTCTATCCGGTGCCGATTTCGCCTCTGTGGCGTCAGCGGAAACCGACGATCCCTCGGGGCGTCAGACCGGCGGAGATCTGCCATGGTTCGGACTCGGCCGCATGGTGTCGGAGTTTGAAGAGGCTGCATACTCTCTTTCCGATGGCGAGCTGTCGGTTCCCGTGAGAACTGATTTCGGCTATCACCTGATATTGCGCGAGGCTTCAAGGCAAGTGCTTCCGCTCGATTCCGTGCGGGAGAATCTCGAACAGGGCATCATGCGTGACGGACGTTCGGAATTGGTGGCTCGTCGCGCTGTTGACCGTTATGCGGCGCAGAGCAATTCGCGTATCAATGACAAGACTACGAAAAAGGTGCGTGGTGTGTTGGAAAAATGCAAAGGTCTCAACGACCGTTCCCGTCAGAAAATAGCCGGATTGAAAGATGCCGCGTTTGTAGTGGATGGTGTTGGGGTTGCCCCGGCGGAAATCATGCCGGCTATCGCTGCCGACTGTAATAGTGTGGATTCGGCAATGCTGCTCTATGTGTCGGCTGTCGACGCGCGTTTTGTGGCTGTCGCCGGAGAACGTATGAGAGCAACTCTGGCAGATCGTGAACCCGGTTATCGGAATCTGTACAACGAGTATTCCGACGGCATGCTGCTGTATGAGATCAGCAACAGCAAGGTGTGGGATCGCGCCAATGTCGATGTGGAGGGACTGGAAGCATATTTTCAGAATCATCGCGATGATTATAAATGGGATTGTCCACATTACAAAGGATATGTTGTCAGCGCGGAGTCCGATTCAATCGCATCAGCTGCCGCTGATTATCTGTCCGGGCTTGATGTGGATGCGTCGGCCTATGTAACGGAGCTTCGCAAACGTTTCGGCACTACCGCAAAGATCGAACGGGTTATAACGGCAAAGGGTGCAAGCCCGATTGTTGACTATATTGCTTTCGGTGGGGATATGCCCGAGGCTGGCGACCGCTGGAAAGCATTCCGCCCGTTCCGTGGAGAGGTGGCCGAGCAGCCGGCGTCGGCGATGGATGTCAAAGGAGCTGTCGGTGTTGACTATCAGCAATATCTGGAGGATCAGTGGCTTCGCGAATTGCATGAGAAATATAGCGTCAACGTTGATAGAGAGCTGATAAAATCGCGCCTCTGATGCGTTTTTGTCCACGATCGCAGTCTGTTTAGAGTATTTTTGCATTTGTGATAGTTTGCGAGTGAGCAAAAATTCGTAATTTTGGCGAGATAAACCATTTGCAAATAAAAAAATAACAAAAGTGAATTTCATCAGATACGCGGCGCTGGCGCTCTATTCTATTGTCGGACTGGCCGCCGCAGCACAGAACAATATAGCCGAAGAAGTGGCGTGGGTGGTAGGTGACCAGCCGATCTGGAAATCGGAGATCGAGGAGCAGTACAACAACATGCAATATGAGAAAGTGTCGCTCAACGGTGACCCGTACTGCCTGATCCCGGAACAGATGGCCATAGAGAAACTATATCTCCATCAGGCCGATATCGACACGGTGACAGTGCCCGACGCTTCTGTTATGGCGGAAGTGGATGCGCGTCTCAACTTCTATATCACCCAGCTAGGATCCCGTGAGAAAATGGAGCAGTATTTCCGCAAATCCATGCCGGAGATGCGTGAGCAGATGGTTGATATGGTGCGCAACTCCTATCGTGTGCGCAGCGTGCAGCAGTCGCTGACCAAGGATATCAAGGCCACGCCGTCGGAGGTGCGCAGATATTACGATTCCCTGTCGCAGGACAGCATACCCTTTGTCCCGCTGCAGGTTGAGGTTCAAATTCTTACGTTGAATCCGGTCATCCCCCGTCAGGAGATCGAGGATGTGAAAGCACGTTTGCGTGACTTCTCGGATCGTGTGACAAAGGGTGAGAGCGAGTTCTCCACGCTTGCCATCCTCTACAGTGAGGACAAAGAAAGCGGAATGCGTGGCGGCGAGATCGGCTTCCTTGGCCGTGCCCAGCTCGATCCTGAATATGCTGCGGTGGCTTTTAACCTCAACGATCCCAAAAAAGTCTCCAAAATAGTCGAGAGCCAGTATGGCTATCATATCATACAGTTGATCGAGAAGCGTGGCGACCGCATCAACACACGTCATATTCTGTTGCGTCCCAAAGTGTCCGACAAGGATCTGACCGATGCCGTTAACCGACTCGATTCTGTACGCTCGGATATCGTGGACAGCAATAAATTCACTTTTGAACAGGCTGTGGCCTATCTGTCGCAGGACAAGGACACTCACAACAACCGTGGTATCATGGTGAATCAGCAGAACGGCACTCCGCGTTTCGAGATGGCCGATCTGCCTCAGGAGGTTGCCAAGATGGTAAATGGCCTTGAAGTAGGAGAGATCTCCAAGCCTTTTGTCATGATCGATCCCAAGCTCAACCGCGAGGTGGTTGCCATGGTGAAACTTTCGAACCGCATTGACGGCCACAAGGCTAACATGGCCGAGGACTATCAGAAAATCAAGGATATGTTCGAGGAAAAACAGCGTGAGGAACTCCTGAAACGCTGGCTCGAGAACAAGATCAAGGATACATACGTGAGAATTGAGGAAGGCTGGCGAAACTGTGACTTCACCCACAACGGCTGGATCAAAGACTCATCAAAGAAATAACTCCCTCTGAAAAAAATATGTCTCGTAGAGATACTGACCATAAAGGTTCGTGGCCGCTAAAGATTTTGGCGGCCGCTTGCATTTCATTGTTTCTTGTGCCCACAATCCTGCTGGCATCGCCGCAGTCGGCCAAGACATCCAAGCCGGCGCAGAAAACAGCTGCCGGCCAGCAGCGCGTGAAGCCGCAGATCCCGACAGCCGATCACAGCCAGACCAACAAGGTGTTTCTCGAACATGCCGATCTGTTGCGTTATGAGCAGCAGTTCGGAGTAGGAGCCGAGGATCAGTATCAGGTGCTGACCGGAAATGTCAAGCTCCGCAAAGGAGGAATGTACATGTACTGCGACAGTGCATATCTATACGAAGCCACCAACTCCATAGAGGCCTTCGGAAATGTGCGCATGGAGCAGGGCGACACTCTGTTTGTCAACGCGGATTATCTCGACTACAACGGCCTGATCGAAGAGGCTGTGCTATATGCCGATGCCGGAAAGAAAGTCAGACTCCGCAACCGGGAGGTGACGCTCACAACAGATATTTTCCACTACGACATGGCCAATGAGATCGGTTATTACGATGTCGGCGGCGAGTTGACCGACAAGCAGAACAAATTGACATCGCTTGAAGGTGAGTACTATCCGCAGACCAAAGACGCGTATTTCAATTTCGATGTGCATCTGACCAGCCGCCGCGACAACGATGTGCTGTATATCAATACCGACTCTCTTGAATACAACACGGCCACCCATATAGCAGAACTGGTGAGCGAAAGCGAGATCATCAACTCCGACGGCACTATCTACACCTCATCCGGAACCTACAATACCAACAGCGGACAGGCCGATCTTTTCAAACGCTCCACCGTTCATACCCGTCGCGGAAACACTCTGACCGGTGATACCCTCTATTACGACCGTCAGAAACAGTATGGTGAAGCGTTCGGCAATATGGTTTTGACCGATTCTGCCCGTCAAAGCGCCCTGTTCGGCGACTATGGTTTCTATGACGAAGTGCGCGACAGCGCATTTGTCACGGGTAGGGCTCTCGGCAAGGAATATTCCAAGGGGGATACACTCTATCTCCATGGCGACACCATCATTGCCTATGTGGATCTCGTGGATTCGACCAAAGTCACCAACGTGTTTCATCGGGTGCGCTTCTATCGCTATGATGTCCAGGGTCTGTGCGATTCGCTCAGCATGACGGAGCGCGACTCGATCATCTACATGTATCGATCCCCGATCATCTGGAGCGGCGAGCGTCAGATATTCGGCAATCAGATCAATGCCCACATGGCTGATTCGACGATCGACTGGGCGCGTCTGCCGCTGACCGGTATGATGTCCGAGCATATTGCCGAGGATTGTTACGATCAGCTGAGCGGACTTGATGTGACGGTCTGGTTCTCTGACTCAACGGTCAGACGCATGTATGTGGAGGGCAACGTCCAGCTCATCGGCTTCCCGATGGAGAGCGATTCGACCTACAACAAATACGTCTATGTGGAAAGCAGCTACATGGATTCCTATTTCGACAACAATTCTATCGAGAGCATACATTTCTGGCCTGAGACCACATCAAAAGTCACGCCCCTTTATCTGGCCAAACGAAACAGCTATTTCCTGCCCAAGTTCAAGTGGTATGAGGATATCCGCCCACGGTCGCCGGAAGATGTATTCTCGATGCCTGAAGAGATGCTTGAGCTTTTCCGTCAGGCCGATCCTATCGTGCCGACATCTAAAGGGCCGAATGAGCCGAAACGTGAAAGCAACAAGCCGAATCCGAATGCTCCTGCTCCATCACGAGAGATGGATCTGAAACCGGAAGCCCGGATGCCGCGTGACGGTGGTGACGGTCGTCCGCCTAAACCGGAATTGACAGGTGGGCTTCAGCCTGAAGTCCCGACTATTGAGTCTTCTCCGGCGGAACCGGAATCTGAGCCTTTGGCTGAACCTGCTGAGAACGAGGCGGATAAACTTGACTGAAAAAAGTTATCAACATCTTATTGACATTATCAACAATTGCTGTTGAAACAGCAGTTTGCCGCGGCGGACTATCTGTTGTAACTTTGTGGGTCGAATAAGAGGGCTGTCATAAGTTGCCCTGTAAGTAACCCACAAACAAACTCATGAGCGATATAATCCGTCTACTTCCCGATTCCGTTGCCAATCAGATTGCTGCCGGAGAGGTGATACAGCGACCGGCTTCCGTAGTGAAGGAGCTGGTGGAGAATGCTGTTGATGCCGGTGCGCAGTCGGTGGAGGTTATCATAAAGGATGCCGGACGCACCCTGATTCAGGTTGTCGATAATGGTAAGGGGATGAGCGATACGGATGCGCGGATGGCTTTTGAACGTCATGCCACCTCCAAGATCGTTCAGGCCGATGATCTGTTTTCGCTCCATACGATGGGTTTCCGTGGCGAGGCTCTCGCTTCGATCTGTGCCGTTGCTCAGGTGGAATTGAAAACCCGTACCGCCGACAGTGAGATCGGAACCCGGCTGGTGATCAGCGGTTCCAAGGTTGAATCCCAAGAACCCGTGGCATGCGGAGTGGGTAGCAATCTGATGGTCAAGAATCTGTTTTTCAATGTCCCTGCCAGAAGGAAATTTTTGAAAAAAGATGCCGTGGAGTTCACCAATATCGCCCGTGAATTTGAACGTATGGCATTGGTCAATCCTCAGATAGATCTGAAGCTGATCCATAATGACACCTTGATCCACCAGTTGATGCGCGGTTCTCTCAAGCAGAGGATCTCCGACCTGTTCGGTAAATCGGTTGAAAAACAGATGATCCCGGTGTCTACATCCACATCTATTGTGACCGTGGAGGGATTTGTCGGCATGCCGGAGCACGCGCGCCGTCGAAATCCGTTGCAGTATCTGATGGTCAACGGACGCCACATGCGGCATCCCTATTTCCACAAGGCCGTGATGCAATGTTACGAGAAGCTCATACCGGCAGATCAGCAACCGAACTACTTCCTTAACTTCACGGTTGATCCGGCGACTATCGACGTGAATATCCATCCTACCAAGAATGAGATAAAATTCGAGAACGAATCAGCGATCTGGCAGATTCTGGCTGCTGCTGTCCGCGAATCGTTGGGACGTTTCAACGCAATGCCCGGAATTGACTTCGATGCCGCACCTGAATCGATCGATATCCCGGTGTTCAATCCCAATGCCAACGGTGCGCATGGTGTGGAGATCGATGTGGACTATAATCCGTTCGCTCAGCCAATGCCTGCCACTCCCACACCGTCAGCGCCGTCGTCGGGCAGCGGACGTGGGTCGATGCCGTCGGTGCGCCGTTCAGGCATAGCTTCCAACTGGGATGCGCTTTATGAGGGATTCATGTCGGAGAGTGATTCTCCGGCTGACGATTTTTCCCAGGCCATTCAGGTTGAGAGCCGTCCGTCGGTCATTGAATCGCTCGTGGAGCCTGTGGATGATGTTCCTGCGGAACAGGATGCGTCGGCCACCATACAGGTGCGCAACCGTTTCATCATGACTCCGTCGGTCAGTGGAATGATGGTGATAGATCAGCACCGGGCACATGTCAGGGTTCTCTTCGAACGCTACCGCACCACGCTTTCCGACGGAAAGGTAGGTGTCCAGCAGGTTTTGTTCCCTGAGGTGCTGTCGCTTTCCGCAGCGCAGCATGCCGTGTTGCAGTCGCTTGAGAATAAAGTCAGGGAGATGGGATTTGACATCTCGTTTCTCGGCGATAACTCCTGGAGCGTGGTGGCTGTCCCGTCGATGCTCGGGGAGGCTAATCCGAGCGAGATACTGATGCGGATAATCGATGATGCATCCGCCGATATATCGCCCGATGACGGAGCGCTGATCGACAGGATAGCCCTGTCGATGGCACGAAGCGCGGCCATCACTGCCGGCCGCCGGCTCACACAGCAGGAGCGCGAGCAGCTTCTTGGCGAACTCCTACGGTTGCCGCAGCCCAATTATACCCCCGACGGGCTCCCCGTGATAAAGATCATTTCCGAGGACGAACTTGAAAAACTATTTTAACAGATTGTTTGTCCGATAGCTAAAAACTCGTTATATTTGTAACCGCAATGTCAATAATAGACCATATCCAATATCTCATCAGCCGTCACGATTGTGTAGTCGTTTCCGGTCTGGGCGCATTCGTGGCGCAGTATGAGCCTGCACGCCTTTCGGCCGACGGGCGTATGCTTCTGCCGCCTCAGCGTTCGTTGGTATTCAACAGCGTGATAAGCCATGATGACGGACTTCTCGTGGGCTCTGTGGCCCGTCGTGAGGGAATAGGATATGAGGCAGCTCGAGAGATTGTAGGCCGCGATGTTGAGATGTTGCTGCGCCGGATTGATCAGGAGGGTGCTGTGACATTGCCCCGTGTAGGCCGCTTACAGCGCACCGCAGGAGCTGCCATTGCCTTTGTTCCCGATCTGGGTCAGGGCGCGATAGTGAATGCCATGTATGCGTCGCTGCCTATGCTGGCGGTTGCTTCCGTGGCCGGTTCTGTTGATCCTGAGCCTGAGATCCTTGAAATTGATCTGGCCGGTCGCCGTCGCGCCAAAATTCTCGCACGTCTGAAACCGGCGGCCAAATATGCCGCAGCTGTTGCATTGCTCATCGCCGCAGGTGCCACGTTGACCACTCCGGCACTCATTGACCGCACCAAGGTTGATCAGGCATCGCTGTCAATTCCCAAAGTCACCCCGGCAAAACCTATCGTGGTGGAAGCCCCCGTTGCCGATGAAACGGCAGTCATGACTGAGGCGGAGAAAAATATTGTTGAAAATCCGGTCGTTATGGTTTCCGATCTCGCTTCAGATTGCGATGCGGAGAATTACAAATGTTTCGTTATAGTGGCATCATGTTCCAGCCGCAATGAGGCAGAGCGTTACATCGCCTTGAAAAAGGGTAAGGACAGCTTGAAGGTTCTTAAGAGCGATGGCCGCTACAGGGTTTATGCCGCAGTCTCGAATGACTATAATGCAGCATTTGAATTCAAATCCACAGACAAGGCATTCGCTTCGGCCAATCCTCAGGCATGGGTATATACCCGTTGAATAATCCGTTTTTTTGTCATAAACACAACAGAAAATACGCAGCCTCTCTCCATGAATTTCCGGTGATTACCCATCTCCAGAGCAGCTATTGTTTCATGTCGATTCGCTGTAAGTCAATAACCCGTCAGAAAATAATACACAGCGATGAGAAAGACAGCAATCTTCTTTCTGCCGATGGCATCGGCCGCATTAACGGCAATGGCTCAAGAACCGGCAGACTCACTTAAAACGCAGGAACTCAGTGAAGTCGTGGTGCAGGCAGAGATGCAGCGCACAGCCCCGACTGTAACCACTTATATGCCGACGGGACGTCAGAAAAATGCCGCCCAGAACGCCGTTGATCTTCTTCGGCAGATGGCTATACCGCAGATCCGGATTAATCCCATTGATGATTCTGTCACGGACAACACGGGTGGGGAAGTGGCTGTCTACATCAATTTTCTTGAGGCATCGAAAGAAGAGATGGAAGGACTGCGCACGGCCGATGTCCGACGGGTGGAATTTCTTGAGTTCCCTACCGATCCCCGTTTCCGTGGTGCGCAGAGAGTGGTGAACATAATAGTGCAGGAGTATGCTTATGGTGGCTACACGAAAGTGACTGCAAATGAAAACTTTCTTACCGGATTGTCAAGCCGTGTCAATGTGTTCTCAAAGTTCACGTATCGGAAGATGACTTACGATCTCTATGCCGGAGCCAATAACTGGAACGGCCATCATAACGGCTACTCAACCGAGGGAACTTATCGCCTGAAGGACATGACCGGCGATGATTATACGGTCAGACGTTCGGAAACGTTTGGGTCGTCGCATTACGTGCAGAATCAATATCCGCTGACATTCCGGGCAACTTACAACAGCGATAAGATCCAGATACGCAACCTTGTGGCATTTACCAACTCCGGAGTGCCTGAGAATGAATATTCGGGGGCATTGCGATACTCCAATAATACATTCGATGGTTATGAATTTGTACGCAGAAACCCGGTGCGCTCCAACTCAATGGCATATTCGGGAACCTATTTCTTCGCGTTGCCGAAAGGTTTCTCTTTTGATTTCACCCCGATCTTCAATTACACGCATGGCAACGACTACACGGACTACTCTGTTTCCGGTATGGACAGGATCACCCGTCACGTGAGAGAGAACGCTTACAACTACCGCCTTAATCTCTATCTCCGCAAGAACTTCGGGCAGAAGCATTCCGTGATGATAGGCGGAAACGGCGGCGATAACATAAACCGCCTTGAATACACCGGTGAGAACGGATTCCGCGACAGGTTCCACAATGCATTCGCATGCGGAATGGCAGGATATAATTTTCAGACTCAGAAAATATCCGTCAATCTGGATGCCGGTCTCGCTTGGGAGGGGAGCGATATCAACGGACAGAAAAAGAACGACACTTATCCTTTCACGCATTTGAACGTAAGGTATTCGCCGGATCGGAAAAACAGTTTTTCGCTCTATTTCCAATATGCCACAAACAGTCCGGGTGTCAGCCAGAAATCTTCGGATATTCTTCAGGAAAACGAGCTGATGTACATATCCGGAAATCCGTTGGTGGAGAACTGCCGCCACACGACGGTCAACCTGGCCTATACATGGCTTCCTTCAAATGCCTTGGGATTGAGTGCCTACGGGCGTTTCTTCGGTATGTACGACCGGCTTCTGCTGACCTACATCCCCTACGAGGAAGGGCATGCATTGTTGCGCACCTATGTCAATAACGGCGATTATCTGAACGGCGATTTAGGTGTTGCAGTGAACTGGAAACTGCTTGGCGGTAATCTGCAACTGTATGCCAATCCAAAGCTCTCGTTCTACAAATCGACAGGAATCTACAGCAGCTCCTGCACCCCCTTCTCAGCAGCGTTGCAGGCGAGCTACTATCTTGGTAATTATTATTTCCAGGCTTACTATGAATCTGCCGGCAAGAGTATCTACACATCATCGCCACGCATCAACAAGGACCGAAACTACCATAGCGTAACCGTCGGCTGGGCTAATTCCGACTGGAATGTGCGTCTGACGGCAGCCAATTTCTTCAACAAGGGATGGGACTGCGCGACAAACATAACGGAGTCGCCATATTATTCTGAAACGCAGACGATAATCGGGACGAGCGTGCATCCCCGGCTCAACATCACGGCAACCTATACTTTCGGCTATGGCAAGAAGGTTCAGCGCGGAAATGAGGTCGGTGAACAGTCGGGCGCGTCGTCAGCGATCCTGAAATGATCTTGGATCAGAGCTTTGTATGTACTAATTTGCCGGTGGTGGCATCGGTGGAAATCCTGTAGGATGCACCCTCTGCAGTGGGGAATGTGATCGTGTGCCCGGCATATCGCACGGTGCAGGGGAGTCCGCTGTTGGAGCGTATTGTAGCATCGGTAAGCCGTCCATCGGAATAGTTGATGTCAACTTCAAAATTGCCACGGGCACGGAGTCCGGTGACCGAGCCTTCGTGCCATGCGGTCGGAAGGGCAGGGAGCAGATGCAGTTCGCCATTGTGGCTTTGCAGTAACAGTTCGGCTATACCTGCCGTGCCGCCGAAATTACCGTCGATCTGGAATGGCGGATGCTGATCCCAGAGATTGTCGGAGGTTCCGTCGCTAAGCAGGTTGCGCAAGAGTATGTAGGCATGGTCGCCGTCGAGCAGACGCGCCCAGTGGTTGAGCTTCCATCCCATGCTCCAGCCTGTAGCCGCGTCGCCACGTTGGCGCAGAGTCTCGCGGCAAGCATCGGCAAGTTCCTTGTCGGTCAGCGGATTGATGGTCGATCCGGGATGCAGGCCGAACAGATGGTTTGTGTGGCGGTGCTGGTCGCCGTAGGTGTCAATATCGTCATACCATTCCTGAAGTTGCCCGAAGCGTCCGATCTGATAGGGGTACATATTGGCGAGCTTTCCATGCCATTCTTTGACGGATTCAGTATCGGAGTTCAGGATTTCAGCCGCTTTGATGGCTTCTGAGAGCACTTCGCGTGTGACGGCGTTGGCATACGTTGCGCCGAGGTCACATGGCCCGTGTTCAGGAGAATAGGATGGCGCGGAAGTATAGGTGCCGTTGTGGTTGATCAGAAGATCGCTGACGAAATCGGCACTCTCCTTTATGATCGGATAGCCAACTTTGCGTAGCCAGTCGTCATCGCGTGTATAGTCGTAATATTCCCAGATCTGGGTTGTGAGCCATGGCCCGGCTGTCGGGTTGTAGTTCCACGACATGTCGGTTGATTGCAGCGGAGCTGTGAATCCGAATATATTGGTTGAGACCTCTGCCGTCCATCCGCGTGCCTGATAATAGTCCTTGGCGGTCTGTCGGCCGGGGACAACAAGGGATTTCACATAGTCGATCAGTGGCGGAAAGCATTCCGCAAGATTTGTGGATATGGCCGGCCAGTAGTTCATCTGAAGGTTGATGTTGTTGTGGTAGTCAACTCGCCACGGCCCGTCGATATTGTTATGCCAGAGGCCTTGCAGGTTGGCCGGCATGGAGCCCTGGCGCGAGGATGCGATCAGGAGGTAGCGTCCGAACTGGAAGTAGAGTTCTTCCAATTCATTGTCTGTTTCGCCCTTTCTGTATCGTTCGAGACGTTGAGGGGTGGTCAGGCGATCCGCAATACCGGAGGTATCGGTGGGGTTTATTTTCAGATCGACGCGGCCGTATAGATTGCGGTAGTCGGCCAGATGCCGGTCGCGTAGCCGGTTGAATGTCAGCTGCGAGGCATGAGCGATTATTTCATTGACTATTTTCTGTGGATTCTGACCCACGTATGCTGCCGGGTCGTTGAAATCGGGGTTGAAGTTCATGGCATAGTCGGTGTCGCCGGCAAGCAGGAACTCCACGTCTGTGGCTCCGCTGACGGTTATTTTCCCGGTTTCCGGATCAGCTGTGACCGATCCCGCACCGTTGACCTTGACAGCCACGCGCAATGCCCATTCCATTCCGTTGCCTTCCAGGGCACCACTGTAGAGCAGACTGCCCGGAGCCGGGGATGTGATGGTGGAAATTTTATGTGGAGAGTCAAATTCAAACGTCAGGTCCTGAGTGGCACCGGCACAGGTGTAGCGCCATGCCATCACGCTGTCGGGATAGCTCGTGAGGTATTGTCGGAGGTATCTTGCGTTGCCAACGTTGAAACGCACTGACACCATTGCGCTGTCGAGATCGAGACTCCGGCTATAGTCCGAGATGGCTGATTCGTCAATGCCTGTGGTTACATAGGCTTCGCCCATCTCGGTGAAGCAGCCGAAACGGGAACGGTCGTAGGGGGTAGTGCCGGCATAGATGCACGATGTCAGACGATGGGCTTCCTCGGCTTTTCCCTCCTTGAGCAGATTGCGGATGCTGTCGAGCTGCTCCGGAGCGACATAATGGTTCATGGCCCAATATTCCTTTGCTCCCGTGCCGGGGCCTCCGAACCATAGTGATTTTTCATTCAATACCACCCTTTCGCGTGCCACTGATCCGAGAACCGATCCACCGAATGATCCGTTGCCGATCGGCAGGGATTGCCGCTCCCACTGCGTGTCGGGATTATCGACCGTAGTTGTGAAATCGTTTGTAAGCCAAGGTTTGGCACCGATGGTTGATGATGTCGGAGTGTCGAACCGGATGATGTTACGGGCGTAGACATCCTGTGGCGTTAAAATAGCGCAAGGCAGCATGGTCGCTGCGGTCAAGGTCATAAGAAGATCGCGTATCAGAGTCATGGTATTGATGATGTGATATTTGAGACAAATATAATCAAACTTCATGAATAATTAGTAACTTTGGGGATCAAAACAGCAATAAAGAAGAGCGATATGGAAAATTTTCATGAACTGCTGGTGCGTCGCCACAGCATACGTAAATATACCGATGAGCCGATCGCGGCCGAGGATGTCAAGTTGATTCTGGAGGCGGCATTGCTGGCTCCCACGTCAAAAAGCAGCCGCGCATGGCAGTTTGTGGCTGTCGACGATCCCGGGATGCTTGAGCGTCTGGCTCAATGCAAGCCTGCTGGAGCAATGTCGGTGGGACGCTGCAAACTGGCTATCGTTGTTGCCGGCGATCCCACTAAATCGGATCCATGGATCGAGGATGCCTCCGTGGCTGCTGCTTTCATGCAGTTGCAGGCCGAGGATCTGGGTCTGGGATCATGCTGGGTGCAGGTGCGCGGACGTTTCACAGCCGACGGCATTCCCTCGGAAGAATATGTTCAGGAACTTCTCGGCATGCCCGACACGATGCCCGTTGTCTGCATCATGACATTCGGCCACAAGGATGAACAGCGTCGTCCGGTCGATACCTCCAAGTTGCTCTGGGAACGCGTGCATATCGGTCAATGGAATCCGGCCCAGGAATGATACAGAAAGATAAGCCCATAGAGGCTGTCGTGATAGGTTCGGGTAATGTGGCATCGGTGGTGGTGCCGGCATTGGAGAAAGCCGGAGCGATTGCTGTGCGGCAGGTCTACAGTCCCACTCCGGAGCATGCGTCGGCACTTGCCGGACGGCTTGCAGGGGCAGAGGCTGTCAGCGATCCGTTGGCGGTTGATATGTCTGCGGATTTGTATCTGGTGTCGGTCAAGGATGATGCTATAGCCAAGGTCGCGGCGCAGATGAGGCGGAATGATGCTGTGTGGCTTCACACGTCGGGTGGCGTTGAGAGCAGCGTCATGGCTCCGCTGACCGACAGTTACGGCGTGTTTTATCCGTTGCAGACATTCTCGCGTGGTGTTGAGGTTGATCTCTCGGTTGTGCCGGTGTTTATCCAGGGCTCGGACGTGCGTTCGCTTGACGTGGCAAGACGATTGGGTGAGTCTATCTCGGGGAAGGTCTACGAGGCCGACGGACCGATGCGCGCCAAGCTGCATGCGGCGGCGGTGTATGCCTGCAATTTCACTAATCATCTATGGGCGATAGCCGACGATATACTGCGGCGCGAGACGGGAACGGATCTCGGAGTGCTGCGGCCTTTGCTTGAGGAAACTATGCGCAAGGCTCTGACCATGCGTCCGGCCGATGGACAGACGGGACCTGCACGGCGCGGTGACCGTGGCGTGATTGAAAAACATAAGTCGTTGCTGACACAGGATGAGGCGCAGCTTTATGAAACATTGTCGCAACATATAATGGATTATTATGAGCGGAATTAACTATGATCTGAAGAAAATACGCGGCGTGGTGTTCGACGTGGACGGCGTGCTGTCGCCATCCACAATCCCGACATCACCGGAAGGCGAGCCGCTGCGTATGGTCAATATAAAGGATGGTTATGCCATCCAGCATGCAGTCAAATGCGGACTGAAGGTAGCTATCATCACAGGTGGCGTGAGCCGTGGCGTCACGGTGCGCTACAATGGCCTCGGGGTGAAGGATGTGTTCAGCGGTGCGGCTCAGAAATTGCCGGTTTTCGAGCAATGGATGGCCGACAACGGGCTTATGGCCGAGGAGGTGGCATACGTAGGCGACGATGTCCCGGACTATGAGGTGATGCGTGTGGCCGGGCTTGCCGTGGCTCCTGCCGATGCCTGTCCGGATGTGAAGGAAATCGCGGAATACATTTCTCCGGCAATGGGCGGCTACGGCGTGGCGCGCGACCTGCTTGAGCAGATTCTCCGCGCCCAGGGAAAATGGATGCACAACGCAAAGGCTTTCGGATGGTGATGGAAACGTGTGGGTTTATTGAAAAGATGCGGAACCGCAGACTGATCCTTGCGAGCGGATCGCCTCGCCGGCGTGAGTTGCTCGCGGATTTAGGCGTTGAATTCATTGTAGATGTACCGGAAGTGGACGAGTCGCACGATGAGTCGGTAGCGGCTGAGGATGTGGCTCCGATGCTTGCCTCGCGGAAGGCTGCGGCCTACAGGCAGCAGCGTGGTATCCGTGAAGGGGAGATTGTGATCTCGGCTGACACGGTGGTGATTGTTGACGACCGCGTGCTCGGCAAACCGGCCGATGGCGCGGAGGCACGCGAAATGCTCAGATCGCTATCCGGCAGAACGCATCGGGTTGTGACCGGTGTCTGCGTGGCTTCGGCCGACTGCACGTTGAGCCGCTCGATGGCCACTGAGGTTACATTTGCGCCGCTGTCGGACGATGAGATCAGTTATTATATAGACCGTTACCGACCGTTTGACAAGGCCGGAGCGTATGGCATTCAGGAGTGGATAGGATGTATGGGAATTACCCATATCTCAGGTGATTATTATAACGTCATGGGGCTTCCGCTGCGTCTGCTCTACGAGATGCTCAGCGTAGTGTGACCCCCTCGGGGCTGACTTTGATCAGCATGGGGCGCACGCGTTCAACCGCAAATACCTTTTCCGCAGCCAGCATGGCTGCGACTCCCATGGTCATTCTGAGATTAAGTTCTATGCATGGAGCAATCTGCAAGCGTCCGTTCCCGTCGCGATGGATCATCATGTCGATCCCGAGCCATCCCTCATAAGTACTTCCGACCAAATCGCTGAGGATCTGTTCCAATGGCTTTATGATGTGTGATATGTCGATCCCAAGCTCAGTGGCCAGTTCTCTTTGGGGCAGAACGATGTTTCCTTCATAGAATCCGGCGTGGTTTGTGGCGAACAGCGAGAGACCGCGATAGCTGACCGTCGAGTTGGCGCAATGGAACAGCGCGGCGAAATCGCGCCGGCGATCCAACAGCGGTTCCACCATCACGCTGCCCTGTCGCGATATCATGCCGCCTACGTAGGCATCGAGCCGTTGATCGGCAATCTGATCGGCGCGGATCACACCCCGGCCACTCGACGACCATGGCAGCTTTATGACTCCTTTGCCTGAAAATCGGGCCAAAGCCTCGCGCACTTCCTCGGGCGAGGATGCCTCCACCGGGATCAGATGCTCACTGACGCCCAGTCCACGGTTGATGATAATGGACGAGCGGCGGTGGCTCAATATCCGGATCTTTTCAAGGGTATCATTGTCGGGCAACAGGCCATCGTCAACGCCGGCCTTCCGGAAAATACGGCGAGAGCAGAGACTCCATCCCCATGGGCTTGGTGAGGCGCAGGCTTCCGTGTGTGATACGGCTGTACCCTGCAACCGGTAACGGCGGATATATTGCTCCATTTCAGGAGAGGGAGCAATGTCGGAGAGAATTTGATCATCTTTTTCCGCCCAGAACATTGGTAGTAACGCACCGGCATGGCTTATGGCCACAGCTCCTTTCGGTGGCGTGAAGCATTCAAGTCCCGACGCCAGCGCCAGATCATTTTCCGGGTTAAAAAGATGGATCTTCATGCCGCAAAATTAACAAAAATGCAGCCTATGTCAAAACCTGAGTCAACTTTGGGGCAATAATCGGACGGGATGTGCGTTAAGATAAAAGCATGAACCGGTTTTATCGCATAGTATTAATCCTCCTTGTTTCGATTGCCGCTTTCCCCGGTACGGGAGCGTTGGCGCAGCAGCTTAATGATAAGCTGCTCAATCGTCCGTATGCCGACATGCGACGGTGGCATCTGGGCTTTTCTGTCGGGGTACATACCCAGGACCTCAATTTTACCAACAACGGTTTCGTGACCGAGGCCGGGGAGACCTGGTTTGTTGATCAGCCATCCTTTTCGCCGGGATTCTGCGTGAATGGCCTGATCGATTTCCGGCTCAATGACTATTTCAGTCTACGTCTTTCTCCGGGTCTTTATTTCGGCAACCGCGAGATCAAGATGCACGATACGACAGGCGATAACTGGCTGTCGCAGAATCTGAAATCTACCTATGTGGTTCTGCCGCTCGATCTTAAATACTCTGCGCAACGCTTCCGCAATGTCCGTCCGTATCTCACCTCCGGTATCATGCCGGCTTTTGATGTCTCGAAAAAACGGTCGGACTACCTGAAGCTCAACACGGCTGATTTCTATCTCACCGTGGGTTTCGGCTGTGACTTCTATCTCCCGTACTTCAAGCTGAATCCGGAGATAAAGTTCTGTTTCGGACTGACCGACGTGATCCAGCATAAGCGCAATGATCTGGTGGATGATCCGGACAAGATGAAGATTACACAATCCTTGAAAAAGGCCACATCGCAGATGGTGGTGCTGACATTTTATTTTGAATGAAACAACTTACATCACGACATATTATCTCCTTTTTGCTGATTCTGGCCGCATTGACGGGAGCGCAGGGATTGTCGGCGCAGACCGATGCCCAGTTCTCGCAGTACTATGAGGTCGCGTCGGCATATAATCCTGCCGCCATAGGCACGACTGACTTCATCCGTCTGCGTGCCGGAGGGCGCATGCAGTGGGTAGGTATCGACAATGCTCCCAAGAGTTTTGCCATCACCGGAGACATGCCGCTGAAACTTTTCGGCAAACGGTTCGGCGTGGGAATCGTGGCGCAGCAGGAATCGGCCGGACTCTACCGCAACATGTCGGTGTCCCTCCAGGCCGGATACAAAATCAAGCTGTTCAAGGGAGAGCTGACGGCAGCATTGCAGTTCGGGTTTGCTAATGAGCAGTTCAAGGGCTCCGAGGTGTATATTCCTGATGATGATGACTATCACGACTCCAACGATGAGGCCATACCGCAGACAGATGTTGCCGGCAATGCCTTCGATCTGGGGGTCGGAGCGTACTATACCCACAAATGGTTCTGGGCCGGAGTGTCGATGACCCATCTCAACAGCCCGACAATTACCTTCTCGGATGATAATGGATCGACGTCGACCGGTGGTACGACCACGGGCGGTTCCGGCACATCGTCGACGAATGCTAAAAATTATGAATTTCAGCTTCGCCGAACGCTCTATTTTATGGCCGGCAGCAATATTCCGATAAAAAACACGTTATTTGAAGTGATGCCATCTGTGCTGTTTAAGAGCGATTTCACGTTCACACGAGTTGAAGCCACAGCCCGGATGCGATGGAAAAAATTGCTTACATTCGGCGTGGGCTACCGTCATGACGATGCCGTCTATGCCGTTCTCGGAGCAGAGTACAAGGGATTTTTCTTAGGCTACAGCTATGATTATCCTATCAGTGCCATATCCAAGGCCAGTCATGGAAGCCATGAGCTGTTTCTCGGTTATAGTGTCAAACTCAACCTCTCGGGAAAAAACAACAACAAACACAAGAGTATACGCATAATGTAGATATGAAAAAAACGACATTCTTTTCACTGACCATACTTGCACTGGCGGCCATGGGCTGCGCCAGCGGTTCGCGCAATGCATCCGGTGGCGAAGTGACCGGAGTCAGTGCCACGTCGTGGACCGAGCCTACGCCCTACGGCATGGTGCTCGTGAGCCGCGGTTCGATCATTGCCGGTCCGCAGGAAGCGGACAGCGCGTGGAATCTGCGCGCTGATGCCCGTGGCATGTCAGTCGATGCGTTCTGGATGGATGAAACGGAGGTGACCAACTCGAAATACAAGCAGTTTGTGTTCTGGGTGAGGGATTCCATCATCCGCGAACGTCTGGCTGATCCTGCTTACGGCGGCAATGAGGAATTCAAGATCGAGGAGGACCGCGAAGGAAATCCCATCAAGCCCTACCTCAACTGGAGCAAGCCTATTCCATGGCGCAACGCCAACGAGGATGAGCAGCGTGCCATAGAGAGTGTCTACCGCACTAATCCCATTACCGGCATGCGCGAACTTGATCCCGAACAGCTCAACTACCGCTACGAGATCTATAACCACACAGAGGCGGCAAAGCGCAAACATCGCCTGAATCCGGCCCGTCGCGAGTACAACACCGACAAACCGGTTCCGACAGACATACCTCTGATCTCAAAGGATACGGCGTTCATTGATGATGACGGACAGATAATCCGTCAGACAATCACACGTGGATTGACCGGAGATTACGACTTCCTCAACACTTACATCGTCAACGTCTATCCCGACACGACGGCGTGGGTCAACGATTTCGAGAATGCCTACAACGAGCCTTATGTCAGAATGTATTTCAGCCATGGCGGTTATAACGAATACCCTGTGGTAGGTGTCAGCTGGGAACAGGCTAATGCTTACGCCAACTGGCGCACGGACTATCTGCGCCGTTCGCTCGGATCGCTCGGAGTCTATATCGAACCTTACCGACTGCCAACGGAGGCAGAATGGGAATTCGCAGCCCGTGCAGGAGAGAGCGATAACAAGTATCCCTGGGCCGGCGATCTGCCATTGACTGAGGAAAAGGGCTGTTTCTATGCCAACTTCAAACCGCAGGAGGGTAACTATGTGCAGGACGGACATCTGATCACGTCGCGTGTGGGAACATACGCACCCAATGATTTCGGTCTGTATGACATGGCCGGTAACGTCAGCGAATGGACTTCTACTGCATTTACCGAGAGCGTGTCCAAGCTCAAGAGCGACATGAATCCGGAATATCGCTATGATGCCGCCAAGGAAGATCCCTACAAGATGAAGCGCAAGATTGTGCGCGGCGGATCATGGAAGGATGTGGCGCATAATATCCGCTCAGATATCCGCATGTGGGAATATCAGAACGAGCAGCGCAGCTATATCGGATTCCGCTGTGTGCGTTCTCAGATAGGCTTTGCCCGTGGCCAGAAAATCAAGAAAAAATAACGGCTTACGGCTCTTTTAAACTACGACCAATAAAATCCAACTGACAATGGGAAAAATCAGAAGATATAAAAACAGCGTTGAGCGTTTTCTCTCCGGAGAAAAAGGTCAGCGGTTCTTCAACTTCGCATATAGTATCGGTGCCGCGATTGTGATTTGGGGTGCCCTTTTCAAGATCCTTCACCTGCCGGGTGGCAACACACTGCTCTCCATCGGTATGGGTACTGAGGTGCTGATGTTCGTCCTTACGGCATTTGACCGTCCGCCGAAAGAATATAATTGGGAAGAGGTGTTCCCGGTACTCAGTTCAAAGGATCCTGAAGATCGTCCGGATTTCGCCGGAGGTCAGCAGAGCGTTGTTATCGGCGGCGCACCTGTCAATGTTTCCGGGGGGACTTCATCGCAGGGTGTTTCCGGATCCGCATCGGCAGCACCAGCAGTCGATTCTCCGGCCATGGCTCCTTCCGGCGACGTGCCTGAGGAATACATAACCCAGATGGCCGGCATCGCAGAACAGATGCGTCAGCTGCGTACCACTACCGAGGCTCTCAACCGTGTCAGCGAGACACTTCTCGAAAGTTACCGCGCCATTACGGAGAACTCGGAAAACATTACGCAGAGCTCCACGGGATATGTGGAACAGATGCAGAACCTGAACCGCAATATCTCCGGACTGAACACAATCTATGAGATTCAGCTCAAGAGCGTTTCCTCGCAGCTCGATGCCATTGACCGTGTGAACCGCGGAATCAAGGAGATCTCCAAGATGTATGAGGATACAGCCGGAGCCAGCTCGCGCTATTGTGAGGAGAGCGAGAAGATGGCAATGTATATGGCGCAACTCAATCAGGTTTATGCCAAGATGCTCCATGCCATGACCGTCAATATGTATGCTCCCGGAATGCCCGGTGCGGCCCCTGAATCTGCGGCCCCACAGGCAGCTCCGCAGCCTACGCCTCCTGAAATTGTTTGATAACTCGTTCAAGAAGAAACTGAGGATAAAAGAAAATGGGACAAACCAATACACGCCTGTCGCCGCGCCAGAAGATGATCAATCTGATGTACATCGTTCTGACTGCCATGCTTGCATTGAATGTGTCGAGTGATGTGCTCGACGGATTCACGCAGGTTCACGACGGCCTGACCCGAACCAACGAGACCGTGTCGGAACGCAACGATGCCGTCTATGCCCAGCTGGAAGCTTTTGCCATGCAGAACCCGGAAAAGGGTGGCTCGTGGCTCGACAAGGCATCGGAAGTGCGTCTTGAGTCTCAGCGCGTTTTCCTTGTCATTGACAGCCTGAAAACCGAGATTGCGCGCAAGGCTGATGGTGAAAATGGGGATCCTGACAATGTGATCAACCGCGACGATCTGGAGTCGGCGGCTGTTGTGATGCTTAATCCGACCACACACAAGGGTGCGGCATTGCGAGGCGAGATCGACGGATTCCGGAAATATATTCAGTCCATTGTCACCGATTCTGTGAAGCGTGTCAATATCGACAAGGCTCTTTCCACCGAACCATTCAAGCGTCCCGGCGTTCTGATGGCCCAGACATGGGAGGAAGCCAAGTTCGACAATCAGCCTGTAGTGGCGGCAATCACGCTTCTGACAAAGCTCCAGAACGATGTCCGCTATGCCGAGGGTGAGGCTTTGACCACTCTGCTCAGTCAGGTTGATGCCGGCGATGTCCGCGTCAACAGCATGAGCGCTTTCGTCATTCCGCAGTCGCGGATGGTGATGCGCGGTAGCCGTTATGGCGCAGATATCGTGCTCGCAGCTGTTGATACCACGGCACGTCCGGCGGTGTTTGTCAATGGTCGCGAGATTCCGAACGGCCATTTTGAACTGACACCGATGCAATCCGGCTCGTTCGACTATTCAGGATATATCGATGTGCCCCACGGCGATGGCACGACTTCTCGGCATCCGTTCACGTCGAGCTATACCGTCATAGAACCTACGGCCACTGTGTCTGCAACGATGATGAACGTGCTTTATGCCGGTATCAATAACCCTATCAGCATTTCCGTGCCCGGTGTGCCGGCCTCGTCGGTGAGTGCTTCGATGGCCAATGGCACCCTGACGAGAGAAGGGGATCATTGGGTAGCTCATCCTGGAAAGATCGGAACTGATGCCGTGATCACCGTAACAGCAAGTATTGATGGGCGGCAGCAGACGGTCAACACAACGTCGTTCCGCGTGCGCAAACTGCCCGATCCGGTTGCATTCATCTCCCTGCCCGGATCCAATGGCTCGACGGAGCGGTATAAAGGTGGCAAACCGATAGCCAAGGCATCGCTTCTTAATGCCAAGGGGCTTGATGCGGCCATCGATGATGATATTCTCAATATAGACTTCCGGGTCAAGAGCTTCGAGATGGTTTTTATAGACTCCAACGGCGATGCCGCCGTCAGAGCTTCGGAAGGATCGCAGTTCTCGCAGCAGCAGAAGGACCGCATCCGCTCAATGACGCGCAAAGGCCGGTTCTACATCTCACGAATCAAGGCGACGGGCCCCGATGGAATAGAGCGCACGCTCAATCCTGTGGAGGTCATAGTCCAGTAGTAATCCTATCAAGAAAAATCCCATACGGACATTTTAATACAGAAAATGAAGAAAATAAAACGAATAGCACTGGCAGCTGCGGCTGCATTTGTTCTCGCGGTTCCGGCCATGGCTCAGGACTCCGGCAGTACGGCGGTGATGCGTCGCGGCGGTAAATCGTCGCGCCAGCAGCAGACAACGACGCCCGGTGTCACCACTCGTATGCAGCAGCGTTTGCAGACGGATCCTGCCTCGGACGCTGATCTGTCGTGGATGAAGGTGATCTACCGCTCGCTCGATCTGACCAAGGACGAGAATGCACCGCTATATTTCCCCGAAATGCCTGTGGATGGCAACGAGAGCCTGATCCGTATAATCCTGCGCCTGCTTGCCAACGGACAACTGACAGCATACGAATATCTTGACGGACGCGAAGTGTTCAACGAAGAGAACAAACTGAAGGTCCGCGACATGCTCGACCGTTATCATATCTATTATCAGGATGCCAAAGGGAGCACCGAGCGCAATCCTAAATTCGAGATCCATGAGAGCGATGTGCCGGCCACAGAGGTTCTCAGCTACTACATAATAGAGCGTTGGGAATTCGATACGCGCACAAACCGCATGCAGACCAGGATCGAGGCTATCTGTCCGGTGCTTCACCGCGAGGACGACTATGGGATGGAATCGATGAAATATCCTATGTTCTGGGTGAAGTATGACGATCTTAAGCCATACCTGTCAACGCAGAATATCTTTGTGTCTGATGCCAATAATCTGCCGACATGCACTTATGCCGACTATTTCACCCTCGGACTCTACAATGGGGATATCTACAAGACCCGTAATCTCCGCAATCGCTCTATGAAGCAGCTCTATCCCAATCCGGATGATCTTGCTCACGCGCAGGACAGCATACAGAAACAGCTTGACACATTTGAGGACAAGCTCTGGGTGCCCACTCTTGAACAACTCGCAGCCGAACGTGAGAAGCGCGAGGCACTTGAGGCCGGACTGGCTGCTGATCAAGATTCGACAGCTTTGGCTACGGCAGCCGAAGAGCCCAAGAAAACGCGTGTTTCCACATCCAGCCGCGGAAAAAAGACGGAAACTCGCCCGGCAAAGGTGAAACGTGGCAAGACAAAGACCAAAACACAGAAAGCACCGAAGACCACCACGGCACCGCGCCGCAGTGTGCGTGACCGCAAACGTTGATTCTCTTCAGTGATCTGAAAATATAGCCGCAGCCCGTTCAGATTCAACAAAGAACGGGCTGTGGCTGTTTCTAATAAAACAACATCTGATATGGAAGAACAGGAATTGGAGATCAGGCTGACGGGTCTACGTCAGGTAAAGGAGCAGACGAGGCTCTACCGCTGGGAACTGATGAAGTTTCAGGGCGAAAAGGTTGATGTGGCATTGTCGACTGATTTTGAACAGGATAATGCTGCTCACACGGTGTCGGTTCGTATTACGGCCCGTTACACGGCGTTGCGCGGACAGATACGCCGCCGATTGCTTGACTATACGGCGGAGGCTACGTTTGCATTAAGCCGGATAGACGGCTTGATAGATGTTGCCGATGATGAGATGCTTGTCAGTGTCGATCTCCTACGTCTGATGCTCGGCATATCAGTGGGGTCGCTACGAGGTATGATCGCCGCATTTACCGAGGGGACAGCCCTGGAGCCATATCCGTTGCCGCTATACGATCTCCATGCCCTTGTGACCAATATTGTCAAGGCCGGAAAGCCTGTCAGCGACGCTCGTTGATCTTTTTCCTAAGAAGATCCATGAACTGATAGTTCTTCAGTCCCCATCGCGGATGGATCAGCAGTCCGTCGGGAGCCTGCGACACGAAGCGTTCGACGGCTATTCCCGGGCGCAGCCGTTCGAGAATGTCGCAGCAGAGATCGGCGTATGATTCCGGAGTGAAATCCTCGATATGCCATTTCTTTTCGCCTATTTCCTTTGCGAGTCTGGTTCCGGCAATGATCTGTAGCTGGTGGCATTTGATCACGTCTACGGGCAATCTATTGATGCTGTCGATGGTCTGCATCATATCCTCGCGAGTTTCCCCGGGAAGTCCAAGGATTATGTGAAGTCCGACGGGGATTCCGGCATCGGCCGTGCGTCGGACAGCATCTGCGGTTTCCTCCCATGAATGGCATCGGTTGATCAGGTCAAGGGTCTTGTTATTAGCTGATTCAGCCCCGTATTCAATCATTACGAAATGGCCGGCGGCTCGCTCTTTCAATTGCATAAGCAGTTCGTCGGGCATGCAGTCGGGGCGTGTCCCTATAATCACTCCCTCGACCTTCTCGATGGCCATGGCCTGATCAATCATGCCTATGACATCGGAGACCGGAGCGTTGGTCGATGTGTAGCTCTGGAAATATGCAAGATAGCGCATGTCGGGATATTTCCGCGAGAAAAAACGCTTGCCTTCCTCAATCTGAGCAACTATGTCGCGGCATTTCGCAGTGTAGGCCGGGCTGAATGAGGCGTTATTGCAATATATGCAGCCACCGGTACCTTTCGATCCGTCGCGGTTGGGGCATGTCGATCCGGCGTTAACCGATATTTTCTGGATCTTGCCGGGAAGATACCGCGAAATGAAGTGGGAGAACGATTGCAGATTGTCGGTACTCATAGCCGGGTGGTGCGTTGAAGCAACAGAGAATCGAGAATCACCATTGCCGCCATTGCTTCTACGATAGGCACGGCACGGGGCACAACGCATGGATCATGGCGCCCACGGGCATGCAATTTTGTTGTCTCGCCTTTGTCGGTCACTGTGTCAATCTCACGCAGAAGTGTGGCTACCGGCTTGAATACTACGCGGAAATAGATATCCTCGCCGTTGGAGATGCCCCCTTGAATGCCTCCGGAGTTGTTTGTGAGTGTATGGATTGTTCCATCTGAGGCTTGGGTGAATGTGTCGATAGCCTCTGAGCCTCGCATTGCGGCACTTGCAAAGCCGGTTCCGTAGTCAAATCCCTTTGCGGCATTGATTGAAAGCATGGCCTGTGCCAGCCGGGCCTGGAGTTTGTCGAAAACAGGCTCGCCGAGTCCGGCAGGACATCCGCGGACAATGCATGTGACAACACCGCCTATGGTGTCGCCTTTGGCTTTGACAGCGCGGATCAATCGCTCCATTTCCTGAGCCTTCAGGGGATCGGGGCATCGGACAGGGTTGCTGTCTATGGCGTTGAAATCCAGACAGGTGTATGGGGCGTCAAGGGCAATGTCGCCAACTTGTGATGTGTAGGCATTTATAGAGATTCCGAACTGCCGCAATGCTTGTGCGGCAAGTTCTCCGCCAACAATCCGTGATGCTGTCTCTCTTGCCGAAGATCGTCCGCCTCCGCGATGGTCGCGCATACCATATTTCATCTGGTAGGTGAAATCGGCGTGCGATGGCCGGAAAGTGTGTCTCATGGCCTCATAGTCAGCTGACCGATTGTCGGCGTTGGGGATAATGAATCCGATGGGAGTGCCGGTGGTGATTCCCTCAAATATTCCGGAGAGCAGCTGTACTGAGTCGGATTCGTTACGGGCTGTGACGATATCGGATTGTCCTGGGCGACGGCGTTGCATGGCACGTGTGAGGGATTCCATGTCAATTTTTACGCCTGCCGGCATGCCGTCGATCACTCCGCCGAGTGCCGGCCCGTGGGATTCTCCAAAAGTCGTTAGCCGGTATATCTGTCCGAATGAGTTCATTGTTCTTCTGATGTGTTTTCGGCGGTGTCGACGGTTAGATCGGCCACGGTTGCCGGGATGAAATTAATGAGGTCGGCCGGGGAAATGGCGATCTGAAGACCGCGGATTCCGGCACTTATGTAGATTGTCTCGAATTCGGTGGCTGTCTGATGGATAAACACCGGAAATGGCTTTTTCAGCCCGATCGGAGAGCAGCCGCCTCGAATGTAGCCTGTCAGGGGCAAAAGCTCTTTCATCGGGATCAAGTCGGCTTTCTTGGCTCCTGCGATGCGTGCGGCTTTTTTCAGATCCACTTCGCGGTCGCCGGGGATCACACAGACGAAATAGCCTGATCGGTCGCCATGGAGCACGAGAGTCTTGAACACACAACGGATGTCCTCTCCCAATTCTGCTGCCACATGCGTTGCGGCCAGGTCGTTTTCATCGACCGTGTAGGGGATAAGGTTGTAGCTGATGCCGGCTTTGTCGAGTAGCCGGGCTGCGTTTGTCTTGTTGATGTGGGCCATGAGTGGAAAAGTTGGTTGATGCAAAGGTAGCAAACTTTTTTTGTGATAGTGTTGTTTTCTATAGCATAAGAACGAATATTAACAAACTAACCCGTTTCCCGTTTATGAAAAAGCTTCTCATTGCCCTTATCGCTCTGTTCGGTATCACCGCAGGTGCTTCGGCACAGAAAATGAATCTTTCGCTCAGCTATGGCGGTTATACACTGATGGATGCCGCTGATTATCATGATGGATGGCATGGGGTCAACAATGCATGGGGCGCACTCAACGTGAGCTTCAATGTACAGGTGGCCAGAAATTTCTGGATTGGCCCGTCGTACACCTTCTCCAGCACGACAACCAAGGGTGAGCATCACAGCAACATTGCCTATCACGCCATAATGCTGAATGGTCGTTATGATTACTACCGGAACAGCATCGTGACTCTATACGGACATCTTGGGGTGGGCGCAGAGATCTCCCACATGCAGCCCCGTGGCGGCGATGCCTACAACAAAGGTTATTTCGCATTCCAGCTGTCGCCGGTCGGAGCGGATATCGATATAACCCGTTCGTTCACGATTTTCGGTGAACTCGGTTTTGGTGCGCAGGGTCTGCTTCAGGTAGGCGGTCGCTTTAATTTCTAACCCGGAAGGATTCAGCCATGACCGACCGACTTTCCTACGAAGAGAAGAAGGAGCTTCCCGATTCTGTGTTCGGATTGCCTGAACGACGGGAATATCCTATGCCTGATGCCGCTCATGTGCGTGCCGCAGAGGCTTATTTCCGCTATTGTCCTGAGGATCTGAAGCCTCGTCTTGCACGGGCTATTCTCGCAAGAGCAAAGGAGTTCGGGGTGGATGTGGAGTCCCCCACGGTTCTATCCTATGCTGAGAAATGATCCGCTGATCTGAGTGCATGAAGTCAAGACGGCTTCATGTTCTGAAAAGAAATTCCAGATGGTTCTGAATGTGATGATCCGCATTCAGAACCATTGTTTTGTACTGAAAGTGACAGCATATAATGGAAAATTGGTAATCCGATCCTGCTTCTTATATCCAAGTAAATAGTAGCGGATTCCATGTACGTTTTGATTTTCTTCCGTGAATTTTGATATTGATTTTCCTCTGACATTGGTTGAGGCTTTGACTTCGATGGGGAAGATTGCACCCTCGCTCTGTGCAATAAAATCAATTTCTGCCGGAGTACGGTCGTTCGCCCAGTAGAACAGAGTGAGACTGGATGAGATAAGTTGTTGGGCTACATATTGTTCAGTCACCATGCCCTTGAATTCTGATAAATTGTTGAAGTCGATTAATAAAGAAGAAGCTGGTATATCTGCCATGCAACATAAAAGTCCGATATCGAGGAAAAATAATTTGAATGCGGATATGTCCTCATAATATTTTAGGGGTATAGCAATTTTATTTACGCGAGGGACTTTATATATGAGGCCGGCATCAATAAGCCATTGTATTGCCAGTTCGAAGTCGGCTGCCCTTGCCCCTTTTTTTGCAACTCCGTAAATGAATTTTTTATTCTCTTTAGCTAACTGCGATGGCATGCTTGCAAGTACTTGGCCAATTCTTACGGATTCGTTTTTTGATGTGTGTTTAGATATGTCGTTGCGATACGCATTTAGTATTGAGAGTTGGATGTCATGAACTTTTTTTAGATCTTCATTTTCAATGAAAGATTTTACAACTTCTGGCATTCCTCCAATATAATAATATTGTTGGAGGTATTTGTTTAGCTTTGTTGAGAACGTTTCCGCAAGGGCGTAATCTGGCTTTGACAATATGTCACATAATGTTTTTTGATTGACGGCATATAGAAATTCTTCAAAGTCCATTGGATATATTTTTAACATATCGACTTTTCCAACTGGAAATGATTCTTGTTGAGCCAAAGTAACTCCTAATAATGATCCAGCAGCTATGATATGGTATTCTGCGGCATTTTCACAGAAATATTTTAGGCTGTGAAGCCCTCGGGTCGTTTCTTGAATTTCATCAATTATGATAAGTGTGTTATCTTTATCAATGGACTCACCTGTTAACGCTTGGAATCCAATCAGAAGCCGGTTAATGTCATAATCTGTTGAGAACAGTTCCTTTGTCATCGGTTCCGAATCACAATTTATATATGCGACATTCCTATATTCGTTTTTGCCAAATTGTTTCATGAGCCATGTTTTCCCTACTTGTCGTGCTCCAAGTAATAGTAATGGCTTTTTTGTCTTTGAATTTTTCCAATCTAAGAGATCTTTATATGCTTTACGGTACATATTCAATGTGTTATGTGTGTTTATTTTTGCAAATATACAATTTTTCGATGGTTCATTTTGATGAAAGTCACAATTTTTCGATAGTTCATTTCTGGAAAACCTACAATTTTTCGATGGTTCAATCTGAGAAATGAACTTATATGGGCTGATTTTAGAACCGGATTCCGAGTGTTTGAGGGACGATTTTGTTTTATTTTGCCAAATGGGATTTTATGAGTATTTTTGCAGAAAATATCAACCACTTATCAATTAGATTCCAAGAAGCAATGAATGTAGCGATTGTTGGCGCAAGTGGCGCTGTTGGCCAGGAGTTTCTCCGTGTGCTTGAAGAACAGAATTTTCCGGTTGACCAGCTTACTCTTTTCGGGTCGAAGCGAAGTGCCGGCCGTACATATAAGTTCCGTGGCAAAGATTATGTTGTCAAAGAATTGACCCATGGCGATGATTTCAAGGGAATTGATATCGCTTTCACATCGGCCGGTGCGTCGGTGTCGAAAGAGTATGCCGGGACAATTACCAAGCACGGCGCGCTGATGATCGACAATTCGAGTGCATTCCGCATGGACGAGGATGTTCCTCTGGTTGTTCCTGAAGTCAATGGTGAGGATGCTTTCAACACACCGCGTGGCATTATTGCCAATCCCAACTGCACCACGATCCAGATGGTAGTGGCCCTGAAGCCTATCAATGATCTCAGCCCGATCCGCCGCGTGCATGTCGCCACGTATCAGGCTGCTTCCGGTGCCGGTGCGGCAGCTATGGATGAGCTTGTTGAACAATATGCCCAGCTTCAGCGTGGCGAGGATCCGACCATTGAGAAATTCGCATATCAGTTGGCCTATAATGTTATCCCTCAGGTCGATGTGTTCATGGATAACGGCTACACCAAGGAGGAGATGAAGATGTTCAACGAAACGAAGAAGATCATGCATGCTCCGGGTCTTGATGTCAGTGCCATGTGTGTCCGTGTTCCTGTGATGCGTGCCCACAGTGAGGCTGTATGGGTTGAGACTGAGCAGCCGTTGGAACTCGATGCCGTACGCGATGCTTTTGATAAGGCAGAGGGTCTCGTTGTTGTTGACCGCCCGGCCGACAAGGTCTATCCGATGCCTCTCGACATTGCCGGTAAGGATCCGGTGTTTGTGGGACGTCTGCGCAAGGATCTGACCAACGGAAACGGTTTGACATTCTGGATTGTCGGTGACCAGATCAAGAAGGGCGCGGCTCTTAATGCCGTGCAGATCGCGCAATACATCATAGCGCATAAGAAATAAAAATCCTCTCTTAACATGTTTGCCTTGCAGATTCCGGCGATTGCGCCACTGGTCACTCAGCCAGTGGCCATATTCCTTGTGGTTCTCGCCCTGATTCTGCTTGTGCCGATGCTTTTCACCCGGATCAAGATACCCCATGTCATCGGCCTGATTGTGGCCGGTGTGTTTGTCGGGCCTTACGGGTTCAATGTGCTTTCCCGTGACATGAGTTTCGAGGTGTTCGGTCAGGTCGGACTTCTCTATCTCATGTTTCTGGCCGGAGTGGAGATCGATATGTATCACCTGAAGAAGAACCTCCGGCGCGGCTTTGTGTTCGGCTTGTTCACGTTCGCTATCCCGATGGTGATCGGGGTGCCGGCTGCAATGGCACTGCTGGGGCTCGACATGGTGACATCGCTGATGCTTGCCTCAATGTTCGCGGCCCACACGCTGCTGGCCTATCCTATAGTATCGCGTTTCGGATTGACGAAAAATCCGGCCGTTATAATAGCGATCGCCGGTACTATTTTCACTGTTCTCGGATCGCTTATGGTGCTGGCCGAGAGTGTGGGAATGGTCCGGGAGGGGGGATTCAGCATCCTGATGACGCTGCGTCTTGTAGGCTCGCTGGTGGTCTATTGTCTGGTGATAGTCTATCTTTATCCGAGGATCACACGCTGGTTTTTCAAGCATTATAACGACGGAATACTCCAGTTTATTTATATCCTGGTGATGGTTTTCGCAGCCTCGCAGGCGGCAGTGGCCATCAATATAGAGGGGGTGTTCGGCGCTTTCTATGCCGGAATCGTGCTCAACAGGTTTATTCCGGCTCGTTCGCCGTTGATGTCGCGGCTGGAATTTGTGGGCAATGCTCTCTTTATCCCATATTTTTTGATCGGTGTCGGAATGCTGATCAATGTCCGGGTGCTGACTTCCGGCTGGGATACGCTTTATGTGGCAGCCGTGATGAGTACGGTCGCTATGGTGAGCAAATGGATCGCCGCGTATGTTACGCAGCGCACGTTCGGAATGCGCCCGATTGACCGCTCGATTCTGTATCAGCTATCGAACGCCCACACGGCAGTTGCGCTGGCTGTGGTGATGATCGGTTTCAATCTCGGGGTGTTCGATGAGTCGGTGCTTAACGGCACGGTGCTGATGATTCTTGTGACATGTACGGTCAGCTCCATCGGCACTTCCCGGGCGGCCTCGCGTCTGAAGGTTATGTCGATAGCTTCGGCTGAGATGATCACCGGAGAGGGGGAGAAGGGAAAGACCGGTGTTAGGACATTGATACCCGTTGTGAATCCTGTGACGGCAAACGAACTGGTGTCGCTGGCGCTTATGATGAGCGACGGAGACCGACTGCGCAACAAGATCTATGCGCTGCATGTCAGGAATGACAATTCGCCATCGTCGAGGGCTGTCGGGCAGAGTTCGCTTGATGTGGCCGAGCATGTGGCTTCAATCATGGATGTGAAGCTCAAAAGCATTGAGCGCTATGACCTGAACTTTGTGACAGGACTGCTGAATACGATCGAGGAGCGTGATATCAACGAGGTTGTGATAGGGTTGCACCGGCGCAGCACCGTTATAGACTCTTTCTTTGGAGAGAAGCTGACGCAGTTGCTCAAGGCGACATACCGTATGGTCGTGATCTCGCGTTTCTATATTCCTGTCAATACGGTGCGCCGGATTGTGGTGGCTGTTCCTGATAAGGCTCAGTATGAGACCGGATTCAGCCATTGGGTCAGAAATATAGGCAATCTGACGCGACAGCTCGGTTGCAGAGTGATTTTCTGCTGTTCGGCTGAGACGCGCCAGTATATAAGTGCGGTTTTGAGAGCCGGTCGTTATGAGATACGTTCGGAATACCGCACTTTTGACGGCTGGGATGATTTTATACTTCTGGCTAACAAGATCAATGATGATGATCTGCTTGTTGTTGTCAGCGCACGCCGTGCGTCAGTATCTTTCTCTTCCGATATGGACGCGCTGCCTGATTTCCTGAAAAAGTATTTCTCCCACAATAATCTGATCGTGATTTATCCGGAGCAGTTTGGCGAGGAGGCCGCCGTGGCAGGAGTGGGCGATGCCCTTGCCCCGAATGTGGAGAGCGAGCCTATGACGATCTGGTTGCGCTTGAAGAGCTATTACCGCAACCGCATGACGCGTCAGCGTTTGATGGGGCGCAGCGCGGAGGAAGACGAATTCAATCTGTGATGTGGGTCAGCCTGTCGGACGGGCTTATTTGTACGCATCGGTCAGCTCGTGGAGCGTGGCGTAGAGGCGACGCATGGGTTCTGTGATCCTGACATCGCGCCGCGCCATAACCCGTTCAGCAATTGCCATGAATTTTGAAAGAGGAACGTCGCCGAATCCGGTGCCGGCCGATCCTTCGCTGAATGATGCCACGAAATTGCGTGGAAATCCTGTGCCGTGGATGTTCACTCCGACTCCGACAACGGTTGCGGTGTTGAACATGGTGTTTATTCCGGCTTTGGAATGGTCGCCCATTATCAGTCCGCAGAATTGCAGTCCGGTGCGGAGGAAACGTCGGGTGGAATAGTCCCAGAGTTTGATCTCGGTATAATCGTTCTTGAGATTTGAGGCCACGCATCCGGCACCGAGGTTGCACCATGATCCGATCACTGCATTTCCGAGGAATCCGTCGTGAGCCTTGTTGGAGTAGGGGTGCATGACGATGTTGTTGATCTCGCCTCCGACTTTGCAGTGGGCACCGATGCTTGTTGCGCCATAGATTCGTGTGAGCATGTTGACTGAGGCGTGTTCACCGATGAAAATGGGGCCGCGAAGGCATGACCCTTCCATAACTTCCGCGTCTTTGGATATGTAGATCGGTCCGGCTGTGGTGTTGAATGTCACAGCTTCGGCGCGTGCTCCCTCTTCAAGGAATATCAGCGAGGAATCGCCTATCACGGTGCATGTGGGGCTGATTGGTTGTGACCGTCTGTCGGCGGTATTTGTCTCAAAATCTGCTTTTATGGCTTCGGCATTGTATAGGAAAAGGTCGTATGGCCGGCGGATCACAATTGGGTCGCCGGGATAGACATGCGTGGATTCAGCTTCTTCAGGGGATGAGAATCCGTGCATGGCGATCGGTGATCCGTCGGCAAGTGTCAGCATTTCGCCATGTTTCATGTTGGAGATGGTATCTGCAAGCATGGGGTCCGGAAGTATGTTGGCAGCGATCACTATGCTTTCGGCTATGTCAGATGCTGTAGGGAACAGTTCTGCCAGATAGTCGGCGGTGGAATAGGAATAGTTGGCCGGAAGCAGTTTCTGCCATTTTTCGCGTATTGATCCGAATCCGATGTGGAGTTCGGAAACGGGTCGTGTGAAAGTCAACGGAAGAAGTCCGGAGTGGATGGACGGGAAATCGTGTAGAATAATATTTTTCATGTCGAAAACGCAGAAAAGCACTAATATCTCTGCAAAATTAATAAATTTGCAGGTGAAATTAGTTCAATAGTAATTATGAATTTTATCAAAACCGATATTGAGGGTGTGTGGATCATAGAGCCGCGCCGTTTCGGCGATTCCAGAGGTTATTTCATGGAATCGTTCAAGAAGTCAGAGTTTGAGGCAAATGTAGGCTCTGTTGATTTTGTGCAGGACAATGAGTCGTTCTCGACCAAAGGCGTGCTCCGCGGACTTCATTTTCAGAAAGGGGAGTTTTCTCAGGCAAAGCTTGTCAGAGTGTCGCAAGGCACGGTGGTGGATGTGGCAGTGGATCTACGGGGTGGATCGCCTACGTATGGGCGCCATGTGGCCGTCGAGCTATCGCAGGAGAACGCGCGTCAGCTGTTTATCCCCCGGGGATTCGCGCATGGCTTTGTTGTCCTTTCCGGAACTGCCCAGTTCCAGTATAAGGTTGACAATGTTTACGCACCCCAGTCGGAGGCTACGTTGCGGTTTGATGATCCGGCACTCGGCATCGACTGGCGGCTTCCGTATTCGGAATTGTTATTGTCGGAAAAGGATCTGCGAGGAATGTCGCTCAGCGATATTGATCCATTCTGATCTTGACCGCAGATATATAAAAAGAAAGCCGACTATGACAGCCGGCTTTCTTGGTCTTAACGGTATAAGGTTTTATTCTAATTCAACCGATAGTTCCTTGCCTGATGACAGGATGGTGACGGTTCCGCTTATCGAAGCCTCGTCGCCGGTCACGTCCCAGACCTCGATAGGCTCTTCGCTCCGGTAAGTGGAGGCTGTCAGGATATACTCAAGGAAATCCGGGCCTTCCTGTCGCTGGGTCAGGTACATGTAGGATTCATCGGAATCGCCGTATTTGTCCAATGTGGATTTGTAGGCGTATTTCCCGGACATGACGCCGTTTTCAAGGCTTAGGATGGCGACGATTTCGTATTTTCCGCCAAGCTTGCCGGTGAATCTGCGGTTCTGGAATCCCTCCTCTCCCGGATCGTCCGAGAAAATAGGTTCTTCCGACACTTCTACTTCGGATACGCTTACCGTTTGGATTTCGGTGAGTTCTGACGTTTCGGTCGGCCCGTCGGATGATGAACTGAACATGTTGTCGAGAGTGTGCCGGATTCTTTCGATCTTATCACACGACGAGAGCGTGCATGCCATCAAAGCGACAATTGCCGCTGTCAGAATATTTCTCATTTTCATTTTTCGGGAGTGTGGTTATGTACATCGAGATCAAGCTGCTGTGCAGGTTTGGCGCTCCAGCTGAGGAACTTCTGGAAGGGGAGCAGCATGATTACGACGAAATCGCGGAACACGGCCAGCATCGGAGGGAAGTAGTAGGTGCCGATCAGGATGAAGATGAATGATCCGAACCCTTGGGTGAATAATCCGTAAAGAGCAATGAGTACACCGATAAAATAGGAGATGAATGTCACGCCGTCAATGAAGAAAGCGAAAAATATTCTCTTCAGCCAAGTCAGGAACGGCCAACGGGTCTGTATCTTATCGATGCTGAGAGATGAATTTTCGGAATTTTCGTTCAATCGGATCATGGCCTTTTTCCAACATCCGAACGGGATGATGAACAGAAGGTAGAATAATGAGAAGAAGAATTGCTTGATAGCATTTAGCAACTGCTGGACAAATGTTTTTTCCATGATAAAAGAATTTTTATTGTTTAATAATTGGTTGTATCTGTCAATCACAAATGTAGATAAAAAATTACCCCCCCCCAATTTATTAACCAAATTTTGCGAAATTTAACTATGTGCGGTCTTTGATCCCTCGCTGTGGCTCATTGATCGGACTGGATTTTTGCCGATGTCGGGGGCAAGGAAATAAAATGGAAAATGTTGATAAAAAGAGTCGTAAATTATTTGGTAATTAGAAAATTAGTGAGTAACTTTGCATCGCTTTTTAAGCATAAATAGGACTCTGATTGTTGCTAATCCTTTGAGGGATAATGCGATAATTGGGTCTTGATATGTGTGAGAGCAAACGAAAGAGAATAAAGAACAAACAGATTTAATAAACCGAAAAGTAAAACAAGAACTAAGATGCCTACGATTCAGCAATTAGTAAGAAAAGGACGTGTAGCTCTTGAGGATAAGAGTAAGTCGCCTGCATTGGATGCATGCCCGCAGCGTCGTGGCGTGTGTGTGCGCGTCTACACTACAACCCCCAAGAAACCTAACTCGGCAATGCGTAAAGTGGCCCGTGTGCGCCTGACCAACGGTAAGGAAGTGAACTCCTACATCCCCGGAGAAGGTCACAACCTGCAGGAACACTCTATCGTGCTCGTACGTGGCGGTCGTGTTAAGGACCTCCCTGGTGTACGCTACCACATCGTTCGCGGTACGCTCGATACCAGCGGTGTGAAAGACCGCACACAGCGTCGTTCGAAGTACGGTGCAAAACGTCCGAAAGCCGCTAAGAAATAATAATAGCGACAATCTTACGAACTCCCGTCGGTCCGGGGAGAGAAAGCAGGATCGGAAAATAAATTATTAAAACGAGTTTTTTAACTTCGCTTTTTGATTTATTGGAAGGCTAATTCGATGGTTGAGTAAATGGCGCGTTGGAGAACGGCCGTTGAAGATGAAAGAAGCAGCAACCAAGCAAACAAAAAACGACAAATCAGTAAACTGACAAATGAGAAAGGCAAAACCTAAGAAACGGATCGTGTTACCTGATCCCGTTTTCAATGATGTGAGAGTGTCAAAGTTCGTCAACCACCTCATGTATGACGGCAAGAAGAACACCGCTTACACAATTTTCTACAGCGCCCTTGAGACTGTGAAGTCCAAGTTGCCCAATGAGGAAAAAACGGCACTCGAAATCTGGAAAAAAGCCCTTGAAAATATCACACCTCAGGTAGAGGTTAAATCCCGTCGTGTCGGCGGTGCCACCTTCCAGGTGCCCACGGAAATCCGTCCCGACCGCAAGGAGTCAATATCGATGAAGAACCTTATTCTCTACGCACGCAAACGTGGTGGCAAAACGATGGCCGACAAACTGGCTGCAGAAATCGTTGACGCTTTCAATGACCAGGGCGGCGCATTCAAACGTAAGGAAGACATGCACAAGATGGCCGAAGCCAACCGCGCTTTCGCTCACTTCCGCTTCTAATCATCAGCAATTTCATTGATAACAATTGACAAGCAATTAAAATGAGCAAAGCAGACGAACAATTGAAATTTACCCGTAATATCGGTATTATGGCTCACATCGATGCCGGCAAGACAACGACATCGGAGCGTATCCTTTTCTATACGGGTCTGACTCATAAAATCGGCGAGGTGCACGATGGTGGCGCTACCATGGACTGGATGGAACAGGAACAGGAGCGCGGTATCACTATCACATCTGCCGCTACAACCGCTTTCTGGAACTACGACGGAAACAAATACAAGATCAACCTTATTGACACCCCCGGACACGTTGACTTCACTGTGGAAGTTGAACGTTCTCTCCGTGTGCTCGACGGTGCTGTCGCTACTTTCTGTGCAGTAGGTGGCGTTGAGCCTCAGTCTGAGACTGTGTGGCGTCAGGCTGACAAGTACAACGTTCCCCGTATCGGTTACGTTAACAAGATGGACCGTTCGGGCGCTAACTTCTTTGAGGTTGTACGCCAGCTGAAGGATGTTCTCGGTGCCAATCCCTGTCCTATCCAGATTCCTATCGGTGCTGAAGAGACATTCAAAGGTATCGTTGACCTTATCCGCATGAAAGCTATTTTCTGGCATGACGAATCGATGGGTGCTGACTACACCTTCGAGGAAATCCCTGCAAATCTTCAGGCTGAAGCTGAAGAATGGCGTGATAAAATGCTTGAGAAGATCGCTGAGTTCGACGATGTCCTGATGGAAAAATATTTCGACGATCCTTCCACCATCACAGAAGAAGAGATCCGTCGCGCTATCCGCAACGCTACTCTGAAGATGGAGATCGTGCCGATGACTCTTGGTTCTTCGTTCAAGAACAAGGGTGTTCAGCCGCTTCTCGACAATGTCTGCGCTTACCTGCCCAGCCCTGTCGACAATGGCGCTATCGAAGGTCACGATCCATCTGATCCTGAAAAGGTAGAGGTTCGCGAACCCTCTCCCGAGGCTCCTATGTGTGCGCTGGCGTTCAAGATCGCCACTGACCCGTATGTTGGCCGTCTGACATTCTTCCGTGTTTACTCCGGTGATGTTGTTGCCGGCTCTTATGTGCTCAACGCACGTTCGGGTAAGAAAGAACGCGTATCACGTCTGTTCCAGATGCACTCGAACAAACAGAACGCTAAAGAAGAGATCGGCTGCGGTGATATCGGTGCAGGTGTAGGCTTCAAAGATATCCGTACCGGTGATACTCTCTGCGATGAGAACCATCCTATCGTTCTTGAGGCAATGGAATTCCCCGAACCTGTGATCGGTATCGCTGTAGAGCCTAAGACTCAGAAAGACCTCGACAAGCTCGGCGTTGGTCTTCAGAAACTTGCTGAAGAAGACCCGACCTTCCGCGTACAGACCAATGAGGAAACCGGCCAGACCGTTATCTCGGGTATGGGTGAGCTTCACCTCGATATCATTATCGACCGTCTCCGTCGTGAGTTCAAGGTTGAATGTAACCAGGGTCGTCCGCAGGTAACTTACAAGGAAGCAATCACCGCTCCTGTTGAGCTCCGCGAAGTGTTCAAGAAGCAGACCGGTGGTCGTGGTAAGTTCGCTGACATCATCGTTCGCGTTGAGCCCGTTGACGAAGGTTTCGAAGGCAACCTTCAGTTCGTTGACGAGGTTAAGGGTGGTAACATTCCTAAGGAATATATCCCCTCTATCCAGAAAGGTTTCCAGACCGCAATGAAGAACGGTGTTCTCGCCGGCTACCCCGTAGAGCAGCTTAAGGTGACCGTTATCGACGGTTCTTTCCACCCGGTTGACTCCGATCAGCTCTCATTCGAGCTCTGTGCTATCCAGGCATTCAAGAAGGCTTCTGAAAAGGCAGGTCCTGTTCTTCTCGAGCCTATCATGAAGATCGAGGTTGTCACTCCGGAAGAATCGATGGGTGACGTGATCAGTGACCTTAACAAGCGTCGCGGTCAGGTTGAAGGCATGGAGACAAGCCGTAGCGGTGCCCGTGTGGTTAAGGCTAAGGCTCCTCTTGCAGAGATGTTCGGTTATGTTACCGCTCTCCGTACGATCACTTCAGGTCGTGCAACCAGCACCATGACATTCAGCCACTATGCAGAGGTTAGCTCTTCGATCGCACGCAACGTGCTGACCGAGTGCCAGGGACGAGTTGACTTATTGAAATAAAAAATAAATCCAATCAACAATATGAGCCAGAAAATCAGAATCAAATTGAAATCTTACGACCATGACTTGGTTGATAAGTCGGCTGAAAAGATTGTGAAGACGGTAAAGAGTACGGGCGCTGTTATCAGCGGCCCGATACCTCTGCCTACTCACAAGCGTATCTTCACCGTCAACCGCTCGACTTTCGTTAACAAGAAATCGCGCGAACAATTCCAGCTTGCCAGCTACAAGCGTTTGATCGACATCTTCAATTCAACAGCCAAGACTGTTGATGCGCTGATGAAGCTCGAATTGCCCAGCGGCGTTGACGTAGAGATCAAGGTCTAAGAGGATCGATAAGATTAATATAAGAAAATACAACCCAAACATTTAAAAATAAAGAGAAATGCCAGGATTATTAGGAAAGAAAATCGGAATGACATCCGTTTTCAGTGCCGACGGCAAAAACGTGCCGTGCACTGTTATCGAAGTAGGTCCTTGTGTTGTTACTCAGATCAAGACAGTTGAAAGCGACGGTTATGAGGCTATCCAGCTCGGCTTTGAGCAGAAGAAGGATAAGCACACCACCAAACCGATGGCCGGACACTTCAGCAAGGCTGGTGTAGCACCGCAACGGCACTTGGCCGAGTTCAAAGGGTTTGAGGGCGAGTACAAGCTGGGCGACACTATCACCGTCGACGGCCTTTTCGCAGAAGCAGACTTCGTTGACATTCAGGGAACATCAAAAGGTAAGGGATTCCAGGGCGTTGTTAAGCGTCACGGATTCGGTGGTGTAGGTCAGTCGACCCACGGCCAGCACAACCGTCAGCGCAAGCCCGGTTCAATCGGTGCCTGCTCTTATCCTGCCAAGGTCTTCAAAGGCATGCGTATGGCAGGCCAGATGGGCAATGAGAAGGTTACAGTACAGAACCTTCAGGTGCTTAAAGTTCTGCCCGAGCACAATCTGATGATGATCAAGGGTTCAATCCCCGGAAGTAAAGGTTCAATCGTAATAATTGAGAAATAATGGAACTCGCAATATATAACATAAAAGGAGAAGACACCGGCCGCAAAGCACAGCTTAACGACGAAGTGTTTGCAATCGATGCCAACGAGCACGCCGTATATCTCGATGTTAAGCAGTATCTGGCTAACCAGCGTCAGGGCACCCACAAGTCGAAAGAACGCAGCGAGGTTTCGGGTTCAACCCGTAAGCTTCACAAGCAGAAGGGTGGCGGCGGCAGCCGTATCGGTGATATCAACTCGCCTGTTCTCGTGGGTGGTGGCCGTGTGTTCGGTCCGCGTCCCCGTGACTACCGTTTCAAACTTAACAAGAAGGTTAAGCAGCTTGCACGCAAGTCAGCGCTGACATACAAAGTTCAGGACAATCAGATCAAAGTTGTTGAAAACATTGATTTCGCTGCTCCGAAAACTAAAGATTTTGTAAATTTTGCTAAAAATCTTGAAGCAGAGGGCAAAAAGCTCCTTCTGGTTTTAGCAGGTCAAAATAAAAACGTATATTTGTCAGCTCGTAATATTCCGGGTGTGCAAATCATTGCCGCATCGGATATTAACACATATGCGATCATGCACAGCAACGCTATCCTCCTGACGGAAGGTAGCCTTGATGTAATTAATAATCTTTAACCAAAAGGAGAAGTTTCAACAATGGATATCACAATCGAACCCATAGTAACAGAAAAGGCAACGAAGCTTACCGATAAGCTCAACCGCTACACGTTCCGTGTTTCTCCCGACGCCAACAAGTATCAGATCAAATCCTTGATCGAGAAACTTTACGACGTGAAGGTTGTTAACGTCAACACTGCTGTTGTGAGAGGCAAGAACAAATCGCGCTGGACCAAGAGCGGCCTGCTCAAGGGCAGCACATCGTCCTATAAGAAAGCCTACGTGACCGTCGGCGAAGGACAAACTATTGACTTTTATAGCAATTTATAATAGAAAATGGCAGTAAGAAAATTCAAGCCCACTACACCGGGGCAAAGACACAAGGTTATTGGCGTATTCAAAGGTACAATCACTGCTACTACGCCAGAGAAATCTCTTACAGTCGGCAAGCGCTCAACCGGAGGTCGTAACTCCGAAGGCCACCTTACAACCCGTTATATCGGCGGTGGCCACAAGCGCAAATATCGTATGATCGACTTCAAGAGAAATAAAGACGGTGTACCCGCCGTTGTGAAGAGCATCGAATACGATCCGAACCGCTCGGCTCGTATCGCGCTTCTTTACTACGTAGACGGAGCAAAAGCCTACATCATCGCGCCCAATGGCTTAGAAGTTGGCACAACAGTTGTCAGCGGACCGGATGCGGCACCTGAGGTTGGAAATGCTCTTCCTTTGAGCAAGATCCCCGTAGGTACGCTTATCCACAACATTGAGCTTCGTCCCGGCCAGGGAGCATTCATGGCTCGTTCGGCAGGCACATTCGCTCAGTTGGTATCCCGCGAAGGCAACTATGCAATTATCAAATTACCTTCAGGAGAGACCCGTAAGGTTCTCTCGGCATGCAAGGCTACGGTAGGCGTTGTCGGCAACAGCGAACACTCGCTGGAGCGCAGCGGCAAGGCTGGACGTTCACGCTGGTTAGGCCGTCGTCCTCACAACCGTGGTGTTGTCATGAACCCTGTCGATCACCCGATGGGTGGTGGTGAAGGACGTCAGTCCGGAGGTCATCCGCGTTCACGCAAGGGTCTGTACTCTAAGGGTCTCAAGACACGTGCACCGAAGAAAGCTTCTTCGAAGTACATAATTGAAAGAAGAAAAAAGTAATCTGATTAATTAAGCAAACTTATGAGTCGTTCATTAAAAAAAGGCCCGTATATCAGTGTAAAGCTTGAAAAGAAGGTCGAAGCGATGGAAGCAAGCGGCAAGAAGTCGGTTATCAAGACTTGGAGCCGTGCGTCCATGATCGCCCCCGAATTCGTCGGCCACACTTTCGCAGTGCACAATGGCAATAAATTCATTCCCGTCTATGTGACAGAAAACATGGTAGGACACAAGCTCGGAGAATTTGCTCCGACCCGTAACTTCCGTGGTCACGCAGGCAACAAGAAATGATCGGGCCCTAAAGTAATTTTTTAGAAAAGAAAAGAATTAAATACAATGGGTGTAAGAAAAAGACAATCCGCCGATAAAAGAAAAGAAGCGCTCAAGGATGTGGCTTTCGCCAAATTGACCAACATCCCCTCGTCGCCGCGCAAGATGCGTCTTGTTGCCGACATGATCCGTGGTGTTGAAGTGAACCGCGCTCTCGGTATTCTCAAATTTTCCAATAAGGAAGCTGCGGCAGTGCTTTATAAGCTGCTCAAGAGCGCAGTTGCCAACTGGGAAGCTAAAAACAATCAGCAGGTAGAAGCCGGCATGCTGCGCGTCAGCACAGTTTTCGTTAACTGCGCTCCTATGCTGAAACGTCTGCGTCCCGCTCCCCAGGGCCGCGGCTACAGAATTCGTAAACGTGCCAACCACGTGACATTGATCGTGGACACAATTGATAACGCAAAATAATAGATGCAAACATGGGACAGAAAGTTAATCCAATCAGCAATCGCTTAGGCGTAATTCGTGGCTGGGATTCAAACTGGTATGGCGGTAAGAAGTACGGCGATGCCATTCTCGAAGATTCCAAGCTGCGCAAGTATCTCAATGTGCGTCTTGCAAAATCAAGTGTTTCGCGCATCGTTATCGAACGTAACTTCAAGTTGATCACGATCACCGTATGCACCTCGCGTCCGGGTCTGATCATCGGTAAGGGTGGTTCGGAAGTAGACAAGCTCAAGGAAGAGCTGAAGAAGATCACGGACAAGGATGTCCAGATCAATATTTTTGAGGTTAAGCGTCCTGAACTCGACGCTCAGATCGTGGCCAGCACTATCGCTCGCCAGATCGAGGGCAAGATCGCTTACCGTCGTGCAGTGAAGATGGCAGTAGCCTCGACAATGCGCAGCGGAGCCGAGGGTATCAAGGTTCAGGTAAGTGGCCGTCTGAATGGTGCTGAAATGGCACGTTCGGAGATGTTCAAGGAAGGCCGTACACCGCTGCACACACTTCGTGCTGACATCGACTATGCATTGGTTGAAGCACACACAAAGGTAGGTGTGATCGGTGTTAAGGTTTGGATCTGCCGTGGCGAAGTCTATGGCAAGCGTGATCTGGCTCCTTCTTTCACAAACAACGGCAAGGAAGGCCGCATGGGTTCCGGCAACGGCCGCAACGGCGGACGCGGACTCGGTCGCAAAGCTAAAAACAATCGTTAAACCACCTCAAGTAGTAAACAACAATGTTACAACCTAAGAAAACTAAATTCCGCCGCTCGCAGAAAGGCCGTATGAAAGGCAATGCACAACGCGGCAATCAGTTGGCCTTCGGTTCGTTCGGCATTAAGACTTTGGAGTCGAAATGGATCACCGGACGTCAGATTGAGGCGGCTCGTATCGCAGTGACCCGTTACATGCAGCGTCAAGGCCAGATCTGGATCAGAATATTCCCTGACAAGCCTATCACCAAGAAGCCGGCAGAAGTCCGCATGGGTAAAGGTAAAGGTGCTCCGGAAGGATTCGTTGCTCCTGTTACTCCGGGCCGCATGCTGATAGAAGTGGAGGGCGTTAGCTTCGATATCGCAAAAGAGGCACTTCGTCTCGCAGCGCAGAAGCTTCCGGTTACCACCAAGTTTGTAGTACGTCGTGATTATGATCCTACTCAAAACGTGTAAAGCATTATGAAAAAAGAAGAAATCAAAGAAATGAGCACGCAGGATCTGAAGGATCGTCTGGAGCAGATGGAGCAGGAATATGCTCAGCTGAAGATCAATCACTCGATCTCACCTCTTGACAATCCGGCTAAAATCACTGCTGACCGTAAAATGATCGCACGCGTCAAGACAGAACTGCGTCAGCGCGAGCTTAACAATAAATAATCCCAAGAAAAGAACAAATGGAAAAGAGAAATTTGAGAAAAGAACGTATTGGGGTTGTGTCGAGCAATAAGGGTGACAAGACCATCACCGTAATGGTGAAATGGAAAGAGAAACACCCCATCTACGGCAAGTTTGTCAACAAGACAAAGAAATATCATGCCCATGATGAGAAAAACGAGTGCAGCATCGGCGACACCGTGCGATTGATGGAGACTCGTCCGCTGAGCAAAACCAAAAGATGGAGATTAGTAGAAATAATCGAAAAAGTTAAGTAAAAGATATGATACAGACTGAAAGCCGTTTAACCGTTGCTGACAACAGCGGAGCCAAAGAAGCCTTGTGCATCCATGTGCTGGGAGGAACCGGTCGCCGCTATGCAACTGTTGGCGATATCATCGTGGTTTCGGTGAAGAGCGTGATCCCCTCGTCGGACGTAAAGAAAGGTACTGTGTCGAAAGCAGTGGTTGTCCGCACGAAGAAGGAAATCCGTCGTGCAGACGGAAGCTATATCCGTTTCGATGACAATGCTTGTGTGTTATTGAACAATGCCGGTGAATTGCGCGGAACGCGTATCTTCGGACCGGTGGCCCGCGAACTCCGCGCCACCAACATGAAGATTGTTTCGCTGGCTCCAGAAGTACTTTAACCCCGTTAGAAACACATTAAGTAATGACTAAGTTAAATATAAAGAAAGGCGATAACGTCTACGTGCTCAGCGGCGAAGACCGTGGCAAGACAGGCCGAGTGCTGAAAGTTCTCGTTTCAAAGGGCCGTGCCATCGTTGAGGGCGTCAACATCGTAACCAAAGCAACGAAGCCCAATGCCCAGCATCCTCAGGGAGGTCTGGTGAAGATGGAAGCTCCCGTTCACATTTCAAACCTTAGCCTTATCGACCCGAAGTCGGGCAAGCCGACACGCGTGGCCTATCGTATCAACGAGGCCGGCAAGAAGGTGAGAATCGCTAAAAAATCAGGAGAGGAGATTAAGTAATGAGCACAACAACACTTAAGAAAGACTACAACGAGCGTATCGTTCCGGCTCTTGAGAAAGAGTTCAATTATAAGACTGTCATGCAGGTACCGCGCCTGAAAAAGATCGTGATCAATCAGGGTCTTGGCGAGGCAACTCAGGACAAGAAGATCATCGAGACAGCGATCAACGAGCTTACTGCCATCACCGGTCAGAAGGCTGTTGCCACTCTGTCGAAGAAGGATATCTCTAACTTCAAGCTTCGTAAGAAGATGCCCGTGGGTGTTATGGTTACTCTCCGTCGCGACAAGATGTATGAGTTCCTGGAACGTCTGATCCGTGTTGCTCTTCCCCGTATCCGTGACTTCAAGGGTATCGAGGGTAAGCTCGACGGCCGTGGCAACTACACACTGGGTATCACCGAGCAGATCATCTTCCCCGAAATCAACATTGACAATATCAGCAAGCTTCTCGGTATGAACATCACGTTCGTAACATCGGCTAACACTGATGAAGAGGGTTATGCATTGCTCAAGGAGTTCGGACTTCCGTTCAAGAAAAAATAAAAACTAATAGAAAGACATCTTTGACATGGCAAAAGAATCAATGAAAGCCCGTGAGGTCAAGAGAGCGAAGCTTGTTGCAAAGTATGCAGCCAAGAAGGCAGCTCTCAAGGCAGCCGGCGATTATGAAGCCCTTCAGGCACTGCCCAAGAACGCATCGAGCGTCCGTCTGCACAACCGTTGCAGCATCACCGGCCGTCCCAAAGGTTACATGCGCCAGTTCGGCCTGTCGCGTATCCAGTTCCGCGAAATGGCCTCAGCCGGCCTGATCCCCGGAGTAAAGAAGGCAAGCTGGTAATAGAAATCGATTAGAAACAGGATAAGGATCCCGACAATCGATTTATTACCGGCGATTATCCACCGGGATAATACAACGAGTATTAAATATTGTTCGGAACGACCGAATCAATTTAAACATTAATAAAAATGACAGATCCAATAGCAGATTATCTGACAAGATTGAGGAACGCCATTAAAGCCAACCATCGTGTTGTTGAAATTCCCGCCTCAAACTTGAAAAAAGAAATCACGAAGATTCTTTTTGAACAAGGCTATATTCTTAATTATAAGTTTATAGAGGGTGAGACCCCCGCGGGCATGATCAAGATTGCCCTTAAGTATGATCCGGTAGACCGCGTCAATGCCATCAAGGCACTGAAGCGGGTTTCTCGTCCGGGTCTTCGCCAGTATACTGGCTACAAAGATATGCCGAGAGTGTTAAACGGATTGGGTATCGCCATCCTTTCTACATCGCAGGGCGTGATGACCAACAAGCAGGCCAGCGAGAAGAAAATCGGAGGTGAGGTACTGTGTTATGTATATTAAAAAGAGGAGGATACGAATATGTCAAGAATAGGTAAAGCTCCCATTGAACTTCCTGCAGGCGTAAGCGTCAAGGTGGAAGGCAACGTAATCACAGTCAAAGGTCCCAAGGGAGAGCTGAAGCAGGCTTTCAATCCGGATCTCACAATCAATGTCGAAGGCAATCATCTGACGGTGAGCCGTCCGAGCGATGACCGCGAGCATCGTGCTCAGCATGGTCTTTATCGCGCTCTGATCCACAATATGGTTGTCGGTGTGTCGACGGGCTATCGCAAGGAAATGGAATTAGTCGGTGTAGGTTACCGTGCAAATGCTACCGGTCAGGTTCTGGAGCTTTCGCTTGGTTTCTCACACGCTATATATATCAAGCTCCCCCCGGAGATCAAGGTAGAGACCAAGAGCGAGCGTAACAAGAATCCTCTCATCATCCTCGAGAGCGATGACAAGCAGCTCCTTGGCCAGGTGTGCGCCAAGATCCGCTCACTCCGCAAGCCGGAACCCTACAAGGGCAAAGGTATCAAGTTTGTGGGCGAGGTTATCCGTCGCAAATCCGGTAAGTCGGCAAGTGCTAAATAACTTTAAACGATAGTAATCATGATCTCCAAGATACAAAGAAGAAATAAAATCAAAACACGCATCCGTGGCAAGATTTCGGGCACAGCCGCTCGTCCGCGCATGACCGTGTTCCGCAGCAACAAGCAGATCTATGTACAGCTGGTAGACGATATGGCCGGCAAGACACTTGCAGCCGCATCATCCAAGGGCCTTGAAGAAGGCACCAAGTCAGAAATCGCAGCTAAGGTAGGCGAGGCAATCGCCCAGAAGGCTCTTGCAGCTGGCATCACGGAAGTAGTATTTGACCGTAACGGTTATCTCTTCCACGGTAGAGTAAAATCATTGGCTGACGCCGCACGTAATGGCGGTCTTAAATTTTAAGAAATCATGGCAAAGAGAAATAACAGAGTAAAATCGACCAACGATATCGAGGTTAAGGAACGCCTCGTGGCCATTAACCGTGTTACCAAGGTGACCAAGGGTGGCCGTACGTTCACATTTGCCGCAATTGTCGTAGTAGGCAACGAAGACGGCATCGTGGGCTGGGGTCTTGGCAAAGCCAATGAAGTTACCGCTGCCATCGCCAAGGGCGTTGAGTCGGCAAAGAAGAATCTGATCCGTGTTCCTATCCACAAGGGAACTATTCCTCACGAACAGGTTGCTAAGTTCGGTGGCTCACGCGTGATCCTGAAACCGGCGTCTCACGGTACCGGTGTAAAGGCCGGCGGTGCTATGCGTGCGGTGCTTGAGAGTGTAGGTATCACAGACGTTCTTGCAAAATCCAAGGGTTCGTCGAACCCCCACAACCTTGTTAAGGCTACCATCGCAGCTCTCGATGAGATGCGTTCGCCGGCACAGGTTGCACAGAACCGTGGTATTTCGGTAGAAAAAGTGTTTAACGGTTAATAATTCCCAGAATGGCACAGATCAAAATCAAACAAATAAAGAGCCGCATCAACTGCCCTGAAGTGCAGAAGCGTACACTAAACGCACTCGGCTTGAAGAAAATGTATCACACTGTGGTCAAAGAAGACACCCCCTCTGTGATGGGTATGGTTAACAGAGTACGTCACCTCGTAGAAGTGACCAACGCCTAATAAATCAATCAAAAGAGAACAGATATGGAACTAAATAACATTCGCCCTGCAGTAGGGTCTGTTACAAGAAAAACTCGTATCGGCCGTGGTCCGGGTTCCGGCAAGGGCGGAACATCGACCCGCGGACACAAGGGCGCGAAATCGCGTTCGGGTTATAGCCGCAAGATCGGTTTTGAGGGCGGTCAGATGCCTTTGCAGCGTCGTCTTCCGAAGTTCGGCTTCAAGAATATCAACCGTGTAGCTTACAAGGCAATCAACATTTCCCAGATCGATGCTCTTGCAGCAGAGAAGGAATTGACCAAGGTTGGTATCGAGGAGCTTCGCGCAGCCGGCTTTATCTCACGTAACCAGCTCGTGAAGGTGCTTGCCAATGGCAATATCACCCGTGCTCTCAATGTAGAAGCCAACGCATTCTCCAAGGCAGCTGAAAAGGCTATCGTGGAAGCCGGTGGCACAATCGCTAAAATCTAACGGACACAATGAGATTTTTTAAAACCTTAAAAAACATTTGGACGATCGAAGAACTCCGCCAGAGGTTGGTTATTACCTTCCTCTTGGTGGTGGTTTATCGTCTGGGCTGCCAGGTAGTGCTGCCCGGCATAAGCCCGGAGGATCTGAAGGCGCTCGCCACGTTTACAAATTCCAGCGGCCTTATGCAGCTTCTGGATATGTTCTCGGGTGGTGCGTTCTCTCAGGCTTCAATCTTCGCCCTCGGTATCATGCCCTACATCACGGCATCGATCGTGATCCAGCTTCTGGGTATGGTTCTGCCTTCTTTCCAGAAGATGCAGCGCGAGGGTGAGAGCGGTCGTCAGAAACTGAACCAGTACACACGTTATCTCACGGTACTCATCCTCATTCTCCAAGGACCTGCCTATCTGGTGAACCTGCGTATGCAGGTGGCCGCGGTTACAGGCACGGCTTATATGGGATTCTGGACGATCTGCTACCTGACATTGATTCTTGCCGCCGGCTCTATGTTCATCATGTGGCTTGGCGAGCGAATCACAGACCGCGGTATCGGCAACGGTATCTCGTTCATCATCCTTGTCGGTATCATCGCCCGTCTTCCTGAGGCTATGTTCTTTGAATTTGTGAGCCGCATGCCCGGCGATGCCATGGCACAGGGCGGTCTGGTGATGTTCCTCGTTGAGATTATCCTTCTGTTTGCTGTTACTGTAGGCGCTGTGCTTCTTGTGCAGGGTACCCGTAAGGTTCCTGTGCAGTATGCCAAGCGAATTGTCGGCAACAAGCAGTATGGTGGTGTTCGCCAGTATATCCCTCTGAAGGTTAATGCAGCCGGTGTGATGCCGATCATTTTCGCTCAGGCGATCATGTTCGTACCTATCACTCTGTCGGGTTTCGGAGCCAGCGAGGATGGCTCGGGCTTTTTCGCAGCATTCGCCGATATCAACGGTTTCTGGTATAACGCTGTCTATTTCGTGATGATCGTTGCCTTCACATATTTCTATACAGCTATCACGGTCCGTCCGACCCAGATGGCAGAGGATATGAAGCGTAACAACGGTTTTATCCCCGGCGTTAAGCCCGGTAAGAAAACCGCTGAGTATCTTGACTCGATCATGTCGCGCATCACACTTCCGGGATCGATCTTCCTGGGTATCGTGGCAATCCTTCCGGCGTTCGCACGTTTCTTCGGCATCAGCTCGAATTTCGCGCAGTTCTTCGGCGGAACTTCTCTTCTGATCCTTGTGGGAGTAGTGCTTGATACACTCCAGCAGATCGAGAGCCACCTTATGATGCACCATTATGACGGTCTGATGAAGGACGGCAAGATCAAGGGCCGCACAACCGGCAACGCGTATTAATCCTAATTACAGAATGTCTTTATCCAAGATAATTTAATGATCTATCTCAAGACACCTGAAGAAATCGAAAAGATGCGCAAGGCTTGCGCACTGGCGAGTCAAACACTTGGCGAGATTGCCAAGTGGGTGACTCCCGGTGTGACAACCCATAAGCTCGACTCAGTCGCGCGTGAGTTTATCGCCGATAACGGCGGCCGTGCGGCTTGTCTGGGTTATGGCGGATTTCCCGGCGCGATCTGCTGCGAGGTCAATGAGATTGTTGTCCATGGTTTCCCGTCGAACTACGCGCTCCGGGAGGGTGACATAATCGGAACGGATCTTGTTGTTGAGCTTGACGGTTTCAACGGTGATATGTGCTATACATTTCCTGTAGGTGAGATTTCAGACGAGGTCTATAATCTCTGCCGTACAACCAAGGAGTCGCTCTATGTGGGTATCGAGGCCTGCAAGGAGGGCAACCGCATCGGAGATATCTCGAATGCCGTGCAGATTTATTGTGAGAAGCGCGGTTACAGTGTGGTCCGCGAGATGTGTGGCCATGGAATCGGGAAGAAGATGCATGAGAGCCCTGAGGTGCCTAACTACGGTCGCCGTGGAACGGGTCCTGTGATCCGCAACGGAATGTGTATAGCAATCGAACCGATGATCAATCTCGGGAGCAAGAATGTGGTCATAGAGCGTGACGGCTGGACATGCCGCACACGCGACCGCCGTCAGTCGGCACACTATGAGCATACGGTAGCCGTTGTTGACGGCAAGGCTGAGATCCTGACATCGTTCGAACCGGTTTATGAGGTGCTTCAGGATAGATTCATTTAAATAACTTAGAGAAAACAGTATGGCAAAACAATCTGCAATAGAACAGGATGGCGTTATCGTTGAAGCTCTTTCGAACGCAATGTTCAGAGTTGAGCTTGAAAACGGTCATGAGATCACGGCTCATATCTCGGGAAAAATGAGGATGCATTATATCAAGATCCTCCCCGGCGACAGGGTTCGTGTCGAGATGTCGCCCTACGATCTGTCGAAGGGTCGCATCGCATTCAGATACAAATAAAAAATAAATCAAAAAAATCAAATAAAATGAAAGTTAGAGCCTCAATAAAGAAACGCACTCCGGACAGCAAAATCGTGCGTCGCAAAGGTCGCCTTTACGTTATTAACAAGAAAAATCCGAAATTTAAGCAGCGTCAAGGATAATTTTATTAATTTTGCAAAAAAAATAGTCAAATATATATGGCAGTACGTATCGTGGGAGTTGACCTCCCCCAGAACAAAAGAGGTGAAATCGCCTTGACTTACATCTTCGGCATCGGCCGAAGCGCCGCAAAATCCATTCTCGAGAAAGCCGGCATTGATAAAGATATCAAAGTTATGGATTGGACTGATGCCCAGGCTGCTAAGGTACGTGAGGTTATCGGTTCGGATTATAAAGTGGAGGGTGATCTCCGCAGCGAAATCCAGCTTAACATCAAGCGTCTGATGGATATCGGTTGCTACCGTGGTATCCGTCACCGTATCGGTCTGCCCGTCCGTGGCCAGAGCACCAAAAACAATGCCCGTACACGCAAGGGCCGCAAGAAAACTGTTGCTAACAAGAAGAAAGCTACTAAATAATAAAATAATATGGCAAAAAAGACAGTCGCAGCTAAGAAGAGAAATGTTAAGGTTGACGCAGCTGGTCAGCTTCACGTTCACTCCTCTTTCAACAACATCATCGTGTGCTTAGCCAATTCTGAAGGTCAGGTGATCTCATGGTCAAGCGCAGGAAAAATGGGCTTCAGAGGCTCAAAGAAAAACACTCCGTATGCCGCACAGATGGCAGCTCAGGATTGTGCCAAGGTTGCATACGATCTGGGTCTCCGCAAGGTGAAGGCTTATGTCAAGGGTCCGGGCAACGGCCGTGAGTCTGCAATCCGTACAATCGACGGTGCAGGTATCCAGGTAACCGAGATCATTGATGTTACTCCGCTTCCCCACAATGGATGTCGTCCTCCGAAACGTCGTCGTGTCTGATTGATGTTTCAGCGGAAAGCGTCTTAATGAACTTCAAATAGAAAGAAATCAAAACAGAATTGACCGGATCTGACCGTGCCGAGTATGTGACGGCAATGTGAAATAGACCATATTTTTATTCACCTCTCTATGGTCGCGGCTGCACTAAACCGCTAACTGGACAGCACTCAGGATCCGAGATTGATTAACTTTTCAACAGAAAAACAAAATGGCAAGATATACAGGCCCAAAATCAAAAATCGCACGTAAGTTTGGCGAACCTATCTTCGGCGAAGACAAAGTGCTTGCAAAGAAAAATTTCCCTCCAGGCCAGCACGGACAGAACCGCAGAAGAAAAACTTCAGAATATGGCGTTCAGCTTCGCGAGAAGCAGAAAGCCAAATATACTTATGGTGTACTTGAGAAACAGTTCCACAACCTGTTCAACAAGGCATCGCGCACCAAGGGTATCACCGGTGAGGTTCTTCTTCAGCTTCTTGAAGGCCGTCTGGACAACATCGTTTACCGTCTCGGTATCGCACCGACCCGTGCAGCCGCACGTCAGTTGGTTCTTCACCGTCACATCACCGTCAACGGTCAGGTTGTGAACATCGCGTCATACGCAGTTCAGCCGGGCGACGTTGTAGGTGTTCGCGAGAAATCAAAGTCGCTTGAGGTTATTGCTGACGCATTGGCCGGTTTCAATCACTCCAAGTATCCTTGGATTGAATGGGACGAGACAATGAAGGCAGGCAAGCTTCTGCACGTTCCCTCGCGTGAGGACATTCCTGAAAATATCAAGGAACAGCTGATCGTCGAATTGTATTCTAAGTAAAAAATCTAAAGACAGATCCACATGGCTATATTAGCATTTCAAAAACCTGACAAGGTCTTGATGTTGGAGGCCGATAATAAATTCGGCAAGTTTGAGTTCAAGCCATTGGAGCCGGGCTATGGTATCACTATCGGCAACGCGCTGCGTCGCATACTGCTCTCCTCGCTTGAGGGATTTGCTATCTCATCGATCAAGATCGATGGTGTGAAGCATGAGTTTGATACAATTCCCGGGGTTAAGGAGGATGTCACAAACATCATTCTGAATCTTAAGAAGGTAGACCTCAAACAGGTGGTCGAGGATACGGACGCAGAGAAAGCCGTCGTAACCGTTTCCGGCGTTGAAGAGTTCAAGGCCGGAGATCTGGGCAAGGTGCTCAGCGGATTCGAAGTTCTCAACCCCGATCTCGTAATCTGTCATTTGGATTCAGCTGCAAGTTTTACGCTTGAATTCACAATCAACAAGGGTCGCGGCTGGGTACCGGCCGAAGAGAATGCAGTTGCCGGCGACGATGTGAATGTCATCGCTATCGACTCGATCTATACCCCGATCAAGAATGTGAAATATACAGTAGACAACTTCCGTGTCGATCAGAAGACCGACTACGATAAGCTGACTCTGGAGATCACCACCAATGGTTCTATCCTTCCAAAGGATGCGCTCAAGGAAGCAGCGAAGATTTTGATTTATCACTTCATGCTCTTCTCGGATGAGAAGATCACCCTTGAATCGTCGGAGCAGGAAGAGAACGAGGAATTCGATGAAGAAGTACTGCACATGCGTCAGCTTCTGAAGACTAAACTCGTTGACATGGATCTGTCGGTTCGTGCGCTCAACTGTCTGAAGAGCGCCGAGGTTGAGACTCTTGGTGAACTTGTGGTGTTCAACCGTAATGATCTTCTCAAGTTCCGCAATTTCGGCAAGAAGTCGCTGACAGAGCTTGATGATCTTCTGGCTAACCTGAATCTATCGTTCGGGATGGATATTTCAAAATACAAATTAGATAAAGAGTAATAAACGATGAGACATAATAAAAAATTCAACCACCTCGGTCGTAAAAAAGCCCATCGCGACGCGCTTCTGGCCAATATGACCATTTCGTTGATCATGCACAAACGCATCTTCACGACATTGGCAAAGGCAAAGGCACTGCGCATGTACGCCGAGCCCCTGATCAACAGAGCAAAGAATGACACGATGGTCAACCGTCGTCTTGTGTTCAGCTATCTTCAGAACAAAGAAGCTATCAACGAGCTTTTCCGCGAAGTTTCGCAGAAGATCGCAGAGCGTAACGGTGGCTACACCCGTATCCTGAAAACCGGAAACCGTCTTGGTGACAACGCCCAGATGTGTTTTATCGAACTCGTTGACTATAACGAGAACATGCTCGGTGGCAAAGGTGCCAAGAAGGAAGGACGCACACGTCGTTCACGTCGTTCCAACAAGGCCGCAGAGGCTCCCAAGGCAGAAGCTCCGGCAGCTGAAGCAACCGAAGCAGCAGAATAAATTCAGCCATATCCCTTCCGGGGGATTTTTGAATGATATCTTTACAAGTGGCGCGTCAAGAAGCATTGGCGCGTCGCTTTTTTTGTGACGCTCTGAGTCCGGAATTTCGATGGCTGCGGCGGATTTATGGATGGCTTCTTGGGAATCTGATTGTCTGTCGATGTGAATGGCGTGAAAAGTTGTGAAAGCTTTTTTGTTAGTGAAAAGTTTTTAGTAACTTTGCGAGTGATAGAGATATCTGAGAAATTTTAAGAATAATATATACCAACTTTTTAAGTTTTAAGGAATTATGAAAATTGAAAAAATCATCGGCCGCGAAGTGCTTGACTCGCGTGGCAACCCCACAGTGGAAGTTGATGTAATCCTTGAATCAGGTGCACGTGGCCGTGCGTCTGTTCCCTCCGGCGCATCTACCGGCGTTAACGAGGCTCTGGAGCTTCGTGACGGTGACAAGAGCCGCTATATGGGCAAGGGTGTTCAGAAAGCTGTTGCAAATGTCAATGGCCCGATCGCTGAAGCTCTTGTCGGCATGAGCGCTCTTGATCAGATCAAGATCGACGAAACTATGATCGCACTTGATGGCACTGAAACCAAGAGCAATCTCGGTGCAAATGCTATCCTCGGTGTCTCTTTGGCTGTAGCAAAGGCTGCCGCTGATTACCTTGATCTTCCTCTTTACAAATACATCGGCGGTTGCAACTCTTACGTTCTCCCGGTTCCGATGATGAACATCATCAATGGTGGCGCTCACTCTGACGCTCCTATCTGCTTCCAGGAATTCATGATCCGTCCTATCGGTGCATGCTGCTTCAAGGAAGGTATCCGTATGGGTACTGAGGTGTTCCACAACCTGAAGAAAGTTCTCCACGAACGTGGCCTTTCCACCGCAGTAGGTGACGAGGGTGGTTTCGCTCCGGCACTCGATGGAACTGAGGACGCTCTCAACGTTATCATCAAGGCTATCGAATTGGCCGGTTATGTTCCCGGAAAGGATGTTACCATCGGTCTTGACTGCGCTTCTTCTGAATTCTATGAAGATGGCAAGTATCACTACAGCCACCTCAACAACGGTACTGCTAAGGAAGCTAACGGTGCAACCTACACTTCAGAGGAGCAGGCTGAATACCTCAAGGGTCTCGTTGAAAAATATCCTATCGACTCAATCGAGGACGGTATGGCTGAAAACGACTGGGCAGGCTGGAAGGTTCTCACCGATCTTATCGGCGACCGTTGCCAGCTCGTTGGTGACGACCTTTTCGTAACCAATGTTAAGTATCTCGAACGCGGTATCGAAGAAGGCTGCGCCAACTCGATTCTCGTTAAGGTTAACCAGATCGGTTCGCTGACTGAGACTCTGCGTGCAGTAGAGCTCGCACAGCGTAACGGTTACACTGCTGTTATCTCTCACCGTTCAGGTGAAACTGAGGATGCTACAATCGCTGACATCGCAGTTGCTACCAATGCCGGCCAGATCAAGACCGGTTCTGCAAGCCGTTCAGACCGTATGGCTAAGTACAATCAGCTTCTCCGTATCCAGGAGGAACTCGGTTGCGCTGCCAAGTATGGCTATGGCAAGAAGACCAAAATGCCCCAGGCATAAGTTCAGTAGGGTATAAATACGCTACATATATTGATGGTGCGTCGGAAACGATGCACCATCTTTTTTGTTGTATAGGGTTTAGTAATAGTGGGTGTTTTTTTCTTTAAATTAGTGATTATCCTAATAAATTGTGCTGTTTTATAGTCTGAATCATTAAAATCATATAAAAAGTGACTTGCATTAACAAATATTAACTGGGGGGGGGTAAGCAACTGGTATTTATAGATTAATTTTGCAGTTCAATGGCGAGATATTGTTAAAATATCGTGTTATGTGATAGGTTTGCCGGACTATTGAGTATTGCGCCGGACTGAAAATTTGATTGAGCACACATAATATTATGCATACATACATATAAGTAATTATATATTATACTATGACACAATCACATGTTTTTGTAAAGGCAAGGATTTTGCTGTGGATGTTGTTGGCGACTATGTTTTGTCTGACGTCGTGCAATGACGATAAGTTTCTTGCCGATGATTATGAAGAGGGATTACCTGCAACGTTATCTGTCAGGCTTTTTGTGCCCCATAACGTTGAACTGATGAATTCAAGAGCTATTGATCCGGAGGCTGAGAGTCAGATCAAGGAGTTGGTTCTGATTGGATTCGAGAAAGGATCAAATCGCAAGATCGAGATCAATCTCACCGGGAAACTTGAGGCGCAGGAGCCTTCTCCTACAGCCGGCAGACTGTATAATCTCTCGGAGCCTGTGGATACAAAATCGGGTGTATACCGACTTTATGCCATCGCTAACTGGAGCAGTTCTTTCTCCGGACTAAGCTATACTGAGATTTCGCGCATGAGCGAGGCTGAGTTGCGTAGTCTAAGGTTTGCCAATGGTAGTCTTACTTCGCAATTGTCGGGAAACGGTACGCTGCCGATGAGTTGCTATATTGATAATTTTGAAATCAAGCCGGGTGAGAATACTATTGGAGAGGCATCGGCTAACGGAATAGTGCTGACGAGAGCAAATTCGCGTATAGAGTTTGAGTTTGTGAACGGAGTGTTCAAGGATAATGACGGCAACAACAGCTCGTTGCAACCTAATTTCACTGCTAAAAGTTTCACGGTTTATAATGTTCCGGTCTATGCAGCTGCGTTCCCGTCGGAAAACAGCAGTCTGATCGGTGGAACAGATGTGTTTTCGATCGATTCTGTCAGCATAGTTGATGGAAAGAGTTTTTCGTTCCTGATGCTTGAGAATAATCAGACCGGAATGCGTGCGGCTCAGGGTAAGACAGCGCCTACGACGCAGGCCGATCGTGAGGCGTGGGATCATACTGCCGGCCTTGAGATGGTCAGCCGATTGTTTACATCTGCTCCGTCAACGTCGACGTATGTTGTCGTTTCGGGCGATTATACCGGTCCGGCGGCAAAGGATAAGCCTAATGAGGTGTACAACGGGTCGGTGCGTTTTGTGATTCATCTTGGCGATTTCGATAGTAGCAAGGCCGGATGGACGTATGACAATTTCAATGTGCTGCGCAACGAGTGCCAGAAATATACTGTGACTGTCAATGGCGCCAACAGCATTATCGCTAATGTGACTGTCAATGGAACTTCGGGTGTCAATCCGGGATATGAGGGTAATATCTATGCTTCCCATCGTCTGAATCTCGATGCCCACTATTCCAAGGTCATGATCCGAATGCCGCGCCGAAATGTAGAGCTGAAAAGTGATGATGGGTCGCCATTGCTCGATCCTGATGGCAATGAGCTTCGTCCGACGATTCTTCTTGCAACGCCCCAGAACGGATTTGCACGTCAGCTTCTCGACCTTGAAGATCTGAAAACGCAGGAATCGACCCGGTCAAGAGCGGCTGCTGATGTGGATTATAAGTGGATCCAGTTCATGAAGCCTGTAAATGAGAATACTTTTCCGCAATATGACGGAGTCGGTGATGATGGAGAACCTAAGGATCGTTCGAAGCTCGGATATGTGACGGATCTTGCGGCCAATCCTGAGAATTATTGCATTCTGAGTGCTGATGGGCAGTATTATTACACTGCGGCATTCATTGACGAGAATATCTACACTCACGATGCGACGATGCGTCAGAGCCAGTGGGGTGGCTATGCGGTCAACGACCGTGTGATGATTTTCAATCCGGAAACGCGCTTGGTGTCGGACAATCTGCAGAATGTTCTCGGCCCGAGCACCGGCTTCTATATCTCGCAGCGTCCGGTGTTGTCGTCCTATGACTTGAGCATCGTGCCTCATGGCAACAACCCGTTTGGATTCGAACAGGTTGAAGAGCCGTCGGGGTGTCCGCTGGGAGGATTGTACTCAACAGCACTTTCATGGAATTCGTCGCAGACTAATCTGTCGGCAGCGACTTATAGTGAATCAAACGGTCAGGCATCCACGGCTGCATACTTCCCGAATATCACGACTTCCGGTGGCTTTTATCGGGCCAATGCGAGCGGTGACTATGAGTTCTATAATCCAAGCGGCGCATCTTACAATGTGACAGAGGCTATTGCTTCACGAAACCGTGACCTGAACGGCGACGGCCGCATTGACGGTGATGAATTGCGTTGGTATATGCCTACGATGACGCAATATCTGATCCTTTGGTTCGCAAGAAATAATATTCCGGATCAGTTCAAACTTTATGACAAGACAATGGCGGATAAATATGAGTTTTCTCAGTATTATCAGCCTATCTTTACGGCGTTTCCACGCTATATGACCAGCTCTGCGTCGCAATATCTCCGTGGTTACCTGCATGACCGCTCGGCGTTCGTACCTCATGAGTTGCTGATAGAGACTGGAAAAACATTTAATCCCTATCAGAAGGTGAGGTTTGTCCGGAATCTGGGAATAACGGCGCATCAGACCAACGGGCGTAGCGAGGTTGTCAATGATATCTCCCGTCTGTCGCAGCATGATCCGTCGACGCGGACAATCAGGATGCGCAATGCCTATGCGGCAAGAGCATATTCGTGGACGGGTGCTTATCCCATGCATAATCAGTTTGACGAGGCTAATGAGGCGCCGCTCGTCCTGGAGTATATGGACAATTGTCTGGATTTGAATCTTGCAAGCGGTTGGAACAAGGTTTCGCGCGAGGCATCACTGTCGGCGTTGAATGCAGCGGCTGTTGCGGCTTATAATGCTAAGTTCGGGACGAATCATACTGAATTGCCCGATGGCTGGCGAGTTCCCAACAACAGAGAACTGATGCTTCTTTATGTGAACGGATTGATTGAGCAGGCTCAGAATCCGGATGGAACTCTTATACGTGTCGGCCCATTCCTGTCGTGCACCTTCCTTTATGGTAGCGGATACTCAATAGACTTGACTCCGACGCAGCTGATTTATTCCGGAACATGGGTGGGCGACCTTGCTATAGGCGAGTTGTTGAACAACTCATGGACAATAAACCACACATGGCTTGTGCGTGATGCGGAATGAACGGCAAGTAATGAAATTGAAGATAGAATTTGTTTTTTGCGATAATGATGGGTCTCTTGTGTGTGCAGGAGAATCATTCTGATGTTATTTCGTTAGAATCATCGGATCCCGGGCTTGTGAAAGTCCGGGACATTTTTTTGTTGTGTCGACAATTGCGGAACAAAAGATAGAGCGGCTACGTTTTAAATGTGTCTAACTCAATCTTTTGTTTTCTATGAGACATTCTGCCATTTTTAAAATTGTGTCTGCGATTGTTTTCGGTTGCATGACGGCATCTGCGATGGCGCAGGAATTTGAGAAACCGGATCCCAACCGTTGGTATCGTCTGATGACACGCTACAATGGCAGTGACGACAGGGTTGGACGTTGTATTCAGTATTTTCCTCCCGGTTCGGAGCATCCGGATATGTTGTGGTCGGCAATGCCTGTCGACTCTACGTCGGCCGACTATGATTATCAGTTCTGGCGCTTTGTGCCGTCGCCTGAGAATCCTGACCTTTATTCCATGATCTGTAGGGCTGCTCCCGATGGATTCGTCAACATTGTGCCTACAGCAATGGATCCGTCGGGGCGATGGGTGTATGTTTCTGCTCCCGACGCCAGTGATGAAGTGGATCGGTATGGCTTTTCTTTTGTGACATCTCCGACTTTGAGCGGGGTGGATTCAGAAACCGGCTATTCTTATTGTGCGATAAGTACGGATGCGTCTACAACTTCGGGCTATCATTATATGAATGCAGGTGGGCCGAAACAGGATTATGCCATCAATATCTGGTATGAGACCTATAGCGAGGATGCCAATGAATGGTCGTTTGCGTTTGCTCCTGACAATGGCGGAACGGCATCGTTGGAGGATTTGGCCGTTGAGATAGAGACGGAAGAGCCGGTCTATTATGACTTGTGGGGTCGACGGGTCGAGCATCCGTCCCGTGGAATATATATTTGCAAGGGATGCAAGGTGCTGTTACCGTAGGCGAGGTTCCGTTTTCTATTTGATGCGGATCACTCGGATGCCGGTGGTCAGTCTGTTTTTGCGCAGGTATTCCTGAAGAGGCAGTGGGTCGGAGATCACTTTCCCGGCTTTTGACGATGCGTGGATCAGGTGGGGCACGCCGTTTATTACAGTGGCGATCCCGATATGCGATACGTCGAGACCTTTGATGGCGGTTGTTATCGCTATTATGTCGCCTTCACGGATATCGGCGGTTTTCAGGTTCTGTGGTTTGATTATCGGAAATCTGTGGGATCTATATCCGATCTCAGCGTTTTTGATTCCGGCGAAGTTGGCGGAGTCGGTTAGTGCTTTATATGCATCGCGGTGGGAGGACATGTAGTCGATTGTTTTCACCATATAGTCGGCACGAGCGATCCTGTCGGTTACCTCCTGGAGAATTCCGCGGTGTGAATTGTCGACAATCCAGTCGCTGATATAGTGTAGGCGCGAGGGGTATCCGTCGATATTTCCGCCGCGGTATCGGATCTGTTCGAGGTTGTAGTCGAAATCGTGCCATGACGATCTGCGGTTTTCTATAGTCAGGGCCATGGCCAGGCATGTTTCGACGAATGTCGTGCAGTCGAAACTGTCGACATTTACTGTCAACATTTCCGGCGTTCCCTCGAGTGTCCCGGCAGAGTAGGGGCGGCCTATGAATTTTTTTGCAGCTTCAGCCACTAATTTCTGTGGGTTTTCATTGCCGAGCTTTTCGAGCTCGATGAGCGTGTTGGTGATTATAGTGGTGTCGGCTGTTTCATTATTGAATCTGACAGGACGCTGGGCGCAGACCGATGCTGCTATCAGGGCAAATAATATAGAGATGTGGACTCTGATCATGATTTTTGTTTTTTTGCTGTGGTGTTTTATTCACATCGTAAAGTTACGAAAAATATTTATTTGGTGTATTAGTGGCAGAAAAGAATCAAAGGTTTAGGAATTGTGTTGTTAACAGAAGTTAAAAATATGTTTTATAACATGTTTTTAAAATGCTGATTTATAGGGGAA
>OFGN01000124.1_pt1 | contig 84832 bp, 83 predicted proteins | sample 1521821 | NCBI WGS metagenome assembly OFGN01 (sample SAMEA3504094, study PRJEB24116) | mouse gut metagenome | biome: mouse gut; feature: mouse-associated habitat; material: faeces | place: Denmark | collected 2011
TAAAAAGGGCTGTTACATGGCCTTTTAACTTTTACACAATTATATGGACTTTATCTATTTTTTTGTAAAATGTTGTAACATAATTGTAATAATTCAATTAGAGGTGCGATATGAAATACAAAACCAAAGTTATACTCTATGTTGGAATTGCGATGTTAGCTTTTATTGGTGGTGCTTATTTTATCTATCAACAGCGGACCCATTTCAATGAAAATGTTACGATCAATGGGATCAATGTTGGTGGCTTGAACGCTAAAGAGGCACAAGAAAAGCTAGCTGCAGCTAAAGTTGAAAAGAAGGTCTATCTTAACAAGCAATTGATCTATACGGCAGAGCCGACCGAATCAGAATTTAGCTCAAAAGATCTAGCAAAATTTGAAGCTATCTTGAAAAAACAAGCCACGACTTTACCAAATGACAAAAAGATCAATTATACTTTGACTCCAGCTAAAGTTGATGGTAAAAAAGTGGCTTCGCTAAAAGCAAATGTAGAAGCAAAACTAAATGAGGCTGATCAGTCACGAAAAGCACCAGTTGATGCTTATGCGATCTTAGAAGGAGATAAAGTCAAGGTCGTCAAAGAACAAACAGGAAACAAATACGATGTTTCAGCGATCTTAAAAGAGTTCAGCCAAAAAGAAGGCAATAAAGATATCTATCTGACAGCTAAATACTTAAAGCCAGTCAAAGAAAACAGTGCGATTGTTAAACAAGAGGAAAAGAAACTAAAAAAATTGACCGGTAAAAAGATCACGTACACGGTACAAAAAACAGAATATGAGTTAACGACAGCGGATATTTTAACCTCAGCTCGGTATCAAGCTGGGAAATATCAATTCGATACGCAAGCGTTAAAGAATAAAGTGGTCGAGATCAATCAAAAACAAGCCACCTTAAATAAGAGCTTAGCTTTTAAGACAAGTGAAGGAAATGAGATAAGCGTTCCGGCTGGGACCTATGGTTGGGCGATCAGTGCTGATAAAGCTGAAAAGACTTTGACAAAAGCTCTGGAAAATGGTGAAACAAAAGTTGATGCCAAGCAAGATATCTACGGTAAAGGCTATGACACACGTGGCACAGGCTACGATACCACAACTAATGGTGGGATCGGTAACACTTATGTTGAAGTTTCGATCGAAAAACAACATTTGTGGGCTTATCGTGATGGTCAACAAGTCGCTTCCATCGATGTTGTGACGGGGACCCAAAGTACACATAATGATACACCTAAGGGAGTCTTTTATGTTATGTATAAACAAACAAAGACGACCTTACGGGGATCAAGAGCTGATGGGGCAGCTTATGCTAGTCCAGTAGAATATTGGGTGCCATTTACTTTAGACGGTTGTGGTTTTCATGATGCAGATTGGCGGAAAAATTGGTCAAACACAGCTTATCTTAAAGAAGGTTCTTTAGGGTGTGTCAATATGAAACCAAGTGAAGCGGCTAATGTTTTCAATAATTTGAGTCAAAGTGAACCAGTTGTTATCTACTAAAAAATAATGCATGAGACGATACGATCTGTGCTATATAAACAACCAGGCCTCCATGATGGATCTGCATCGTGGGGGCCTGGTCGTTTGCATTGTTTGTGAAGATCTTATCTGTTTATGAGTGTTTTTGATACCAAGCTAGTGAACTGAGTGCTTGCGCTACATTTGACTGTTGCACTTTAAGTAAGTTTACTCGGGCAAAGATCGCATGTTTAGCTAAGTTGATCTCGCGAGCTAAACCAGGTTCGGCTAATTTAGGTTCAAAGAAAGTGTTGAAATCGGCATAAAGTTCGGGTGAGCTGAGCGTTTTGCCGATCACGGTGATATAGGTAGTAAATTCCATGTCTCCACCTACAGTTTCTTCTAACCAAGTCCAATTTTGTTTGAGCCAAGCCCAAGCCAGTTTTTGCCCGACTGGATTGGCTAAGATCTCTTCTAGCCAAGCTCTGAGATCTTGGGGCTTGATGACAGCCGGATCTTTGAAATTAGCTAATAATTCGGTCAATTGCGCTACTTTAGGTGAGCTAGTCAAAGCTTGTCTGAGATCTACCTTATAGCTAGGATCGACACTTTGTTGGTATTCCTTGAAAAATTCAGTGAAACAAGCATCTGAATTATGATTTACTAACATATTTTTAAGTGCCACGCCTCGGATCTCAGCTGGTAGTTTAGCCCAATCAGTCTTAGTTGGAGGGAAATATAATTGTTCATCTACGACCTGCTTGACTTTAGCGTAAAGTTCAGTCTTTAAAAGTAGTGGTTGTATCAATTCTTGGTCTAGCTGAGAAAAACTCGCTGGTTCTTGGCTAAGGCTGGCCTTTAAAATACTTGTAAAACTGACCACTAAAGTACACAGATCATCATGTGCAGTAGTGTCTGAGCCAACAAAGAGTTTTAAGAGATCTAATAATTGCAGTAAAGCTCGTGTAACTAATTGGCTATGATCATTTTTGAAGTTAGCCGCTAATTCAAGGACTTGGGGCAATGAAATAACTTGAGCTTGAGCCAATAAAACTAGATCTTGCAGTAAACTAAAACGTGTGAGTGTATCCGTTTGGGGTGATTTTTTTAGAAGATCAACTAAGAGCTCAGGACTGTAAGCAACGATAAAATGTGCGTTATTGTTCACATTTAATTGTAAAGTAGAGCCATGTTTTTGTCTTAGACTAGTATAGTCTTTGAGGATCAAACGTTTTTGAGTCATTAAAGCGGGTAATTCAGGGTAATTACTCATCAAGGGGATCGGCCATAGTTGGTCGGACGTTACACTAGGATCAGTAAAGAATTGCCGCTGTTCGAGCAAAAGATCGTTCCCTATTTTTTTAACACTAACTACCGGATAACCAGGGCAATTGAGCCAAGTAGCCATTATTTTTGGAAGATCAAGCTCTGTTTTTTGCGTTAAAGCTTGCCAAAGATCAGCCCCAGTGGCGTTACCATAGGCATGACTGGCAAAATATTGTTTTAATCCTAGGCGTAAGGCAGTATCACCGATCAAGGCGCGGACCATAACAAGCATGCGGGCTCCTTTAGCATAAACGATCGCACTATCAAAGAGTGCATCGATCTCGGCCGGATCTTCGACTGGCGTATAGATGGACTGGACTCCAGCTAAAGCATCCCGGTTCAAAGCTAATGGGACTTCAGTACTTTGAAAAGTTTGCCAGATCTTCCAGCTTGGTTCTAGCGCATCGATGCAAACATACTCCATCATATTGGCAAAGCTTTCATTTAACCACAGATCATCCCACCATTTCATCGTTACTAGATCGCCAAACCATTGATGTGCCAATTCATGTGCGATCACAGTTGCGACCCTTTGTTTGGTCTCTAAAGTCGTATTGTCGGGGTCTAGCAAAAGATAGGCTTCTCGATAAGTAATGATCCCCCAATTTTCCATCGCACCGGCTGAAAAATCTGGCAAAGCCACTTGCCAAGAATGTGGGAGCGGATAAGGCGTTTGGTAATAGTCTTCAAAGAAATCAAGGGCACGTTTGGCAATATCTAAAGCAAAATCTAATTCTTTTGGCTGGTGAGCTTTAGTTGAAAACACACCTACTTTGATCCCAGAAGTAGTCGTAGTGGTTTTGCTTTGCAGTTCTCCTAAAACAAAGCAGACAAGGTAAGTTGACATTTTAGGAGTCGTTTCAAAATAATGGACCCCAGCGCTAACACTTTTTTCTGGCATATTGCTTAAGACTTGTTCACCTGGCTGTTCATCGAATTTTATAGCCAGATCAAAAGTCGCTTTGGCGTCAGGTTCATCGACACAGACAAAGGCTTCTCGGGCTGCATCAGTTTCAAATTGCGTCCCGATCAATTGCTTTTTTTGTCCTGCTAACTCGTAGTAAGAAGGGTAGATCCCCATCATTGTATCAGTCAACTTTGCAGTATATGTAATTTCTAAAGTGACTTTTCCAGTAAAGCCAAGTTCTAGGTAAAGGGCATCTTTTGTTTCATCAAGGTTAAAGGCGTGAGGTTGCCCATTGACCAAGACTTCAGTGATCTGAAGTTTTTTTTGATGAAGCCAAACGGTCTCAGTTAAAGCCAAACCAGTGATCGTTGTTTTACCAAAGAAATGTTTTTGTTGGCGATCTAAGTCAAAATAAAGATCGTAGTTTTGTGGTTTGAATGTTGTTGCAAAATGCATAAGCTCACCTTCTAAATATAAGTTAGTGCCAATTATATTCTTTTTTTGTCAAAATTAAAAGTAACTCTTTAAAATATAAAAAAACCGCTCCAGTTAGGAACGGTATTACTTTAAAGTTGTGATCTGAAAGCCAGTAATTCAGCTGATAAAACGTAAGGCGCTTGTTGTAATTCAGTAATATTTTTACAGCTTACTAATAGCATGATCTGCGCCAATTGTTGTTTGAGGTCTTCGATCAATGCGATCAAACCGGTAGTGTCTTCTTTTAAGAGGGTGTGTAAAAATAAGCCTGAGATCCCCACATTATCTGCTCCTAGCGCAATACATTTAGCGATATCTAATGCATTTCTGATCCCACCAGAAGCTGTAAAAGAAAAATCAGCTTTATAGGGCTGAGCTGCTAGTAAGACCTCAGCTGTCGTCAAACCAAGATCGGTCAAAAAGTGATATTCTTTTCGTTTACGGCGTTCATTTTCGATCGCAATAAAATTAGTTCCACCTTTTCCGGAAAGGTCGACATACTTGACGTGACATTGTTTTAACTTGGCTAAAGCAAGTGGTGAGATCCCACCGCCAACTTCTTTAACGATCACAGGGACAGCTAAATTTTGGGTGACCTGCTTTAAATTTTCTAACCAGTAGAAACTACGGTCACCTTCAGGCATAACTAATTCCTGGGCCGCATTTAAATGTAATTCCAAGGCATCAGCGGACAGCATGGCGACCGCTTTTTGACAATTTTCTAAAGGGTGATCAGCCCCAAGATTACCGATCACCATATTTTCTGGGAGCAAAGCCCGTAAAGTTGTGAAACCTTGGGCATATTTAGGAGCTTTGAGTCCGACACTTTGCGAGCCAGTTGCCATAGCTAGCCCGGTCTTGTTTGCAACATAGGCTAATTTTTCATTTATTTTATCGGTTTGAGGACTCCCACCAGTCATTGCATTGATAAAGAAAGGGTAAGCTACCTGTTTTCCAGCCAATGTAGTCGTGAGCGTTATCTCATCTAGTCCAAGCTCTGGTAAGGTCGCAGGTAAGAGGCGGACTTGATCTAAACCATTATCAGCAATGGGGCGGTATTGCTTTTCAGCAATAAAAACATGTTCATCTTTACGGTGTGCGTGGATATCCATCGGCTCAGCTCCTGTCTAAAGTAGAGTAAATATTAAAGGGAAGTGGAGTGATCCCAGCTTGTCTCCAAGCGCTTAAGAGCTCATTTAAAGGGCGCTCTTTAGCCAAAATAGCGATCCCACAATCCCCACCACCAGCACCTGAAGTTTTAGCTTGACCACCAAATTTTTGGGCTAAGGTGATCAGCTGATGTAATTTAGGGGTCTCGATGGTCACTTGGGAAAATGTTTCAAGTGAGCGCAATAATTCGCGATCACGTGCCAGTTGTTGCATGATCATTTCCAGATCTTGTTGCTTGAAAGCAGCGATCATTTGGGAAACACAGAGCATACTTTGTTCTAGAAAATAGTCATATTTACGTTGGCGTTCCTCTTTTGAGAGCGCAACTTCATTGACTAGATTGGAAGTTGAAGCAGGTGAACCAGTCCAACCGATCAAAAGGCGCAATCGTGGTGGCGCTTTAAGAGGTTCGATCTGCAGTTTAGGCCAAGTGAGCTTTAATAATTCGGTCAGGGAATGGTCTTTTAATGCTTGGAGCAACCATGAACGATCAAAGGAATGATAGGCGATCCAGCCACCAAAGCTACTAGCTGCAATATCACCTAGTGAACCATTTTTTTGAACGAGATAATGAGCGCTGGCTGCGAGCTTGAAGATCTCAAGTGGAGTCAGCGCTAATTTGTAGTAGGCAGCCAGCGCTTTGACTGTGGCAACAGTAACGGCTGCTGAAGAACCTAGGCCATATTTTTTGCCATCAGGGCTATCTAGATCACTATCAAGTTGTAATTTGAAAGTCGATAGCTGGCAATTTTGTTCTTTAGCATAGCGTTCAGTCAGTTCGATGGCTTTGAGGACATAGGCAAATTTTGAGGTCGCTTGGGCCGTTTGCAGTTGATCGTTTTTACGTGTCCAAGAGATATCTTGACCTAGCAATTGTTTTGAGGAGACTAGACCTTGCTTGGCTTGACTGATCGTGGCATAAACGAATTGATCGACTGCAATCAAAATAGCCGGTTGTCCAGGTTCAACAACGGCATATTCACCAGCAATATAGAGTTTTCCTGGAGCTTTTACAGTAGGCAAAAAATCAATTCCTTTCCGAATTTTTAATTTCTAAGATCTCTGCGCCAGGACCAGCTGAGGCGACTAAAAGTTGCTCGTTTGAAAATTCTTGACTTAATGAATCTACGATAGCTTTAAGATCTTTTCCTTGACAGATGACCTTGACGTTAGGCCCAGCATCCATCGTGTAGTAACACTCTAGCCCTTGACCACGCAATTGCTCGACAAGTTGCATTGCTTTTAGACTTTCAGCTTCAAAATAGTTAAAGTGTGGTGTCGCACTAAGATTTAAAGCGTGCATACACATAGCATTACCTTCTGCGATCTTACCTAATTGTGTAAAATCTTTTTCCGCGATCGCTTGTTTGAGTGCTAAGAGATCTTCTTTTGAACGTTTTACCCAAGCTGAATAGTAAGGTGAAGTATGGACAACATTTTGCATGCCAGCGCGTGAAGCGATCTTTTTTTGTTTATCGTTGACAACGATCGCGATCATTTTTAGGTCCCAATCTAAATTTTCCACCAAAGGAACTGCATATGATGTCTGATCAGAATCACCTTTTTGCCACTCCACAAAACCACCATAGATCGAGCGACAAGCAGAACCAGAACCACGGCGAGCTAAGCGTGATAAGTCTTTAGAGCTAAGATCTAAGCCCAAAGCTTTGCTGCCAGCTAAAGCTAAGGCAGCATAAGCACTCGCAGAAGAGGCTAATCCAGCCATAGTCGGGACGTGGTTAGTCGATTCGACTCGTGCAAAAAGTTGGCTAGCAGCCATTTGCCGAATAATGTCCAAAAATTTAGTGATCTTAGTTGTTTCTTGGGCTTGACCGTTGAGTGTGAACTGGTCAGCTGTCAAAGTTGGATCGAATTGGACAGTCGTATCGGTGTAAAAATGGTCCAACGTCAAAGAAAGGGAATTGTTTTGCGGGATGATGAGTTCCTCATCTGCTTTGCCCCAATATTTAACAAGTGCGATATTTGTATGTGCACGAGCAGTTACTTTAGGTGTTTTCATCTGATATTACCTATATAAATGTGTTGGTCTAATGACCAGAAAGCGATATAGTTTTCCTTTCATAGTGCTACATTGATAACTATATATGATCAGTCACACATTTTTAGCTTTCTAACTGATGATCATTTTTTGAGTGGTTCGATCCAAGCTGCGATCGCGCCGTTAGCGAGCAAAAGATCGGAGAGTTGCTTGGCTGAGCGCTGATCTTTGACAAGACAGATAAAACAACCTCCACGGCCACCACCAGTCAATTTAGCGCCTAAAGCTCCATTTTGCAAAGCTAGTTCGATCAACTTATCTAGTGTTGGCTCGCTGACATCTAATTGCCTTAAATATTTTTGGGCTGCATTTAGCGTCTGACCTAGACCTAAAACGTCATTTTGTGCTAATTGCTTGCGTGCTTGCCAGCTTAAAGCTCCGATCGCTGTGATCATGTTTTTAGTCGCAGTAGGTGTAGCTTGAAGTTTTTCTTTGACAGTTGCGATCGCTTGCGAAGTCTGACCTTTGATACCACTATCACATATCACCAAATAAGCATCTAGCTCAAGTGGGATCGGGTCGATCGTTTGGTCACGGATCATCCAGATCGGAGTGGCCGAAGAGGTCGTCGCTGCATCTAAGCCACTTGGATTTTTATGTGTATCTTTTTCAGCCACATCAGCAAGTTTTAAGAGCGTTTGATGATCAAGTTCTAGAGAAAATAGATCGTACATCGCGCGGATGATCGCTACTGCGACCGAGGCTGATGAGCCCATCCCGCGTTCGATCGGTAATTGGCTAGTTACCTGAAGCGTAAAGCCGATCTCTTTATTTTGTTGAGTCAAGATATACATGACTAAATGTTTGATCCCCTGCATAAATTCGGGGACTTTAGCGATCGGACCCGTATAGTAACTACTTTCTAGTATTTGTTGGTCATCTTGGCGCAAAGTCATCTTAGCATGAGTCTTAAGTGTTTTTAGTGGTAAAGCGATCGCTGGTTGCCCGTATACGACCGCATGCTCACCGATCAAAATGATCTTAGCATGACTAAAACCTTGGCCGGTCTTTTTTTGTGTGCTAAGCAAAAAGAGCACCCTTTCTATCGTGTCTATTCTAAATATTTACAATGAAAAACATTGCAATTTCAAACTAAATTATACCATACCGCTAAATAAGGATGGATAAGTCTCAAACTAGATTATACCTGTTTAGTGTTTAGGCGACAAGTTTAGACCGGTAATTAAGGATAGTTCGCTCAAACCGAGCTGATCACTGGTTATTTATTTTTAAACTGAGTGTGATAGAATTATTGTCAGAAAGATTATTTAAAGTCGGTGATGATAAATGACTAAATCAAAAACCTATGCAGTAGTCGATCTTGAGATGACGACCCCTGCATTGGATGGAACTGGAAGAATTATCCAATTTAGTTGTACTTTTATTGAAAATGGAAAAATCTCAGATACCTTTAGCACGTTGATCGACCCACAATGTCCGATCCCACCAGAAGTACAAAAGCTGACCGGGATCAAGAACAGTGATGTTTCCAAAGCACCATTATTCAGTGATGTAGCGGATACGATCTATGCATTGTTACAGGATACAGTTTTTGTAGCGCATAATATCATGCAGGATTATCGCTTTTTAAATGCAGAGTTTGAGCGTGCGGGCTATCCTGAACTTGAATTAAAGGGTATCGATACGGTGCAGTTGGCTCAGATCTTATTGCCGACGCAACCTTCATATCGATTAGTTGATCTGGGTAACTATCTTGGGATCAAGCATGAACGCCCGCATCAAGCAGATAGTGATACCTATGTTACGGCAGAGTTATTTTTGCTCTTGCAGAAACGTTTAGAATTGTTACCATCAAGTGTCTTACAAACTTTATGTAACTTGAGCGGTGCGTTGCTTTATGATACAGCAGAGTGTTTTAAAGAAGCATATGCTAAGCAAAGAAAAAAAGCCCAGCCGTTAGCTAAAAAGTGGATGCAGATCGAAGACTTGGTTATTTTGAGACCAAATTTCAAGACAAGGGATAATATAGCCCTGACATTTCCTAAGACTAAAGAAGAACAAGAACAACTCTTTTCAGGAAGTATCGAGTGGCGTGATGAGCAAGTCAAAATGATGTCTACGATCGCCGATTTCTTTGATGATCCAAACGAACGGCGCTTGTTACTTGAAGCACCGACCGGGATGGGAAAGACTTTGGGGTATTTAGTGCCGGCCGCATACACTTCGACCCAAGATAAGCGTATCGTGATCAGTACGGCAACAACAGCCCTTCAAGCCCAACTGGCAGAAGAGATCAATCTGACCTTGAAAAATCTTTTCCCATTTGATCTTGATGTCGTTGTTTTAAAAGGAAATCGTCATTATATCGATCTAGATAAGTTTTGGCGTTCGTTGAAACAACCTTACAATAAAAATTCGCGTTTATTACAGATGCGTTTGATCGTTTGGTTATTACAGACCAAGACCGGTGACCTTGATGAGCTTAGATTGACGACACGGCAAGATCCTTTATTTGCTAATATCGAGCATACTGGTTTTGATAGTTTAGAGCCAACCAGTCCATTTTATCGCGTCGATTATTTACGCTTAAATGAGATCGCCAAAGAAAACGCTTCATTTATCATTACAAATCATGCATATCTATTGACCCATGCCACTGATTTTAAGGGCAATGACTTGGAATTGATCGTTGATGAAGCTCAAAATCTCCCAGCTACAGTAGCTAAAAGTGTTCAGCAAGTTTTGGATTTTGATGAGATCAAGATCCTCTGTGATAGTATGTTAGTCAAAATGGAGTCGCAGATCTCATTTTCATTTGAACAATTGATCGAGCAAAGTCTGTTGACTAAAAAACAATACCATGCTCTTTTAAAAGATCTCCAAGTGTTAGATCATGATATGTGGGGTCTGAGGGCTGCTTTTATGCGAAGATTCCTAAGATTCCGACAAAATGGGATCACTGAGCAACCATTAACTGAAAAGAAGTTTTTGGGATTTTTAAAGGAACATTATGGTGTGATCAATAAGATAACTCGCGCCTATGACGGTTTTTTACAGCAATTTGCGTGGCTACAAAAAGTTTTTTTCCAAGCCAGCCGTTTAGAACAGATCGATCAAACGGCGACGTTATACTTATTGGATTTCTTTAGATTAGCTTCGCAATTAGTGACAGCCTTTGAGCCCTGGCAAAAATTAGCCTTTACGGATCTTGAAGCTAACCAAACTAAGCAATTGACCTGGTTGAGTATCGCTGAACAAGAAACTGCACATTTACGTTTACACTTCAGCTATTTAGATGGAGCTGACTTCTTACAAAGTAAAGTGTATCCAAAGTTTGAACATGTATTGTTTTTAGGTGCAGGTTTATTTACAAAGCAAACTCATGCTTATACGTTAAAACAATTAGACCTACCTAAAGATACGCGTTTATTGAGCTACCAAGGTAATTTTGACTATCAAAAAACCTTAGCGTTGATCGCAAAGGACGCGCCTAATGTTGGTGCGACTGAAAATGAGGAATATGTTAAGTACCTAGCTAAGACTATTTATGATCTAACTGCTAAAAATCAATGTCAGACAATGATCTTATTCAATTCATTAGATGAACTTGAACGAACTTATGAGTATCTAGCAGTCTTAGGTCTTACCAAAGAAAGAGAAGTTTTAGCTCAAGGTGTCAATGGAAGTCCCGAAAAGTTAAAGAAACGTTTTACCTTGAATCAAAGTCAGACAGCGATCTTGCTTGCGACGGGGACATTTTTTGAAGGGATAGATCTACCCGAAAAATTATTAGAGCTTTTAGTGATCGTACGTTTACCATTTCAAGCACCTAATACCTTATTTAATCAAGTTCGATATGAGCGTGCACGCCAAGTCGGCGATGATCCGTTTACGACATTAGCTTTACCTGAAGCAGTTTTGCGGCTAAAACAGGGCTTTGGTCGCTTGATCCGGACGCCAAATGATCGTGGAGCTTTTGTCTTATTAGATTCAAGGATCTTGACTAAGCGTTATGGTAAAGAATTTAAGCAGGTCTTCCCAGATAAATTAGAATTACGCCCAGTTTTGACAGCTGAGATCCCGAAATTAGTTGCTGATTTTTTACATGACAAACAGCGCTAACTTGGTATAATTGAAATAAACAGTTTTTGACTAGAGGAAGGAATTTATGAAGCGGACAACGAGGATCAAAAAGAAAACAAAGCATCGTTTGTGGTATCTCGGAGTTTTGACCGTCTTGGTATTAGTGCTCGTTATTTTCAACTTGGCACTTTCGCCTATGAGAAATGCTAAAAAGCAAGCAACGCAATTAGCACAACAATACGCTGGCTTAAAAGAAGAGACGGCCTTTTATCACTACAATCGAAATCATACTTATTACACGGTCGCAGGAACTAATGATAAAAAACAAAAAATTTATGCCATCGTTGCACAAAATGGTAAGAAGATCAACGTTTACCGGCAAAACGAAGGGATCTCTGAAGCAAGTGCCAAAAAGATCACTCAGCAAACTGGGAATGTGAAAAAAATCACCCATACTGCTTTAGGGATGCATAAAAATAAACCAGTCTGGGAAATAAGTTATCTCAATTCTTACGGCAATCTTTGTTATGATCTACTTGATTTTAAAACAGGAAAAATTGTTAAAACGATCCAAAATATTTAATTAAAGGGGCCATTCAAGATGGAATTATCAAAAAGAGTACAAAATGTTTCACCCTCAGCAACTTTAGCTTTGTCAGCTAAGGCAAAGCAATTACAAAAAGACGGCTATGATGTCAAAAATTTAACTGCTGGTGAGCCTAATTTCAATACGCCAGAACATATCAAAAAAGCAGCGATCCAAGCGATCCAAGCGGGAAAATCAGATTTTTACACCGCTGCTTTAGGGATCGTTGAATTGCGCAAAGCGATCGCTAAAACAACTAATGCTCAATATCACACTGATTATACGTTTGAAAATGTTGCTGTTACAGTAGGGGGAAAATTCTCTTTATATGCGGTCAGCCAAACGATCCTTGATCCAGGCGATGAAGTCTTGATCCCCTTGCCATATTGGGTCAGTTATAGTGAACAAGTCAAGTTAGCTGAAGGTAAGCCAGTTTTTGTATTGCCTGAAACTAAGAGCTTAAAGGTAACGGTAGCTGCTCTTGAAGCTAAACGAACTGAAAAAACGAAGGCCGTGATCATTAACTCACCGCAAAACCCTTCTGGTGTCATTTACACTAGAGCTGAGTTAGAAGCGATCGGAAATTGGGCCGTAAAAAATAATATCTGGCTAATTGCTGATGACATGTATAATAAGTTAGTTTATAATGGAAACAGCTTTGTTTCTTTAGTTGAACTTTCAGAAGCAATCAAGCAGCAAACGATATTGATCAATGGTTTTTCTAAAACGTACTCGATGACTGGGTGGCGTGTGGGCTATACTTTGGCGAAGAAAGAATTGATCGCTAAGTTAGGTGCTGTGGTCGGGCATGCGACTGGAAATCTTTCGGCGGTCAGCCAATATGCAGCCTTAGCAGCTTTGGAACAAGATCAAGCTTGTGTTGAAGAGATGCGCCAAGCGTATGAAACACGACTAAATGAGATCTATCCTTTAGTGGAGAAGATCCCTGGTTTCGAGCTGACAGCTAAGCCAAAAGGAGCCTTTTACCTATTCCCTAACATTCAAAAAGCTTTAAAAGCAACGGGATTTAGTGATGCATCAAGTTTTGCTGATGCCTTATTGAGCGAGGCCTTTGTTGCTGTAGTTCCAGGGGAAGCCTTTGGAATGCCCGGACATATTCGTTTGAGTTATGCAACTTCACTTGAAGATCTGCGTGAGGCGATCGTACGAATAGAAAAATTTGTTGAAAAATATAGTAAATAAAATAGGAGGAAAAATTTAGTGGAAACTATCAGTATTATTAACGCTAAAGACTATGTTGACCAAAAAGTAAGAATTGGAGTTTGGTTGACTAATAAGCGCTCCAGCGGTAAAATCGCCTTTTTACAGCTGCGCGACGGAACAGCTTATTTTCAAGGAGTCGTAGTTAAGAATAATGTTTCTGAAGATGTATTTAAGCTTGCAAAAGAAGTAAGACAAGAAGCAAGTATGTACGTCACAGGTACGATCCATGAAGATACACGCTCACACTTTGGCTATGAGATCGAAATTGAAGATATTGAACTGGTAGGTCAAAGTGAAGACTATCCGATCACTCCTAAAGAACACGGGACAGATTTCTTGATGGATCATCGTCATCTTTGGTTGCGTTCGAAGCGTCAATTTGCGATCATGAAGATCAGAAACGAAATGATCCGTGCAACTTATGAATTCTTCAACAAGGAAGGTTTCATCAAGTTGGATTCACCGATCTTGACCGGTAGTGCTCCTGAAGGCACAACAGAATTGTTCCATACTGAATATTTTGAAAAAGATGCTTATCTTTCACAATCAGGTCAGCTTTATGCTGAAGCTGGGGCAATGGCTTATGGTAAAGTCTTTACTTTCGGGCCAACATTTAGAGCGGAAAAATCCAAGACACGTCGTCATTTGATCGAATTTTGGATGATCGAACCAGAAATGGCATTTATGCATCAAGAAGAAAGTTTAGAGATCCAAGAACGCTATATTGCTTACTTGGTTGAAAAAGTACTTGAAAATTGTGACTACGAACTTGATATTTTAGGACGAGATAAGGAAGTCCTCAAGCGCTATACGCAACTACCTTATCCACGAATTTCCTATGATGATGCGATCAAATTATTACAAGAATCAGGTAAATTCCCAGATGTAAAATGGGGCGAAGATTTCGGTTCGCCAGAAGAAACTTATTTGGCAGAACACTTCAGCAAACCTGTTTTTGTGTTGAACTACCCTAAAGCGATCAAACCATTTTACATGAAACCACATCCAACTAGAGAAGACTTAGTTGTGTGTGCTGACTTGTTAGCGCCAGAAGGCTATGGTGAGATCATCGGTGGTTCTGAGCGTGCGACCGATCCAGAATATTTAGCAAAACAAATTGAAGATGCAGGTTTAAATAAAGCTGATTATGAATGGTACTTAGATCTACGGCGCTACGGTAGTGTACCACACTCTGGCTTTGGACTTGGTCTGGAACGTGCGGTAACTTGGATCACAGGTGAAGACCATATCCGGGAAGCTATTCCATTCCCACGTTTATTAAACCGGATCTACCCATAATAGTTGGTGGGCTGCGGGACATGACCGAGTGTTGTGTCCTGTTTTTTACTTAAAAAGGAAGATCAAGATGGATAAAATAATACGAAAATATTTAGCTGCTGGACAAATGACAGTTTCCAATCTATTGTTGAATAATTATCGTCAGTTAGGACTAGATGAAGCTGAGTTTATCTTGATGTTACAGCTCATGAGTCGAACGCAGCAGGGAAACGCGATCGATCTAACTGAAATTTCACAAAGTATGCAGCTTGATACTAGTAAGCTGGGAAATTTATTGCGTAATTTGATCGAAAAAAAATTTCTTAGATTAACGACAGCAACTGATGTGGCGGGACGTAAGTATGACAAGTATGATTTTACGCTACTTTACGAGAAATTATTTGCTTTAGAACAAAATGAAGTAACAGCTGAACTAACACAAAACAAAACGACCAGTAAGCAAGAAGTTTATAAAAATATTGAGGTCGAATTTGGCCGGCTTTTGACCCCGATGGAACTACAAACGATCGATAGTTGGCTCAATACAGAGAATTATTCACCCGAATTGATCGTTTTAGCTTTACGTGAGGCCGTTTTAAATCAGGTTTACAGTTTGAAGTATATTGATAAGATCTTATTGAGCTGGGAAAAACAAAATATCAAAACTAGTGCCGATGTGCAACGATCACGTCAACAGCGCCGACAAGAAATGGCTCAAAAAGCACAACCAACTGCACCTAAGCAAAATAAAGCTAAACCAAGTATTCCAATGTATGATTGGTCAGGAGGGATCGATGATGCTAAGTAGTGAAGAAACGACACATGCGATCGAAGTCATGGGTGAAATGTTTCCCAATGCCACAACATCGTTGACGAAGACAGATCCGTATCACTTTATGCTTTCAGTGATATTGAGTGCCCAAACTACTGACAAAGCTGTTAACTTGGTCACACCAGCTTTATTTGAACGCTATAAGGATCCTGTTGACTTAGCGAATGCGAGCCAAGCAGAAGTTGAAAGCTATATCAAAACGATCGGTCTATATCGCAATAAGGCGCGCTTTTTGATCAAATGCTCACAGGAACTGGTCGAACGCTTTGATGGGGTCGTCCCTAAAACTAGAAAAGAGCTGATGAGCTTAAGTGGGGTCGGACGCAAAACAGCGGATGTGGTTTTAGCTGAATGCTTTGGGATCCCAGCATTTGCAGTTGATACCCATGTCAGTCGCGTTGCTAAACGTTTAGGGATGGTCCCAGCTGATAGTGATGTTTTAACGATCGAAAAGATCTTAATGCAAAAAGTCCCACAAGATCTATGGATCAAAGGACATCACCGGATGATATTTTGGGGACGATACCAATGCATGGCAAGAAATCCGAAGTGTAGTTCTTGTCCACTATTAGATATTTGCCCAGAAGGCCGATCAAGAGTGTAAAAACCGAACATAATTAGTGATAAAGATATAATTTTAATAAAAAAACAAACAACATAATGAATTTTTATGTAAAATATGGTAAATTATTAACTGGCATAAAAATTCTATGGAGATGGTGAATTTGAAAAAGTTAAAAGTATATCGTTTGTCACTTGGGTGGCAGATAATTTTAGGCCTGTTGATCGGGATCGGTTTAGGGGTCATATTTGCTGATGATAAAGGATTTATCAAATTTGCAAATGGACTCGGATCGACCTTTATCAATATGATCTCGATGATCGTCTTACCGATCGTCTTTTCAAGTTTAGTTGTAGGGATCGCTAATATGGGCGATATCAAAAAGTTAGGGCGGATCGGACTAAAAACTTTGATCTATTTTGAGGTGTTATCAACGATCGCCTTTATCGTTGGGATGTTAGTCTCTAATCTTTCCCAGATCGGATATATGCTTGATTTAAGCAAGTTATCCCAAGTTGATATTTCGACATATGTTAAAACAGCTAAACAGGCTTCGCACAGCGGATTAGGTTCGATCTTGATGTCGATCGTGCCATCTAATTTCTTTGATGCATTAGCGACAGGTCAGATGCTACCAGTGATCTTTTTCTCTTGTTTATTTGGGTTAGGGATCGCGGCAATTGGTGAAAAAGGTAAGATCTTATTACAATTTTTCCAAGCCGTAGCAGAAGTAATGTTCAAGATCACTGGTTGGATCATGTATTTTGCACCTTTTGGGGTCGCAGGCTTGATCGGGGCTACCGTCGCTCAATTGGGGCTCGAGTCGTTAAAACCATTAGGATTATTTATCGTAATGTCTTACGCAACGATGATCTTCTTTATTTTAGTAGTTTTAGGGATCACATCTCGGATCTTTGGTTTTAAGATCATGGACCAATTACGAGTAGTCAAAGATGAATTGGTGTTGGCCTTTACAACAGCTAGTTCAGAGGTCACATTGCCCCGTTTGATGGAAAAAACTCAAAAATTAGGTGTTGACCAAGCGATCAGCTCGTTCGTTATTCCGACTGGTTATACCTTTAACTTGGACGGCTCTGCGATCTATCAATCATTAGCAGCTATCTTTTTAGCCCAAGCCTATCATATTGATCTTTCGTTGAGTCAGCAATTGACTTTATTATTAGTTTTAATGATCACTTCTAAAGGGATGGCAGGCGTTCCTGGGGCGTCATTTGTTGTTTTATTAGCGACAGTTTCAACGATCGGTGTTCCAGTCTCAGGCCTAGCTTTGATCGCTGGGATCGATCGTTTAGTTGATATGGGACGGACAGTTGTCAATGTTGCAGGAAATGTTACTGCGACATTGATCATCGGTAAATCAGAAAATGAATTTGATCAAGAAAAACATGATAAATATGTAGCCTCTTTTAAATAAAAGAAGCATAAAAAGAGGCTGTGACATAAGTCTCTATCTTTAAAGAAGACCATTCGAATTATTCAAAAAAATTCGAGTGGTCTTCTTTATTTGGATCAGTTGGTGATGTTGTTTTTGCGTAAAAAAACACTCCTCCACATTGCTGAGGGGAGTGTTTACGAGTCTATCCATATCAGTTGATGGATACTTTGTTACTTTATTGTGGTGGATTTCCACTGTTTGTTGTTTGATTTTCAGCTTGTGAGTCGGGTTCAGCTGGTGGTGTAGAGTTTGCTGAACTAGAGTTATCGTCGGTCGGTCGTGAAGGCTGACTTGACGATTGACTCGCAGAACTACTTGAGTTTGAAGAAGATTCTGATGAACTTTCTGAGCTAGCTGAACTTTCTGAGCTTGAAGAAGATCCAGACGATGAACTAGAAGTTTCTGAAGAACTTGAGCGACTAGAAGTTGAACTACCAAAAAGTTCTGAGCTTGGAGCAGCAGAACCAGCCAAGTAAAGTTGACGGACACCATTGATATAGCGAACATAGACGTTGCTTGGTTTGCGCCAATCGGTGTTGGTCTTTCCTTGCGACATGTAGGTCATGATGTTCTTATAGAAAAGTGATGCTAAAGCAACGGAATTGTTATCCAAGTAATTACCCGCTTCGTATTGGTGGTCATAACCGACCCAAACAGAGACAGAGTAGTGTTTGGTATAACCGTTGAACCAAGAATCCATTGCAGCATTATCAGGGAATTTAGCTGAGATATCAGATGGGTAAGCGTTAGTCCCAGTCTTACCGGCTTGATATAAACCGCTGATATTAGCTCGAGTACCTGTTCCTTCAGGTGAAGTAATAACACCTTTGAGCATATCGGTGATCATATAAGCTGTTGATGACTGCATGACTTGTTTACCAGAACTTGAAAATTCTTTGCGTTCGCCATCACCAGTTACGATCTCTTTGATATATTGTGGTTGGTAATAAGTCCCACCATTGGCAAAGGCCGCATAAGCTGCAGCATTTTGGAGAGTCGAAGAAGGTAACCCGATACCGTTTTGATATTCTAGGGTCTTATCGTAGTTAAAGCCCATTTGTGAAATGAAGTTTTGAGCTTTTGTGATCCCCACTGCGGCTAAAGCCCGGATCGCAGGGACGTTACGTGATTCGACCAAAGCTTGGCGCATCGTCATCAGGCCTTTGTATTGGTGGTCAAAATCGTATAGTTGAATATTTGTTCCAGGGTAAACATAACGATTGTCTTTGATCGGATGATACGTAGCCCAATCGAGATATTCGATCGCAGGTGCATAATCCATCAAAGGCTTAGCCGTAGAACCATTTGTCCGATCAGTTTGAACGGCACGGTTGAGTCCAAAGGTAACATCGCCAGTCTTACGTCCACCAAGCATCGCGACCACATTACCATTATCTGGATCGATCACAGTTGAAGCAACTTGGATATTGTCATCTGGGAAGTTCAAATATTCATCGCTATTTGCGATCTCATAGAGACGTTTTTGGATCGCCATGTCTAAATTAGTGTAGATCTGTAAGCTGTCTTTATAAGGATCATAGCCTTTCTTCTTAGCTTCTTCGATAACTTGTTTGATATATGGATCAGCGATCTTTTCAGTTGAGGTCACAGTTTTTGAAGTGTTCTTCTCAACTAGACCAGTGGTGATGCTTTCTTGTTTAGCTTCGTTAGCTTGAGCTTGGGTGATCTTTTTATTAGCGACCATCGCATTTAAAACATCATCCCGACGCTTTTTAGCAAATTCTGGATTAGTATAAGGATTGTAAGAGGATGGGGCATTTGGGATCCCAGCGATCAAAGCTGTTTGAGCTAAGTTTAATTTATCCAATGTCTTACCAAAATAGTATTTAGACGCGGTCTGCATCCCGTAACATCCGTCACCCATGAAGACTTTATTGACATAGAAAGTCAAAATTTGATCTTTGCTGTATTGGCGGTCCATATTGATGGCTAGCCAAGCTTCTTGGGCTTTACGCTTGATCGTTTGGTCAGAGCGCTTGGTCGAGAAGTAGGAGAGTTTGATCAATTGCTGATCTAATGTACTCCCACCTTGTAATCCAGCTGAACCAGACGCATTAGACATTGCAGCTGATACGATCCGCCATGGGTCGACCCCATGATGCTTATAGAAACGACGGTCCTCGATCGAGATGACCGCATCTTTTAATTGCTGTGGGATATCTTTTTCTGCAACATAGGTCCGGTTTTCGGTCCCTAAAGACATGATCTTTTTGCCATTTGAATCATAAATGACCGTTGAACCGGCACTTTCAAGCTGTTGCTCACTTAATTTAGGAGCACTGCTTGCATAGACAAAAAAGACGGTGACTCCAACCACTAAAGCAGCTACTAGGGCGACTGCAAAGGATATTAAGATCTTGAGCCACATTGGCTTTTTGCCAGCGCGTGAAGCTTTTTTCTTACCGCTACGCTTTAAACGACCATTTTTCTTCGGGCCATTTGTGCGCGAGTATTTCGGATTTTTATCCATAACGATGCTGCTACTATACAAATGTGGAATCATAAAATATATGATCAGAAAGAATATAGCGTTCCTTTCTTAATTTTAGTTACTACAGTTATATAGTGATAAAGTGTAGTTTAGGCAAATTGCCTGACTGGGTCATTGTAAGTATCAGTCACACATTTTTAACTTTCTAACTGATATAGCTAACTGTATTTATCCACTAGGGAAACATTGAACTACTTTTCAAGCAGTAGATCAACGTAATTTAGATATGGGATACGGGGCCGGAGCGCATAATCGATCTCAAAGCCATCGCGTTCGATCACTGCTTTTGGGATCGATTTGCGCCCAGTTGCTTGGGCATCCCAGTAATCAAATAAAATATCAGCCGGCATCAAAAACACCTGATCAGTTGTGACGAATTTAACGATCGTAAAGCAGATACCAGCTTGATCTTGACATGCTTTCATGTGTTTTATCTGGTGAGCATGAAAGTTACTGAGCGGAAATGAGGTCTTATTTTTAGTCTCTTTTGCTTCAAAATCAAGATAATGACCACGATAGACACCATTGTAATCAGTGGTAGAAGCTTGTTTGAAATAAGCTTTTTTGATCACTGCGGCGCTACGTTTGGGATAATAAACATCAACGATCTGGATCGGTGTCGGCTTTTTGTGAATGACCGCGATCCCAGCTGAAAGATAGTATTTGTTGCTTTCGTTTATTTCATCTTCTAACGACATTCCGCGCTTTCCATAAATAGTATTGTTGGCGCGGCTTTTTTTACTCGCACTATTTTTAGTAGTGAACAAGCCGCCGTTTGGATAGTGGATTGCCATAGATAAATATCACGCTCCTATCCGGTTAATTATAACAAATTTAAACAGTTATTGGCAAAAAGTTGGGTGAAATTTAAAGCAAAAGATTTGTGGTATTATAAGGTAAAGAAAATATTTTGTGAGGTGAAATGCGTGCGTTTATGGGTAAGTGGCTATCGAAGTTACGAACTAGGGGTCTTTAAATTAGATGACCCCAAGATCGAAGTTTTAAAGTATTGTTTACGTAAAATTTTTATGCAAAATGCTGATATGGGGCTTGAGTGGATCATTTCTGGAGGCCAATTGGGGATCGAACAATGGGCGTTAGAAGAAGCAGTTTCTTTTACTAAAGAATATGTAGGCGTCAAGACCGCATTGATGTATCCTTATACAGAATTTTCCAAAAATTGGCAAGAAGATAAGCAGATACAGCTAGCACAGTTAGAACAACAAGTTGATTTTTGTGCTAGCGTCAGTAAACAACCCTATAGTTCACCAATGCAGTTGAAAAATTACCAACAATTTATGCTAGCACATACGGATAAAACGGTCTTGATCTATGACCAAGAACATCCCGGCAAGCCAAAATTTGACTATGAAGCGATCAAACGTTATCAACAGACACATGCTTATGAGCTTGAGGTGATCGATATGTACCAGCTTCAAGATGAGGCAGAACAGTATTTAGAGCAAAAATACTAATAGATTAAATCAAGAGCACTAAAAACTGATCATTAGTTATTTTAGTGCTCTTGATTTGTACATGTGATCAATTAGTATTAACCATGATTTATCGAAAAAGTCAGTCATGAATCAGTCAGAAATTTACAAAGCTAACGAATTTATCCAGAAGAGTTAGGAAACAAATCATTATCTCGGTTCAATGTATCACGCAAAATGGATAGTGTGATCGCTCGTGTTTGGAAAGAGTCCTGTATCTATGGCAGGGCTTATTTTTATGTCTACAGTCACGATAGCGAGATCTATGTTACTGATACTTTACCACTCGATACCTTTGTGATCTACGACAATACGGTAGCACATAAGCCACTGTATGCAGTTTGTTATGGTCATATCGGTTCAGCTAATTATAAGCTCACAGTTTTTTCTGAGCATTACTAATGGGAGTCTGATACTAGTCGGAATACAAGTAATTTCGGTGCCCGGACAGCTAATCCATTTGGGATGATTCCAATAATCGAAGCAATGGAAAACGATGAACGCCTAAGCGTGATCAAGAACGTTTTACCACTGGTCGATGAGATCGATAAAGCGATGTCTGAGAAAGCAAATGATGTTGACTATTTTGCTGATGCTTACATGAAAGTTCTAAGTGCGATCCTTAGTGAAGATGATCTTGAAAATTTGCGCAACTATCGGATCATCGATCTGAAGTCTAGAGAAAGTGATGATCCAAGCGAAACACCAGAAAGCTTAGATATTGACTTTTTATCTAAACCAAATGCTGATGAGACGCAAGAAAATCTGATCGATCGGATCGTTGATAATCTTTATCAAGTTTCGATGATAACTAACTTGAACGATAAAGATTTTGGCAATTCAACTGGTGTGGCACTCGAAATGAAGTACAAGCCGATGCTAAACCTAGCTACTCTCAAGTCTCGTGGTTTTACGGAGTCGCTGAAAGATATGTATCAAGTCGTATTTGCTTCAGATCTGATCGAAAACATCAGTCGAGAAGCGTGGAAAGACCTTGATATCAATTTCCAATACGATCTACCACACAACACACTTTCAGAAGCTCAAACGGCCCAAATCTTAGCGAACCTGGTATCAAGTGAAACGTGGCTCAAGACGCTTTCTATCGTTAATGATCCACGTCAGGAACAAGAACGAATGGATCGAGAGAAAAACGAGCAGATGAAAGCAAATATGCAAGTGCTGAAGCAGACAAATGCTTTTACGGATGGTGATGCAAATGCAAACAGTCGAACAAGTCAAAAAGCGGATCGACCAGCTCCTTGATCGTGACCAGGTCACTGACAAAGAACTTGAAGAAGTATATAGTCAAGCAGTCGACACTTTACGTGCGATCGTCAGTGATGTGCACAATCGTTATGCTGTTGATGGCGTAGTCGTGCCAGCTAATTTATACGGCAAAGTCACAGTAAAAGATATGCTTTTGCTCAAACAACAGTATGACAAGCTCCCAGATGACCTATCAGCGTCAGAACAAGACCGAGTGGAATATTACACTGCGATGAGTCAAACGTCGCCTAAAGGGCTGATAACAGCTTTGGTGGGGATGGCACTTATCGCTGTTGTTCACAAAGTCGGAAAGATCATCGATAAGAATAACCAGACTGCAGTCAAAGAAGAGATCGCCTATCAAGCAAAGCATGAAGATATCCCTAAAATGTCAGTCAAGAAGTATGCTAGTCCAGAGTTCAAAGTAAAGACAGGAAAAGACTTTATTCCTTGGACTGAGCGAGTATTGACAGATCACGATCAAGCTGTTAACCGGATCAGCAATGTGATCAATAGCATGGTATCGCAAGGAATGCGCGCAGAAGATATCGCAAATCATTTTTATCCGGGAAATGCGCAAAGTATGCGTGATGATAATATTCCTAAGATCATCAGGGATGCGACAGTAAGGGCTAAACGAACAGCTCGGACTGAAGCGGCTGCAAGGGAAGATGCGATCGTTGAGCAGACATTCAAGATAAACAATGTGAAGTACTTTGATTGGGTGACTGAACCCGGTGCTTGTCAGAAGTGTACGTTCCTTGCGATGAGTGGGCCGTATAAAGTTGGTGATGAGGCCAGCCCGAGAGTACCAGAAAGTTCGCATCCTAATTGTCGGTGTCGGCGTATCAAGGCAGAAATTTTAGATGAGCAACTTGGCGCGAAGTTAAGAATGGATCTACAATATTTTGCCAAGCCTCGAAATTACGACGATGTCCAAAAAATGATTGCGGACGGTAGTATTAGTCCTGAGAAATTCGAAGAACGCAAAAAAGAGTTCGACAAAGCATTTTCTAAAGGTGCTCAGACTCCGCTTGGGAAAATAGTTGATGGACGTGATAGTTATTATCACATTATTGGACGCCACGATGACCAATTATTCAATGACGATGGAGTACAGAGAATCGTAGATACATTGAAAAATCCAGCGGCTGTATATGAAACTACAGATAGAAGAGGAACAAAAGGTGAGATGTATGTTCAAAATTCCAGCGATGATTCTTTGATTGTAGTCACAAGAAATGGTAGAATAGTTACAGCGTATGAACCTGATCCGAGATACTTAAACAAGCAAAAAGAAGGGAAGCGTCTATACTGATGGAGTTCGAAAATGTTGATTTTAAAGCAACCACGTATTTTATGGATGAGACAGTGCCTGCAATTGGTGTTGATTTTTTAGATGTATCGGGAAAAACGTTTTTCGGTGAAATTGAACTTCCTGGCGATGGGGTATCTATGATTTATACAGATTCAACGAAAGAAGGAGAAATAAGTTACATTGAGATTGTAGATCCTTCTGATTTTTTAAGTGATCCAGCTTTAGACAATATTGAAATCAATGGATATAACGTCAAGGAACTAATCAGGGTAGCATATCGTCGATTGAACATTGAACAATTAATTTAAATTCTAAGCACTCGTCTTCGGGTGCTTTTTTTAGTACACGGAGGGATGAATATGAAGTCTAATTCTTATGCTCGAGTGGCATGCAAGATCTTGAAATACCTAAATGATTGTTACGAAAACGGCTTAGAACCCAGTATCGACAGTTTGAATGCTAATATGTTAGGTATTTCAGATCGGCAGTTCTATCAGACTATGAAAATGCTGTCTGATGATGGTTACGTCAGAGGTGTTGAGTTTATGGATGTTACTCAACCAGAAAACAGTGTACTCAATCACCCAAGAAACTGGCACATTACTAGCCAAGGTATCCAATACCTGGAAGAAAATTCACTAATGCAAAAAGCTTACAAAGTAGCTAAAGAAGCTAGAGACTGGTTACCGTTGATATGAACAAGGCATTCCATGTGGGATGTCTTTTTCTTTTGCCCAAAACATGCTGACGGCGTTAAAAGCTGCAAGGCAAAACAGTCAAACAAGACTTTAAAAAGGAGATCTGTGATCTGATCGAATGTAAGCAAGTTACATATGAAGATGGTGAACTTACTGTTGCTGTTGGCGACACAGAGGTTTTTTTGGAGCTACACGGCGAGAAATACATCAATATTGTTACTGAGATTGCTGATCCAGTAGAAATTATGAATGCTATGAGAATTCATAATATAACCACTCGTCACCCAGCTTACCAGGAACTAGCAGCTAAGATTGAGAAAATCAAGGAACTGGCTATTATGCTGGCTGATCTAGAAGAAGATGGAGAAAATATGTGATCGAGGAGGTGCTGGAAGAGTTATGAAGAAGTTAGCTATTGCAACATTGTTATTGACCACATTCACATTATCTGGCTGTGAAGGTGGTAATAAGGATATTTGGGGGACTGAATATGAATTCAAAAAAGCTGAGATCAAGATGATGGACGGTACTGTGAAGAAAGTTAAGGTAAAAGAATGGTCAAGAGATGACCAAGCTAATAATATTCGAGTAACGACTCCAGATGGTACATCATATTATTCTGGCTCAGAAAATATCATGTTGATCAATGAAAAAAATGAGGCAACAACACAAAAATCTGCTAAATCAAGTGAAAGCGCAAAGAATTATTAGGAAGGAAGTCTATAAAAATGACAGAAAAAAATTATGAAGCTGTTTATTCAGCAAGTTTATCTCGTGAAATGGAGGCCGATCGCTATATCGTGATAGATAACGAAAGCGGTGAGATCCTGGACACTGCTAGTGGTTGGGGATACGACTCGAAGGATAACGCATATCGCGCTTTTGAGTACAAGCTAAGACATGGAGAAAAAGACATGCGACCAGCTCCAACAGACGAAGAGACTACGCGCAAAGAGTATGAGGCTGCTAGAGAGTTCTACAATAAGCATAGGGATATTCAAGAAGCGCTAGTGAATGCAGACGCATTTGACGATACGTATACAAAGTATGATGAAGATGGAGGCTTTACAATAAGTATCCACGATATGACGAATAAGAAACGCGATCGTTTTTCGCCGGAGGTCGTAGATCGAATTTTGGCCGAGTATGGGTACACTGATCTAGAGTTTTCACCTTACGCATTGCACAGGCTCTTTTTGAAAGAGGGATAACTCCTTCAGACTATGATTAAATTTCTGAGGCGAGAAGCACCACAAAAGTTGTTAAAACAAGAAGGAGAAGATTAAAATATGGAAATTTTTGCACTAGACTTGGGAAATAAGCAAACAAAACTAAAAAGCAGCAAAGCGGAGTATGTTTTACCATCACAGATTTTAAATGGTAACGATTTACCACAACAACTAGGAACATTAGGCAATTTAGGTATTAAACGTGATATTCAAATGTTTAAGACGCCTTTTGATGATCAAAGCTGGGCCTGGGGCAAAGATCTAGTCAACTTGAGACTAGATGATTACTTGCAAGATACGTTGATGTATCGTGATCGATATAGTAATCATGCCTTCAAATTACTTGCTAATTTTGCGATCGGACTTTTGGCCACTGATTTTGAAAGTGCTAAAAAAGAGATTATGCAGGTTGCGGTAGTTGCAGGTGTTCCCACAGAAGACTATAACAATCAAGAACAATTAGAAACTTTGACCACTGTATTGAAAGGGCAACATCAAGTAGATATCGATGGGCAAACTTTCAATGTTAAGGTCGAAACTGTTATGATCGTCCCGCAGCCGATTGGGACCTTCTATGACGTTTTATTGGATAATGAAGGTAACCTGGTAAAAGAAGAATTGTTAGATGAACGTGTTGGGATCATCGATATTGGTGGCGGAACAGTATTGATCGATACACTTATGAACCTTGAGTTTGATAAGAAGGCACGCAAGCAGTACTCGACCGGAGCAAATGATCTCTATGAATCGATCGCAAGCCGGATCCAGGACAATGTTAGCTTATATCAAATCGAAAAATTAGTTCGTGCTGGCATCGATGACAAACAATTTTCTTACAGGTTCTCTAAGAATAATATTTTAGACATTACAGATATTGTCGAACAAGAGATCAAGAGCTTTAGTGCACGTTTGATCAGCAATTTACGGAGTACGTTCAAAGATATCAAGAGCATCGATACTTTGATCGTGACTGGGGGAACTTCAAATATCATTGACCAAGATATGGTTAAAGACACGTTTGAAAAAGTAGTTTTTGTCCTAGATGCAGAGCTTGCGAATGTACGAGGCTTTTATAAATATGGTTTAACAGAAGTTGGTGATTAACTTTGAGAGTACGTCAAAAGCAGCTAAAACAAATAAGTTTTAGACTATATGACACGCCACGCGATCGCAGGATCAATAATTTTCTGGAATCCTTGGGCGAAAATCAATCAGAGTATCTGAGAAGACTGGTTGAGCAGCAAATGGCTCGAGGTGCAGAACCAGTAAAAAAAGTTCCAGAAATCAGCGTGGAAACTGTTAAAAAAGTAAAAACTGATATAGAAACAAAGCAAGGTTCTAAGAAGCGACTTTCAGGAGGCTTCAAGGGGTTCAAAGTTTAATAATACAAATGGAGTTCGTGTCATAAAATGATACGAACTCCATTAGCTTATTTACAATTATGTTATCTCAATAGAGATTTAAACCAAACCATTCTTTGCCATAATACCAAATTGCAGGCTCCAAAAACCATGTGCAAAACACGAATGTTCCCCAAGGGGAGAAAATCGAAATTAATAGCCATAGCCATTTACGTACTATTAGACACAGAAGTACAGTTATGAACCATACAATCAAAAAAGATTGAACAGAAACAAATCCCATATGAAAAGCTGATAAAATTGACTCTAGCGGTAAAAGAATTATCAGAATTGATAATGATAGCAAGGTAATTTTTTCTAATAGTGAATAGTCCCAAAATTGTTTTAATGCAGTCATGATGACTCACTCCCTATAACTGTTACGGGATAAATGGTATAAGGATAGGGTACATGCTTTTTAATTTAGCAGTTCCGCCAACTTTATAAGCAAACCCAGATATAGCTGCTATCGCATAAGCAGTAGCGTGTGTGCCACGTTTAGTTATAGCACCAAAGTTTCTAGCTAAGTTATGGAGAAATTCGATGTCACACGAGGTATTCCACATTCCTCTAGAGGAGTAACAATTATCGTGCTTTTTGCATTGTGCGTCAAGTATATCGATTGGTGCACGACCATTATTTCCTTTCCCACACCAATTACCATAACGTGTAATGTCTGCGATACTTCGCTTTTTTCTATTTATAGATTCATACATTCCTTGAGATTCTTGCCAACGAATCTCATTATACTCGCGGCCAGCTTCGAGTATAAGCTCTTCTTCATTATTATCAATTGCAAGATTTTCATCAAAATATCCTGTGTTTTTATCAATATATTTATCCATCGTTTTGAGATATTGTTTTAGCTTATCAATATCCTGAGGCGTAGTTTCAACATATTCTGTTTCGTTAGTTTCTTGAGTATCGGCATTAACAGTATGGGGTGAAAATAGTGCAAAAAATGCGATAAAAAGTAGTAATGAAAATTTTAGATAGGTGATAATGTCTAAACGAGTAGCAGCTTTTTCTTTCATAATGTAGATCTCATTTCTAGTTGATTTATAAGCTGTAGGTACATTAGACATATTAGTTACCAAATACATATTATTTATTCCGTGTTTTTTCCTTTCTTATGTATAGGTAACCGCTTACAACTTAATTATAACAATAAATATCGTAGTAAGCAATATATTTTGTGGTGTGCCGAAAAATAATAATTTACAAAATCTAAAACGTGCTCCACCACCTGCCACCGCACTAAAATCAAGATAAAACTTCAGTCGTTAACACATCTTTCCGCAAGGCGTAAAAACGCCTTTTGGCATATCATATCCATAATATCGCTACAAGCCCAGGCATTGCATGTGTTAGTAAGTTAACAGACTTGCATCAATCTTATGGATATGAGCCTATAGAAAATGTTACTAATCAACAACAGATGGAGGTAGGTACTGATGAGTAAAAGTGTGGAACATATCATATCGAATTTGAACAAGGAAATCGTGACATTTTCTAGTTATGATTTTATAACTAAAGAGGTCAAGAGTACAACGATGACGCTAGAAAGTCGGCTCAAAGCTACGTGCGAGGAAAGCTTTTTAGTGTCTGGAGAATGGTTGGCTGCTAATGAAGCAAGATTTGACGTTGATGATATTGAGATTGAAGATGATGGGATTTATTGCGTAAGTACAGAGTGTATCTACGATTTAAGTTCAGATTATGCCAAAGCTTACCATATGTTGCTTGAAGATGGTTATGTTTCGCAATTATCTAATACACAATTTTGTGAAGAGTGGGAAACAGATTATTGGGAAACGATAGCCGGGAGACATAGATTTACCAAATTCGATGAGGAAACATTTGTTTTTAGCTAGAATAGAGGCTTGAGTTAGACTGTAATGTTGCTCAAGCCTTTTATTTATAAGTCAGTTGCGCTCCGCCTCCGCCCACCGCGCTAGAAAAGTATAGTCGAACTCCAGGCATTTAAAATGCCTTCCGCAAAGCGTTAGAACGCTTTTTGGGACATGTCATAGTTGTAAGGAGCGCACAAGTCCGAGCGCTACGCGTGTTAGATAACTAACAGACTTGTACGCACCTTACAACTATGAACTTGGAGAAAACGTGGCGTGCATGACACGCAATAATACAAAGAAAGTTGGTAATTAACTATGGTTAGTGTAGAAGAAAAACGGGTACAAGCTGAAAAAATTTTAGAAAGTGTTCTAGGTTTTCCGGTAGATATTGGTATTGAAGTTGAAGTCTTACAATATTTTTTGAAGGCTAACCACCCTAATGTTGCTAAAGAATTGGAAGAACGTGGGGCATACGCATATTGTGCACTTCGCACAAAAGAATTGGTCAGTATTTTAGTTGTATTGGACGACACTGATAGGTATCAAGCAGATATAGAGTCTGCTCAAGAAGGTTATGTTTATGCGTACGTATACAATATAACTAGGCCCGAATACTCGGAATTTGGCACGATCAAGGTCGATAAAAAGCTTAACCGAATTGCATAGAAAGGACGTGTGAAAAATGAAGACATATTTTGATGAATTTACTAAGTTGTCGCTCAATAAAATGGCGCAAAAGATAACAGACATGACATACTGCTATCAAGAGACTCGAGTACCAATTACACACTATAAAAAGCTATTAGGCAAAAGTGCGGAAGAAATGGTCGAAAGTAGTGTTGCTATCAATTTAATTGATACTTACGTTAAAACGTTGAAGACACTGCATGATGAAAATCCTAAGTGGTTCATGCAAGCACTGCTGTGTATAGACATGAAAATTACGCCAGCCAATATCAAAGCTAATGAATATCAAGCCTTGGAATTGACACATGCTAAGTTTTTAGAAGACAAAGCCAAGCATATATCTAAAGAGTATTTGGAAATGTATGAAGATATCAGAGATAATGGTGCGACATACCGAGTTGAATAAAAACTTTGCCCTGCACTGCTGGGCATTTTTTGTCTCAAATTGTTAAAAAGTGAAAGTGGGAGCAAAATGGTAGCGAATTGGGAGCAAATTGCTCCCTTTTTGCTACCAAAATGCTACCAATTTGCTCCCGTTTTTTGTAAATTGCAGGGTATTTTTCAGTCGGGTGGTCAGTACCCATAAATCGTGGCGCTCCAGCCTCCGCCCACCGCGCTAGGGGAATTTAATAACTTCAGTCGCTAAAGCTCCTTGCGCAAGGCGTCAAGACGCCTTTTGCATGCCATAGCCCAAATTTCCGTACAAGTCCAAGCGCTTTGCGTGTTCGCAAGCTCACAGACTTGTACGGAGATTTTTTCTATGGACTTGTAGAAAATGAAACTATGATAGCGAGGGAGATATGACTATGGAATTATTGAAAGATTTTTATGCAGAAACAGCCGAAGAATTAAGAAAAGCTAGTGCTATTGAAATGATATTACGATTACCGGTAGTTAAGGCGGTAAAGATCGTGTGTGACCTGGAGAAAAGTGACGGAATAGATGAAGATAAGCGTTTTTCTCTTAGAGGTGCCAGACTGAATTATTTAGACGAGATAGAGGAGTTTCCAAAATTTGAAGGCGACATTGATCACAAGGAATTTAAAGATTTTATTTTTGATGAATGTTTATTTGAACGGTTATGTAATATTAGTCAGGATCTGTTAGAAGGTGTGGCTACAAGTTTAGCTTAAATTATCCTAAAAAATACGTATTGCCTAAAGAAAAGTATCCTAAAAAGCGTTAAATCAATTTTCGGAGGTAATTTTATGAATGGAAATTATGGTGTAACAAGAGATATTTACGCCAAAATGAAGGTTGCTGGCTTCGTCATGTGGAAGTTAGTGGCAGTAGCATTATCTTTAGTGATCGCATTTTTCGCAATGAGTAAGATTTTTCCCAATGAAGGTATTTGGCGGTATATGCAACTTGTGTATGTGGGATTAACTCCCACGTGGGTAGGCTATTTATTGATGCCGGCAGTGGCTGGAAAAACAACGTTAGGCTGTCTGTTTATAGCGTTGGTAAGAAAGAAGCGGTTTTACCGTAGCTTTCAAAAGTAGGAGGAATCATAGATGTTTGATAAATTAAGCAATGTTAGCGCAGGAGTTTCTAATTGGTTTGGAGAGGTAAGGGAACGTTCTGATTTCATAGAGTGGCTGAAGATCGCTCCGTATAAAAAAATAATGGATAATCGTGGCCGATATATCGAGTTAGCAAACGATCGCGGGTATCTACAACTATTAGAGATTCAAGGTAAAGATATTTTAAATCTTGGCCATGAAGAACAACAGATAACGTTGTTGAATTACCATAATTGGTTGATCCAATTTCAATATGATCTTGAGATTTACAGCACTAAGTTGCCAACTGATACTACTAGACAGGTAAGATACCTCACGTCCTGTTTGAACCGAACGAAGGCTAAGCTGAAAAAAACAAATAATCAGCGTATTAGAGCACAATTACAAGATCAAAAACAGATCTTAGAACAAAACATCAAAACGGAACTCATGATCCAAAAACAGATCTATAACTCAGAATTTATCTTGTTTCTTTATGGAAAAACAGTCAAGGAATTAGATGACCTGGTCTCTAAAGCAATGAGTTATGGTAATCAGGATTTTGTCCCTAAAGTGATTTCTAGGAGCAAAAAAGAGCAGATCTTAGAACAGATAAACAATATGAATGAAAAAATCTAGGAGGTAAGTGCAATGGTAAGGTTATCAAAAAAAGCGGTACGTAAATATACAAAGCAAGGATACGATCTAGACTTCCTACAAAAAGTCCAACCTAAAGGCAACATCAACTTCAAACCGGATCTATTTTACTATGGAGGCGATGGATACTATACAGTACTACACGTAGTAAGTTTTCCGACAAAGGGACTACCTAATTTTTGGTTACGGGATCTGATGCAAGTGGAAGGAACACGTGCATTTTTGTCAGTAGTACCACTTGATAGCGAAGATCTGAAGAAACAGATCACAAAGGCGATCGAGGAAAAGAGTTCTCGAGTATCAGGTAAAAGAAAACAAATGGATAATCAACAAGAATTCGATGAAATCGCAGAACTCACTGAATTACATCGGCAGATCCAACAGCTAAATATCTCAATGAAGGGGATATATGTCCGTTTGTTTGTGGTAGCTGATACTGAAGAAGGGCTACAAAAGCGTGTAAAAGAGATCAAGGATAAAAGTTCAGCTTATAAAATGACTGTCTTAGCGGGGGAATTGGACTTTGAATACGAGTCTCCCTTTGTATTGCCATCAGCACAAAAATCGATGGAAAATCGACGTCGGCCAACTGTCATTCGGACTTATGATCTAGCTGGGGGATACTTTTTCAATCATACGAAATTGGAAGACGAGCATGGTACTTACTTTGGTTGGACACCAACTAATGGCGCGGTTAACTTCAATTTTTTAGAACGTGACAATAAGAGAACCACTTCGTTTATGTTGATTTCAGGATCGCCTAAACAGAGACAAACAACTTTTGCGTTGAAATTAAATGACGACCTGTATTCCAAGGGAAATTATATTCGGAATTTTGACGTCGATGGCATGTATCGAGAACAAACTAGACGACAAAATGGAGTGATTTTAGATCTTTCAGGTAGTCAAAATCGAATCAACCCGTTCCAGGTATTTCCAACTGTTACTAGTGAAGATGGCAGCTCAGTAGATGAGGAACGGAGCTTTCAGGTACACATAGAGAAACTTAAAAATATTTTCAAGCTAATGTCCAACGCGCTAACTGATGATGATCTGAGTTATTTGAACAAGGCATTGATAAACTTTTACATTGAAAAAGGGATCTGGTATCGAAATCCGCAGATCAACAAGTCGAAACTGAGAGCGACTAAGATCCGCCAGGAAGAATATCCGGTCCTATCTGATTTTAATATCTATATTCAAAGTGAAAAGGTACGACTGGCTAATCAGAGAAACACAGATCCAGTGACACAACTTGCGATAACGCGGATAGAGTCTGCGATCGATACGATGCAATCATCATATGCGGGAATCTTTGAGGGTGTAACACAATTTCAAAATATTTCGGCCGAAAAAGTAGTTACCTTTGATTTTTCGGCTTTGACGGGTGAACCAGCTGTTTTGAATGCACAGATTTTTTCAGTATTGACACTATTGTCAGCTGATATTACGAACAATGGGAAACGTTGCCGAAAATTCTTGAAAGATCATCGAGGAGAAGGATATAAAGAAACGGATCTCCCGCACTATATCGTTAATATGTCCGCAGCCCAAAGCATATTGAAGCCTGAGTATCGACGTTCTGTTGATCTACTAGCAAGTCTCATGGACGGAATGAGTAATTCTTTTGCAGGTATGATCCTAAACATTTCGAGTTTAGTAGGTATCATAGGCGAATCAACGAGTTTAGATAATCCTTATACGATCGCGATCCAACGCATTTTTGGATTGATGCAATATAGGGTGTTTGCTCGAAGTGCTGAAGAAGATATTACACGTTTAGCGCGAGCCTTGGCTGGTCAAATGACTAAATCAGAGTTGTCTCTTTTAGGGAAAATGAATGTTGGCCAACTATTTATGAACATTGCTGGGGTAGGAAATATTTTCTTTACACAACAATTAATAGGTGAAGAAGTCAAACGTTATGGAGATAATTTCTCACAGAGGTAAGTAACATGAAAAAACAAAAGAAAAAATTGCATGAAAGAATGCAGAGTAAATTTTATAATTTCAAGAATGAGCAAAAACAGAAGTACGATCTGTCGAAACGTTATTTTGCCTCTGATGAGGAAATGAACGAAGAAGAGTTTGCAGCAAAAGAAAAACTTTTCTTTTTAGATATGTTAAAACTGATCGCATACCTGTCTATTTTTGTGATCATCTATCTTTTGTTCTTTAGGTAGGTGAAGATGCTTGAAAAAATTAAAATGGTGGATACTTGGAATTAGTACAGCGAGTATTTTATCACTATTAGTGGCCATGGGTGTCATATTCACTTTATTTAGTGGTAGCTTGAATGGCCATGATTGTGATAGTAGTGACAATCCAAGTATAGAAGTATCTTCGCGGCCATCAGGTAGTTATACTGATAAGAACAGCGAAGAATATAAGAACGCTAAGGGAATCTTTGATACTTTGACAAAAGAAGTTGGTTTTTCAGGTGCTGGGGCTGCTGGGGCGATCGGAAATTCGATTGGTGAATCTGGGCTTAAGCTACACAACCCTAATACTGGTGGTGGAGTGAATGGATTATTTCAGTGGTCTGGTTGGGGAAATACCGTCAATGGTTCGCGTATTACCTCAGAAGGATCGATCAAAGCGGGGGACGTGTCGACTCTGACGCTAGAGAATGAACTTAAGTTAATGAAGTTTGAGTTGAACGGAGCTTACAAAAAAGTAAAAACATTGGTAGGTAAAGAAACAGATGTCAAAAAGGCTACGATGAACTGGTTCTTATATTATGAAGGTATGCTTGGCAATGAAGATCAGTATGGCTCTCTTAGAGAAGGTGGAGCTGAATGGGCTTATCAAGAATTTGGTGGAGCTTCAGTGACTGCTGATGATAGCATTTTAGGTAACACGACAAAAGCTTCATTAGATTGACAGAGAGAAGGCAATGATTCAGATTATGCTGAATGTGGCTCAGATGACGCTTCAGTGGTTTCCGGTGAGTGGGCCTGGCCGTTTGCGAGTGTTCCTAAGGAAGGTCCTAAACTTGTTGGCGAACAAAATTTTGGTAAGTCAGAGAGCAGGGCTGGTGGATTTCATGATGGTGTGGACTTTGGTGACGCTCAATACAACGGTGACGTACGTGCGATCCATGGTGGGAAAATCGTTAAAATATTAAAGCCGGGTGATATGAATGTCAACTTTTTCCTGATTTGGGAAGTTACTGATGATGGCTATGGGATAGCTTATCAGGAATTTGCAAGCGATCTTAGTGATATCAGTGTACGAGAGGGTGATATGGTAAGTACTGGCGATAAGATAGGTGTTTCTAGAAAAGGTGAGACGGGAATAAATGATACTCATCTGCATTTGGGAATCACAAAAGAAAAAGACCTGGGAAAAGCACTGAGTAAATCATTTACTGATGATGGAACGTGGCTGAATCCAGTAGAGATGATCAAGAAAGGAATAGGTGATTAGTTTGAGAAAAGTACCGATCTTAGGGTGGATCATGATCGCAAGCTGTGTGATCACACTTGTATTGATACCCAGTAGAAAAGAATTAGACCAGACTAAAGACGAGCTAGCAACAGTAAAAAATGAACTGAAGGCTAAACAAAAGGTAGTAGAGCAAAATTTTCCTTTAAGTGGTGATTTTGATCTGGTAAAGGCTGAAGGTGACGCACAGAAACGATTAACAGAAGCTTTTAGTATCGTATACGGTGGTCTGCATTCTAAAGAAGACCTAGAGAAGAATAATAACATGCTCCAAAGTTATCTTGGAACAGATTTAGCTAAAGAGGCATTATTGGACAGTTATAACCAGGATCAATACTTTTTGGAGAAGAATATTCAAACACAGTTTGGAATCAAAAACGTTACTGATAAACATGATTGTGAGATCTTAGTTGTCGTTACTTATCAAATGAAAATTGATGGCAAGACATATGGCAAAGCATACACTTTAAATTACGATCTAGAAAACCAAAAGGTCTTATCATATAAATACGATAGTATGAAAGTGGTGAACACAGATGAAAACAAGTAAGAAGAACTTGATATTGGGAGCTGTAGTGGCAGTAAATGTTGTATTATCAGGCAGCTTTTATCTGATTCAAAAAAACATCGATCACGAAACAAAGGGATACCGAGTTAAAGTAACGGCCCTTGAAAAGAAGAGAGATAAGTTAGCAGAAACTTCAAAAGGTGATCTCTTAGCGAAGGCAAAAGAAGGATCAAATACTGAGAAAGAAAATGCTGAACAGTACCAAAACGAGGCAATCGCAACAAGATATACGCAAGAACTCTTTGAAGTATTGATGACATTCAATAATTCAGAAGAATATGCCACAAGAGCTGAAAAGCTAAAGTACATGTTGAGTTCGGAAGTTCTAGAAGATAAACGCTTGTTTGGTTCTGATACGGATAATACAGGTCAAGGTGCGATCGATGTTTTACAGTTAAGATCAAGATTTGAGTCTATCCGATCTTATTGTTTTTCAGAAGATGATAAGCAAGTCACAGTACTATCTGAAGTAAGATTCTCAGCGTCAAAATCTGATTATCAGGCCGGAAGAAATATTGTGGTTTATCTATCGAAGTTTGATACTGCAAAAAAACAGTTTACAGATGTAAATAAATTAGGTGAATTAGACGTAAAAATAGACTGAAGGGAAATAACATGGGGTATCTAAAGGACGAAATCTTAGAGAAAGTGGCAACGAGTGAAGATAATATCATTTTTGAAGAAGCAGTCTATAGCATAGCGTCCCAAGCATTTTCAAGAGTAATGAGAGAGGTCTTTGAGGACGTTGATCAGCGACTTGTATCAAAGATGAAAGCAGATGGATATGTCATGGAAAGAAAGGAACCACGGCATATCCAGTTTCTATTTGGTGACGTATATTTTGAACGTCGACTTTGGAGAAAAGGCAAAAGATATGTTTCTCCATTAGATGAACTAATGGGCTTTTTGCCACGCCTTCGATATAGTCCTTTAGTGCAGGCAAAACTTAGCGAGTTAGCAACATCAAGCGAATTTCGTAAAGTATCTAAAGCAGTGAGTTGCTTAACGCCACTACAAATATCACCTAGTGGGGTTCACGGAATCGTACAACGCGTGTCTAAGAAAGTGGAAAATCATGAGGACAATACAAAGGAATTAGTACACAAAGAAAAGAAGACAGTTTCAGTACTTTATCTCGAAGGTGATGCCTTAGCTGTCAAATCTCAAGATAGGGGAATAATAAACATCAATCGTTTTCAGGTTCATGAAGGCGTAAGAAAGGTCGGTAAGCGAGGACATTGTATCAACTTACATCAGTTTTCGGGCAGATCACGTAAGAAAGCCTTCAGCAACATGTTGGAATATTTGAGAAAAAATTACGATCTCAGAAATACAATTATCTTGTCTAATAGCGATGGGGGATCTGGTTATGAACCAGAAGTATTTTATGAATTAGCCTTGGACTGTAAGCAACATGAACACTTTTTAGATAGATACCACTTGAACAGAAAAATACGTGAGAGAATGTATTTTTGCCCGATAGAATTGGTAGACAAGATGACTATTGCGGTCAGAGAATACTCGAAGCAAGACGTTGAGCTTGTGTTAGATACGATGGAATCAATAGCAGCAACTGAAAATGACAGCAAGAGAGCAAGAAAGTATACAGAACTACTACGTAAATATCTAGATAGGAATTGGGAGTATATAAAACCACTGAGATTCCGTAATATACCGGCTGTGATTGACCATGGGGGTCTTGGTGTATGTGAAAGTCGGCATAGACCATTCTCATATCGAATGAAACGTCAGGGGAGAAGTTGGAGAAGGCCCGGGGCTGAGAATATGGTTAGACTGATAACGTCGCTACAAAATAAAGAATATGATGAAGCGGTAAGATCAGACTGGAAGAAGGCATTAAGAAAACTTGACGAAGTAGATGTTGATTTTAATAAGCTGTTGCGGACGGCACATAAACCACACGTTGGTGTAAAGACAGGACGAATACTAAATGATGGTGGATCACGGACCGCGCAAGGAAAGATAAAAAGAACTTACGGCTAGAAGTGAAAAAAGCATTGGGAAAGTGACTGAGTAAAATGTAGAGTTTTGTATCCGAAAATTTAAATGCAGAAAGAAAATAAAAAAAGTACTTAAAAAGAATAATGAAAGATGGTAAAATACTAACTAGAAAATAGAGCGGAAAGCGCACCGTTACGGTAAAAATGCGCATATCTAAAGTGAATCTTATGTATGGATTAGTTATAACTGATTTTTGGGTTGGCTTTTGAGAGAAAACCGAGGATAAGCGAACGCATACGATGCGGCTAAAAGGTTGTACAAATCAAAACTCCAAAGATATAATAACGTTGAAGGTGCTAAAAACATTCTTGATGCATCAATTGAAAGGCATGTAAAGAATGCACAAGCTCAAGAAATGCAGTATCTAGGTAAGTATATCAGTCGAAATGCAGAAAGAAACTTTGAAGAAGGATCTGTAAATGAAATTATATCAGAGGTTGCTGTTTTGGGTGATAAATAAGAAGATATAGTGCTTTTAAATCTAGTGAGTGAGGTGTTAAAAGATGGAACCAGAGTTAGAAATAATGGCTCTTCCAAGTGAAGAAACTTTAGAGTTTTATAACAAAGTGGATAAGTGGATAATTAAGGAACATAGAGACAGTGATAACAAAATTGTCTATATTTTTTCAAAAGATGTACCTGGAGAAATTGTAGAGTTATTCTTGAAAATAAGAGATAAAATAGACTTACCATTATCGGAAGAGTTCCATGTTGAAAGCTAAAACACGCAGATAGGGTGCTTTTTTAGTACACGGAGGGATGAATGTGAAGTCTAATTCTTATGCTCGAGTAGCATGCAAGATCTTGAAATACCTAAATGACAGTTCTATTAGACTATGAAAATGCTGTCTGATGATGGTTACGTTAAGGAAGTTGAGTTTATGGATTTTGTGAAATTTTTATTGACAGTCATGTTGATCTTTGGTACTCGTGACTTTTTGTTGACACTTGCACAAGGATATTTAGCACAAAAAATGATCGATAAAAAGCATCCAAAAATTTATATTTACAAGCATCAAACAATTATGTTATAATAAACAGCGTTATGAGTTAAGTTCCTAATATGCAAATGAGGTGCAGTTTCGATGGAAAATGTAAATCTTACGCCTAAGGACATCGTAAATAAGAATTTTTCACGCGGTCTACGCGGTTATGACTCGAATGAAGTTGATGAATTTTTGGATCAAGTTATCCAAGATTATGAAGCATACGCTAAAGAAAATCAACGTCTTCAAATGGAAAATGATCGTTTAGTAAGCAAAGTCGATGAATTGACAAAGCAAGTTGCGGTCGGTTCTTCGGGTCAAACAGCTCGTCCAACGACGAATATGACTAATATGGATGTTTTAAAGCGGTTGTCTAACTTAGAGCGACATGTTTTTGGTGCTCAACTTAATGATGATGACGATCGTAGTAATCGTTTTTAAATAAGTAAATAATGTGTAGTCTTCTGGTAATCGCGGTCTATTATATATAGGCTGAGGAAAGTCCAAGCTTGCACAGGCTGCGATGCCTGTAGTGATCGTGCTTGCTGAAAAAATAAGGCAAGGTACCATTTTTTATGGTAACGGCAGATAAAAGGGCTAAAGTCATTTGACCATGTCCGAGTAGTCTTGAAAAGTGCCACAGTGACGAAGCAATAGTGGAAACATTATTGGTGGAACGAGGTAAACCCCGCGAGCAGGTAACCCAAACTTTGGTAGGGGCGCTTCATGACGGAAATGAACTAATCATGGGGGCGAGTTATTTAACTCGGAGATAGATGATTACCACCGATTTTAGCTCCTGAGCTAAATGACGTACAGAACGTGGCTTATAGAGGACTACATATTCAGGAAATGACTAGGGCGGAAGGAAACTTTTGTCCTAGTTTTTTTAATGTGAAAATCAAGTTATTAAAGCTATGCGAATACAGAAAGGAAGTATTATGAAAAAATACAACTTACTAGCAACCTGTGCTGCTGGGATCGAAGCAATTACAGGAAATGAATTAAAGCATCTAGGCTATCAAGTGGCTGTTGAAAATGGACGCGTTCGCTATCAAGGAACGTCAGAAGATATTATCAATACCAATCTCTGGTTACGCACGGCCGACCGGGTCAAGATCATTATTGGCGAATTTAAAGCAACGACTTTTGATGAACTTTTTGAAAAAACAAAGGCTTTGCCTTGGGATGAATATTTACCGTTAGATGCTAATTTTCCAGTTGCGGGAAAATCTCAAAAATCTAAATTGCACAACGTTCCTAATGTACAAGCGATCGTAAAAAAAGCGATCGTTGAAAAGCTTTCAGCGGTATATCATCGCCGGTCATTTTTACCAGAAACAGGGGCTAAATATCCTTTGGAAGTAGCATTGAATAAAGATAAAGTCCTATTGACGTTAGATACGACTGGGAGTAGTTTATTCAAACGGGGCTATCGTGTTGGTAAAGGGGGCGCTCCATTGAAAGAAAATATGGCAGCAGCGCTTGTTTTACTAGCACATTGGTATCCAGAAAAGCCTTTTGTCGATCCAGTATGTGGTTCAGGGACTTTGCCGATCGAGGCGGCAATGATCGGGCATAATATCGCACCAGGCTTCAATCGTGATTTTGTTTGTGAAACATGGGACTGGATGCCGGCTGGTTTGAGTGAAGAATTACGGGCTAAAGCTGAACAAGCAGCCAATTATGATATTGAACTTGATATCTGTGGCTATGATATTGATGGTAAGATGATCGAGATCGCTAAAAAAAATGCAATGGAGGCTGGATTATCGCATAGTATCAAGTTCAAACAACTAGCTGTCAAAGATTTTAAGACGGATAAAGAATACGGCGTGATCGTGGCTAACCCGCCATATGGTGAACGTTTAAGCGATGAGGCTGGCGTGCATAAGCTCTATCAAGAAATGGGGGATCTTTACCGTCCATTAACGACTTGGAGCAAATATATCTTGACTAGTGACTTAGCTTTTGAACAATATTACGGCCAAAAGGCGACTAAACGACGCAAGCTCTATAATGGTACTTTAAGAACTGATCTATTCCAATATTGGGGACAAAAAAAGCCTCGCAATTAGGCTTTTAAAGCTTGTAAAGCAAGGCTATGAGCGCCAGTGTTTTGTTTATCAGGGATCCATTGATCGATGACCAACGGAAATTTTTCGTGTAGCGTGAGTAGTTTGGCCAACTCAGGTGCAAATGACTTACTATAGCGCTTATCTAAGCTATCGATCACGATCTTACTATCAGAGTGAAAGAAAACATTTTGGGCATTTGGAAAGTTTCGAGACAAATATTCAAAACCTAAGATAGCAGCTTCAAATTCAGCTTGATGATTATTTGAGGCTGTTATTTTTTGTTTGAATTGGTATTGTTTTTGATCAGCGATAACTAAGATCCCAGCCGCGCTATGGGTTTGGTTTGTTGCGGCATCGGTGTATAATTTTACCATGGACTGTGCTCTTTTCTTAATTAATTGTTAAATTACCACTTCAATGAACAAGTGGTTCTCTTCAAATTGTAAAATTAAAAGAAAAGTAGTGCAACGGAAAGGTGTTTTTTTGTGGAACAAAAATTTTATTGTCAACCTGATATTCCCAGTTCGATCACATGTTGGTCTTATACTTTTATGATCTTTTTATTGAGTTTGTTCTTATGGTTAGAGATCACAGTTTTTCAGATCTGGACTGCAATTGCTTTTGTATGCTTTGTGCTAGTCGCTGCGATCCAATTATGGCGGCGCCAATTAGTTATTACAGACCGTGAAGTGAAATTCAAGCGCGTTTTATCTTTAAATGATAAAATCATCGCTCGTAGCGATATCAAAGAAGTCGTGGCTACGAAATACCAATTGAAGATCACTGACCGATATCGGACTTATTCAGTTTTGATGTTACCAAAAAGCAAAGAAAAATGCTTAAAAGTGTTAAAATAGTTCGTTTTTAAAATGATTAAATTGTGATTGTTAGCTTTTTTATAAAAAACTAATGACAAAACACGAAATATGTTTTATACTGGTCTTAAATTCATCAGGAATTAGCTCTAAGATACAGGCAAAAAAAGAAAGGAAAAGCTATATCTATCATTTTGGTGATATAGTCGTAAGCGTAAACGTGAAAGATATTGAAATTGCACAACAAAGTGAGATGTTACCGATCGTTGAGGTCGCTAAAAAAGCTGGTTTAAGTGGATCAGAGATCGAGCAATACGGGCAATATAAAGCAAAGATCAAACTACCGTTGGCTGACCGCCCCAAAACTAAAGAAAAATTGATCTTAGTGACGGCTGTCAATCCAACGCCGGCTGGTGAAGGCAAGTCGACAGTTACTGTTGGTTTAGGCGATGCCTTGAGTTTAGCAGGTAAAAAAACTATGATCGCCTTGCGAGAACCATCCTTAGGTCCTGTAATGGGAATGAAAGGTGGCGCAACTGGTGGTGGCTATTCTCAAGTAGTCCCAATGGAAGACATCAACTTACATTTCACGGGTGATATGCATGCTTTGACGACTGCCAATAATACTTTAGCAGCCTTGATCGATAACCATATCTACCAAGGTAACAAGCTAGGTATCGACCAGCGCCGAGTGATCTGGAAACGCGTATTGGATATCAATGATCGCGCATTACGCCATGTGGTCATTGGGCTTGGTGGTGTAGTCCAAGGGATCCCACGTGAAGACGGTTTTGATATCACGGTGGCTTCAGAAATGATGGCGATCTTGTGTCTAGCAAAAGATATCGCTGATCTAAAGAAACGTTTAGGGCAGATCGTGATCGGTTATACTTATGCCAAAGAACCAGTGACAGTCGCTGACTTAGGCGTGACAGGTGCGATCGCTTTGTTGTTAAAGGATGCCTTGAAGCCAAATCTAGTTCAAACTTTAGCGCATACACCAGCGATCATTCATGGGGGACCATTTGCTAATATCGCCCATGGCTGTAACAGTGTGTTGGCAACTAAGACAGCTTTACAGTTGGCCGACTATACGATCACTGAAGCTGGTTTTGGAGCTGATCTTGGAGCTGAAAAATTCTTAGACATCAAAGTACCTCAGTTAGGTAAAGCACCAAATACGATCGTGATCGTAGCCACAGTTCGTGCCTTGAAGATGAATGGTGGCGTGGCAAAAGATCAACTTGATCATGAAGATCTAGTGGCTTTAGAAAAAGGCTTTGCTAATTTAAAACGTCATATTCAAAGTATGAAACAATATGATATTCCCGTAGTTGTTGCGATCAATAAGTTTACTGCTGATACTCTGGCTGAATTAAACATGTTAGTTGAGCTTTGTGCTAAAGAAGACACTACCGCTGTTGTTGCTGATGTGTGGGCTAAAGGTGGTGCAGGGGCTAAAGAATTAGCTCAAGCTGTGCTCGCTAGCTGTGATCAAGCTACTGCACCTAAACGCTTGTATGCGGCTGATGATAGTGTTGAAGATAAGATAAAACAGATCGTGACCAAGATCTATGGTGGTAAAGATGTTGAATTCAGTCCGAAAGCTTTACGCCAATTGAGTGAATTCAAAACTCTTGGTTGGGATAAATTACCTGTATGTATGGCTAAAACACAGTATTCACTTTCGGACGATCCTAAATTACTTGGGGCCCCAACTGATTTTACGATCCATGTTCGTGAATTTGTGCCTAAATTAGGGGCCGGCTTTATCGTAGCCTTGACCGGTAATGTTTTGACAATGCCTGGTCTACCAAAAGTTCCAGCTGCGATGGGGATGGATCTAGCAGATGATGGTACGCTCACAGGATTATACTAAAAACGTTTGCGATCGTTTAAAAATCGTAGGCTGATAGGTCAGGTCGGCTTTAAAAGGCATCAGCAGTGGTGCCTTTTTTGTTTGGATAATTGTCTAACAACGATTTTTACGTTAAGATTGAGATGAAAGATTTTTAAGTCATTAGTTTTAGAAGGGTTATGGATCGGATGACGTTATATATTTGTTTAATGGTCGCGGTAGTTTTATCCGACCAGTTGTTGAAATTTTATATTCAGCAAAATGTTCCACTTAATGTTAGCTATGAAGTTATTCCAGGTGTCTTGTCGATCGGGCACGTGCGAAATTTTGGAGCGGCTTGGAGCATGTGGTTAGGTCAAAGATGGTTACTAAGTATTATTTCACTTGTAGCTTTGGTGATCTTTGGCTATTATTTTAAGAAATTGTACCATAACTGGGGCTATGGACTAGGTTTTTCACTGTTGATCGGTGGAACACTCGGAAATTTACTTGATCGTCTTTTCTCTGGATATGTGGTCGATATGTTTGAACTGGATCTTATCGATTTTCCAGTTTTCAACATTGCTGATTGCGCCTTGACTTTAGGTGTGATCGTAATTTTGATCACGATGCTAAAAGATGATGAAGGGATAATTTAATCTATAAAGAAGGATGATAATGAATTGGTAGAAGCAACGATCACAACGCAAACGGGACGGTTAGATAAAGTTTTAACGACGATCTTTCCACAGTACTCGCGGTCCCAGATCCAACAATTATTGGAACAGGGCAATATTTTAGTCAATGAGACCCTACAAAAGGGTAAATACAAGGTCAAAGCGGGCGATAAGATCAGTTTGACCGAACCAGCGATCAAAGAGCTTGAAGTCGAACCTGAAAATATCGCTTTAGATATCGTTTATGAAGATGATGATGTGATCGTGATCAATAAACCACAGGGAATGGTCGTTCATCCGGCACCAGGACATGAACACCATACGTTAGTCAATGCTTTGTTATATCATTGCCCGCTTTCAACGATCAATGGAACTTATCGCCCAGGAATCGTACATCGGATCGATAAAGATACTTCGGGACTCTTGATGGTCGCTAAAAATGATCAGGCGCATCGCAGTTTGGCTAAGCAATTAAAAGATAAAACTAATTTACGCGAATATGTCGCGCTTGTTCACGGACGGATCAAAGAAGATTCTGGGACGATCAAAGCTCCGCTCGCACGGAGCCCTAAGGATCGTAAAAAACAAGCTGTTGTCTCTGGTGGTCGGGATGCAGTGACGCATTTTAAAGTCTTGAAGCGTTATCAAGACTATACCTTAGTAAGTTGTCGCTTAGAGACTGGTCGGACCCACCAAATACGTGTGCATATGAAATATATCGGTCATCCGCTAGTGGGTGATCCAATGTATGGACCCAAGAAGACTTTGAAGGGTAAGGGGCAGTTTTTGCACGCAGCTAAATTAGGTTTTACCCATCCCAAAACGGGTGAATTTTTGACTTTTGAAGCCCCACTGCCAGAAATTTTTGAAAAACAACTGGCATATCTTGACAAAACAAATAAAATCAAGTAGATTATAGATAAATAAGTGAGTCCTTTAAGAATAGTCCAGTGAGGCTAGCAAGGTACGGTTCAATATTCCCACGCTATCAGTGGGTCTGTTTAGCGCTAGTCTTGAAGTGTATTCTTTGAGGCTAGCGTTTTTTTAATATTCTAGGGAGGTTTTTACTTTGGCAAAAGAAGTGAGCGATGCAATTACGATGAAACGAGCATTAACACGGATGACTTATGAGATCATTGAAAAGAATAAAGGGGTAGACGGGATCGTTTTAGTCGGGATCAAGACCCGTGGTATTTATTTAGCCAAACGGATCGCAGCACGCTTGCAACAACTAGAGGATGTAACGATCCCGGTAGGCGAATTAGATATTTCCTTATATCGTGATGATATTCATCATGATCCTAACGCCAAGCATGAACCGGTCGTAAAAGATAGTCAGATCGGATTTGATATCAATGATAAACATGTGATCTTAGTTGACGATGTGTTATTTACTGGACGAACGATCCGTGCGGCTTTAGATGCTTTGATGGATCAAGGCCGACCAAAGACGATCAACTTAGCGATCTTAGTCGATCGGGGACACCGTGAATTGCCGATCCGCGCAGATTTCGTTGGTAAAAATATCCCGACCGCATTAAATGAAGAAGTTTCTGTTTATGTCGAAGAGATCGATGGTAAAGATGGGATCGAATTAAAGACAATCAAATAAATTAACCATTTTAATTGACTCCAGAGAGGGCAAAAAAGGTTGATAGGCTTAAGACGTTATGGATTAAGTCTACCTTTTAGAGCCCGAAATGTAATATTTCGGGCTTTTTTCTTAGCAAAATAGAACGGAGATTATTTATGTCAGAAAAAGAAGTTTTTAGAAATAAAGATGCACTATTAGATATCAACGATAAGCCGAATTTTCCGCATTGGTTAGTCTTATCGATCCAGCATCTCTTTACGATGTTTGGAGCTACCGTGCTCGTCCCATTGTTGATCGGTTTGAATCCAAGTATCGCACTCTTTTGTTCCGGTGTCGGAACGATCGTATACTTGCTATGCACAAAAGCTAAGATCCCAGCTTATCTAGGTTCGAGTTTTGCTTTTATCATGACGATGCAAGTTTTGATGAAAAATTACGGCTATCCTGCTGTCGGTCAGGGGGCCATTGCAGCCGGCTTAGTTTATGTGATCGTTTCTTTGATCGTTGGCAAGTTTGGCTCAAGTTGGGTCGATAAACTATTGCCTCCTGTTGTTGTAGGGCCGATCATCATTGTTATCGGGCTATCACTTGCCACGACGGCTGCTAATGATGCGATGTTGAACAATTCAAATTACGATCTGAAATTTTTCAGTGTTGCGATCTTTACTTTACTGCTGACGATCGGCTTTAACATCTTCTTGCGCGGTTTTCCAAGTATGATCCCCGTTTTGCTCGGGATCATCGGTGGGTATATCTTTGCTGTTATGATGGGGATCGTGGATTTTACAGCCGTTGCTAAAGCTAAATGGTTCACGCTACCAGCGTTTGATGTAATGTTTATCAATTATGATTTTAAATGGTACCCGGCAGCGATCTTAGGGATGGCACCGATCGCTTTTGTAACGATGACTGAGCATATGGGACATATCATGGTCTTGAATAAACTAACTAAGCGCAATTTCTTTAAAGATCCAGGTTTGAATAAAACTTTACTTGGTGATGGTTTTTCAAGCATTATCGCTGGTTTTGCTGGTGGTCCCCCGACTACTTCTTACGGTGAAAATATTGGTGTTTTAGCCATGTCAAAGGTCCACTCGGTTTGGGTGATCGGTGGCGCAGCCTTTTTTGCGATCGTCTTTAGTTTTTGTGGTAAGATCTCAGCCTTGATCCAATCGATCCCAAGTCCAGTTATCGGAGGGATCTCATTTCTACTCTTTGGGATGATCGCCTCCAATGGTTTACAGATCTTAGTTGATAACAAAGTAAATTATGCGTTGAAGCGCAATTTAGTGATCACCTCGGTCATCTTGGTCGTAGGTGTCGGCGGAACATATCTTCAATTAGGGAATTTCCAATTGACAAGTATTGCTTTAGCAACGATCTTTGGGATCGGTTTGAACTTGATCTTACCAAAATACGCTTTTAGTGAACAATAAAAAATAATCAGTGGAAAGTAAAATGTGGAACTGATATTTGCCAGCAATCTAAGAAAGGAAAACTATAGCACTTTCTAATAACCACATGATCTATAGCCAAAAAGAGCCATGCAACATTTTGTAACAGTCGATAATTTAGATGAAAAACAAGTTTTAGCGTTGATCAAACGCGCTCAGTATTTCAAACAAGGAGGACGTCCAACTTGTGACCTAAGCGAGGTTTATTGTGTCAATATGTTCTTTGAAGATTCAACTCGGACGCATACGAGCTTTGAAATGGCTGAACGTAAATTAGGTTTGAATGTTTTGCAATTCGATCCTAAGCAAAGCTCGGTCAATAAGGGCGAGACTTTATATGATACATTGTTGACGATGGATGCTTTAGGTGTGAAACTAGCTGTGATCAGACATTCTCAAAATGAATATTATGCACCATTGATAGAACTAGGTGCTGAACAAACGCTAGATATCGGGATCATCAATGGCGGGGATGGAAGTGGTCAGCATCCTTCGCAATGTCTGCTAGATATGTTGACGATCTATGAGCAATTTGGAAAATTTGCGGGCTTAAAGGTCGCGCTTGTTGGTGATCTGACCAACTCGCGGGTCGCCAAAAGTAATATGGAGTTATTGCATAAACTGGGGGCGACGGTATATTTCTCGGGACCAAGTTATTGGTATGATGAAGCCTTTGAAGAATACGGTATTTATCGCCCATTAGATGAATTAGTCGCAAAGGTTGATGTCTTGATGCTCTTAAGAGTTCAACATGAACGCCATGGTGCTACTGAGGAGCAAACTTTTTCAAAAGAGAGTTATCATCAAAAATACGGTTTAACGACGAAACGCTATGCTAAATTAAAAGATGATGCGATCGTCATGCATCCCGGACCGATCAATCGGGATGTTGAGTTTGCCAGTAGCTTAGTTGAGGCAAAAAAATCTAGGTTTAAGGCACAGATGCAAAATGGTGTGTTTATGCGGATGGCAATGTTAGAAAAAGTGATCGAAGGCTGTGAGCTAGGAGGAAAAACAAAATGAAGTTATTGCTTAAAAATGGGACAGTTTATCAAGCTGGTAAATTATTAAAAAATGATCTGTTGGTCGAAAACGGCGTGATCACAGCCTTAGGCACGGAGCTAAAAGCAGATAGCGCTCAAGTGATCGATGTGACCGATAAATTAGTTGCTCCTGGTTTAGTTGATGTTCATGTACACTATCGCGAACCCGGTTTTACACATAAAGAAACGATCAAAACTGGGAGTTTAGCGGCAGCTCATGGAGGGTATACCACTGTTTGTGCGATGCCAAACTTAGATCCTGTCCCTGATACACCAGCTAAAGTTACTGCTCAAGTGGCGTTGAATGAGGCTGATGGAGTCGTTAAGATCAAACAATATGGTGCGATCACAGCAGGTTTGAAAAGTGATGAGCTACTTGATTATGCAGGAATGAAGGCAGCTGGTGCCTTTGCTTTTAGTAATGATGGTTGTGGAGTTCAAACAGCTGGCACGATGTATCAAGCCATGTTAGCAGCGAAAAAACTAGATGTAGCTTTGGTAGCCCACGTCGAAGATAATTCACTGTTGTTTGGCGGTGTGATGAATGCGGGAAAGAAAGCTAAAGAATTAGGTCTACCAGGTATATTGGGGATCAGTGAATCTTCTCAGATCGCACGCGATCTATTATTAGCCAAAGAAACTGGCGTCCATTATCATGTCTGCCATGTTTCGACTAAAGAAAGTGTTGAATTGATCCGCATTGCTAAAAAGCATGGGATCAATGTGACCTGTGAGGTCTCACCACATCATCTATTATTGAGTGAAGACGATATCGTAAAAAATGATGGCTTTTATAAAATGAACCCACCGTTGCGAGCTAATGAAGATCAACAAGCTTTGCTCACGGGGATCTTAGATGGCACGATCGATATGATCGCGACTGATCACGCTCCGCATAGTATCGACGAAAAAACTGGTGATATGCGCACAGCTGCTTTTGGGATCACAGGTAGTGAGACGGCTTTTGCCTTACTGTATACTCAACTGGTAAAACAACAGCAAGTTTTGACTTTGGAGCAACTATTAGAGCTCATGTCTAAAAATCCAGCTGAAGCCTTCAAATTTGAAGCGGGAAGTATTTTTGCAGGAGCTAAAGCGGACCTAGCCGTTTTTGACCTAAAACATGAAACTACGATCACTGAAGCCGATTATTTTTCGATGGGTAAAAATACTCCATTTACTGGCGAAAGAGTTTTTGGGCAAACTTACTTGACTATGGTCGATGGTAATGTAGTTTATCAAAAGGAGGATTAGCATGGAGCGTTATTTAGTTTTAGAAGATGGTACAGTATTTTCGGGGGAAGCTTTTGGTTTTGAAGGGCAAACGACCGGAGAAGTGGTTTTTACAACGGGGATGACAGGTTATCAAGAAGCTGTAACAGATCAATCATTTGCTAATCAGATCTTAGTTTTCACCAATCCGTTGATCGGAAATTACGGAGTCAATCTGGATGATTACGAGTCGCTCATGCCAAATTGTTGTGGGGTCATTTGTCGTGAGGTGGCACGTGTTTCTGACAGTTGGCGCAAGCAAGGGACTTTTGATGATTTCCTAAAACAAATGCAGATCCCAGGTCTTTGTCATATCGATACTCGGGCATTGACTAAGAAATTGCGTGAACATGGAACGATGAAGGGGTGTTTGGTCGATTCAGTCCATGACATGACCCACACCCTTGATCAGTTACGTGCAACTGTGCTAAATGATCGTGTAGTAGAACAAGTTTCAACGACTAAACCTTATCCAAATCCAGGTGAAAAGCGCAATGTCGTTTTAGTTGATTATGGGCTAAAGCACAGTATCTTACGCGAACTTTCTAAACGTGATTGCAATACGATCGTGCTGCCCTCAAGTGCAACAGCCCAAGATATCTTGAAGCTAAAACCCGATGGCGTCATGTTATCTAACGGACCTGGGGATCCTAAAGATGTTTTACATGCTGTCGAAATGGTCAAAGAAGTCCAAAAGCATCTTCCACTCTTTGGGATCTGCCTAGGACACCAGATTTTTGCTTTAGCTAATGGAGCTGATACGTATAAGATGAAATTTGGACACCGAGGCTTCAACCATCCGGTTCGTGAGATCGCAACGGGAAGGATCAATTTTACTTCACAAAATCATGGTTATGCAGTCGATCCAGCCACTGTCGATAAAGCTGAATTGATCATTACTCACCGTGAGATAAATGATGGTACAGTCGAAGGGCTACGGCATAAGCGCTACAAAGCTTTTAGCGTGCAATTCCATCCCGATGCTGCACCAGGACCACACGATGCAGTCGATCTTTTTGATGACTTTATGCATATGATCGATCAACGAAAGGAAGAAGAAAATGCCTAAACGAACAGATATTAAAAAAATCATGGTTCTGGGATCAGGACCGATCATCATCGGACAAGCCGCTGAATTTGACTATTCTGGGACACAAGCTTGTATGGCGTTACGTGAAGAAGGTTATGAAGTAGTTTTAGTCAATTCCAATCCTGCAACTATCATGACAGATACTGACATTGCTGATCGGGTCTATTTAGAGCCATTGACGGTCGAATCAGTTTCACGCATCATGCGTCAAGAATATCCCGATGCTTTATTGCCAACATTAGGTGGTCAGATCGGGTTGAACTTAGCGATCGCATTGCATAAAAGTGGGATCTTAGATGAGCTTGGGATCGAACTTTTAGGTACAAAATTATCTGCGATCGATCAAGCTGAAGACCGCGAGAAATTCAAAGAGTTGATGTTACAGTTAAACGAGCCGATCCCAGCTTCAAAGACGGTCAATACAGTAGCAGAAGCCTTGGAATTTGCTGAAACGATCGGCTATCCTGTGATCGTACGGCCTGCCTTTACGATGGGCGGGACCGGTGGTGGCTTGTGTGATACCCCGGCTGAATTAGAAGAGATCGCAGCTAATGGTCTGGATCTTTCGCCTGCGACCCAGTGTTTGATCGAAAAATCGATCATGGGTCATAAAGAGATCGAATTTGAAGTGATGCGCGATTCTGCCAACAATGCAATGGTAGTTTGTTCGATGGAAAACTTTGATCCAGTTGGGATCCACACTGGTGATTCGATCGTGGTCGCACCCACACAAACATTGACTGATCGGGAGTACCAAATGTTACGGGACTGTTCTTTAAAATTGATCCGTGCACTCAAGATCGAAGGTGGCTGTAATGTTCAGTTAGCCCTTGACCCTAACAGTTTCAATTATAATGTGATCGAAGTCAATCCCCGAGTATCACGTTCTTCGGCCTTGGCTTCTAAAGCAACGGGGTATCCGATCGCTAAAATGGCAGCTAAGATCGCAGTTGGATTGACACTAGATGAGATCAAAAATCCTGTTACCCAAACGACGTATGCTGAATTTGAACCGGCTTTAGACTATGTAGTTGCTAAGATCCCACGCTGGCCATTTGATAAATTCGCCCAGGCAGATCGGACTTTAGGGACCCAAATGAAAGCAACTGGGGAAGTCATGGCGATCGGCCGTAATTTAGAAGAAGCGTTGCAAAAAGCAGTCCGCTCACTTGAGATCGATGAAAAAGATCTTTTATCACCACGAGTAGCTAAAGCTTCGGATGAAGAGCTAGAGAAAAAATTAGTTCACGCTCAAGATGACCGTCTCTTTTATTTGGCTGAAGCCTTTCGGCGCGGTTATACATTACGAGAGGTCCATGAATTTACTAAGATCAATCTCTATTATTTAGATATTGTAAAACATATCATCGAACTTGAAGCTAAATTAAAAGCACATCCTAATGAGCTAGCTTGCTTAAAAGAGGCTAAGTATTATGGCTTTAGTGACCACACGATCGCTAAATTATGGGATACGACTGCTGAAAAGATCCGTGCTTTACGGAAAGAAAATCAGATCCTTCCTGTCTATAAGATGGTCGATACTTGTGCAGCTGAATTTGAATCACATACACCATACTTTTACAGTTCATACGACCTTGAAAATGAAAGTCACCCGTCAACTAAAGAATCGATCCTAGTTATCGGTTCTGGTCCGATCCGGATCGGACAAGGGGTCGAATTTGATTACGCTACAGTTCACAGCGTTAAAGCGATCCAAAAACTAGGCTATGAAGCGATCGTGATGAATTCTAATCCTGAAACGGTCTCTACCGATTTTTCAGTTTCCGATAAATTATATTTTGAACCGCTTGATCTAGAGGATGTCTTGAACGTGATCGAGCTTGAACAGCCTAAAGGTGTGATCGTGCAATTTGGGGGGCAAACAGCGATCAATCTAGCAGCTGGTTTAGAAGCAAATGGCGTCAATGTTTTAGGGACTGCAGTTGCTGATCTTGACCGTGCTGAAGATCGTGAGTTATTTGACCAAGTTATCAAACAACTTGGTCTAAAGCAACCTGTGGGCAAGACTGCGATGTCAAAAGAAGAAGTTCTGGCATGCGCTCATGAGATCGGATATCCAGTTTTAGTTCGTCCAAGTTATGTACTTGGCGGACGGGCAATGGAGATCGTTAATAACGATGAAGAATTGACCCAATATTTAGCTGAAAATGCGCACTTAGCCAAAGAACATCCGATCTTGGTCGATGCTTACCTTGAAGGATATGAATGTGAAGTTGACGCTATCTGTGATGGTAAGGACGTTTTACTTCCAGGTATCATGGAGCATATCGAACAAGCAGGGGTCCACTCAGGCGATTCGATGGCAGTATATCCACCGCAAAACTTTGATCAAAGTGTCAAAGATCAAATTGAAGATGCAACTAAGAAATTAGCCGTTGCTTTGAAGTGTATCGGGATCATGAATATTCAATTTATCGTGCATAAAGGTGAAGTTTATGTTCTTGAAGTAAATCCACGGGCTAGTCGGACAGTTCCATTTTTGAGTAAGATCACTGATATCAAGATGACTCAAGTTGCTACTCAGGTCATCTTAGGCAAGACTTTAAAAGAGCTCGGCTATGAGTCGGGGATCTATCCTGAATCTGAAATGATCCATGTCAAAGCTCCAGTCTTCTCCTTTAATAAACTGGCTGATGTCGACAGCTTATTAGGACCAGAAATGAAATCAACTGGTGAGGTCATGGGTAGTGACCATAGCTTTGAAAAAGCACTTTACAAAGCTTTTGTAGGAGCTAATATGAAATTACCGGCTAACGGGAGCGTCTTATTTACGGTCAAAGATAAAGATAAACAGCAAGCCCTAACTTTAGCAAAACGTTTTGCAAAGATCGGCTATCGGATCTTTGCGACTGCTGGAACAGCCGAATTTTTAAATGAAAACGGGTTGCATACCATGACCGTTGCCAAGATCGGACAGGCGAAACCAGGGATCTTAGATGTCTTACAAAATAATGAAGTTGATATTGTGATCAACACGATGGATCATGACCAAGAAAAAGTATCTGACGGCTTTGTGATCAGACAAACTGCGATCGAGCACAATATTGCTTTGTTGACATCATTTGATACCGTGGATGCTTTACTGAAAGCTTTAGAAAATCGTTCATTTTCGACGACAGCATTATAAAGGGAGGCTAATTATGTCAAGGTTATCAGTCAAATTACCAGGTTTAGAGCTAAAAAATCCTATCATGCCAGCAAGTGGAACTTTTGGCTTTGGAGATGTTGGCGCAGCTCAAAAATTTAATTTGAATACTTTAGGGGCGTTAGTTATCAAAACGACGACACCTGAAGCGCGTGACGGCAATCCCAATCCTAAGATCGCCGTATTGGACAATGGAGTCATCAATGCGGTCGGATTACAAAACCCGGGGACCCCAGCCGTTATTAGTGAAAAATTACCAGCATTAAAAAAGGATTATCCCGACTTGCCAGTGTTAGGTAGTGTGGGGGGGTCGACGGTTGCTGATTATGTGGAAGTTGCTAAAAAACTCTCCGATTCTAATTTAGTGACCGCTTTAGAATTGAACATCTCTTGTCCTAACGTGCATGAAGGTGGGATGGCATTTGGGACTGATCCACAGACCGCAGCTGAATTGACCAAACAAGTCAAAGCTGTCTCTAAGGTACCAGTCTATGTTAAACTTTCGCCTAATGTGACCGATGTAGTAGCGATCGCTAAAGCAGTTGAAGTTGCTGGTGCTGATGGTTTGACAATGATCAATACTTTGATGGGGATGAGTTTGAATTTAAAAACGCGTAAATCGGTCTTGGGTAATTTGACTGGTGGCTTTTCGGGACATTCGATCAAACCGATCGCGATCAGAATGATCTATCAAGTTTCCCATGCAGTAGATATCCCGATCATTGGGGTCGGAGGGATCAAGAGTGCTAAAGATATCATTGAGATGTATTTAGCTGGAGCTTCAGCCGTCCAAGTCGGAACGGCGCATTTCTACGATCCTTTGATCTGCCCACATTTAGTTGCAGAATTACCAAAAGTAATGGATGAATTGGGGATCGAAAGTATTGAAAAGTTGATCCAAGAAGTACGGGAGGCTAGAGATAATGAAGCTTAAACGTCCGATCATTGCTCTTGATTTCAATGATGCTCAGCGAACGCTTGATTTTTTACAAAATTTTCCGCAAACAGAGAAACTTTTTGTAAAGATCGGAATGGAATTATATTACAGTGCAGGTCAAGATCTAGTTAAAGCGATCTTAGAGCAAGGACACGATGTCTTTTTAGATCTAAAATGTCATGATATCCCGCACACAGTCGAACGGGCAATGTATGTTTTAGGTCAATTAGGGGTCAGTCTCACCACAACGCATGCTAATGGAGGGCATGAGATGCTCAAGGCTGCTAAATATGGCCTAGTTGAAGGTGCACTAAAAGCTGGTAAAAAAGAACCCAAATTATTAGCGATCACGCAATTGACCTCAACTGATGAGCGCATGGTCAAAGAAGAACAATTGATCACGGTCGGACTTGATAAAAGCGTGGAAAATTATGCTAAATTAGCGCAAAATGCTGGCTTAGATGGGGTCGTTTGTTCGGGCTGGGAAGCTAATAAGTTAAGAGAAGTTACGGGACCGGAATTCTTACGGATCACGCCTGGGATCCGGTTAAAAAATGACAGTTTAGGTGATCAAAAACGGGTCATGACCCCAGATATGGCGGCGCAAAATGGCTCAAGTGCGATCGTTGTTGGGCGTCCGATCACACAAGCAAAAGATCCTGTGACGGCTTATCAAGCAATTTTTGAGCTCTGGAATCAGTAAGAAAGGATAAAGTAAATGAAAGAAATCGCAAAAGACTTACTCAAAATTCAAGCTGTAAAATTATCTCCTAATGAACCTTTTACGTGGGCAAGTGGGATCAAAAGTCCGATCTATTGTGATAACCGTTTAACGATCAGCTATCCTAAGATCAGAACAGCGATCGCCAAAGGAATTGCAGAATTGATAAGCGAAAGGTATCCAAAAGTCGAGGTGATCGCCGGGACAGCTACGGCAGGGATCCCACATGCGGCTTGGATCGCTGCTGAATTAGATTTGCCACTGGTTTATGTTCGATCTAAACCTAAAGATCATGGGCGTGGTAAACAGATCGAAGGTGTTTTGCATCCTGGAGCTAAAACAGTCGTGATCGATGACCTTTTATCAACAGGGGGCAGTGTCTTAAAAGCTGTTAAAGCTGCGCAAAATGAAGGAGCCGATGTTTTAGGTGTTGGAGCGATCTTTAGTTATCAATTGCAAGCGATCGTTGATAATTTTAGGCAAGCAGATCTGAGTTATTTTACCTTGACTAATTACTCAGAATTATTAGAAGCTGCTGTTGAAACTAACTATATTTCAACGACAGAACGTGCAGCCTTGGAAAAATGGCGCCATGATCCTGAAAACTGGTCAGCTAAAGCCTAAATGATAAAATGACCATCCGTGCACATTGGATGGTCATTTTAGATTTTTATCCTTGCTATGAAAGGCTTTTGTTATACAAAATTTAGGAATATTGGTATAATATACAAGGTTTATTTTTATTAATATAGATAATAAGGCGGTGATTGTTGATGCCTGATGAACAACATAAACATAAGCATCATCATAAAAAGAAAAAACGTTGGTGGAAGTGGGTCTTGATCGCATTAGGACTCTTTTTACTAGTCGATGCAGTTATTGTAGGTAAACTCTATTTCGATGCCAAAAAAGCTGTCGATGTTACATATAAAGCTGTCAAACATGACGATAAGCGCACCGGCAGTGTCAATTTAGACAACGGACAACCGTTTTCAGTCCTTTTATTAGGAAGTGATACTGGTGAGTATGGTCGGACTGAACAAGGGCGTTCGGATACGATCATGGTAGCGGCTGTTACGCCTAACAAGACTGAATTGTTGAGTATTCCACGCGATACTTTAGTTACGATCGCAGGCCATCCAGGTAATAATAAGATCAATGCAGCTTATTCATATGATGGAGTTTCTGGAGCATTGAATACATTACAAAGCTATTTAGATATTCCGATCGACCACTATATCGAGATCAATATGAAAGGCCTTGAACAGTTATCAGAAGCGATCGGTCCGGTCAAAGTCGATAATGACTTAGAATTTACGAACTTAGATGTTCATTTCCCTAAAGGCGAAGTCACGATCAATGCTGATAATATCTTAGCTTATACTCGGATGCGTTATGAGGATCCACGAGGCGATTACGGGCGACAATTGCGCCAACGCCAAGTCTTGACTGCTTTAGTAGAAAAAGCAGCTTCGATCGATAGTCTAGCTAAATACCATAGCATTTTGAATGCTATTTCGGCTAATATGAAAACTGACTTAACATTTGATGATATTAAAGATATCGTAACTAATTATGGTGGGGCTAAAAATATTGATCAGATCCAACTCAAGGGTAATGGTCAAATGATCGATGGAGTCTCATATGAAGTTGTACCAAAGGAAAACTTGGATAAAGTTCAAGCTCAATTAAAGCAAACATTAAACCTTAAGTAATTTAAATTAAAGTTGAGAATTAATTAATTCTCAACTTTTTTTCATATATTTTCGTTGAAATTTAGAGTAATTGTTAGTATACTGATACTATAGTACAAATCATAACAAGATAATTTTTTGTTTATTGTTTTGTGCTTGCGTATTTGAAAATAGTAGATAATGTGGAAGTTATCTACTAGATATAACGGTAATTTATGGGTGGAAGCATAGATTATCGTTTTTTTATTTATTTTATATACTATATTCATTAATTTATCAAAATTTCTATTACTTATAGAAATTTTCACTTATAATGGAATTATTCCCCTTAGAGAGTTCAAAAAGTTTTAACATTACTATCATAATATAGTATAATTATTTATATAAGGATAAGATATTTGGCATTTGAATTAATGAAGGATAATGCTACGGGAAAGGATATACTTATATGAAGACACAACAAGAAAACATCTTTTCATCAAAGACGTTGACCTATTTCTTGCAATTAGCTGAAACGATGAGTTATACCCAAGCAGCTCAGATCTTGGGGATCACCCAACCGGCATTGACTCAACAAATAAAGAAATTAGAGCGAACAGTCGGAGCACCACTATTTTATTCAGTTGGTAAAAAGTTGCACCTTTCTGATGCAGGCTACACCATGTTAGATGCAACTCACCAGATCTATGAAACATTAAATAAAGCAGCTGATGAGATCCAACAATCAACAAGTGCGACTCAAGGGACGATCAACATTGGGATCTTAGCTTCGATCGAGGATCAAGTCTTCACGGATTTTGCGATCGAGTATTACGAAAAGAATAACGGTATCAAACTTTCCACACATATGTTGACGCGTAAGGAGATTTGGGAGCGCTTAGAAAATAATACGATCGATTTAGCGGTAATGTATCTTCCAGATGAAAGTATCAAAAACTGGAAACCATACGAAACTAAAAAGATCATCACCGAAGATCTGATCTTTTTGCACAACAACGAACGTTTAGAAAAGCGTAAGCGCGTGCGATTCAAGGACACTTTGAACAATAAATGGGTGACATATCCACCACAATACTACTTGAATGATACGATCAGAGAAGCTTATAAGAATGCAATGGTCGATCATCCTAATAGTGTAGCTCACTTTGCTACACTGGAACAACTTTTTGAATTTGCTAAACGAACTGGTAGTTATACTGCACTACCAATGTCGTTTGTGACGGCTAAAAATCATGGTGAGATGGGGATGGCGTTATTTGAACCAGAGATCAAGTTCGATTTGGCCTTTGTCTTTAGACGTGGTAAAGATCAGATCCCACGTATCAATAGTTTTTTGAAAACTTTTGACAGCTATCTAGCTAAAAAAGATTACGTTTCACGTCTCAAAGAAAGCTTATAAGTCAGCAGTCTCACATAAATGGGCCCCCACGATGCAATAAGTATCGTGGGGGGCTCTTTTTTGTGGTGTATTTTGAAAGTCAAATAAAAGACTTATGTCACAGCTTCTTATTGTTATTTAAGTTTAGCTAGTTGTGTGGTAGAATTATTAAAGTTAGGAATACTTTAGATGGGAGATATTTTTGATGAAAGAATTAGTTTTCGGACATAAAAATCCAGATACAGATGCGATCGTAGCTGCTAAAGCTTACGCCTTTTTACAAAACGCTTTGGGCAATGAAGTCGAAGCTGTGGCTTTGGGGACACCAAACGAAGAAACAAAATTTGTTTTAGAACATTTTGAAGAACCAGCACCACGTGTGATCGAAAAGGCAGCACCTGAAGTTGAAGCTGTAATGTTGGTCGATCACAACGAAGAACAACAAAGTGTCGCTGATATTGCTGATGTGACAGTCACACACGTTGTCGATCATCACCGGATCGCTAACTTTGCGACAGCTGCACCTTTGTACTATCACGCTGAGCCAGTTGGCTGTACAAGTACGATCATTTACGGTGAATTCGTGCAAAATAACGTTGAGATCCCAGCTAAATTGGCTGGTTTGATGTTATCTGCTATTGTTTCTGATACTTTACTATTCAAATCACCAACAACTACAGCTAAAGATGAAGCTGCTGCAAAAGCTTTAGCCAAGATCGCTAATGTAGATCTTGAAGCTTATGGCCTTGAAATGCTTAAAGCCGGTACAAACTTGGCAAGTAAGACAGAAGAAGAATTGATCACAGCTGATGCAAAATCATTTGACATGGGTGGTAAGACAGTCCGGGTCGATCAAGTAAACACGGTCGATCTTGATGAAGTTTTCGCACGTGAAGCTGCTTTACGTGCAGCCATCGAAAAACAATCAGCCGCTGAAGGTTACGATCTATTCTTATTGATGGTAACTAACATCTTAGATTCCAATACACGTCTTTTAGTTATTGGCGAACCTAAGGAAATGGTCGAAAAGGCTTTTGAAAAAGAATTAGTGGCTGACAAAGTTGATTTACCGGGTGTTGTTTCCCGTAAAAAACAGATCGTCCCACAATTAGAAGCAGCTTTTAACGCTTAAAAGTTGATCTGATCAAGTATAGTGCATGCGTTCATTTAAGGACGTGTGCGCTTTTTATTTTTCAGGAGGGAAAATAAATCGGGATTTACTAAAAATAAGCTATTTTTTAAGGGAATTCGCCTATTTTAAATAAGTACATCATTATAAATGCTTTTAATTGCTGATAATTAAAGGTATAATAATTATAGATAATTAGTTAAGAGGTGCGCTTGATGAGTCAAGAAAAGAGAATTGAATTGATCAAACAATTATTAGAAGAAAGGCAGGAATTGTCGACTAAAGATATCATGCAGGAATTTGGGATCTCACAAGATACTGCGCGACGTGATATCGTGTTGTTAGCTAAACGTGGTGAAGTTAGACGTACACATGGTGGGATCTTGCCATTAGATTTTGGGCGTAGCGTACCAAACTTTCAAAGCCGTTTAGCCCGTTTCACTAAACAAAAAACGCAGATCGCCTTAGCAGCTGCGACCTATTTTAAACCACATCATGTTTATTTTGTCGATTCGTCGACGATCTTATTGAAGACTTGTCAAAATATCAATATGCCTCTAACGATCGTGACTCATTCTTTAGATAATTGTATGGCTTTAGCTGAGCATAATAAGGTACGGGTCAAGGTTTTGAGTGGGACTTTGAATCATGAAAATCGTTATTTCTATTCAAATTTAGCGATCGAAGAATTACAAAATGTCGTATTTGATACAGCCTTTATTGCTGCATCCGGGATCGACGAAAATGGTGCTTATTTACTTGATCAAGATGATGCTCAGATCGTTGGAATGGCGGTCAAACGGGCGCGTAAAGTCATTTTGGTAGCCGAACATCAAAAGTTTGTCAATAAATCTTACTACCGTATTTGTCCTTTGGATAAGATCTCGTTATTTATCACCGACCAAGCACCAACACCAGAACAACGTGCGATGTTTGCTCCTGAAACTAAGATAATCGTGACAAAAGAAGCCTAGCAAAAAGAAGCCTGCTAGCTTCTTTTTTATAGATATAGTAAACTTTTAGTTTTGTTAAAGTTGACAAAAGAATTTGAAACTCGTATGCTTATGATATTGATAGTAGAGAGGATGAGTGAATTTGAAGAATAAATTATATTACATATCTTTAGCTAGCATCATGCTCGCTTTACTGATCGTTTGTTCACAATTAACGATCCCCTTGCCCATGATACCGTTGACGCTTCAGACATTGGCTGTCGGCTTATTAGCCTCGATCTTACCGCTAAGATATAGTTTACAGACCATTTTAGTGTATCTATTACTAGGGTTTATCGGTTTACCGGTCTTTGCTAATTTTAAAGGGGGACTAGGCGTCTTATTTAGTAATACTGGAGGCTATTTATTGGGCTTTTTAGTTTATGTTATGATTGTTGGCTCAATGGTCGCTAAAAAGCAAACATTTAACTGGTTATTCCTGGCTAACAGCTTAGGAGCCCTAATGCAGTTATTATGTGGTTCACTGTGGTTACTTGTGATCAGCGATATCAACTTGGAGAATGCCCTATTGATCGGAACAGTTCCTTTTCTTCTTCCAGGGGCAATTAAGGTCATTTTAGTATGCATATGCGCACAGATCTATTATCGCGAATTTACCAAACGAAGTGCTAAGATATAACAATGTCAAAATGCAGTCATATGGGCTGTATTTTTTATTTGCTGAAAATTCTTTGGAAATTTTAATCTATCTGCTATATAATGGAGTAAATTTAAAAAAGTGAGGTACTGTTTTTATGCAAGCTAGATTTAACCATAAGATCGAAGCTATTGCTGTATCAGACATTCGGCAATTCGATATGGAAGTCAGTCAGATCGAGGGGATCATTAAGTTAACATTAGGGGAACCGGATTTTAATACACCGGAGCATGTAAAACAAGCTGCGATCGCGGCGATCAATGCAGATCAGTCACACTATACACCTAATTCGGGGATCATGGAGTTGCGACGGGCTGCCGCTGAGTACTATAAGGAAAAATATGCTCTAGATCATACTCCAGAACAGATCATTACGACGGTGGGAGCAACTGAAGCGATCGCAGCGAGTTTGCAAACGATCTTAAATCCAGGAGATACAGTCTTAATGCCAACACCAGTCTTTCCGATCTATGCTCCGATCAGTCAGCTAAATGGAGCTGATGTATTACAAGTTGATACGAGCGCTGATGGTTTTATTTTAACACCTGAAAAATTACGTGCTACTTTAGAAGCAAATAAAGATAAAAATATCAAAGCAGTCGTGCTAGTCTACCCAAGTAATCCAACCGGAGCAACATATACAAAAGAACAACTAGTTGCTTTGGCTAAAGTGATCGCTGAATATGATATTTGGGCTTTATGTGATGAAGTCTATGCTGAGTTGACTTATGAAGGACAACATGTTTCCTTAGCAAGCTTCTTACCCGAAAATACGATCGTGATCAGCGGTCTATCTAAATCACATGCGATGACTGGCTGGCGGTTGGGCTTTATTTTAGGGCCCAAAGATTTCAGTGAACAAGTTGTCAAGGTACATCAATATATGGTAACAGCACCAACGACAAATGTTCAATTTGCTGCTTTAGAAGCCTTGACTAAAGGAAAAGATGACGCCTTGAGCATGCGTAAGGAATATCAAGCTAGACGTGATTTTATGCGCCAGGCTTTAGCAGATGCTGGCTTTGAAGTAGTCAAACCAGATGGTGCCTTTTATTTATTTGCTAAGATCCCTGCTAAATGCGGGCATGACTCATGGAAGTTTGTTCGTGAGTTAGCCAAAAAAGCTAAAGTTGCTTTGATCCCAGGTGTTTCATTTGGTCAAGGCGGCGAAGGGTATGTGCGTTTAAGTTATGCTGCTTCTATGGATGACCTCCGCCAAGCAAGTGAACGTATCAAAAAATTTACTGATAATTATTAAGACTACTCCTCACTGTCAAAAAGTGTTAGAATATTTAATTGTGAATAATGCAGTAGAGATGAGGAATAGTGATGACGGAAAACAAGGCTTTAGCTCCGATCGGAGTATTTGATTCAGGTCTCGGCGGCATCAGTGTCTTACGTGAGATCTATAAGCTCATGCCAAATGAGCGCTATTATTTCTTTGGGGATTCGAAAAATGCCCCTTATGGTACCAAAAGTGTAGCTAAAGTCAAAGCTTTGAGTGAAGCGATCGTAGAGGATTTTATCCAACAAAAAAAAGTCAAAGCGATCGTGATCGCTTGTAATACTGCGACAAGTGCTGCGGCCACATATTTACGTCAAAAGTACCCAGAAATTCCGATCGTCGGACTGGAACCAGCTGTTAAACCAGCTATTTTGCATCAAACCGATTCTAAAGTCTTAGTGATGGCGACTCCATTGACTTTAAAGGAAGAAAAATTCAATCATTTGATGGAACGTTTTGTTGATCAAGGTGAGATCATCAAGCTACCAGCGCCTAAGTTAGTTGAGTTTGTCGAAAAAGGCGAATTAGATTCAGCAAAATTATATGCATATCTAGAAGATATATTAGCACCGTATAAAGGAAACGTTGATTCGGTCGTTTTGGGATGCACGCATTTTCCATTTGTTAAAAAAGCGATCCAAGATGTTATTGGAAAAGATGTCGCTGTTTTTGACGGAGGTGCAGGAGCAGCACGTGAGTTGAAGCATTTATTGACGCAAAAGCAATTACTTTCACCCAACCAAGCAGTTGGTGAGATAACTTTTGAAAATAGTAATGCCACACCGGGTGAGCTCGAGTTGAGCCAAAAACTGATGAACTTGGCTGATTAACACAGTCACTTTGAGCTGAGAAGATCTCTCAGCTCTTTTCTTTGGAACTTTTTAGATAGTGAGGATAACAATGACAAAACAACAAAAACTCTGGACGCTACTGACGATCTTGTCGACTTTTCTTTGGGGCGTGTCGGGCTTATTTGCTAAATTCATTTTTGAGCTCGAGCCTAAATTGACTCCACTTTTATTGAGTCAGATCCGGATGCTTGGTGGGGGACTAGTATTATTAGCCTTGGCCAGTTATAAAAAGGAAGCTCCCTTAGCGCTTTGGCAAAATAAGCAAAGTGCAAAAACGGCGATCGCTTATGGGCTAGGCGGAATAATTCCAGTCCAATTTTGTTATTTTATGGCGATCAAATTAGGTGATGCTTCGATCGCAACGATCTTACAATTTGTTGGACCATTTTTCATTATTTTGTATCTAGCTGTCTTTCAAAAACAACGACCACGCCGGATCGAAGTGATCAGTGCGTTGGTGGCATTTTTAGGTGTAGCTTTGCTTGCAACGCATGGTGATCTGACTCAATTAGCGATCACACCGGCCGTTTTGATCTGGGGCTTACTTTCTGCAGTTGGTGGGGCAACTAATACTTTGATCCCCCGTAGCTTATTACAACATTATTCTTCAACGGCGGTGACTGGTTGGGGCTTGTTGATCGCTGGGATCGGTTTGACCGTGATCCATCCAAGCTTGGAATCATTTTCTGTGACATTTGAATTAGTATTATTAGTTTTAGCTGTTGTCGTTTTAGGGACGATCATTCCGTTTCAACTCTTTACTAATGCTTTGAAATATATCCGTCCCACCACAGCTAGTATGCTAGATGCCTTTGAGCCAATAGCAGCAACGATCGGTTCGATCATCTTTTTTGGCCTACAACTCAGTGGAGCAGATCTGTTAGGCTCATTTTTGGTCATTATTGCTGTTTTAGCCTTGAATTGGCGTCCAAGAAAAAAGAAATTTACCAATAATATCTAAGTGAAGCGATACTCGTCGTAAATATGGCGAGTATTTTTTAGCTATATTTTTAAAACGTTTCCATAAGTTATAGCTAAAACTTAGGAAAAATGATAGTATATTATTATTGGAATTAGTTCGTATACTGAGATCTGCTATTTAACTGGAGTGACCGGTTCGGAAAGTTAAAAATGTGCGGGAAGAGTTGCTCACAGTTCGTTAGATGGAGGTCTCAAGTTTAGGAAGGGAAAAACTATATTTCTTTCGCAAGTATAATTAATAAAGATTATGTTGTTACACATTTTATATAGCTGAAAAAGTCAATGTTAGAAAAAATTCGGGTCAGGCGTCGTTCAAATGAAGTGATCAGTACTGGCGATGTTGTTAACTATCGCAAAGCCACATTTGTTGTAATAAATATTTTAAGTATTAAAGTTGTTCCACGTGCTACAGGTGAATTTATCTATTATGACTGTTTATGTCAACAGCTCCAAACGCCAGATCTGTCGGCTGAATATACGACGACCCAAGCCGAGATCATGTATCAACCGCACGAATTTCGTGAAGTCTCTGAAGTTGGGGAATTTATCTATGATGAAAGTACCGGGATTTGGGTCCAGATCGATGCCATTTTGAATGTACGCTTTGAAGATAAAAATATGTATGTTAAATATGAATTCGCACCGGTAGTCGAGTGGTCAAATAAAGAGATGCAAACGGCAGTAGTCAAGCAACGACGTAAATGTATGAAATTATTGAAACCAAAGACTAACAATTTGGTAAATGATTAAGATAGGGATGGTTTGATGGCTAAAATAGCGATAATTTCGGATATCCATGGTAATTTGACAGCGTTAGAGGCTGTTATTGCTGATATCAAAGCTAAAGCAGTTGATGAGGTCTGGGTCTTAGGTGATATTTTGATGCCGGGACCGGGGGGAAAACAGATCTTAGAATTACTCCATTCATTACAGCCAACCGTATTTATCCGAGGCAATTGGGATGATCTGTTGTTACACGGGTCAGCTGGTAAGATCGAATTGACCAAACCTAGTCATGTGTATTTTTCTAAATTAGCAATGGCTTGTGGTCAAGATCTAGGGCAAGCTGAATTAGAATTTTTAGCTAAAAATCCGATCCAACAAACACTTAGACGTGGTCCATTGACGATCAGTGTCTCACATAATTTGCCAGATCTAAATTATGGTCAAAAGTTATATCCTACGCGCCCACAAACAGACTTTGATGCCGTTTTAGCGGGGATCTCGGCTGATCTAGCAGTCTATGCGCATGTGCACCATCAACTGATGCGTTATACGACTGCAGAACAGATCGTGTTAAATCCTGGGTCAGTCGGTGAGCCATTTTGTGATTGGAAAAAGTTCCAAGCGGATCTTAGAGCACAGTATGCTTTGCTAGAGATCGATGACGCTGGGATCGGCGGGATAGCTTTTTGTAAAGTCGCCTATGATCACCAAAAAGAATTGGAATTAGCTAAAAAAGCCAATATTCCATACTTAAAGCTTTATGAAAAACTTTTGACGACCGGTAAAGTCTATACGCATGATCAAGAATTATTAGCCCAGTATAATGAAAAGTATGGTTATGAACAAGAAGTGCGTGCTTATCAAAATAAAATGCGATAAATAAGAAGTTACTTTAACATTAGTAAGAATAAACGATCCCCAGCTTATTTTAAGCTGGGGATCTAACAACTAACAGGAGGAAATTTTATGGATCTACAAACGAGCCAAGCTACACAATTAGCTGAGATCGATTATTTAGAACGCTTTATCAATTTTATCGATGCATCACCTAATACGATCCGTACTTATAAAACCTCATTAAAACAATGGTTTAATTACACCAAACAACAACAGATCACAAAGCCGACTCCGCAAGATGTCAAAAACTATCGTGAATCTTTGCTAGCAATGGGGTTACGACCAACGACCGTTCAAAATTATCTAATGGCGGTCAAACAATTTTTCAAATGGACCGAAGAAATGGGACTTTACCGTGATATTGCTAAAAATGTCAAGGGTTTAAAGCTAGGAACGGAACATAAAAAAGATTACTTGACTTCTAAGCAAGCGGCGGCAGTTTTGGAAAATATCGATCGCAGTACACTCAAAGGTAAACGTGATTATGCAATGTTAGCTTTGATGTTGACGATGGCCTTGCGAACGATCGAGGTCAGACGTGCCAATATTGAAGATATGCGTGTCAGTGGTGATGTGGTCGTTTTATATATTCAAGGTAAAGGACATATCGAAAAAGATGCGCCGATCAGAATGCCCGACCAAGTTGAGACCGCGATCCGTGAATACTTGCGTGCTCGCAAAGAATTCAATAGTCAAGCACCATTATTTGCTTCGACCTCGAACAATAATTTAGGCAAACGGCTTTCAACACGAAGCATTCGTGGGATCGTCAAAAAATGTTTTATTGCAGCCGGCTACAATAGTCCACGTTTGACTGCTCACAGCACACGCCATACCAGTGCAACGCTCAACTTATTGAATGGAGCAACTTTAGAAGAGACACAACAGCTTTTACGGCATACAAACATTCAGACGACTGAGATCTATGCCCATCATTTGAACAGTTTAAATAACAAGAGTAGTGATCGGATCAGTGATGCGATCTTTAAGTAGACGTTGGTTTGAAAGCCAACGTTTTTTATTGGAAATAATTTGAAAAAATGATATTGTACATCCCTATCAGCAATAATGTTATGAAATACAATGTTTTTCTAATTGAAATTATAATTAGTATATTTTAATCATAAAAGTATTATTACTTTTCGTCTTAATGTGCTATAGTAACTGTAATTTAAAACATATAGATCTGTTACATTTTAAGAATTGGGGAAATTAATTAAAAAATTATATTTTTTATTAGTAGGTAATAGATCGTTTTGACGCTAAGCCAGATGAAAGTTTCAACAATGGAAATGCAAGTATTCAATATTTTCAAGGCTTATTGGGGGATAACTATGAATTTAAAAAGGGTGACAAATGCTAAATTGATCGTTGTTTTACGAAAAAAGAAACATGTGCGTTATTTGATATGTGCCAAGTTTGTCAATCGTATCGGAAGTGCACTATACAACTTGGCTTTATTGACTTTAGCTGCTAAACAAACATATAGTACTTTAGCGATCGCGCTTGTTAAATTATTTGAAAATTTGCCTGGTTTTTTTGATCCAATATTAGCATATCTGACCGACCGCGAAACACGAAGGCTTAAGAAAGCAGCTTGGCTTAACTTGTTTCAAGTCTTGATCTATTTTATGATCGCTTTTTTGATGCTGCGCGTACAAATGCCACTAGCTTTATTTGTGCTGATCCTTTTTTCTAATGTGGCATCTGATAGCATTGATGGCTACATCAGCAATATGTTTGCTCCATTTTCGAAGACTTGGATCGATCACAGTGAACGGCGTGCGATCTCTTCTTTAGATATTGTTTTATTTAGTTTGAGCTTAGTTCTTGGTCAATTCTTAGGAGCGGCATGGCTAACTTTATTTCCAGGTCAGTTTTTTTCGCTTTCGTTGTTGAATGCCTTAACTTTTGCTCTAGGATTATTTTTTATTCGAAAGATCAAGTTCGATGATACGGTAAAAACTTTAAGAACAGTCAAAGAACATTTTTCGATCAAAGATTTTTTTAAAAAGATGAAACTTGCATATACGCATATGCAAGAGCGACATTTGCTAAAAATAGTTTGGTTGTTAGCGGAAAGTAAGATGATTTATGCGAGCTATCTGTTATTGCTAAACGTAGCCATGGCCTCAAATAGTGAGCTACGTTTTGGTAGTTATGCGCAAACCTTGGCTATTTGGCAATTCATTTCATTTATCGGTCTGATTTTAGGGTCCTTTTTACGGATCAGCTGGCTAGAAAAAATAAAGTATGACCAAATTATCATATTGATCAACATAACGAGTTTCTTAGCTATGATCAGTTGTTTTTTTGAACTCTCGCTAGTCAATGTTTTAGTCTTAAAGCTGATCGGTACGCTTTTGAGTGGCTATATGGCCCCTAGATATTATACAGATCTCATTCAACAGATCGACGAAGAACACTTGACGCGGGTCGAAAGTCTCAATAATTTTATCTTGTTACTCGCTGCGCCATTTGGTACCTTACAAGCAACGATCTGCTTACAACTTTTTGGTTTAAGGCTGACCTGGTTACTTGAATTGGGGATTTTGGTGAGCTTTATGATAGGTAGAGAAATTGTAATATATCGCTCCAAAAATAAATAAAAGAGGGACAAAATTATGAGCTTAAGGGAATTATCAAATATTAAGTTATTAGTCGTTTTAAAAGAAAAGAAGCATTTACGTAATATGATCTGTGCCAACACGATCAATCACATTGGTAGTGCACTTTATAATGTAGCTATGTTTACTTTAACATCTAATTGGCTAATATTGTGTCCGACAGCCTTGATAGTTATATTAATAATATGTTCATCCCTTTTTCTAGAACTTGGATTGCCCCAGATGAACGTTGAAGCGTGACCTCACTTGAAATTGTTTTATTTGGCCTAAGTATCGTCTTTGGGCAGTTACTAGGAGCGAGTTGGTTAGTTTGGTTTCCCGATGATTTCTTTGGCCTTGCATTATTTAACGCCGTAACATTTGCTTTAAGTCTTTATTTCTAACTTGATTTGACAATTCAAGGTTAAAAGAAAAAGCCAGAAGAAATTTTTCCAGATACAAAATTTCTTCTGGCTTTTTAACTGCATCTCACCTTAAAGGCAGATACCGGTTTTGATAGATAATGTGTAGTCGTTATTTACTTCTTCTACTTCGACTTTTTGTAATTCACGTACATCCATGATAACGTCCTCCTTTCTTTTAAGTTGATCCTATTATATATCTTATTCCATTAAATACAAGATATTTCTAATTAAAATTATAATTAATAAATTCTAATCAGAAAAATATTATTATTTTTTCTCTCGTTGTGCTATAGTAGCCTTAAATTAAGGCGATAGGGGGGAGCACAATGTATCCAGTTAATAGATTTTTAAGCAGCTATGAGTTCAATGGTTGGACAGTCAGTTTACATTATAAATTACCACATCAAGGGTGGAAGATCCATGTTTCTGCCACTTATAAGAACTATCAAACAGTGTTAAATCACGTTGTTTGGTTAGCAGAAAAAATGGATTTTTCATTTAAATTTGCCTCATCTTCAAAATTAGTAGAGAAATTACTTGATACTCATAGTGTCCGAGAGAGCGGCGGGAAATTGATCACTATTTTGTTTTGCCACCGTTTATCAAAAACGACCCATTTGCTAAGTATGTTTATCCAAAGAAATCAAACGACTCACACTGGAAGAATTTACGCATAGAAGGTGCTTACAAAATTACACTAGGTGGTGGTATTTACTATGGAACTTACTTAAAAAAGGAGCCAATCGTCTTAAAAGAGGGTCGTTTTGGTATCGGAATAGGTACAGATCAGGCAATCGCCAAGCGTAAAAATGAATGCCAAATTTTAGATAAGTTACAGGGAAAGTACTACCCACTTGTTTTGGGATATTTTACGACTCAAAACAACTACTATTTGATCTTACAAAAAATTACTGGTCTTACATATTACGAATATTTTGCAACAAATGGTCCAGTAGTTATCGAAAAAAATTTATGTGAAAAATCCATGACTGATTTTATCGAAGTTATTAAAAATCTCATTTCTGTGGTGGCTTATGCGCATAGAAAAGGAATTATTTTACGAGATATAAATCCAGCTAATGTTTTGGTGGACATCCGAACACTAAAGGTTTATTTTATTGATTGTGCTGATTCGATCTTTGTTGATTCACACTCTTGTGAAAAAATAAAAACCCCGTGGTATACCATCCCTGAAACTAAATACAATACTTACGCTGAAGATTGGATTAAAGTTGCTTGGATGATTTTGGATGGATTGGGTGGAGTAAACCGAAACCTATGTTTAGCAAATTATACTCAAGTTCGTGAAACCTTTTCAAAAGTTATTAAATATCAAGGATTTTCTTCAAAATGGATAGCTATTATTGAAAAACTTTATACTGAGAAAAATGAAAGTACTAAAGTTATTCAATTTCTGGATGACCCTCAATTAAAAAAAGTCAAAAATATGATAAATCCAAATAAAATGCTAAATCAATTACATTTAATAGAAGATGAACTTAATTCGTATTTATTAGAGTCACTATCACAAAGAGATCGGACACTACTGGAAAAGTTTTCTAAGGAACCAAGTAAAATTGTCAGCAAATTTATCAAAAATGAATTACAAAGTTTTATATGTCAAGACAATATGCTTTATTTAAAAAGTGGGTCAGTCTATTCACCTTATGTTAATGGCGGAGCAGCGGGAAGGTTATATATCCTTGTAATCTTGGCAACTAAATTCAAATTAACCGAGTTATTTCCACAACTAGAAAAATTTCTGAGTAAATTTAGTGGAAGATATGTTAAAAATGCAACGATTTCTTCAGGCGCCGCTGGTTTAGGGATGCTTATGTTGTATGCTTATGCTATCACTGGAAATAAAGAATATCTGCAATACGCATATAAATGGAATGAATTAATTGAAGTTTTATCGTTCTCATTATCAGGAAAAAAAGTCTGGGCTAACTATCAGTTCGAAAGTAAACTGGATGAAAGTTTCAATAACGGTAATGCCGGTATCAGATATTTTCAAAGGTTATTGATGGGGGAAAATCATGAATTTAAAAAGGGTGACAAATGCTAAATTGATCGTTGTTTTGAGAGAAAAAAAGCACGTACGCTATTTGATCTGTGAAAAAACAGTCAATCGGATCGGGAGTGCGCTATATAACTTAGCCTTGTTGACTTTGGCTTCTAAACAAACGTATAGTACTTTAGCGATATCATTAGTCAAATTGTTTGAAAATTTACCAGGACTGCTTGAGCCTATATTAGCTTATTTGACTGACCGTGAAACTAAACGCCTCAAAAAAGCAGCGTTACTTAACGTGATACAAGTTTTGCTCTATTTTGCACTTGCTTTTTTGTTGCTTAAATATCAGATGCCACTAGCTTTGTTTGTGATTATCTTATTAGCAAACGTATTATCTGATCTACTTGATGGTTATATGAGTAAGATGTTTACTCCGTTTTCAAAGACTTGGATCGATCAAAGTGAACGGCGCGAAATTTCTTCGTTGGATATCGTTTTATTCAGTTTAAGTATAATTATCGGACAGCTCATTGGTGCGCAATGGTTAGCCGTATACCCTAATAATTTTTGGGGACTAGCACTTTTGAATGCTGTAACCTTTGCCTTGAGCTTGTTTTTTCTAAAAAAGATCAAGTTTGATGATACAGTAAAAATGGTAATGTCAGCCCAAGATCACGTCTCAGCCACAGATTTTTTACAAAAAATGAGATTAGCATATATTCATATGAAACAAAAACATATTATGCAGACCGTATGGTTACTTACATTCGGCAAAGTGATAGCTATGGGATATGGATTACTACTAAACGTTTCCATGGTCTCGACTAGTAATTTACGTTTGGGAAGCTATTCACAGACCCTAGTCATTTTACAACTCACTTCTCTTATCGGTTTACTTTTAGGTTCATTTTTACGTTTTAATTGGTTAGAAAAGATAAATTATGGTCAACTTATTATGTTGGCTAATGTAGCACTTGTGTTTGCTATAGGGAGTTGTTTTCTCGGATTGCCATTAGGGTATACGCTGTTTTTTAAATTGATCGGTATCATTCTTAGTGGATATATGGCACCTAAATATTATACTGATCTGGTCCAGGTCATTGATGAAGAACAGCTAACTCGTGTTGATAGTCTTGTCAATTTTGTTTTATTGATATCTGCTCCACTAGGGATCTTACTGACAACGATCTGTCTGCAACTTTTTGGTCTAAAAACTTCGTGGCTACTCGAACTTGGTGCAACACTCATTTTTATATTAGCCGGAGAGATCGTGATCTATAAAAACAAACATTAATAATAGTTAGTGTGCTTAGCCGCAGCCAGCTGAGCACACTTTTTATACCTAAAATTCAACTTCCGCAAATTAACATTAGCGGAAGTTGAAAGTTTTTTAGCGAAAAACATCCCCATTTTACTAATATTTGTGTATAATATAGAATATATGTTCGATAAAAGATATCGTTTGATATTTTGCGCTAAGATTGATAATCTATTAAGTAGAACATGAACGCTGCGTTTAAATGCGTTTCTCAGCGTTGTATAAAGGAGTGAATTTAATGGCACGAACCGAGACGATCGAACTCACCAATATGTGTTTATTACGCAACGGTGAACAAGTGCTAGTTGAAAACCGCCGTAAAAAGGAATGGCCGGGGATCACTTTTCCAGGTGGACATGTTGAGTTGGGTGAATCATTTCACCAAGCAATGATCCGGGAATTTTTTGAAGAAACGGGTCTGACTTTATTAGACCCCAAGCTTTGTGGGATCAAGCAATTTTTTGTCAATGAGACCCGCTACATAGTTTTGCTTTATCGCGCAACCAAATTTTCAGGTGACCTTAGATCATCAAGTGAAGGTGAGATCTTCTGGTTACCTGAACGCGATCTACTAAAGCAAGACCTAGCAAAGACTTTTGCTGAAATGTACAAAGTTTTTGCTGATGACACTTTATCCGAGATCTACCAAGTTCAAGATAACATTAATTTATATTGATAGTTATCCTTTTGATGCGGTAAGATAGATAACGTGACTTTTAAATTTGATAAAGGAAATGAATGTATGAGTAAAGTAAAATACGGTGATGACTCCATTCAAGTCTTAAAGGGCTTAGAAGCAGTTAGAAAACGGCCGGGGATGTATATTGGTTCCACTGATGGTCGCGGATTGCATCACTTAGTTTATGAAATTGTCGATAATGCAGTTGATGAAGCCTTATCTGGTTATGGTAAAGAGATCGATGTTACGATCCATCCCGATGATTCGATCACAGTCGTCGATTACGGGCGCGGGATGCCGGTTGGGATGCATGCCATGGGGATCCCAACGGTCGAAGTTATTTTCACAGTGTTACATGCTGGGGGAAAATTTGGTCAAGGCGACTATAAAACATCGGGTGGTCTTCATGGTGTGGGGGCTTCAGTTGTAAATGCACTATCTTCTAGCTTGACTGTCAATACAGTTCGTGATGGTGTTGAGTACGAAGAAGATTTTGAAAATGGTGGTCAACCAGTCGGAACACTTAAAAAATTAGGTAAAACAAAGAAAAACAGTGGAACTACAGTCACTTTTAAGCCTGATCCGGAGATCTTTTCAACAACAAAATTCAATTATGATACTTTAGCAGAACGGCTACGTGAATCGGCCTTCTTATTAAAAGGTGTCAAGATCGTTTTGACTGATGAACGAACAGATACTCAAGATATCTTCTTATTTGAAGACGGGATCAAAGAGTTTGTTTCCTATTTAAATGAAGATAAAGATACATTAGGCGATGTGATGTATTTTGAAGGACAAAAAGATGGCGTCGAAGTTGAGGTGGCTGGTCAATACAATGATGGTTACTCAGAAAATATCATGTCATTTGTTAATAATGTCCGCACTAAAGATGGTGGAACACATGAAGCAGGGATGAAAGCAGCTTGGACTAAAGCATTCAATGAATACGCTCGTAAAGTTGGTCTTTTAAAGGACAAGGATAAAAATCTTGAAGGTAGCGATGTTCGTGAAGGGCTTTCAGCCATCGTTTCTGTCCGCATTCCTGAAGAATTATTGCAATTTGAAGGACAAACAAAGGGTAAGTTGGGAACCCCTGAAGCTCGGACGATCGTTGATAACATTGTCAATGAGCAATTAAACTACTATTTGATGGAAAATGGCGATTTCGCTAAAGATCTTGTTAAAAAATCTATCAAAGCTAGAGAGGCTCGGGAAGCTGCTCGTAAAGCGCGAGATGAAAGTCGAAATGGCAAAAAACGGCATAAAAAAGATCGTTTACTTTCAGGTAAATTGACTCCTGCGCAATCACGTAACGCTAAACGCAATGAATTGTTCCTTGTCGAAGGTGATTCAGCTGGTGGATCTGCTAAACAAGGACGTGACCGTAAATTCCAAGCGATCCTACCGTTACGTGGGAAAGTTTTGAATACACAAAAGGCTAAGTTGCAAGATATCTTGAAAAATGAAGAGATCAACACGATGATCTATACGATCGGTGCAGGTGTTGGTGCTGAATTTGAGCTTGAAGATGCCAACTATGATAAGATCATCATCATGACCGATGCCGATACTGACGGTGCCCACATCCAGACGCTATTATTGACTTTCTTCTATAAATACATGCGTCCAATGATCAATGCAGGGCGAGTATATATCGCTTTACCTCCATTATATAAGCTTCAAAAAAGTGTTAACAAAAAACTTCAAGTACGTTACGCTTGGACTGACGAGGAATTGGAAAAACAAGCTAAAGCGATCGGTAAGGGTTATACTTTACAACGCTTCAAAGGTCTCGGTGAAATGAATGCTGATCAACTTTGGGAAACAACGATGGATCCAAAAACAAGAACTTTGGTCAGAGTCAAGATCGATGATGATGCCCTAGCTGAAAAGCGGGTCACGACTTTGATGGGTGATAAAGTCGAGCCACGACGCAAATGGATCGAGAAAAATGTCCAGTTCACCTTAGAAGAAGATGGAAGCTTATTAGATACGACTTTAGCTAATAAAGCTCATGAAACAGAAGATAAAGCATAGTTAGGAGCAATTTGTAAATGTCTGAACAAAATATCCAAGAACTATCCTTGGAAGCCGTTATGGGTGAACGTTTTGGACGTTATTCTAAATACATCATCCAAGAGCGCGCCTTACCTGATATTCGGGATGGGTTAAAACCCGTGCAACGCCGGATCTTATTTGCAATGCACGAAGATAAAAATACATTCGATAAACCATTTAGAAAATCGGCTAAATCTGTGGGGAACGTGATGGGTAATTTCCATCCCCACGGCGATAGTTCGATCTACGAAGCGATGGTGCGTTTGAGTCAAGATTGGAAGTTACGCGAGCCGTTGATCGAAATGCACGGTAATAACGGTTCAATGGATGGCGATCCGCCTGCTGCGATGCGTTATACTGAAGCACGTCTGTCAATGATCGCTGCTGAAATGCTTAAAGATATCGATAAAAAGACAGTTGACATGGTCCTAAACTTCGATGATACGGAATATGAACCAACTGTTTTACCGGCTCGTTTTCCTAACTTATTGGTAAACGGTGCTACAGGGATCTCAGCAGGATACGCAACCGAGATCCCGACGCACAACTTAGATGAAACGATCCAAGCAACGATCTACTTGATGAAACACCCTGAAGCAAGCTTAGAAGAGTTGATGCAATTTATCAAGGGACCTGATTTCCCAACCGGTGGGATCTTGCAAGGTTTAGATGGGATCAAGAAAGCCTATGAAACTGGGCGTGGTCGTGCGATGTTGCGCGCTAAGACTGCGATCGAAGACCTTCGTGGTGGAAAATCTTCGCTCGTAGTCACTGAGATACCTTATGAAGTTAATAAAGCCGTTTTAGTCAAAAAAATAGATGAGATCCGGTTACTCAAAAAAGTTGAAGGGATCGCTGAAGTTCGGGATGAAAGTGACCGTGACGGTTTACGGATCGTGATCGAGCTAAAGAAAAATGCCAATGCTGAAGGGATCTTGAATTATCTCTTCAAAAATACTGATCTTCAAATCTCATATAACTTCAACATGGTCGCGATCGATCATATGCGCCCTAAGCATGTTGGCTTAAAACAGATCTTAACTTCATATTTAGAGCATCAACGAGCAGTTACAACTAAACGGACTGAATTTGATCTAAATAAAGCTAAACAAAGAGAACATATCGTTATTGGGCTGATCAAAGCTTTATCGATCTTAGACCAAGTCATCAAAGTCATTCGTGCTTCTAAAAATCGTAAAGATGCTACCAAGAATTTAGTTCAACAGTTTGATTTCACTGAAAAACAAGCTGACGCGATCGTTGCCCTACAATTGTATCGGTTAACGAATACTGACGTGACTGAACTTGAAAACGAAGCATCTACTCTTAAAAAGGCGATCGCTAAATACGAAAAGATCTTAAGTGATCCTAAGGAATTAGATAAAGTCATTCGCCAAGAATTACAAACGATCGCCAAAAAGTACGCATCTCCACGTAAAACTGAGATCCAAGCTAAGATCGCCTCACTTAAGATCGAAACTGAAGTCTTAGTTGCTCAAGAAGATGTGATTGTTCAGATCTCACGTGAGGGTTATGTTAAACGCTCATCATTGCGTTCTTTCAATGCATCAGATGCTAATGATAATGGCTTACGCGAAGACGATGAACCAGTCCTCCAAACGACAGTCAACACGTTAGATCATCTCTTTATCTTTACCAACAAGGGAAATGTGATATATCGTCCAGTTCACGAGATCACCGAAGCACGCTTTAAAGATACAGGGGAACATCTCTCACAAACGGTAGGTCTAGATGTAGATGAGCGTGTCATTTTTGCAAAAGTTTTCAAGAGTTTAGACGAACCAGGAAACTTTGTCTTTGCAACTAAAGAAGGCTTTATCAAGCAGACCGCACTAGTCGATCTAAAACCTGGTCGGACTTACAAGTCACGGGCTAGTCGTTATATCACACTCAAAGCTCCAACTGATGAAGTTATTTCATTGTATTACACAACTGAAAACAAACAATTAGTCTGTGTATCTTATAATGGTTACGGTCTACGTTATGATCTAGCTGAAGTTCCAACAACAGGGGCACGAGCAGCGGGGGTCAAATGTATGGATCTACGTGATGATACTTTAGTGTCTGTCTTATTAGCCGATGAGCAAAGTGCACTTGGAGTATTAACGACACGAGGGTCATTTAAGAAGATGAAAGTCACTGAAATTCCAATGACCTCACGCGCTCGCCGGGGAGTACAGATCTTACGGGAACTAAAGAGCAAGCCACATCGAGTATTCACTGCATTTTTGATCGTACCTGATCAACGATTAGAAGTTACCACTGAGACTGAAAAAGTGATCACCGTTGAACCAAATACTCATAACTTTAATGAGCGCTATTCTAATGGGTCATATGTGTTTGATGCTAAGACCGAGGGTGAACCACAAAATATACGACTCTATACGCTAGAAAATACCGAAACTGAATAAGCAAAAAGAGTATGTTATCCAAATTGATAGCATACTCTTTTTGATATATCTAATTTTTTAGTTTAGCTACTAGTGCTTTGTCTGGCGTAACATAAAGGGTCTTTTGGCCTTCATAGATCACAAAACCTGGTTTAGCACCATTAGGCTTTCTGAGATGGCGAACTTGTACGTAATCGACAGGAACATTGGCTGAGCCACGAGCCTTAGAATAGTAGGCCGCTAGACTAGCAGCTTGCAGTAAGGTTTCTTGGGTCGGCTGGGAACTATGCACGATCACATGAGAGCCAGGGATGTCTTTTACGTGGAGCCAATAGTGGTTTTTTTGTGCTGTTTTTAACGACAAACGATCATTTTGCAAATTATTTTTCCCAACTGAGATCTCAGTCCCATCAGTAGCAACAAAGGTTTCTGGTTTGCTTAATTTTGGTTTACGCTTTTTTTGTTGCTTAGTTTGGGTCAAATAACCTGCCGTTTGTAATTCGAGTTCGATGTCATTTAGATCACTTGGCTGGGCTAGTTCTAATTGCATCTGTACACTTTCTAAATACGCGATCTCAGCTTTAGTTAAAGCTAATTGTTGCTCTATGTGCGCAACCGCATTTTTTAGTTTTTGGTATTTTTTGAAATACTTTTGTGAGTTTTGCGCTGGTGAAAGTTGGGGGGAGAGTGTGATTTTGACGGGCTTTTCACCATCATAATAATTAGGTAGCGTCACACTTGTCGCATTTGGCTTTACCTGATAAAGATAAGTCGTCAGCAATTCACCTTTGACCCGAAGATCATCGGCTTTATCCGTATTTTTGAGCTCCTTAGTCAATTTTTTGAGCTTAGTTTGGTTTTTAGACAATTCTTTTTTAACGACATGGATCAATTTTGCACCTTGGTGAAAAACACGATCACGTACTGCTTTTTCTTGATAGTAGCTATCAAGCATCTCACTTAAAGTCGCAAATTCTTGTTGTGTCGTATGGTGTGTAAAAATATCAAAGGCTAGCTTATTTTTTTCGGTAAAGATATTAGCTTTCGGATGCTTAGTTTGTTCTAAAAAGGCGTTAAAACTAGTACTTAGGTCACGCTCTTCATGAAGCATCTTAGCTAATTGTAGAGCGCTTTGCCGCGATAGTCCTTGATACGTCTTGACAAGTTGCATAGCTAAGACTTCTCGATTCGGGTAATCTTTAACTAACTCTAAATAAAGCTTATCTTGATCTGAAAAAGGATCGCGTTTAGTTTGGGCAGGGGGATTCTTATAGGTAGCCCCGGGTAATAGCGTCCGATAACGATTTTGATCCATCCCGACATGCTTTACCGTATCTAAGATCTTATTAGTCTCTTGTTCTACTAAGATGATATTGCTATAACGTCCCATGATCTCAACACTTAAGATCAACGGTAACCGATCACCAAGTTCATTTCGAGTCATAAAATAGAAATTGAGAACCCGATCACAATTCAATTGCTCAAGTTTTACTAGCTTAGCACCTTCTAAATACTTACGTAAGACCATCGTAAAATTAGTTGGGATAGGGGGATTGGTATACGGGATCTCAGTGACCTGAACACGCGCATAATTGGGATGGGCTGATAATAAAACAGGATAATTATGGCGATTTTGGCGAATCGTTAGGATGACTTCATTGGCGTAAGGTTGCGAGATCTTCATCACGCGACCATCTAAGAGAAGCTCATTTAATTCGTTAGCCATTGCACGGGTAAAAATACCATCAAATGCCATGTTAAAAGCCTCCTTTAAAAAGTTTCACTTAATATTGTAGCCTTTATTTCAAAAAAGAGCAAAGTTATCTGTGTAAAGTTTGTTATCTAATGATATAATTTATTCTTAAAACTTGTCTAAAAGTGGCTTGTTGAACGCGCACGAGTAAGAACTGTGCTAGTAACTAGCTTATTTGTGTGTTATGATAGGATTTGCAATAATAATTAAAGTAGGTGTAATTTTATGAAAATAGCTGTTGTTACCGACAGTACAGCCTATCTAAGCGCGGAACAGATCAAAGAAAATGATATCCATATCGTTCCTATCCCGTTTATTCTCGATGGTAAAAGCTATGATGAAGGTATTGATATTACTACTGAAGAATTTTATGAAAAGTTACGGACTTCGGAAACTTTCCCTAGTACCTCACAACCACCGATCGGCAAATTGATCGAACTTTATGAGTCCTTAGGTGACCAAGGCTATGATGCTGTGATCAGTATCCACTTAGCCAGTACGATCTCTGGGTTAGTTCAAACTTTGGAAACAGTCAAAGATACGGTCGATAATATCCAAGTTGTACCTGTAGATTCGGAGATCACAGTTCTGTTGATGGGTTACTTAGCGATCGAAGCGGCTCGAATGGCCAAACAAGGGAAAAATTTAGATGAGATCTTAGCTCGTTTAGATCATTTAAAGAAAACGATCAACGAATATTTTGTCGTTGATGATCTTCAAAACTTAGTGCGTGGTGGTCGACTATCTAACGCTGCAGCTTTTGTCGGCAGTGTACTTAAGATCAAACCGATCTTGACTTTTGATGATGAGACTGACAAGATCGTAGCTTTCGATAAAGTTCGTTCATCTAAACGCGCTTTAAAACGTGTTGAAGATCTATTTGAAGAAGATACAAAAGATCTAACTTATCCGATTAAAATGATCGTGATCCATGCTAACAACGAAGCAGCGGCTAAAGAATGGCAAGCTAAACTTGCTAAAAAATATCCAAACAATTCGATCGAGATCAGCTATTTTGGTCCCGTCATCGGAACTCATTTAGGCGAAAATGCACTCGCCCTTGGTTGGATGGAAGATATCGATAAATAATATATGTTTTAAACTGGATCGGTAGTATGACCTATCCAGTTTTTTGAGGAGGAACTGATTTTATGAAAAAAATCGATCTAGGCTTGAAAGCTAGTTCTGACCCTGAACAGATCAAGGATCGACTACAATATCAGCCCAATGTTTTTGAATTCTATACCGCTGAAAATGACTTTACTGGGGATGGACTGAAACGTTTGGCCTATGGTATCGATCAAGTCAAAGATGCGGGGATAAACCATATCGTATTACATCATCCCATGCGTTACCGTGAGTATTTTACCGAACTTTTGACACCTGAAGCTAAATTACCAGAGCTGTATCGATTTATTGAGCAAAGTTCCTTAGATTTGTTACAATTAGCTTATGACAAAAATGTTCAAGTATTGATCCATGGATCTTATTCGCGCCAAACGGCTGAATTTCTCAGTTTATATCCTGATTTAGAATATGCTGAAGAATACGTTTTCAAGCGCTTAGACCATTTTAAAGATCTTGGTAAAGAGCATGTAATGTTTGAAAATTCGATCTCACCAGTATTTTACTATGGGGATGAAACGCTAGATGCTAAGATCTTAGCTCATGATTATCGTTTAGCCTTTGATACATCGCATTGCTTTATCAAATGGCAGGGGGATAATGCTAAATTAATGACCGCCTTAGCTCATTTGAAGCAAAATATCGTTCATTATCATTTAGTTGACTCATTGGGTAAAACACATGATAGCTTAGAACTTGGTAAGGGCAAGATCGTTTGGAAAAATGTTTTACCTTTACTGAATGAAGATGCGACCAATATCTTTGAGGTCGTCTTAAAAGATCAGACTGATGCTTTAGAACAAGTTAACAGCTTTAATTACTTAAAAACGTTGGAGGAAAAATTAGATGTCAACATTTAAAAATATTATGGGTTGGATCTGGCCCGTTGTTGTCGGACTTCTTATTGCGCTTTTGATCAACACTTTCCTGTTATCGTTAGTCAAAGTCGATGGGTTGTCAATGTATCCCAATCTCCAAAATAACGAACGCGTGATCATGTTAAAACATGCTAAGATAAAACGTGATACCGTCGTTGTTTTCAATGCTAAGGGCGTTGACGATCGTGCTGGCATAAGCGATAGTACCAAATACGTCAAGCGCGTTATCGGTTTGCCTGGTGATAAGATCGAATACAAAAATGATGGTAAACTCTATGTTAACGGAAAATTCCAATCTCAAGGATATATCACTACTGAGCAACAAAAAGAAGGAACTTTATCGATCTCAAATGCCGAAGATAAGGGTGTGACTCTTGGTACTGGACGCTCATTTACAGTTCCTAAAGATGAATACTTTGTTTTAGGTGATAATCGTGAAGTTTCCAATGACAGTCGTTCCTATGGCTTTGTACCACGTTCTAAGATCTTAGGCGTTGTCAAAGTTCCATTTTGGAATAATGCACACGAATATATCAATTCATATGGTGATTAATTAATATCGACCCCAAGTCAAGTGGCTTAGGGTCGATATTTTTTATTTTATGCAATTTGTATGCTAAAATTTGTTCAATATCTTTTAGAAAGTAGGGATGTTTATGTTGATACCCGCACGATTGAAACAAAATGATGAGATCAGGATCATTGCACCTAGTCGTACTCTTGATTGTGTCGGTGGTTTTGCCGCTAATCAAACAGCACAAGAAAAATTAACACAGCTGGGCTTTAAGGTCACTTTTGGTAACCATGTATCAGGGATGACTTTAGATGGCACTAACAGCATTTCTGAGCGGATAGATGATATTCATGCTGCATTTAGCGATCCTAATGTCAAAGCGATCCAAACAGTGATCGGTGGTTTTACATCAAATGAGTTATTACCATACCTAGATTTTGATCTGATAGCCAATAATCCCAAGATCATCTGTGGTTTTTCAGATTTCACAGCGCTTGCTAATGCGATCACAGCTAAAACAGGGCTAGTTACCTATTATGGACCCGCTTACATAACGTTGAAAATGCTAGATAAAGCAGGGGCTTATCAAGATAACGCTTTTATGCAAGCACTGACCCAAAAGCATTACGAGCTTCGACCATCACAGACATGGTCAAGCGATGAGTGGTTTTTATCCGACAGCAAGCGGACATTTTACCCAACAGCTTGGAAAGTTTATACCTCAGGGCGTGTCCATGGCCAAACAGTTGGCGGTAATGTCAACACGTTGTTTTTGTTAGCTGGAACGCCATACCAACCAAATTTTGAGGATAAGATAATTTTGCTCGAATTTTCAGATGATGGTGAAACTTGGCTAGATTTTTCTAGGTTGTTGGCGCAAGTATTACAACTAGCTAAACGGCCACGGGCGCTTTTATTAGGGCGTTTTCCCAAAACATCCCAGATGACAGAGCAACGATTGTTATATATCTTGGATAAATTTCCGATCCTAAAAGAGATACCCGTAATGTATGATCTAGATTTTGGACATACCCAGCCAATATTTACGATTCCGCTAGGTCAAGAAGTCTGGCTCGATACTGATGAGCTGGTGATCAAGGTCTAGCTAAAATAAACAGTTATGTATATAATACTAACTGTTTATTTTAGCTACCAAAACTACTTTTTATAATGTATATTATGTAAACTAAAATATGTTGGGCGAAAGTCAATATTAAACGCAACAATTTTTAAAAAGCTTAAACCTTTATATTGAATATATATTAACTTTTCCCCATTTCACCTTTAGCTTTTTAAATCCATCTGTGACAACTTAGAAAATGCCGATTTGATTAACCAAGGTAGTATTTGTAAATTCAGTACCGTGATCGCATGTTATGGAGCGTGCATACTCACCATACAACGACATAAACGTGTCTATTGCTGGAATTAGAAATGTGCCTGACTTTGACTTAATTTTAACTGCAAACAAGAAACGTGTCTTACGCTCGCTAAATGTAGCTATCACATCTTTGCTATCACGTTTAGGTAGAATTGTATCCAATTCCAATTCCAATTCCAATTCCCAATGTCCAAATTCTGAACGAGTATTTGCTTGCTTTGGACGGAATTCTATTGATCTACCTTTTATCAATTCTCTGTTCATTTCAGCCTCTGATTCTCGTACTCTTTTTCCTTTTTTATTGCGTCTTCTTCGTAAGTCAGATCTGCTAATTTCAAGCTTTCCTCGATAGATCCAGTTGTATATCGTATTTTTAGATACAGTCACATCCTTTGTGCCGTATGCTATTTGTTCTGGAGAATACTTTTTACGCAGATACTTATTGATTTTTCTACCCGTATAGCTGCTATAAAGTGATTTTCGTCCCACGGTCTCCCATCTTAACCTAGCCTTAAATTCAGCGCTTTTAGCGTCATATCTAAAGATTTTCATTCGCTTTTTAGGCATCAGCTCTTTATAATCTTCAAAATCTTGAGATCTTCTTATCTCTCTAGAAATGGTACTTCTATGCCTACCTAATTCCCTAGCTATATCAGCCATACGCCTCCCTTGTTTCCATAAAAGCTCTCTCTTTCATCTAAAGTTAAATGTCCATGTCCCATACTAATGCTCCTACATAATCAATAAAAATACATATAATGAATATACCTAAATAATCAAAAATACTATTATATCAAAGTTATTGATTGAATTCCTAATTATAAATAGCTCTATATTGGGTATGATTTACTATATGTTGCAATTAATTTTAGATTGTAGGACTAGACTTCATCGGGCGAATGTCAAGAAAAAGTTAAACAATTTAAATTAATCTTAAACATTGTTTTTGAATATATATTTATCTATCTACCCTACTATTTTTCGGCATCTTTAAGTCTCCCTAATTCTCTTTTGAACGCTTCTCGACAAGTTTTAAATCCATTCAATTTCTTAGGACGGTCATTTAGTTCATTTACGTAAGTTTTAAGTTCTGCTTGAGATAATTTTGAAAAAGACGTTTTCTTTGGAATATACTCTCTCAGAAGCCTATTTAAATTTTCATTTGATCCTCGCTCATGGTACAGCTCTTTAAATATATCCTATTTTTGTATTGAAAACGCATACATTTACAGTTATAATGTGGGTGTGGGCAAGAGTATTCTAAAGGCGGTTATAACAATTGGTGCCTTTTTATTTATACAATCATATTTAGAGAATAGGTATCGTTATTTTATTAAAACCTGAATTGTCAAATTAAGTTAGAAAAAAACTACATG
>OFGN01000125.1_pt1 | contig 83959 bp, 83 predicted proteins | sample 1521821 | NCBI WGS metagenome assembly OFGN01 (sample SAMEA3504094, study PRJEB24116) | mouse gut metagenome | biome: mouse gut; feature: mouse-associated habitat; material: faeces | place: Denmark | collected 2011
TAAGTAAAGGCGGTGGATGGTAGAAATGTCTGGAATATTTCATGTTTGGGAAACATAAAATAGGTAAATATAAAACGGTTACCCAGCTTATAAGCCTTTTGGTTTTGCTCTTTGCGGGCGGCTTGGGTGAGTTTATGGGGGAACATCTTGCGGTTAAAATCATAAATTACGCAGGGCTCGGCTTATTTGCGCTGGCAACGCTGTTGACGGTTATATCAGGTATCAACTATATAGTTAAAAACGCCAAGGTGTTAAAGGTATGAAAAGCGCGGGGGCGCACGGCAAAATTTGCCTTATTGCGCTTGACAACAAGCGGAATACCGATTTAACAGCCGTTAGTTCGCTTATAAGCAGTTTAGCTAAGCGCGGATATTATTGCGACAAAATAAGTAAGGTCGCTTTTAACCGCTCCGAGGATATAGTAAATGCTTTTGAAGAGGGGATAAAGAATTACGACAATATAATTATTCTCTGTCCTTTAAGTATGCAAAATACAATAGGCGACTTTTTTTGTTCGCGGCTCGGTTCGTCGTTCGACGCTCTCGGCGTTATGAACGGCGTCGATACCACGGTATTTATGCTGTTTGACAATTGCGAAAACCGACTGAAAACGGACGATATAAAGAAAATTTTAGACGGTAAATACAATTTAAAGTATGAAAGTACGGTGGTAAGGGCTGTCGGCGCGCCGAAAAAGTTGTTGGAAGAGGCGCTGAAAAAGGCTTCGAAACTCTTTCCGGACGGCGGCACGTTCTTCAACGTTACAAACGTATACGACGATATTAGAATAGAAATCGTTTACGATTCGGCTACCCCTAAAATTTCGCTTGACGAGGGCGTGAGGGAAATAGTTAAAATTTTATCCGATTATATTTACGCACTCGAAGATATAACTCTTGCCGAACAGCTTATACGGCTTTTAAAGTTGCGCAGAATGAAGATTTGCACGGCGGAAAGCTTTACGGGCGGCGGCGTGGGTAAAAAGCTCGTTAGCGTGTCGGGCGCTTCGGAAGTTTATTGCGAGGGGCTTAACACCTATTCCAACTCTTCCAAAACGGCGCGGCTTGGCGTAAGCGAGTTGACTTTGAGCCAGCGCGGCGCCGTATCTGCCGAAACGGCTTACCAAATGGCGGAAGGGCTGTACGACGGTAAAACGTGCAACGTGGCAGTATCCACTACGGGGATAGCCGGTCCCAAGTCGGACAACACTTCCAAGCCCGTGGGGCTTGCGTTTATAGGAGTGGGCGTGGACGGGGATATATCCGTATATAAATTTAATTTCCACGGCGACAGAAAAACGATTACGGAAACGGCTATAAATCACGCGCTGTTTCTCACTTATAAAAAGTTAAAATAAAACAGAGGTAAACATATAATGAACGACGAAAAACTCAAAGCACTCAACTCTACAATCGCAATGATTGAAAAGCAGTACGGCAAGGGCGCAATTATGAAGTTGGGCGACGAAAAGGTAAATTCCGAGCTGGAAGTAATTTCCACCGGTTGCCTTTCGCTTGACCTGGCGCTTGGCGTGGGCGGCGTTCCGAGGGGCAGAATAATGGAAATTTACGGACCGGAATCTTCGGGTAAAACGACCGTTGCCCTGCACATAATAGCGCAAGCTCAAAAGGCGGGCGGCGTTGCGGCGTTTATAGATGCGGAGCACGCTCTCGACGCGGTTTACGCTCACGCTCTGGGCGTTAAAACGGACGAGTTGTACATTTCCCAGCCTGACACGGGCGAGCAGGCGCTCGATATATGCGAGTCGCTCGTGCGTTCGAGCGCGGTTGACGTAATTGTGGTCGACTCCGTTGCGGCGTTGACCCCCAAGGCGGAAATAGAGGGCGATATGGGCGACACGCACGTAGGTTTGCTTGCAAGGCTTATGTCGCAGGCGCTTAGAAAATTGACGGCTATTACAAACCGTTCCAAAACCTGCGTTATATTCATAAACCAATTGCGTGAAAAGGTGGGCGTTATGTTCGGCAACCCCGAAACCACCCCCGGCGGCAAGGCGTTGAAGTATTTTGCCACCGTGCGCCTCGATATAAGAAAAGCCGACGCGCTGAAAAACGACGGCGAAATTATCGGCAACAGGGCAAAGGCTAAGGTCGTCAAAAACAAGGTTGCGCCCCCCTTTAAAGTGGCGGAATTCGATATTATTTACGGCGAGGGCGTTTCTCAGGAAGGTTGTTTGATTGACCTCGGTTTGGAGTACGGCTTGCTTACCAAGAGCGGAGCGTGGTTCAACTATAACGAAGAAAAGGTGGCTAACGGCAAGGAGAAGATGAGGGAGCACCTCAGAGCCAACCCCGCGCTCAAAGCTGAACTCGAAGAAAAAATAAGACAGGCTCACAGGCAATCTGTTAAGAAGGACGACTGATGCAATACGGTTTTGTTAAGTGTTGCGCGGCAACCGTTCCAATCAGGGTTGCCGACGTGGAATATAACTGCGGGCGGATAATCGCCGCCTTAAAGGAAGCCGCGGGGCAGGGCGCGCAGGTTACGGTATTTCCCGAACTTTGCGTTAGCGGCTATACTTGCGGCGACCTGTTCAATCAGCGCGCGCTGATTGAGGAAACCCAAATGGCTTTAATAAACATAGCGCAGGCAAGTAAGGGCGTAAAATCGCTCGTGTTTGTGGGCGCGCCAATTGTCTGCGGCGGCAAACTGTATAATTGCGGCGTGGCAATCAGTAACGGAAAAATTCTCGGCGTAGTGCCCAAGAGTAATATCCCCGATTACGGCGAATTTTACGAGGGCAGGCACTTTACGGCTTTTAAAGGCAAAACTCAAAGCATAACTATCGGCGATTGGATTGTGCCGTTCGGCACGGATATTCTGTTTACCGCCGAAAACTGCCCTTCGCTTAAAGTCGCTTGTGAAATTTGCGAAGATTTGTGGGTGCCGAACAGTCCTTCGGCAAGGCACGCGCCTGCGGGCGCGACGGTTATAGTCAACCTTTCGTGCAGTAACGAGGTGATTGGTAAATCCGAGTACAGGCGTTCGCTTGTTTCCGTGCAGTCCGCAAAGCTTATTTGCGGGTACGTTTACTGCGACGCCGGCGAGGGGGAGAGTACGATGGACACGGTTTTTGCGGGGCACAGTTTAATCTGCGAAAACGCGAGCGTACTTGCGGAGAGCCGTCTGTTCGAAAACTCGCTACTGTACGGCGAAATCGACGTTGAAAAAATCGAAAACGAAAGGCGGAGAACGTCAAGCGCGTTTTTCGGCGATAACGGAGCGGACGGATATATCCGTGTTGATTTTGAAACGGACAATTCCGTGGGGGTGCTTTCACGCCGGTTCTCTATGCAACCGTTTGTGCCTGAAAGCGCGGAAAGGCTTGAAGAGCGCACGAAACTTATTTTGACTATGCAGGCAAAGGGGCTTGAAAAGCGCCTTGCACATACCAAGTCTAAAACTGCGGTTATAGGTATTTCAGGCGGGTTGGACTCCGCGCTTGCGTTGCTTGTAACGCGCAGGGCGTTCAAAAATATCGGCAAGCCCCTTACGGATATAATCGCCGTTACAATGCCGGGGTTCGGCACTTCGGCGCGCACGTTTGAAAATTCGAAAAAACTTGTGGAGCTTTCTGGGGCAACGTTAAAGACCGTGCCTATCGGCGAAACCGTATTAAAGCATTTTCAGGATATCGGGCACGACCCCGCCTGCCGCGACGTAACTTACGAAAACGCGCAGGCGCGTATGCGCACGCTCGTCTTAATGGATATAGCCAACCAAACGGGCGGGCTTGTAGTGGGAACGGGCGATTTGAGCGAACTTGCGCTCGGCTGGGCGACCTATAACGGCGACCATATGTCAATGTACGGCGTAAACGCTTCCGTGCCTAAAACGCTTGTAAAGCATCTTGTTAGCGTTGAAGCCGACCTCATAGGCGGCGAGTGCGGTAAAGTATTGAAAGACATTGTTGAAACGGAAATAAGTCCCGAGCTTTTGCCCCCCGACAAGGACGGTAAGATTGCGCAGAAAACGGAGGATTTGGTAGGACCTTACGCCCTGCACGACTTCTTTTTGTACTATATAGTACGCTGGGGCTTTTGCCCGCAGAAAGTGCTGTATTTAGCCAATACGGCATTCGAGGGCGTATATACCGAAGAGGAAATAAAAAAGTGGCTTAAAAGATTTTACACGCGCTTTTTTGCCCAGCAGTTCAAGCGTTCTTGCCTGCCCGACGGCGTAAAGGTGGGAAGCGTGGCGCTTTCGCCGCGCGGCGATTGGCGTATGCCGTCCGACGCGGTAGCCGCCGTATGGCTAAACTCATTGGAATAATCAAATAGCCCGCAGGATATAACCTTGCGGGCTTTTGTATATATGCATTCTTTTTTTATAATAGTCAACGGTAATTTACATAAATAAATTGACATTTAAACGCGTTTGTTGTAAAATGTTTTAAGGTATATTAGGGAGAGTTATACCCTCTCCGATATATAAAAAATTTAATCAGGGAGGCTTATTATGTTAAACGCAAACGTAAGCGCCCTGTTCCTTGCCGCAGACGCGTGGTTTGTCGGCTTTATAGTAACATTGGTCATTGCAATAGTTGCAGTACCTGCCGCGGCAATTTTATGCTGGATTTTCAGTCGCAAACTGTATAAATCTAAAATCGACAGTCAGCTTGGCGACGTTAAAGCGCGCTCCGAAAAGATGATTGAGGACGCTACGGCTGAATGTAAAGCGCTTAAAAAAGAAGCCATTTTGGAAGCAAAGGAACAGGAGCTTAAATTAAAGAACGAATTTGAAAGAGAGACGAGGGATAAAAAGAGCGAGCTTAACAAACTTGAACAGCGCTTAATGCAAAAGGAGGACAACCTCGATAAGAAGGAGTCCGCGCTTGACAAGAAGAATGAGGAGCTTGAAAAACAGAAAAAAGACCTTGTCTTAAAGGAACAGGAAGTTAAAAAGACTCAGGAAAAGGTAAATCATCAGCACGAGTTGATGGTGCAGGAGCTTGAAAAGGTTGCCCAGCTTACCAAGGACGAGGCTAAAAAACTTTTATCCGAGGAGATTTTGGACGAAGCCCGCCACGACGTAGCTTTGCAGGTAAGGAATATAGAGCAGACGGCAAAGGACGAGGCGCAAAACGAAGCGAAAAAGCTTATTTCGCTCGCCGTTCAGCGTTGCGCCGCCGACCACGCTTCGGAAATAACCGTTTCGGTTGTGCCCATTCCCAGCGACGATATGAAGGCGAGAATAATAGGGCGCGAAGGCAGAAATATAAGGGCGTTGGAAAATGCCACGGGTATCGAGCTTATTGTTGACGATACGCCCGAAGTGGTCATTTTGTCTGGTTTTGACCCCGTTCGCCGCGAGGTTGCGCGCTTGACTTTGGAAAAACTTATTGCCGACGGGCGTATTCATCCCGCGCGCATCGAAGAAACGGTTTCCAAGGTTAAGAAAGAGCTTGACCAGGAAATTAAAGCCGCGGGTGAAAGCGCAATGTTCGACGTGGGCATTTACGGTTTGCATCCCGAATTGATAAAACTAATAGGTAGACTTAAATACAGAACGAGCTACGGTCAAAACGTGTATAAGCATTCCGTAGAGGTTGCTCAGCTTGCGGGACTTATGGCTTCCGAGCTTGGGTTGGACGTAACGCTTGCAAAGCGCGCGGGGTTGTTGCACGATATAGGTAAGGCTGTGGATAAGGAGCAAGAGGGCACCCACGTGCAACTCGGCGCCGACCTTGCCAAAAAGTTCGGAGAAAAGGCAAACGTTATCAACGCCATAGCCGCTCACCACGGCGATTGCGAGCCTAAGACTATGGAGGCAGTGCTTGTTGCGGCGGCGGACGCAATTTCCGGCGCGCGCCCCGGCGCAAGAAGGGAAACGGGCACTAACTATGTAAAGAGGCTTGAAAAGCTTGAAAGTATTGCCGCCGGCTTTAACGGAGTTGATAAGTGTTACGCCATACAGGCGGGCAGAGAAGTTCGCGTTATGGTCAAGCCCGAACAGGTAGACGACGCGCAGGCTATGTTCCTTGCAAAGGACATTGCAAAGAAAATAGAGGCTGAGCTCGAATATCCCGGTCAGATTAAGGTAAACGTTATCCGCGAATCGCGTGCGGTTGAATACGCTAAATAAGTAGTAGTTAGTAAAACCTACGACGCTAATAATCGTAGTTCAGATAGGGAATTTTACCACAGGAACAGAATATAAGAATAGCGCACTATACCTTGCAAGCAAGGCAAGTGCGCTTTTACTTTACATTCTAATTTAATTGTTATATAATAACAGAGCGATAAACAGAAATTTAGAGGCTCTAACTAATATGTTCGATAAAATCGGAAATAAAAGAAAACTGTTTATAGCGCCTTTGGCTATAATAGCGTTATTCGTCTGTGCGCTGTCGCTGTCGTCCTGTTCTCTGTTCGGCTCTTCCGGGCTTAGGTATAAAGCAATAGAGAAGGACGGCGAGGTGGTGGGATATTCCGTTGAAAAGAATATCGGCACAAATCCCAAAACGCTGACCATTCCCGCCGAGCACAATGGCAAGCCTGTAACCAAGATAGAGCGGTTTGGGTTTAACTACTGCACGAATATAGAAAATGTGGTTTTGCCCGATACGATAACCGAGATAGGTTGGGACGCATTTGCAAATTGCCAAAAGCTGAAAAAGGTTTATATATCTGATTTAACGGCTTGGTGTAATATAAGCTTTGAAGGCGATTGGGCAACTCCGTTTTGTTATGGAGCAGATTTATATTTGAACAACGAGCTTGTCAAGGACTTGGTAATCCCCGATGACATTACAAAAATTCCGATGTATGCCTTTCAAGGCAGTAATATTTCAAGCGTTACGCTTCCTTCTGGTGTGGAACGCATTTACTACGGTGCGTTTACCTATTGCAATAGCCTTGAAAGAGTTACTTTTAACGAAGGGTTAACTTCTATTGACGGTTATGCATTCGGTTGGTGCGAAAGTTTAGAAGAGGCAGCCCTACCCGAAGGGCTTAAAAATATCGGTGACTGCGCTTTTTTCGGTTGCAGCGGACTTGTAAGCGTTACGCTTCCAAGCAGTGTAGAGAGTATAGACAGCGAAGCGTTCAAATTCTGTGAGAGAATAGCCGTTGTTTATAATCATTCCGACTTTGAAATAACCAAAGGTTCGACCGCTCACGGCTATTTGGGCAGTTATGCGCTGAATGTTTTTACGGGCGCGGAGCAAAGCATAATAACCAAAACCGACGACGGTTTTATGTTTTACGCTTACGAGGACAATAAACTGTTAATCAATTATACCGGTAAGCAAAAGAAAATAACTTTGCCCGCCATATCCGAAGTGGGTTATTATGAAATAGGCGCTTCGGCATTCAGTAAACGCGAATATATTACGGAGGTCACTATTCCCGATGGAGTGCAAACCATAGGCGGTTCGGCGTTTACGGACTGCATAAGTCTGACCAAGGTAGTTATTCCGCAAAGCGTTACCTACATAGGCGGTTATGCGTTTTTCGGTTGCAAAAACCTTGCCGAAATAGAATTGCCCGAAAACCTTACCGAAATTTCATCTTACACGTTTTGCCATTGCGAAAGCCTTAAAAGCATAGCTATTCCGAAATCGGTAAATACTTTCAAAGACGGCGCATTTTTTGCTTGCGTCAGCCTTGAATGTATTGAAATTCCCGAAGGCGTTACGGCGTTGCCGAGAGATTTATTCATCGGCTGCACAAATCTTAAAACCGTCAAGCTTCCGCAGAGCCTGTCGGTTATCGGCGAGTCTGTATTTAGGGAATGTACCGGTCTTGAAAAGATAGATTTGCCCGATGGATTGCGGGAGATAAAGGCGCGTGCATTTGAAGAATGCGTTAACTTGAAAGCCGTTGTTATACCGGACGGAGTAACGGAAATAGGTTCATACGCATTTCGTAAGTGTGATAATATTGAAAGCGTAGTTATTCCCGACAGCGTTATTGAAATTAAAAGCTGTGCTTTTTGGCAATGCAGTAATCTCAAAAGCATAACTTTGCCTGCGAGGATAAAGTCTATCGGTGAGTACGCTTTTCGCGAAACGTCTGTTTCGGAAATTATTTTCAAGGGAACAGTAGAACAGTGGAATACAATTATGGCAAAAACACATTGGAATATCTTTCACTGCGATTACACCGTTTACTGTACAGACGGACAAATTAAAAGCAATTAAGTTTTAAGGATTATAAATTTCAATTTATCTTGCTTAATTATAAGCAGAAATAACTCTCGAACAATTTGTTCGAGAGTTATTTATTGCTATTCGTTTTTCATTCCTTATGGGAATTGTGCTTATGCGGGGTGTAAGTTACTTTAAAAACGCTTTAAAGCATATTGAAAATATCGTTATGTTCAGCGCCGTTATCGAAGGGATAACGAGCATTTTAATTACGTCGCTTACCGAAGTAGGGTTGATATTCAGCAGGAACGATGAGGCGGATATAATCAATATCGCTATAATAGTAAGAATTACGCAGGAGCTGATATAGCTGTTGGTTGTCGGTCTTACGCAGTTTTTGCCGTAACCGCGCAACGCCATAATTCCGAATACGCTAAACTGAATCAAGCCCAACAAAAGTATTACGGTAGGGTATATCCAGGTTGTTTTAAGTTGCTTTAAAAAGATAAAGCTACAAACAAACTCTAAGGCGCATATGGCAAGAACGATAGCCGCGCACTTCAACAGCGTTATGCCCTTGTTGTACGTGGTCTTTGTTGCGTACGTTGCGCTCGCGTCGTAACCGTTAGAGCTGGCTACCATAACGCCGTCGGCTCTGCCCCTGTCTACAAGGCGTATTCTCGGTTGCGGCGCGGGCGGAGGGGGCGGCGCAAAGGTCGTCTGCACCGTTCCGTTTGTAACCGCTCTTTTAAATATGCTGTCGATAAGATTTTTATAATCGCGTTCCGTTTCGGGCTTATTGTTGTAAATAAGTCTTTCGGTGTTTACGTTTTCCGAATTGGGAACTATATTTTCGCGCACGGGTTCGGGGGTGCGCACGGGCTCGGAAATAAGTCGCATATAATTTTCGTGCGCAAGTCTGCGTGCCTCCGCCTGCGAGGCTATTTCGCGCTCCGATTGAGTGGGTGTAGGCGCGGGCGCAGGGGAAGGTTCTATTGCTTCGGGTTTAGGCTGTGCGGGTTGTTCAAACGCTTGTTGTTCCCTGCGTTCACCTATTATTGTTTGTTCCTGAGGCGTTATTTGGCTTGCCGTAGGCTGTTGGGGAGCGGGCGCAACTGCGGGTTGGCTTTCCGCGGGTAAGGGCTGTTGCGCCGCTTGCGGCGCAGTATTTGCCGCGTTGTTGGCGTTTTCCGCATTATTGACTGTCGCCGCGCCTTCGCCCGAAGTTTGCGCCGCTCTGTCCGCTTCGTCGCTACGCACTATGGGGACTCTTGAAACGGAGTTGCGCAGTATGGTAAAGTCAACGGGAGTGGGCGCGGGTTGCGAAAAATCAAAAGACCTGTCGGAAATAAGGCTGTCTATTATCGTTCTCGAATATTCCCATTCAGCCAAATTCTTTTCAGTGATTTCCTTGCCGCTTTCGGTAAGGGTAAAATATTTTCTCCTGCCGCCCGAAGATACTTCGTCCGTCTTCCAATATGCCTTTATGTATCCTTGCGTTTCCAAGCGTTTTAACGCACTGTAAAGGGTGGGCTGTTTAAGCGAGTACTGACCGTGGCTCTTTTGCTCGATATCGTTCATTATCTCGTAGCCGTACTTATCGCGTTCGTACAGCGCGCGCAAAATAATAGTGTTTATGTGCCCGCGTATAAGGTCGGAACTGATGGAGGAAGCTTCCTCGTTTTTATTGTTTTCGTGCGGCTCCGTAGTATCCGTTTCGCCCTGAACTTCCGCGCTTTCCGTCTCGGCGGTTTCAGAGTTTGAAACCTCTTGTTCGGGTTGTGCGGGGGGCGGTATTTGCTCTTCGTCCCGCCCGTCGTTTATTTCGTAAGGGTTGTCGCGTTCGGAATTGTTAAAATCTTCGTCTTGCATAATTCTACTCCGTATATTGTGTATATTGTACCATATTATACAATAAATGTCAATAATTTAATAAAATAAATGGTACTATGCCACACATAAATAGCGCAAATTTGCGAATTTTATGGACAAATTTGGGCGTATGTGCTATACTTATTCAAATTTATTTTGGGGAGTATAATTTAAATGTACCGTCATTGTAAAGATTACGAGATAAGATATACCGACGTTGATTTTCAGGATAATTTAAAGCTTTCTTCACTGCTTTCTTTAATGGAAGAATCGGCTTGCCTTTCCGCAGAGGAATTGGGCTTCGGGTACTCGGTTTTACAGCCGAAAAATGTCGGCTTCATTATGGTAAATTGGTATATAGATTTATACCGCGCCGTTAAGCTTGGCGATGTGCTTACAATTCATACCTGGCCCGTAAAGCCAAAGAGGCTGATTGTTTTCAGAGATTTCGAATTGTACGTAAACGGGGAAAAGGTGGGCGTTGCAACTTCGCGTTGGTGTCTTGTCGATTTAAAAACTTTTTCAATGCTTCCCAGCACGGTTGCGTTCAGCGAGGATATGGTTTACAACGAATTCCGTTCGGCGGAAGTAACTAATTTTAAAATTCCGGAAATTAGCTGCGATAAGCCCGCTTACTCCAAAGTTGTTTCTTATTCCGATTACGACCATTACAATCACGTAAACAATACCAAGTACGCCGATTTTCTTATGGACGCTTTTACGGTTGAAGAGCTTAAAGACAAATATATTTCCTCCGTGCGCATAACCTACGTCAAGCAGAGCAAGTACGGAGAAACGCTCGATTTTTATAAGAGCCGGCAGGAGGACGGCAGTTGCATAGCCGAAGGCAGGGTAAACGGAGAATTGCGCGTGCAGATGCGCGTAACGTTTAATGTTTAAATACGAATATTCGCTTAAAAGGTCCGACAGGCGCACAATCGCCGTTAAGGTTACGAGCGACAACACTATTAAAGTATTTGCCCCGCGGCGCACGCCCGTAAGCGTGATAGAAAGGTTTTTAAACGAAAAACTCGGCTGGGTAGAGAGGTGTTTGGCAAAAAACAACGGCAACAATGCCGCATTGCGCGACGTGCTCGCCTGTAAAAGCGTTTTAGTCCGCGGAAAAGCCGTGCCTTTGTATATCGGAGAAAAGAATAGTTTTTCCTATGACGGCATTAGCGCGAAAACGCCTAAACATCTGAAAAAGTTGTATTTGCAGAATGTGGGCGGAGATTTTTTAAAACTTTTTACTTGCCTGCGCCAAAAATATTCTTTCAGTTGCCAAAGCGTAAATTTTAAGGACTATAAAGCAAAGTGGGGTTGTTGCGACCGCTACGGGCATATCACATTTAATTATAAACTTCTTATGTTGCCCGAAAGTACCTGGCGGTACGTAATTTTGCACGAGCTTTGCCACACCGTGCATATGGACCACTCGGCTAAATTTTACGCTCTTCTTTTAAGCGTTATGACCGAATACGAAGAGGAGCGCAAAGTGCTGCGAGCGTACGACGCGATTATACGGCTTTATTGACTTGCGATTTTTAAATATTCAAACATTCAGCAAAAATTGCATATTTATAAACTTTATTCAATTTCTTGTGTAAATTTATACACAAACAAAATGTTGTAAATTTGAAATAAGAGCGCAATTTACTTGACTTGTAAATTTTATATATTGTATAATATTGCAGGTCGCAAATAGGCGGCATAAAATTTGAGGAAGAGTAAATTTTTTATGGAAAAGAAAATTAAAAAGGTCGTGCTTGCCTATTCGGGCGGTCTTGATACTTCGATTATAATACCCTGGCTTAAAGAGAATTACGATAATTGCGAAGTTATAGCCGTTTCGGGCGACGTAGGGCAAACAACCGAGCTTGAAGGACTTGAAGAAAAGGCTATAAAGACGGGCGCTTCAAAACTCTATATCGAAGATTTGAAAAAAGAGTTTATCGAGGACTATATCTATCCCACGATGATGGCGGGCGCGGTATATGAAAACAAATATCTTTTGGGCACGTCTTTCGCAAGACCCATTATCGCCAAGCGCATTGTGGAAATAGCCAAGAAAGAGGGCGCTGACGCCATTTGCCACGGTTGCACGGGCAAGGGCAACGACCAGGTGCGCTTCGAGCTTTCCATAAAGGCATTCGCTCCCGAAATGAAGATAATCGCGCCCTGGCGTATCTGGGATATCAAGAGCCGCGACGAGGAAATCGACTATGCCGAAGCTCACAATATTCCGCTTAAAATAAACAGGGAGACCAATTATTCCAAGGATAAAAATCTCTGGCACTTATCGCACGAGGGACTTGACCTCGAAGACCCCGCCAACGAGCCGGACTACGACAAAATCTGCGAGCTGGGCGTATCTCCCTGGAAGGCTCCCGATAAATCTACTTACGTTACGCTTCATTTTGAAAAGGGCGTTCCCACGGCGGTAAACGGCAAGAAGATGGGCGCGGTTGAGTTGATTGAGACGTTAAACAAAATCGGCGGTGAAAACGGCGTCGGTTTGGTGGATATGGTTGAAAACAGGCTTGTTGGTATGAAGTCGAGGGGCGTGTACGAAACCCCCGGCGGCACCATTTTGTATACCGCTCACGAAATGCTCGAATCTATTTGCCTTGATAAAGCAACTCAGCACTACAAGCAGTTAATAGGTATAAAGTACGGTGAAATGGTTTATGACGGTCAGTGGTTCACTCCGCTCCGCGAAGCCCTCGACGCGTTTGTCGCTAAAACGCAGGAAACGGTTACGGGCGACGTAAAACTCAGAATTTACAAGGGTAACGTTTTCAGCGCGGGCATAACTTCGCCTTACTCGCTGTACAGCGAAGATATAGCGACTTTCGGCGAAGACGACTGCTACGACCAGACCGACTCGCAGGGCTTTATAAACCTTTTTGGGTTGCCCATAAAGGTAAAGGCGTTGCTCGACGAAAAGAAACTCAAAGAATGATAAACGTTTTTATAGACGGAAAAGAGGGTACGACGGGTCTGCAAATTTACGAAAGGCTCGGCAAGCGCGACGACGTAAACATAATTGCGCTTCCCGAAGAACTGCGCAAGGATACGGACGCGCGGCGCGAGTGCCTCAACAAAGCCGACGTAAGTTTTCTCTGTTTGCCCGACGCGGCGGCTATCGAAGCCGTCGGCTTGGTTAATGGCGGCAAAACTAAGATTATAGATGCGTCTACGGCGCACAGAACAAACCCTCAGTGGGTTTACGGTCTGCCCGAAATATCTTCAAAGAGAAGAGAGCAGATAAAAAACGCCGACAGGGTGGCAAATCCGGGGTGTTACGCAACGGGCTTTATCTCGTTGGTTGCTCCGCTCGTCAAAGAAGGGCTGGCGGATAGCGGCTATCCTTTTACGGTGCACGCCGTTTCGGGATACTCGGGCGCGGGAAAAAAGGCAATTGCGCAATACGAAAGCCGCGACAGGGAATTTTCGCTGTCCTCTCCCAGAGAATACGCGTTGACTTTATCGCACAAGCACATTCCCGAAATGGTAAGGGAGTGCGGGCTCGCAAATAAACCTATATTCAGTCCGTATATCTGCGATTTTTATTGCGGAATGTGCGTAACGGTTCCGTTGTTCACCAGTTTGCTTACAAAAAAATATACGGTTGACGACGTGAGAAAGTTTTTCACTGATTATTACGCCGAAAGCAATTTTATTAAGGTTGAGGAAGAAATTCCGCAGTTTTTGCCCGCCAATATGTGCGCAGGCACAAACGAGCTGAAAATTTTTGTCGGCGGCAACGACGAACAGATTGTGCTTGTAAGCGTTTTCGATAACCTCGGCAAGGGCGCTTCCGGCGCGGCGGTGCAGAATATGAACATTATGTTCGGGCTGGACGAAAGGCAATCTCTTATTTAAACGGTTTTTATGGAAATCAAGGAAATACAGGGCGGCGTATGCGCGCCAAAGGGCTTTAAAGCCAACGGCATACACTGCGGAATACGAAAAAATAAGGCAAAAAGGGACTTTGCCTTAATAGTCAGCGAGGTTCGCGCGGCGGCGGCAGGCGTGTATACAAGCAATCTTGTAAAGGGTGCGCCCGTAGTTGTTACTAAAAATAACTTGACCGACGGCTACGCGCAAGCTATAATTTGTAATAGCGGCAACGCAAACACCTGCAACGCCGACGGCATAGAAGTCGCAAAAGAGATGTGCGGGCTTGTAACCGAGGTCGGCGGAATACCCGCAAGCGACGTTGTTGTCGCTTCAACGGGCGTAATAGGGCAAAAGCTGGATATAACGCCTATGCGCCAACATATCGGCGAACTTTGGCAGGGGCTGGGCGACGCGGGCGAGTTTGCCGCGGAAGCCATTATGACTACCGATACCGTTAAAAAGTCGGTTGCCGTGGAGTTTATGCTCGGCGGAAAAATCTGCCGTATAGGCGCAATTGCCAAGGGTGTAGGTATGGTTTGCCCCAATATGGCGACTAACCTTATATTTATAACTTCCGACGTTGCCATAACTTCCGAAATGTTACAAACGGCTCTCTCCGAGGACGTTAAAACTTCATTCAATATGATAAGCGTAGACGGCGACCAATCTACAAACGACACCTGTTGTATTTTGGCTAACGGACTTGCGGGCAACCAATTGATAAGCGGCAAGGGGAGCGCGTTTAAATCTTTTTGCGCGGCGTTGAATTACTGCACCGTTAAACTTTCCAAAATGATTGCCAAGGACGGAGAGGGCGCAACCAAGCTTATTGAGTGCCGCGTAGTAGGCGCGGACAGAAAGTGCACGGCAAAGGCGGTAGCCAAATCCGTCATAAAATCGTCGCTTGTAAAGGCGGCAATGTTCGGCGAGGACGCCAATTGGGGCAGGGTGCTCTGCGCTATTGGCTATGCGGGCGTAAAAATCGACGTAAACGCCGTAGACGTTTCGTTCTCTTCAAAGAGCGGCGAGATATGCGTTTGCAAGGGCGGTTACGGCGTGGATTTTTCGGAAGAAGAGGCAAAAACGGTGCTTTCGCAGGACGAAGTAACTATTTTAATCAATCTGAACACGGGCAGTTCTTCCGCTACGGCGTGGGGTTGCGACTTAACTTACGATTACGTTAAAATAAACGGCGATTACAGGACTTGACGCAGGAATTTATATGGATAAACAGGAACAAGCCGAATTTTTAATAGAGGCAATGCCCTATATTAAAAAGTATTTCAATAAAATTCTCGTAGTAAAATACGGCGGCAACGCGATGATTGACGACAAATTGAAGTCGTCGGTTATGCGCGACCTTGTCGTTTTGAATTTATTGGGAATAAAGGTTGTTCTCGTTCACGGCGGCGGTCCCGAAATTTCCGATACCATTAAAAAAATGGGAATGGAAACAAAGTTTGTCGACGGTTTAAGGTACACCGACGAACAGACGGCGGAAGTCGTCCGTATGGTGCTTGCAGGCAAAGTAAACAAGTCGCTTACCGACCTTATTTGTAAAAACGGCGGTAAAGCCATCGGTATAAGCGGGCAGGACGGGCATATGCTCAAATGCGAAATGCAGGACGAAAAGCTTGGTTACGTTGGTAAAATTACCGATATTAACACTCAACTTATCGTTGATATGCTTTCCCTCGGATACGTGCCCGTAATTTCAACGGTCGGCTACGACGACGAGGGCAATATATATAATGTGAACGCGGATACTGCCGCAGCGGCAATAGCCGGCGCGCTCAAAGCCGAAAGTCTTATTCTTATGACTGATATTCGCGGACTTTTGGAGGATAAAAACGACCCCGAAAGCCTGATTAAAAAGGTATACGTATCCGATATTCCCGCATTGATAAAACAGGGAATAATATCGGGAGGAATGATTCCCAAGATTGAATGTTGTAAGGACGTTATCCGTCGCGGCGTTAAAAAAGCCGTAATTATCGACGGGCGTGTTTGTCATTCTATTTTAATTGAATTATTGTCCGACGAGGGTAGCGGAACAATGTTTATGTAACGGCTGATTTATTTTTAAATCAGTCTTTATTTTAGCGGAGATGTATTTATGGACAAAGAAAATATTATTGCCGACGACGGCGAGTACATAGCCAATACGTACGCCCGTTACAAGGTTGCTTTCAAGAGCGGCAACGGCGCGCTTTTGTACGACTTTGACGGCAAGGAATATATAGATTGCGCCACTGGTATAGGCGTAAATATCTTCGGCGTAAACGACGCGGAGTGGAAAAACGCCGTAAAGAATCAGCTTGACAGTATTCAGCACGTTTGCAATCTCTATTACTCGCAGCCGCAGACTTTACTTGCCAAGGCGCTTTGCAAAAAAACGGGCGCAAGAAAAGTATTCTTCGGCAACAGCGGGGCGGAAGCAAACGAATGCGCCATAAAGGCGGCTCGCAAGTACGGCAATACGAGGTACGGCAACCGCAACCAAATAATTACTCTTAAAAACTCTTTTCACGGCAGAACGATAGCGACTATAACGGCTACGGGGCAGGACGGTTTTCATAAGTATTTTAACCCGTTTTTAGAAGGCTTTAAGTATGCCGAGCCGACAATGGACGGCATATTCAAGTGCTATACCGATAAGACTTGCGCCGTTATGGTTGAAGTTATACAGGGCGAAAGCGGCGTAAACGTTTTAAACGCCGACTTTTTAAGGGAACTCGAAAGCTTTTGCCGCAAGCGCGATATACTTTTAATCTGCGACGAGGTGCAGAGCGGCAACGGCAGGACGGGCTATCTCTATGCTTACCAAGCGGCGGGCATTACTCCCGATATAGTAACTACGGCAAAGGGGCTTGGCGGCGGTCTGCCAATTGGAGCGTGTCTTATGTTCGGCAAATGCGGCGATATTTTCGGCGCGGGCGACCACGGAACTACGTTCGGCGGCAACCCCGTCGTGTGCGCGGGCGCGTTGAATATTATAGAAAGACTTACGCCCGATTTGCTTTTGGAAGTACAGGGCAAGGGCGCGTATTTCAAGCATAATTTGCAACACATAAAAAACGTTAAAGGCGTAAGCGGTTTGGGGCTTATGATAGGTATTTCCACAACCAAACCCGCAAGAGATATTGCGGCGCGGTGCTTACAAAAGGGTTTGGTGGTGCTTACGGCTCACGAAAACGTAAGGCTTTTACCGCCTTTAAATATAACTAAGGAGCAAATAAACACGGCATTGAAAATATTAAACGAGGTAATTTCGGAATGAAACATCTATTAAAGTTGCAGGACTTGACAAGGGAAGAAATCTTGTCGATTTTAAACCTTGCCGACCAATTGAAATTCGAGAGGAACAACGGCATACAGAAAGACTATCTCAAAGGCAAAAAGCTGGGGCTAATCTTTCAAAAAGCTTCCACCAGGACGAGGGTGTCCTTCGAAGTGGGCATATACGAGCTTGGCGGTTACGGTCTGTTCCTTTCAAGCAACGATTTGCAAATAGGCAGGGGAGAACCCGTACAGGACACCGCAAGAGTGCTTTCGCGTTACCTCGACGGCATTATGATACGCACTTTCGAGCAGAAAGAAGTTGAAGATTTGGCAAAATACGGCTCTATACCCGTAATAAACGGTTTGACCGATTACGCGCATCCCTGTCAGGTACTTGCCGACCTTATGACGATAAGGGAGTACAAGGGCAGTTTTAAGGGGCTGAAAATGGCGTTTGTCGGCGATGGCAACAATATGGCAAACAGCCTTATAGTCGGAGCTGTTAAAATGGGTATGTCGTTTGCGATTGCCTGTCCCAAGGGATACGAGCCCGACGCCCAATTGATTAAATGGGCAAAGGAAAACGGTGAAATAACCGTTACTACCGACGTTAAGGAAGCTTTAAAGGACGCCGACGTCGTCTATACCGACGTGTGGGCTTCTATGGGTCAGGAGGGTGAAAAGGCTAAGCGCGAAAAGGTCTTTGCGCCTTATCAAGTCAATAGGGAAAATCTTTCCGTTTCCAAACAGGACGTAATGTGCTTGCACTGTCTGCCCGCGCACCGCGGCGAAGAAATTGCCGAAGACGTGTTGGAAGAGCACGCCAAAGAAATTTTCGACGAGGCGGAAAACAGGTTGCACGCGCAGAAGGCGGTAATGGTAAAACTTTTAAAATAATTTAACTCAAACGATAAACTTAAATAAATAGGAAAAGATAAAGTATGAAAGACGACAGAGTTTATTTAACTTTACAAAACGGCAGACAATTTGTCGGGCACAGATTCGGCGCGGACGGGGACGTCGTTGGCGAGTTGGTGTTCACGACGGGTATGACGGGCTATCTCGAAACGCTTACCGACCCAAGCTATTACGGGCAAATAGTTATTCAGACTTTCCCGCTGATAGGCAATTACGGTATAACGCCCGACGCGCAGTCCAAAAAACCTTGGGTTTCGGCTTATATAGTTAGGGAAAAGTGCGACGAACCCTCCAATTTCAGATGCGAGGGCGCGATTGAGCAGTACCTTAAAGATAACGGAATAGTCGGAATTTACGGGCTCGACACGCGCGAACTTACAAGAATAGTGAGGGAAGCGGGCGTAATGAACGCCGCCATAACCACCAAACCGGTAAAAGACTTTTCGGCGATTGAAAAATACCGCATAACCGACGCGGTTAAAACGGTTACCTGCGCCGAGCCCATTTATACGGGCAACCCCGAGGGGGTGAGAATCGCCGTTTGGGATTTCGGCGCTAAATACAACATTGCCAAGGAGCTTGTAAAGCGCGGTTGCCACTGCATTCAGGTGCCGTCTTTCTATACAGCCGAGCAAATTCTTGCGCTCAACCCGCAGGGGCTTATGCTTTCGAACGGACCGGGGGACCCCGCGGAAAACGTTGAAGTTATCGAGAATATGAAAAAGCTTGTAGGAAAACTGCCAATATTCGGCATATGCCTCGGGCATCAGTTGCTTGCGCTTGCAATGGGCGGCAAAACCAAGAAAATGAAGTACGGGCACAGGGGCGGCAATCAACCCGTAAAGTGTCTTAATACAAACAGGGTTTATATTTCAAGTCAGAACCACGGCTACGAGGTAATATCTTCAAGCGTGCAGGAAGTCGGCACGGTAAGTTATGTAAACGCCAACGACGGCACCTGCGAGGGCGTGGATTATCCCGCATACAACGCGTTCACCGTGCAGTTTCATCCCGAGGCGAGGGGCGGTCCCCGCGACGCGTCCTTCCTGTTCGACAGGTTTTTACGCAATATAAGGGAGGGTAAATACAATGCCTAAGAGAGAAGATATCAAAAAAGTTTTAGTTATCGGGTCCGGTCCAATTGTTATAGGACAGGCGGCGGAATTCGACTATGCTGGCGCGCAGGCGTGCAGAGTGTTAAAAGACGCGGGCATTAACGTAGTTTTGTGCAACTCCAACCCCGCGACAATAATGACGGATAAAGCGCTGGCGGACGAGATTTACCTCGAACCGCTTACGACCGATACGTTGAAGAGAATTATTATCAAGGAGCGTCCCGACAGCTTGCTTGCCTCTCTCGGCGGGCAGACGGGGCTTACCCTCGGTTGCCAGCTTGCAAAGGAGGGTTTCCTTGAAAAATACGGCGTAAAGTTGATAGGCGTCAAGCTCGATTCCATAGACAGGGCGGAGGACAGGGAACTGTTCAAAGAAACTATGGAAAAAATCAATCAGCCCGTCGTACCCTCCGATATAGCTTATACGGTTGACGAGTGCGTAACCGTCGCCGAAAAAATAGGAGGCTATCCCGTAATTGTAAGACCCGCCTACACGCTCGGCGGCGCGGGCGGCGGCGTTGCGTATAACGAAGAGGAGTTGAGGGTAATTTCGCACAACGGTCTTATGCTTTCGCCTATTACGCAGGTGCTTATCGAAAAGTATATAGGCGGCTGGAAAGAAATAGAGTTCGAAGTACTGCGCGATAGCAACGGCAACGTGCTTACCGTCTGCTCAATGGAAAACTTCGACCCCGTTGGTATTCACACGGGCGATTCGATAGTTATTGCGCCCGCGGTAACCCTTTCCGATAAAGAGTACCAGATGCTTCGTACGGCTTCGCTCGATATTATAACCGAGCTTGGCATAGAGGGCGGATGCAACTGCCAGTTCGCTTTGAACCCCGACAGCTTCGAGTATGCCGTAATAGAGGTAAACCCCAGAGTTTCCCGCTCGTCCGCGCTCGCTTCCAAGGCGACGGGATATCCCATTGCAAAGGTTGCAACCAAAATAGCTCTCGGTTATACCCTCGACGAAATTAAAAACGACGTTACGGGCAAGACTTACGCTTGTTTCGAGCCGACAATAGACTACGTGGTCATAAAGCTTCCCAAGTGGCCGTTTGATAAATTCCTGTACGCAAAGCGCAATCTGGGAACGAGAATGAAAGCTACCGGCGAAGTTATGGCGATTGGCACAAGCTTCGAAATGGCGATAATGAAAGCCGTGCGCGGCGCGGAAATATCGTTGAGTTCGCTCAATCTGCCCAAGCTTGCAAAACTTTCCGACGAGGAAATCGTTTCAAGACTGCACGATTTGACTGACGAAAGACTGTTTGTCGTGTACGAAGCGATTAAGCGCGGCGTGCCCGTTGAAACAATTTACGATATAACAAAGATTGACGAGTGGTTCCTCCACAAGATGGGCAATCTCGCCTCATACGAACGCTCTATTGCGGGCAGGGCAATTTCCCGCGAGGAATACGTAAGGGGAAAGAAGCTGGGCTATCCCGATAAGGAATTGGAGAGATTGAGCGGAAACAAACTTCCCGCCCACGCCCGTTCGACCTTTAAGATGGTTGATACCTGCGGCGCGGAATTTGCCGCGCAAACGCCCTATTTCTATTCTACTTACGACGAAAACGAGCACGACGAAGCCTTGCCTTACGTTACGAAGAGTAAGGAAAACAAGAAGAAGAGAATTATAGTTATCGGCTCCGGTCCTATCAGAATAGGTCAGGGCATAGAGTTCGACTATTCGTCCGTTCACTGCGTATGGGCTTTAAAACGCCTTGGCTACGAAGTAATTATAATTAACAACAACCCCGAAACCGTATCCACGGACTTCGACACTGCCGACAGGCTCTATTTTGAGAGCCTCACGCCGGAAGACGTGCAAAACGTTATCGATATCGAAAAGCCCTACGGCGTGGTAATCACATTCGGCGGACAGACGGCAATAAAGCTCTGCGCTTATCTCGATAAGAAGGGCGTTCGTATACTCGGCACCCCCGCAGACAGTGTAGACCTTGCCGAGGACAGGGAAAGGTTCGACGCGCTGTTGGAGCAGTTCCATATAGCCCGCCCCAAGGGGTTGACGGTAATGACAAAGCAGGAAGCGCTGAACGCCGCAGAAATACTCGGTTACCCCGTACTTTTGCGCCCTTCGTATGTAATCGGCGGACAGAATATGACTATTGCCTTTACTCAGAACGATATAGAGAGGTATATGGACGTAATTCTTGCGCAGAAGATTGAAAACCCCGTGCTTTGCGACAAGTATCTTATGGGTACGGAGCTTGAAGTGGACGCTATTTCCGACGGCGTGGACGTGCTTATTCCCGGTATTATGCAGCATATCGAGAGAGCCGGCGTACACAGCGGCGACTCGATAGCCGTTTACCCGCCCTACAATCTTTCCGACGCTATGCTCAAAAAGATTGTCGACGTTTCAACGGATTTGGCAATTTCCTTAAAGACCAAGGGGCTTATAAATATACAGTTCCTCATTTATCATAACGAATTGTACGTTATAGAGGTTAATCCCAGAGCTTCGCGTACCGTTCCCTATATTTCCAAGGTTACGGGCGTGCCTATGGTAGATTTGGCAACCAAGATTATGGTGGGGGCAAAGCTCAAAAAGTTGGGTTACGGCACGGGACTGTATAAGAGTTCGCCCTACGTTGCGGTTAAGGTGCCCGTGTTCTCTTTTGAAAAGCTCAACGACGTAAACTCTCAGCTCGGACCCGAAATGAAGTCTACTGGCGAGGTGCTCGGCATAGGCAAAACGATAGAGGAGGCGCTGTTCAAAGGGCTTGTTTCCGCAGGCTTCAATATGAAGCATCCTACTAAAAAGCGCCCTTCCGGTATCTACTTTACCATAAACGACCAAGATAAGTTTGAAATAGTAAATATAGTAAAGAAGTTTGCCGACCTCGGTCTTACGCTGTATGCAACCAAGGGGACGGCGGACGTTATACGCAGTCTTGGGCTCGATTGTACGGACGTTGCGCGTCTTTCCACCAACGACGAAATTTTCAAACTTATGGATGAAGGTAAGATTGACTATATCGTTTATACGGGCAAGACGGACATTGAATCGATAACCAATTATATGTCGTTGCACCATCACGCGATACTGCTCGGCATAACCGTTTTGACTTCGCTCGATACGACCAACGCGCTTGCCGACGTAATTGCGGGCAGATACAATCAATTCAATACCGAACTTATTGATATAACTAAGCTCAGGGAAGAAAAATTGCAGCTTTCCTTCTGCAAAATGCACAGTTGCGGCAACGATTATATCGTATTCAACAATATGGACGGTGCAATCACCTGCCCCGAATCGCTTGCAATCAACTTCTCCGACAGGCATTACGCAATAGGCGCCGACGGAATAGTTATGATTGAAAAATCTAACGTTGCGGACGCAAAGGTTAGAGTGTTTAACCGCGACGGCAGCGACGGCGGTCTTGCGGCAAATCCCATTAGATGCGTTGCAAAATATCTGTTCGATAACCGTATGGTCAACAGCGACAGTATAACCGTTGAAAGTTGCGGGCTTGTAAGAAAGCTTACGGTAAACAGCTTTAACGGCGTGGCAAGCTCCGTTGCCGTAAATTTGGGCAAACCCGCGCTTGTGGGTAAGGAAATTCCCTGCTCGCTCGAAGGGGAAGTTATAGACAGAGAGATAATTCTGGACGGAAAGGCTTACAACGTAAACTGCGTAAACGTAGGCAACCCGCACTGCGTAATTTTTGTGGACAGGGTAGAGGAAATAGATATTGACGCGCTGGGGCAGTCGCTGTACTATTCGGGAATGTTCCCCAACGGAATATTTTTGGAGTGCGTGCGCGTTGTCAACGGCGTTACCTTAAAAATGCGCGTATGGGAGAAAGCCAACGGCGAAACCTGGGCTTGCGGCACTGCCGCGGCGGCTGCTGCGACGGCGGCGATAATCAACGGTAAATGTTTGAAAGGCGAAACCATAACCGTAAAATTAAAGGGCGGCGACCTCTTTGTAAAACTTGATGAAAACGGCGAAGTTGAGCTTGACGGCTTTGTTAAACAGTCATTTAAGGGAATAATCGAAATATAATGATATATTTGGATAATGCGGCTACAACCAAACCCGATATAAGGTGTTTGAATCTTGCCGAACAGTATTTAATCGAAAACTATTATAATCCTTCCGCATTGTATGCGGAAGGTTATAATTTGCATAAGCAACTCGTAAAAACGCGCTCCGATATTTTGAATTTAATTGCAAACGATTGGGATTATCAGCTTGTTTTTACTTCCTGCGGAACGGAAGCCGACAATCAAGCGCTATTTTGCGGCGGTAAGCGCGGCAACGTAGTAACGACGGCGGGCGAACACTCCGCCGTGTTCAATTGCGCAAGCGAATTTAAAGAGCGCGGAATAGAGGTGCGCGTAGCGCCGCTTAACGACGACGGAAAAGTAAATATACAGAGCCTTTTGGGAATGATTGACGACAGAACTTCGCTTGTTTCAGTAATTCACGTAAACAACGAAACTGGGGCAATCAACGACGTAAACGGCATTGCGCAGGCGGTTAAAGCTATAAACAGCCGCGCATTGTTCCACTCCGACGGCGTTCAGGCGTTTGGTAAAATTCCATTTAAAATGAGCGCGGACGTCGATTTGTACAGCGTTTCCGCCCATAAAATAAACGGAGTTAAGGGGTGCGGCGCGCTTATAAAGCGTAAAAATTTAATAATTAAACCGCTTATTTGCGGCGGCGGTCAGGAAAACGGACTGAGAAGCGGGACGGAAAACGTGTTTGCTATCAAGGCGTTCGAGTACGCGGCAAAATCTAAGTACGAAAATATTCAGTTGAATTATAAGCTTGCGCAAACGTTAAACGCCGCAATGCGCGAAAAGCTCGACGGGCAACTATTCGATATTATCTCGCCCGCCGACGCGTCGCCGTATATTCTTTCGGTAGCGGCAAAAGGCGTGCGCGGCGAAATAATTTTGCACGAAGTAAACGACAAGGGGCTAATTATCGGTACGGGCTCGGCTTGCTCGTCCAACGACAAAAAGAGGTATTCGCGCGTAATTTTGGCGTGCGGAATCGACGAGGAGAGAGCCGACGGAGTATTGCGTATAAGTTTCGGCGCCGAAAATACGGTTGAAGAGGTTGAAGAGGCGGCTAATATACTCAACGAAACCGTTAAGATGCGAAAGGAAATAATGGAATAATGGATAAAGTTATTATCGTCAGATATTGCGAAATTCACTTAAAGGGCAATAACCGCGGATTTTTCGAAAGAATATTTGTGGAAAATATGGAGCGCGCTTTAAAGGGAATTAAGCACGAGATAAGAAAACAGAGCGGAAGATACGTAATAGAGGGGTTTGAAAGCGAACAGGCGTCTTACATTACGGATAAAGTCAAAAACGTGTTCGGCGTGCATACTTTAAGCGCGGCGTACAAAGTTTCCACTTCGCTTGACAACATTTTCGAAGCGGTAATAAAGCTTGCGCCCGTAAGCGGCACGTTTAAAATCGATACCCACCGCGCTGATAAAACATTTAATATGAATTCAATGCAAATAAATGCGGAAATCGGCGGCAGGTTGCTTGAATATAACAATAATTTGCGCGTGGACGTGCACAGTCCGCAGTCGGTTATTGGCATAGATTTGCGCGAAAACGGCACAAGTTTGGTGTTTGGCAACCTTATAAACGGCGTTGGCGGTATGCCCGTGGGTACTGCGGGCAAGGGTATGCTTCTGATTTCAGGCGGAATAGACAGCCCTGTTGCCGGCTATATGATGGCTAAGCGCGGAATGAGAATAGAGTGCATTCATTTTCACAGTTATCCGTATACCAATATGCAGGCAAAGGAAAAAGTGGAGGAGCTTGCCTCCGTGCTTGCAAAATACTCCTGCGGTACGGTTTTAAACGTTGTTAAAGTAACGCATATTCAAGAGGAGATACACAAAAAATGTAACGGCGACTTTATGGTTACGCTTCTTCGCCGCTTTATGTTCCGCATTGCCGAAAGACTTGCAAAAAAATGCGGCTCGCAGTGCCTCATAACAGGGGAGAGCCTTGGTCAGGTTGCAAGCCAGACAATCGAAGGAATGACTTCTTCGGGGAGCGTTGTCAGCAAATTGCCCATTTTGCGCCCCCTTTGCGGTTTTGACAAAAACGAAATTATCGAACGTAGCCGCGCAATGGGCGCGTACGAAATTTCCATAAAACCATATGAAGATTGCTGTACAGTATTTTTACCCAGACATCCCGTAATTCACCCCAAAATGCGCGACGTTTTGGAGGAGGAGGCAAAGCTTGATATCGAAGCTTTGATATCGGAAGCGTTAAACAGTTTGGAAGTAATTAAAATTTAAAAAATGGCTTTGCTTAGGCAAAGCCATTTTTACTATTGATTGTACCAATCTTTAAAAGCTATATCGGGGAGCTTATCCTCTTTTCTTTCGCTTCTTATTATTACGCGCGGTAATTCGATTTCTTCGCCCTCATAAATCTTTCCGCCGTATTCGTATTGGGGCGTTACGGTGTATCTGTACTCGCCGTCGGCGGGGGAGTCAGTTATATTAGCTTTCCAAATTCCGCTGTAAATAGTGTCGATTTTATTGCCATTATGCCGTTTTACAATATATGTGTAGTACTTTGCCTGACATAACAATATGCTTACTTGGTTGTTTTTAACTAAAATGCTCGGTTTTTTAATATTTGGCGTAGTAAATCTTGTCGACGTTTGAGTCGGTACGTTATTTTCAAGGCATTTAACCGAAAGCCTGTTCAGCTTTGGCGAAACGGCGTCGCACAGAATAACGCGGTCGTTATTTTCGTATTCTTCGCGGTCTATTTCTATTGTCGCCGTGCCCGAAGTCCTGTCGAGCGGTGCGGGCGCTTGTTCTTTGTATCTGTCTTTTAAAATACTTTTTGTAACGGCGCAACAATCTCTTCCGCCCGTAACTTCCAAGCGCTTGTTGTCTTTACTGCCCAGCCATACGCCGATACAGCAGTCGGAGGTATACGCAACGGAGTAAGCGTCGGTATTGCCGTCTTTATTGCCGCAAGTACCCGTTTTGCAGGCGACTTCGAAACCCAAATCGGCAAGTTTTTTGGCTGTTCCCGACTGCGTCGTATCGCACAGCGCATCGTTTATAAGCGAGCAGGCGCCCTCTGAAAACACTTTGTTTTTCGTATCCTTTGCCGAGTAAAGAACTTTGCCGCTCTGGTCGCTGATTTCCTTAATGAAGCGGGAGGGCATATAGTTTCCGTTGTTTGAAAATACGCTGTAACAGTCGCACAGCTGTTTTAATGAAAGACCTTCTTTCATTCCCCCGAGGGCAAGCGACAGGTTTTTTTCCTCTTTCAATAACTGTACGCCCATTTTGCTTGCGTAATTTTCCACGTCGTCAAAACTCAGCGAGTTTAATGCTTTTACGGCGGGAACGTTATAGCTGTACTTGATGCTGTCCTTTACGGTTACCTGTCCGTGGTAAGTTTTGTCATAGTTTTCCGGGCTGTAACCGCCGTAATTTATCGGTTCGTCCTTTATTTTGGTGAATAAATCGAGTTTTTTGCCGTCGATTGCTGGCGCATATACAAAGAGCGGTTTTGCGGTGGAACCTATTTGCCGCTTGGCGTCGGCAATGCTTGATTTAAAGGCGGCAACTCCGCCGTCTGCGTTTCTTACGAAAAAAGAATAATCGCATTCGGTTTTTCGGTTTTCAAGACCGGCTTGCGTTTCGCGGTTATAGTACGTTTTAATGTGCAACTCGTCAAATTGACCGTACGGGTCTATATTCAACTCTTCAAACTCGTTAAAAACGGCGTGCAGGTAGGAGGAATTGCTCTGTCTGTTGCCTTCGGGCGCAACACTCAAAGGCAGGGCAACCGTTTCTTCGTACGTTTTGCGGTCGATAAAAGAGCAATCGAGCATATTTTTGAGTACCGTATTTCGCCTTAAAATGCTCTTTTGCGGGTTTTTATAGGGCGAAAAGTTGTTCGGGGAAGTTAAGAGCCCGACCATCGTGGCGCTCTGTTCAAGCGTAAGTTGGCTTGCGGGCTTGGCAAAATAAAAATTTGCCGCGTTTTGCAAGCCGAAACAGTTGTGTCCGAAGTAAATTGTATTTAAATACATTTCCAAAATTTCGTCTTTGGAGTATCTGCGTTCAAGCTGTTTGGTAAGTTTTATTTCTTTAAGTTTTCTTGTTATCTTTTTGTCGTTGTTTAAATGGGTGTTTTTAATGAGTTGTTGACTGATTGTTGAAGCGCCCTCTTTAAACGAGCGGGAAACTAAGTTCTTATACGCCGCTTTTAACATTCTCTTGTAATTCAAGCCGTTGTGGCTGTAAAAATTTCTGTCCTCGGAGGCGATAAACGCTTTTACGGTGTGGTCGCTTAAATTGGCTATTTTCACGCTACGCTGCTTGGTTTCGTATGCCGCGTCCTCTATTTTTTGCGATTTGTCGTCGAATACCGATATCGTTTTATTGTAATCAACAAGCTTTTGCGGTTGCAGGTTGCTTCCCGCAGTAATTATGAAAAAGGAGGCGAGTGCGGTCATTATTAACGATAAAATTGCTAAAAAGATAGCCAAAAGTATTTTTGCTGTTCTGTTCATTTGCAATTAGTATTTATAAATTAAAATATTTATTGCAATTTAATTGAAAATTATAGTAAAAAAAGTTATAATTGATATTATGGATAAATTGTATCACATTGTAACATACGGCTGTCAGATGAACGTGCACGAGTCGGAAAAAATCGCGGGGATTCTGTCCGAGCTCGGGTATTCTTCTACCGAAGATATGGAGCGGGCGGACATAGTCGTTTTTAATACCTGTTGTATAAGGGAGAATGCGGAAAATCACGCTTACGGCAATATAGGAATGTTGAAAAAGCTGAAAGTGCGCAATAAAAATATGCTTATAGCCGTTGGCGGCTGTCTTACCCAGCAAATCAACAAAGCGGACGATTTGCACGAAAAGTTTCCGTACGTTGACATCATATTCGGCACTCACAATCTTAATAAGCTGAAAGAGTATATTTTGGCAAAGCGTTTGCAAAAGAAAGCGGTAATAAAAATTGAGGAGTGCGACGGACGAATAGACGAAGGGGATAAGCCACTGAGAACGAGTTACCCCAACGCCTGGGTAAACATAACCTACGGTTGCAACAATTTTTGCACGTATTGCATCGTGCCATACGTGCGAGGCAGGGAGAGGAGCCGTAAATCGCAGGATATAATTGCCGAAGTAAAAGAATTGGTTGCCGACGGCTACAAGGAAATTACTTTACTTGGGCAAAACGTTAATTCCTACGGCAACGGCGGCGCGGATATTCCTTTTTACGAGTTGCTCGAAAAGCTCGCGGCGATAGAGGGCAAATTCAGAATACGCTTTATGACAAGCCACCCCAAAGATTTTTCGGAGGAGCTTGCAAAGGTTATGGCGGGAAATTCCAAAATTTGCAACTGCCTTCACCTGCCCGTGCAGAGCGGCTCCGACAGTATATTAAAGGCGATGAACAGGCGGTACTCTTCCGAGGACTACCTGAAAAAGGTTGAAATTTTAAAAAAATACATACCCGACTGCGCTATTACAACCGACTTGATAGTCGGCTTCCCCGGCGAAAGCGAGAAAGATTTCGAAGACACGCTGAAATTGGTCGAGAAAGTCGATTTTGCTTCGGCGTTTACGTTTGTGTATTCCCCGCGAGAGGGAACCAAGGCGGCGGAAATGCCCGAACAGGTAGACGGGGAAATTTCCAAGCGCAGAATAATGAAACTTATTGAATTGGTAAATTCGCAGACGCGCGCTCATTCGGCTTTGTTCGTTGGCAAGCAGGTTGAAGTGCTTTGCGAGGGGTACGACGAAAAGCGCAACGCATATATGGGCAGAAGCGAGCACGGCAGAATGGTTTATTTCGGTTGTTCGGAAAACAAGATAGGCGAGTTTGTTACGGTTAAAATAAACGAGGCTAACGGTATTTCGCTTATGGGCGAGATAATTTAGAGGTTTTTATGGGCATTTCACCAATGATGGGGCACTACCTGAGTTTGAAAGAGAGTTATAAAGACTGCATTATCTTTTACAGGCTGGGCGATTTTTACGAAATGTTTTTCGAGGACGCCGAACGCGCTTCGGCTCTTCTCGGCTTAACGCTTACGGGCAGGGACTGCGGGCTTGAAAAGCGCGCGCCTATGTGCGGAGTGCCTTTTCACGCCGCCGAGAGCTATATTTCCAAGCTCATTTCTTTGGGCGAGAAGGTTGCCATTTGCGAACAGCTCGAAGACCCCGCGTCGGTAAAGAAGGGCGCGGTTGTCAAGCGCGACGTAATCAGGGTGGTAACCGCTGGCACGGTTATAAACGACGACAGCCTTAACGAAAAAAAGAACAACTTTATATGTTCGGCGTACAAAAACGAGCGTTGCGTTGCTTTGGCGTGGGCGGATATTACCACGGGCGAACTGTGCGCAACACAGTTTGTTGGCGCAGATAATGTGAACAGGGCGGTAAACCAGCTTATAAATCTTGAAGTAAGGGAAATAATTTCCAACGACGATATGCTTTTTGCCGTAAAAGATTTGCCCGAAGTAACAAGGGGAGTGCTTCCGCGCTTTTCTTCGTATCTCGGCTGGGCGTACAATTATGCCGCCGCGCATAAAAGACTGCTTACGCAGTTAAACGCGCAGTCGCTTTCGGCGTTTTCAGTTGACGGCAAAAACGAGGCGATTTGCGCAATAGGCGCGTTAATCGAATATTTAAGCGAAACGCAAAAGCACGCGCTTTCCAACATAGATAACGTTAAATACGTATCTTCCGACAACTATATGCAGTTGGATATAACCGCCGTAAGAAATTTAGAAATCGTTAAAAGCCTTGGCGAAAACAAGCGTTACGGTTCGCTTCTTTGGCTGTTGGACAAAACTTGCACCAATATGGGCGCAAGAATGCTTTCAAACCTTGTTTTAACGCCGCTTATAGATAAAAACGCTATAAATTACAGGCTTGACGGTGTTGAAGAGCTGTATAATTCGACCGTAGTAAGAGTTGGAATTATAGAGCTTTTGCGGGAAGTAAAGGATATTGAAAGGCTTGCGGGCAAAGTTTCCAACAACGTTATTATGCCGCGCGACTGCCTTGCGCTTGCCCGTTCTTTGCAGGTAATTCCAAATATTAAATTCCGTCTGTCGGGCTTCACGTCCAAAATTTTGCAGGATATTTCCGATGGGTTGCTCGACCTTACCGCGCTTGCTGACAAAATAAATTCTGCGATAACCGACGTAAACACGCCCGCAAATATTAAGGACGGCGGGTATATCAAAGCGGGGTATTGCGCCGAATTGGACGAGTTGAACTCGCTGAGAAAATCGACGGGCAAAGTGCTTACCGATTTGGAAGTGCGCGAGCGCGATATAACGGGTATCCGTACGCTGAAAGTCGGTTACAACCGAGTTTTCGGATACTACATAGAAGTTTCCAAGTCGTTCAAGGACAAAGTGCCCACAAACTACGTTCGCAAACAGACGCTTGCAAACGCCGAGAGGTATATTACCGACGAACTGAAAGAGCTGGAAGAGAAGATACTTTCAAGCGAAGACAGGGCTTTGCGCCTTGAAGCGGCTCTGTATAAGGAACTTACAGACAAGCTCACCGCGGCGATTAACTCGATTAAAACCATTGCCGAAAACGTTGCAAAACTTGATATTCTTTCCTCGTTTGCGGAAGTTTCCAAGAGCAACGGATACGTTCGTCCGACTGTGGTAGACAGCTCTATGCCAATGCTCATTAAGGAAGGCAGGCACCCCGTGGTTGAAATGATTGCAAAGGACAAGTTTGTTGCAAACGACGCCTGCCTTGACGAGGATGAAAACAGGACTTTGATTATAACAGGTCCCAATATGGCGGGCAAGAGCACGTATATGCGTCAAAACGCCATAATAGCCATAATGGCGCACCTCGGTTGCTTTGTTCCTGCAAAGTCCGCGCAAATTCCCGTAATTGACAGGGTATTTACAAGGGTGGGCGCAAGCGATAATTTGATTTACAACCAGTCGACTTTTATGGTTGAAATGATAGAAGTCGCGTCTATCTTGCAAAATGCAACGCGCAACAGCCTGCTTATTTTGGACGAAGTGGGCAGGGGTACAAGCACGTACGACGGACTGAGCATAGCCTGGGCGGTAATAGAACACATTACGCAGAAGATTGGCGCAAAAACTATGTTTGCCACTCACTATCACGAGCTTTTACAGCTCGAAGACAAAATGAGCGGCGTTAAAAATTATAAAATTGCAGTAAAGGACTTTAACGGTTCCATTGTGTTTATGCGTAAAATTATGCGCGGCGGAGCAAACCGCAGTTTCGGTATAGAGGTGGCCTCGCTTGCGGGCGTGCCCGCCTGCGTTACCGACAGGGCAAAAGCAATTTTAAAAGCCGTGGAGAGTGGTAACGTTGCATACGATATAAGAGAGGCGGAGGAAGCCGACGCTCAGACCGAGCAACAGAGCGAAGTGGAAAAGATTTTGCGCGACGTGGATATCGATAATCTTTCGCCTATGCAGGCGTTTATGATTTTGAGCGATTTGGTTGAAAAGGTGAAATAAAATGGGAAAAATAAATCTGCTTTCGGAAATGATATGCAACCGCATTGCGGCGGGTGAAGTTATAGACAGACCCTATTCGGCGGTTAAAGAATTGGTTGAAAACAGTATAGACGCGGGCGCAAGCCAGATAGAGATTTATATCGAGCGCGGCGGCAAGGACCTTATTAAGGTTGTCGACGACGGTTGCGGAATAGAAAAGGACGATATGCGCGCGGCGTTTTTTGCGCACGCGACAAGCAAGATATGCGAGCTCGACGACATAGACCATATACATACGCTGGGCTTCCGCGGCGAGGCGCTAGCAACAATCGCATCGATTGCGTGCGTGGAGCTTGTAAGCGCCGTAGAGGGCGCGGACGGCAATAAAGTGGAGTGCGACGGCGAATTTATCGGCAAGGTGGAGCCTGCCGTATCGCCCAAGGGAACAAGCATTTCCGTTCGCAAATTTTTCTTTAATACGCCCGTGCGCTACAAGTTTATGAAGTCGGATAAAAAGGAAGAAGCGGACATAACAAATTATATAATACACTATATATTGGGTTATCCGCACATTTCTTTTAAATATTATGTGGACGGAAAGCTCAGTTTGCAATCGTACGGCGGCGGGCTTGACGAGGCGGTTACGCAGGTGTACGGCGCGGGTGTTTTGCCCAATTGTTTTAAAATAAGCGCCGAGCGGAACGATATAAAATTGAGCGGCTTTATAAGCAACCAAAACTTTTTCAAATCGAACAAGACCTATCAAAACGTATTCCTCAACGGTAGGCACGTTGTTAACCCCGTAATTTCAAGCGCGATAACCAACGCCTACGCCGCATACGCGATGAAGCGCCAGTATCCTTTTTACGTATTGTTTATAGAAGTGCCCGAAGACGTCGTTGACGTAAACGTTCACCCCAACAAAGCCGACGTGCGATTTACCGACAGCTCGCTAATTTACGGAACGGTATATAAAATTATCTCTTCCATATTGGACGGTACCGTTAAGGCGGCGGAATTTGTAGTTGATGACGGGGAAAAGGTTGCTCCCGCGCCCGTTGCTCCCAAACCTTATGCGGCGGAATTCAAGAGCTGCGAAAAAGTCTACGACAAAGATTTCAGCGGAGTTGTAGGCATAGAGCAGTTTACCCCCAAAAAAAAGGAGGACGGAGTAAAAAAAGCCGAAAAGTCGGCTGATAACAGCGTATACGATACTTATTCTGCTCCCGATTTGACTGCCAATCCCGAAACCGATTTGCCCGTATATAAATATTATGAAAGGCGCGGCGACGAGAAGATAGATGATACTTTTTCCGTTTGCAGCGGCAGTTCCAAGCCCGTTTTTCTCAACGAGGCGGCAAGCGTGCAGATGCGGGGTAAGGAGGAGCAGGAAAAGATAATTTACAGTCAATGTAACTACAAGGGTCAGCTTTTCAATACGTATCTGTTGTACGAAATTGGCGACGAGGCGTATATGATTGACCAGCACGCCGCGCACGAAAGGCTTATATACGACAGGCTTAAAGGTAAGCTTGGCGACAGGGAACTAAGCAAACAGGATATGTTTGTGCCCTACATTTTTGTGGTAAACCCCGAAGAACAGCTGTTTATTGAGGACAATATGGATACAATCTGGCAGATGGGGTTCAGCGTAGAGCCGTTCGGCAGTAATTCTTACAGGGTTACGGCTATGCCCGCCGATTTGCCTGAAATAAACTTGAAAGCGTTTTTTGAAGATTTATTATCCAACGTACACGAATTGAAAGATATTGCCCTTGTCGATATTTTAAAGGACAAAATTGCCCAATCTGCTTGCAAGGCGGCGGTTAAGGGCGGCGACGTGTTGACCGAACAGGAAAGACAGAAACTTTTCGATATGCTTGGCGGAAATATGGGGTTGAAGTGCCCGCACGGAAGACCGATTTGCGTTAAGTTTACTAAAAATGAAATTGAAAAAATGTTCAAGAGGAAGGTGTAAATCTCTTGAAACGCGTTTTAATTATCTGCGGCGCAACCGCCACGGGAAAAACCGCCCTTGCGGTTGATTGTGCCAAAGCATTGGGTTCGGAGGTTATTTCCGCCGATTCCCAACTTGTTTACAGGGGGCTGAGAATAGGAACGGCTAAACCTACGGCGGCGGAAATGCGCGGCGTGCCGCACCACCTTATAGATATTGTACCCGCCGATGCAAATTTTTCCGTATCAGACTACGAGGAGAGGGCTTTGCCCATAATTGACAGGTTGCTTAAAGCCGATAAATCGCCCGTGGTGTGCGGAGGAACGGGGTTCTACGTAAACTCTTTGCTTTACAATTTGGGGTACGGCAACGTAAGGGCGGATTTGTCCGTTAGGGCGAAGTACGAGGCGCTGTTGGAAGAGCGTGGAAAGGAACATATTCATTCTCTTCTGTCGTCCGTCGACCCTGAAAGCGCGCAAAAATTGCACGTAAACGACGTGAAAAGGGTTGTAAGGGCGTTGGAGATTTACGAGGTGAGCGGAAGGAAAAAGTCGGAACAAAATGACGAGCTTAAACCGCGCTTCGATTATCTTGCCGTTGCAATCGACTATCCGCGTGAGCAGTTGTACAAGCGAATAGATTGCAGGGTAGACATAATGTTCAACAGTGGGCTGATTGATGAAGTTAAAAGTTTGCTAAATGCTGGAATTGACAATAATTGCCAAAGTATGCAGGCAATTGGCTATAAAGAGGTACTCGAAGGCTTAAAAAATGGGCTTAATGATAGTACTATGCGTGGCATAATCAAGACGAATACTCGCCACTATGCAAAAAGACAGATTACTTTTTTTAAAAAGTTGAAAGGGATTGTTTGGCTTAAACCCGAAGAAGCCGATGCGGATAACGTTTTGAGGTTATTGAATGGACAATAAACAATTTATAGCCAAGTGCGAGGAAAGGCTAAAAGAACACTATAAAAGAATAGACGATACGGCGTATTTTAATCAGTGCAAGGTAACGGAAGCGTTTTTACAAAACCGTATTGCCGCGAGGCACTTTGCGGGTACGACGGGGTACGGCTACGGCGACGAGGGCAGAGATACTCTCGGCAAACTCTACGCCGACGTTTTTAAAGCCGAGGCGGGCATAGTTTCGCCGCACCTTCTTTCAGGAACTCATTCGCTGTCGGTCGCGCTTTTCGGGCTTTTTAAGGGCGGGGATACAATGCTGTGCATTTCTGGTATGCCTTACGACACTATCCGTCCGGTTATTTTCGGCGAAAATATCGGCTCTTTGAAAGATTTAGGCGTAAATTTTGAGTGTTGCGATTTAACCGCTCAGGGCGGTTTCGATTTTGAAAAAATCGGCGGACGTTTATCCAAAAATGTAAAGCTGGTCTATATTCAGCGTTCGCGCGGGTACGAACTGCGCGAGGCGTTTTCCTGCGCTCAGATTGGCGAAGTTTGTCAATATTTACGCGATAGCGGCTATAACGGCATAATTTTTGTTGATAACTGCTACGGCGAATTTGTTGAAAAGCAGGAGCCGACCGAGGTTGGCGCGGATATTTGCGTCGGCTCGCTTATCAAGAACGCGGGCGGCGGACTTGCCCCCACGGGTGGCTACATTGTGGGTAAAAGTCAACTAATCGAGCAAATCGGGCGCAGATTTACCGCGCCTTCCATTGGTTTGGAGGTTGGTTCGTACGCGCTGGGTTACCAATATTTCTATCAGGGGTTGTTTATGGCGGCACACACCGTTGCGCAGGCGTTGAAAACCTCTTTTTTGATAGGTATGGCAATGACCGAACTGGGGTATAAAAACTATCCTGCAATAGATAAAATTCCTTACGATATTACGCGGTGCATACAGTTTGACAGCGCGGATAAAATGATTGATTTTATAAGGGGAATACAGTACGCTTCGCCTGTGGACGGTTTTGTTTCCTGCGAGCCGTGGGATATGCCCGGTTACGACGATAAAATTATAATGGCGGCGGGAACTTTCGTTTCGGGGGCGTCAATCGAGCTTTCCGCCGACGGACCCGTAAAACCTCCGTATGCGGCATATTTTCAGGGCGGTTTAACCTACGAACACGGCAAATACGCCTTGGAACGCATTTTGGATAAGTTGAGGAAATAAAATGGTTGAATTGCGAGAGTGGCAAGAGGGCGACGCTAAGGTTTTGGCGGAGCTACTCAACAATAAAAAAATTTTGGATAACCTGCGCGATGGTCTGCCTTATCCATATACCGAAAGCGACGCGCTTTGGTACATAAATTCGTGCCTTTCGGCGGATAAAGACAAACAATTCTGCTTTGCCGTTATTTATAATGCCGAAGTTGTCGGCAGTATTGGCGTTTTCAGGCAGGAAAATATCCACGGCAAAACGGCGGAATTGGGTTACTATATCGGTGAAAATTTTTGGAGGAAAGGTATTGCAACCGAAGCCGTAAAGCTTGCCTGCGAACACGTTTTCGAAAATACGGACATAGTAAGAATTTTCGCCGAGCCTTTTGCGGAAAATACGGGCAGTTGCCGCGTTCTGGAAAAGAACGGCTTTGTTTTAGAGGGTGTTTTGCGCAAAAATGCGTTCAAAAACGGTGTTTTCCGCGATATGAAGCTCTACGCAAAGGTAAAATAAATGTATATTGAAACTTTCGGAAATAAAGAAAAGCCTGTTGTTTTAGCTATTCATCCGATGTTTACGGGCGGCTTTTTCTTAAAAAATTTAATTGATTACTGTAAGGACGATTATTTTTTCATAATTCCCACAATGAGCGGGCATTATGAAAATTCTATTTACGTTTCAATGTCGGATGAAGAAAAGACGATAACGGAGTTTTTAAAGACTAACGGAATTGACAAGGTTGCCGTATTGCTCGGATTTTCATTGGGCGGTAACACGGCTTTCGATTTATTTGCAAAAAATTTGATTTGCGCGGATAAAGTTATAGTTGATAGCGCTCCGTTATTCGATTTTCCTGCATTTATTCAAAGGCATTTTTATAAAAAGTACGCCCGTTGCCTTAAAAAGATTAAGAACGGCAACGTCAACGTTGTAAAAGAGTTAAATAAGTGTTTTAACGGAATGGGCGAAGCTCAAAAAAACGTTGCGCCTCACATAGCGTTTGAAAGTTTAAAAAATTTAATTTTAGGGTGTTTCGGCGTTTCTACGCCAAAGTTAAGTATTGCTAAACAAAGTAAACTTGTATTTATTTATGGAAGTAAGGACGAAGCCCGACTGTGCCGTCCGCGCATAAGAAAGTATAAAAATGCAACTTATATCAAGTTGAAATGGTACGGGCATTGCGGTTTATATCAAAAAAGTGCTTGGGAATATCTTAAATTGCTGAATTTAATTTAAATTAAAAAATTTACTTAACAAAGCCCGCGGCAATTACGCCGCGGGCTTTTAAAGCAAATTTAATTCTTAAAACAAAGAAATTCCAAAAATAATATTTGCGTTGAACTATCTTAGTACATACCGCCCATATCGCCGCCGCCCATAGGAGCCGCAGGCGCGGGAGGAGTGGGAATATCGGTTACGATACTTTCGGTAGTCAAAAGCGTTGCCGCAACCGAAGCCGCGTTTTGCAATACCGAGCGCGCAACCTTGGTCGGGTCGATAATTCCGCTCGCCACCATATCGGTGTAGCGGTTTTTAAGCGCGTCGTAGCCGAAGTTTGCCTTTTTAGAGCTCTTAATAGTGCTTACGATTACGGAGCCGTCAAGTCCTGCGTTTACGGCAATCTGGCGTATGGGCTCTTCGATAGCCTTTAAAACTATGCTTGCGCCCGTCTTTTCGTCGCCGGAAAGTGATTTAACGAGTTTGGTAAGTTCGTTTGCGGTGGAGAGAAGCGCAACGCCGCCTCCGGGTACGATGCCTTCCTCGACAGCCGCGCGTGTAGCCGCCAAAGCGTCCTCTATGCGCAGTTTCTTTTCCTTCATTTCAACTTCCGTAGCCGCGCCAACGTTTATAACCGCAACGCCGCCCGCAAGCTTGGCAAGCCTTTCCTGCAACTTTTCTCTGTCGTAGTCGGAAGTCGTTTCCGCAATCTGCGCCTTAATGGAGCCGACGCGCGCCTTTATGTCCTCCGCCGCGCCGCGTCCGTCGATAACGGTGGTGTTGTCCTTATCAACCTTAACCTGTGCGGCTCTGCCGAGCATATCGAGAGTTACGTCCTTGAATTCGTATCCGAGGTCGGAAGAAATGACCGTTCCGCCCGTAAGGATAGCTATATCTTCGAGCATTGCTTTTCTTCTGTCGCCGAAGCCGGGGGCTTTAACCGCAACGCAATTCAAAACGCCTTTCAATTTGTTTACAATCAAAGCGGCAAGCGCGTCGCCCTCAACGTCCTCGGCAATAATCAATAGCCTTGCGCCCTGCTGTGCAATGGGCTCGATTACGGGCAGAATTTCCTGCAATGCGGAAATTTTCTTGTCGGTGATTAAGATGTAGGGGTTGTCGAGTACGGCTTCCATTTTTTCGGTATTGGTTACCATATAGGCGGAAGCGTAGCCCCTGTCAAACTGCATACCGTCAACCGTGGTCAGCTCGGTTGACATCGATTTGCCCTCTTCAACTGTTATAACGCCGTCTTTGCCGACGATTTCCATTGCGTTTGCAATGAGTTCGCCTATCTTTTCGTCGCCCGCGGAAATGGAAGCGACCTGCGAAATGGCGAGCTTGTTCTCTACGGGCTTGGAAATCGACTTGATTTTTTCAACCGCCGTATCAACCGCGGTGGCTATGCCCTTTTTAAGAATAATGGGGTTTGCGCCCGCCGCAAGGTTTTTCAAACCTTCGCGAATAATCGCCTGCGCTAAAACCATAGCGGTGGTGGTGCCGTCGCCCGCAACGTCGTTCGTCTTTGTGGAAACTTCCTTAACGAGCTGTGCGCCCATATTTTCAAAAGGGTCTTCAAGCTCTATTTCCTTGGCGATTGTAACGCCGTCGTTGGTAATAAGGGGCGCGCCGTATTTCTTGTCCAAAACAACGTTTCTGCCCTTGGGTCCGAGAGTTATTTTTACCGTGTCGGCAATTACGTTTACGCCGTTTTCAAGCGCTTTTCTTGCTTCGTCGCCGTATTTAATCTGTTTAGCCATTTTTAAATCTCCTTAAATTATTCTACGATAGCCAAAATATCGCTCTGACGGATAATCGTGTATTCCTTTCCGTCAAGTTTAACTTCCGTGCCGCTGTACTTGGAAAGAAGAACCTTGTCGCCAACCTTAACCTGCATAGTTACGTCCTTTCCGTCTATTACTCCGCCGGGACCTACCGCAACAACCAAACAGGTTGCGGGTTTTTCCTGCGCGGCGGCTGTTAAAATTATGCCGCCCTTCGATTTTTCTTCGGCTTTAACCGCTTCAACGACTACTTTGTCGAATAAAGGCTTTATACTCATTGCAAAATGAACCTCCGATAATTTTTTTCACGGTTATTTTATAAACTTATTAAAATAAAGTCAAACACCGTAAATCAAAAAATTGCATTTTAAGTTATAATATGGTAAAATAATATGCGAATTAGTTACTATCGCAATCTCGGAGTAATCTTAAATGGGTTTTACATTTAAGTCTATAACGGTAAGGCAGCGCAAAAATGCAAAAATGCTACTTATTATATGTTGCGTTTTTGCCGTTATTTCATTTTTATTACTCATAGGTATGCTTGCCTCGGTTCCGCAACTTATTAAGAGCAACGAAAACGCGCGATATCTGTACGCGCACGGCTACGAAGTGGACGCCAATATATCCGACTACCGCATAAACGGCGGCAGACCGAATAGGCGAGGTTACTTTATTGTGGAAATAAAGTACGTAAACGAATTCGGGCGTACTTACAGGTGTGATTTCAAATATTTTACTTATAAGTCCTATGAAGAGCGCGACGAAAAAGAAAATATTATTAAGCAAATGTATGATGACGGCGATACGTTTAAAATGCTGATTGACGACAGGGGCGGTTGCTGTCTTGCTAAAAATAAAGAAAGCTTAATTAAAAATACAAACACGGCGATATCCGTTTCAATTATATGTATTTCCGCCGTTGTGTCGTGCGTGGGCGTTTTCGTTATGTTTCGACAGGTTAAAGAGTTGAAGAGGTTAAAGCAGTACCCTGAAAGCTATTGATTTAAAAGGTGATTTATGGATAAATGGGATAAGCGATTTATGGATATGGCTGAGCAAATAGGCAGTTGGTCGAGTTGCTTTCAGGAAAACAGGCACGTGGGCGCAATAATAGTTAAAAATAAGCGCGTAATAGCCACGGGCTACAACGGCGCGCCCCAGGGAATAAAGAGTTGCGCGGACAAGGGCGAGTGTTTAAGAAAATTAAGCGGTATCGAAAGCGGAACGAGGCAGGAACTTTGCTACGCCGTGCACGCCGAACAGAACGCAATAATTCAGGCGGCGCGCGTTGGGTGCAGCGTAGAGGGTTGCACTCTGTATTGCACGCACCAGCCCTGCGTAATTTGCGCTAAAATCATAATAAATTCGGGAATTTCCCGCGTGGTATATAAAGAGGGGTATCCCGACGACTTTTCTATGCGCCTTTTCAGTGAAGCGGGCGTAAAGATAGAAAAATACGAAATATAATCAGAAGAGAGGTTTAAATTTATGCCCAATCCCATAGTTACGATTGAAATGCAGAGCGGAAGAACAATAAAGGTGGAGCTGTACCCAGACAAGGCGCCCAACACCGTAAACAATTTTATAAGCCTTGTTAATAGCGGTTTTTACGACGGAATAATATTTCATCGTGTAATTAAGGGCTTTATGATTCAGGGCGGCGACCCTGCGGGCGTAGGTACGGGCGGTCCCGGTTACCATATAGGCGGGGAATTCAAGTCAAACGGCTTCAACGGAAACGACGTAAAGCACGAGCGCGGAGTAATTTCAATGGCGCGCGCTTACGCTCCCGACAGCGCGGGTTCGCAATTCTTTATTATGCACGCAAACGCTTCGTATCTCGACGGGCAGTATGCCGCGTTCGGTAAAGTTACCGAGGGTATGGATACGGTGGACGAGATTGCGGCGGTTGCAACCGACAGAAACGATAAGCCCAAAACCGAACAGGTTATGAAGCGCGTTACGGTTGAAACTTTCGGCGTTGAGTATCCCCAGCCCAAGAAAGTAAGGTAAAATGAACAAAAAAACCATAATTGCCGTAATGAGCGGCGCACTTGCCGCGGGTCTTGTATGCCTTATTATAGGACTAATCGTCTATTTTACGGCTAACGGCAACATTATTTCGCTTATTACGGGGCTGTTTACAACGGCGGTGGGAATAATTGTTTCCGTTGCGGCGGCAATCGTATTGATTATTACGGTAACGATATATTTAATTTCAAAATACAAAAATAAAAACAAGTGATTACGGAGACGATTATGACGGATAACAGCGTTTATGCAAATCCTTTGATTACGCGCTATGCAAGCAGAGAAATGGCGGAAGCATTTTCCGACGAAAAGCGTATAGGACTGTGGAGAAAGCTTTGGATAGCCTTGGCGGAAGCTGAAATGGAACTCGGCTTGAATATAACTCCCGCGCAGATTGAAGAAATGAAGAAGTATGCGGAGGACATAAATTTCGAGCTTGCCGAAAAGTACGAAAGAGAAGTGCGGCACGACGTTATGGCGCACGTAAAGGCTTTCGGCGCGCAGGCAAAGTCCGCTATGCCCATTATCCATTTGGGCGCAACAAGCTGTTTTGTCGACTGCAATTCCGAGCTTATTGTCATTTCCGACGCAATTAAGATAATCAAGAAAAAGCTTGTAAACGTAATGGACAAGCTTAAAAACTTTGCTTTAAAGTATAAAGATTTGCCGTCTTTGGGCTTTACACACCTTCAACCCGCTCAGCTTACAACCGTAGGCAAGCGCGCCACGCTTTGGTTGCAGGACTTGAAGATGGACTATGAAAATCTCGTAAACTTGGAAAACGCTTTCAAACTAAGGGGCGTAAAGGGTACGACGGGCACGCAGGCAAGCTTTATGGAGCTTTTCAACGGCGACGAAGAAAAGATTAAGGAACTTGAAAAGCGGGTAGTAAAAAAGCTCGGCTATGCGAAAGTTTACGGCGTTACGGGGCAGACCTATCCCAGAAAATTCGACTACAACGTGCTCTGCGTGCTTTCGCAAATTGCGCAGAGCGCATATAAATTCTCCAACGACGTGCGCATTTTGCAAAATATGAAAGAAATCGAAGAGCCGTTTGAAAAGTCGCAGATAGGCTCGTCGGCAATGGCGTACAAGCGCAACCCTATGCGCAGCGAAAGGATGGGCTCGCTTGCAAGGTACGTTGTTTCTCTGCCTATGAACGCGGCGATAACGGCAAGCACTCAGTGGTTCGAAAGAACGCTCGACGATTCGGCAAACCGCAGAATAGTCATTGCGCAGGCGTTTTTAGCTTTGGACGGCGTGCTGAACATATATATGAACGTTTCGGAAAATCTTGTTGTTTACGATAAGGTGATTGCCAAGCACATAGCCGCCGAATTGCCCTTTATGGCAACCGAAAATATTATGATGGAGTGCGTAAAGGCGGGCGGCAACCGTCAGGAATTGCACGAAAGAATACGTGTGCTTTCTATGGAAGCGGGCAAAAACGTAAAGGTGAACGGAAAGGAAAACAACTTAATCGATTTAATCAAGGGCGACGATATGTTTGCTCCCGTCAGCGGCAAACTTGACGAAATTCTCGACGCAAGCAAGTTTATAGGGCGCGCTCCTTCGCAGACGGTTGAGTTTATCGCCAATGAAATCGACCCTATTTTGCAGGAAAACAGTAGCGATTTGGGTTTAAAGGGCGACGTTAAAGTTTAATGGAAGCTTACAAAGCGCCCGCGGCAATTATTTTATTGCTTATGCGCCGTAATAACGGGAAAGAGCAAGTTCTGTTGCAGAGGCGCAAAAATACGGGCTTTGCGGACGGTATGTGGGATTTTTCCTGTGCGGGTAAGGTTGAGGACGGAGAAACTATGAGCCAAACCGCCTTGCGCGAGGCAAAGGAAGAGTTGGAAGTGGAAATTTTTCCCGAAAACTTGCAGTTTGCCGCTTTGGTGCATAAGCGCGACAGGGCGGCAAACTTGATTTATTACAACGCGTATTTTATATGCCGAAAGTTTTGCAACGAGCCGACAATAGGCGAACCAGAAAAGTGTTCTCAATTGCAGTGGTTTGATGCTGACAGCCTGCCCGACGATTTGATTGACGACAGAAAGCGCGCGTTTAATGCCTATTTAAACGGGGAGCGCTATATAGAATACGGTTGGTAAATTTTCCAGCGGTAATTTAAAACTGAAATTGCGCGCGCATATGTTTTTATCAGTTTCAGTAAATAAAAAACACATACCGCCAAAGGCGATATGTGTTTTTGGCAGGGGAGACGCGATTCGAACACGCAACCGACGGTTTTGGAGACCGCGACTCTACCGTTGAGCTACTCCCCTAAAATTTCAACGATAGTTATTATATATTACAAAACAAGTTAAGTCAACTGTTTTTCGGAGATGTATTATGAAAAAGCAATTCAAACTCGGCATAATAGGTTGCGGGTTTATGGCAACGGCAATTTTAAAGGGGTTATGCGACAGCGAATTTATACGCGCAAAAAAAATTATAGTAAGCGACCTTGACGAGGCTAAACTCGGCGCGGTAAAGGAAAGCTTTGGGGTCAACGTTACAAGCGACAGTAAATTTGTTGCCGAAAACTGCGAATTTCTGCTGTTGGCTGTCAAGCCGCAAAACTTTGCCGAACTGTCGGCATCGCTCGGAGGTGTTTGTCCGCAAAAGATTATAAGCATTATGGCGGGCGTGAAGAAAGCGGCTATAAAAAATGCGTTTGGCGTTGGGCTTATAAAAGTTGCGCGCTGTATGCCAAATCTGCCTTGCGCAAACGGTTTCGGTATGATGGCGGTGGATATGACCGATTTTAACAGAAATACCGACGACACGGAATTTGTATACAATCTTTTCAGTAGTATGGGGCAGGTGTTGAGCACACAGGAAGATAAGCTCGACGCGATAACGGGCATCAGCGGTAGCGGTCCCGCGTACTCTTTTATTTTTATAGACAGCCTTATCGACGCAGGTGTAAAGCAGGGGCTGACAAAAGACGAGGCAAAGCTTTTGGCTGTTCAAACGGTGTGGGGAAGTTGTTCTATGCTCTTGGATAGCGATAAGCCCCTTTCCGAACTGATTTTAAACGTTTGTAGTAAGGGCGGAACGACTATCGAAGCGGTAAAGGTTTTGGAAGAAAAAAATTTCAGGGGAATAGTATCGGAAGCGGTGGACGCCTGCGTAAAGCGTTCCAAGGAGCTTTCGCTTAAATGAAAAAGGTAACAATTTATACCGACGGCGCCTGTTCTGGCAACCCGGGAGTGGGCGGATGGGGCGCCGTGCTTATGTTTAACGGTTTTGAAAAGCGCATTTCAGGCGCGGAAAGGGAAACGACAAACAACCGTATGGAGCTGTTTGCCGTCATAAGCGCGCTCGAATGTTTAAAGGAGCCGTGCGAAGTTACCGTTTACAGCGATTCCGCTTATACGGTAAAGGGCTTTGCCGAGGGCTGGGTTTACGGCTGGGAAAAAAAAGGCTGGAAAAAGCCTGACAACAAGCAGGTTTTAAACGTGGATTTGTGGCAAAGGCTACTTGCGTTGACAAGAGTCCACAGCGTTAAGTTCGTCAAGGTTAAGGGGCACGCCGACAACGAATACAACAATATATGCGATAAACTTGCCACAGACGCTATTAAAAACTTTCAATCGGCATAAACTCGGCGCATTAAACCATAATAATATAGTGATGGATAATGCGGGCGATATAAAAAAACAGAGCCAAACAAGCGCAGGCGCGGCAAAAATAGCGGCAAATATTCTTTTTGCCTTTTTTTGTGCGTGTTTAGCGCTTATTTTTTCGGTGTGGGGCTATAAATTCAGGGGCTTGCCGTTTATTTCGGCGCATTTAAACCTGCTTATAATGCTTACCTTGGGCTTGCTCGCTCTTCTTATGGTAGCGTACCTAATCTTCTTCTTTTTAGGGAAACAAGCCATTCACAGGCTGATTTTATGCACGCTAATTTGTCTCGATATAGTCGCTATAATATTTTTCGCAATCAGCGCTACTGGCATTATAGGTAAATTGACCAGCATCGAGGCGTTGAGAGATTATATTGCAAGCTTCGGGGCGACCGCCGTTTTAATATTTATCCTTTTTCAGTTTTTGCAGGTGGTGGTACTGCCGATTCCGGGGTCGGTATCGGTAGGGGTGGGCGTTGCGCTTTTCGGACCTCTGCGCTGTTCGCTGTTCAGCTTTATAGGTATTTTTTCAGGCTCGATTGTTGCGTTTGCCATAGGCAGGGTTATAGGCTACAAAGCTGTCTGCTGGATAGTAGGTAAGGAAGATTTGGACAAATGGCTGAAAAAAATGAATGGTAAAGATTACCTTTTGCTTTCGCTTATGTTTCTGCTTCCGTTGTTTCCCGACGATATCCTCTGTTTCGTCGCGGGGCTTTCGTCCATAACTTGGCTGTATTTTATAATAATGATAATAATAACCAGGGCGATTTCGGTCTTTACAACGTCGTTTTCGTTGCAGTTGATTCCCTTTAACACCTGGTGGGGGATAACGATATGGCTCTTGCTTGCCGCGGGCGTCGTCGCTTCGTTTTGGGCGGTGTGTAAATATTCGGACAAAATAGACGCGTTTTTAAAGAGTAAATTTAACTTTAAAAAGAAAAAAAGCAAATAAAACTAACCCCTCCCCGAGATATTTTCGGAGAGGGGTTTTAAGTGTGAAAAGTATCTGAAAATAAGTTGATTTTTTTGTTGCATACTGTTAAAATAGTATAGGTAAAATTTGTCATTGAGGAGTTATTCAGTGGATAAAATCAAATTGTTAAAGGAAAGAAAGGAAAGGCTGCTTGCCGTCGGCAAAGGTATCCGCGCCGAAATCGACGCTTTGGTCGATAAGTCGAGCTTTGTAGAACTTTCCGCTTTTTCATTTTCTGAGAGCGAGTTTTACGACGGCACTGCCGAGGGCGAGGGCGTGGTTTGCGGCTTTGCCACTATCGACGACAGTCCGTTTTATATAGTCGCTCAGAATGCGGCGGTGTTGAGCGGCGGCGTAAGCAAAGCTAACTGCGAAAAAATTATTAAATGTTTGGAACAGGCGGAGAAGAGCTCTACTTCCGTAATCTATTTGCTCTCTTCGCAGGGCGTGCGTATCGGCGAGGGCGTAAACGTTCTGGAAGGTATCGCTTCGCTTCTTGTAAAAGCTACGCAACTTAAAGACGTTGTTACGCAGTATTTGATTGTAAACGGCGACGTGTACGGGCAGGTGGCTCTGCTTGCAAGCATATGCGACTTTAATTTCTTTATAGATAAGAAGTCGGTTTTGGCTTATGCAAGTCCTTTGGTTATTACCGCGGCAGGCGGACAGAATTTGCCCAAGGAAAAGGTGGGCGGCGCGGCGGCGCTCAACAAGACGGAGCTTGTAACCTTTACAGTTAAAGATTTGGCGGAAGCCGCTTCCAAAATCAAGGCGGTTAAAAGCCTTACGGAAGAGGCACTGACCGATTGCGAGGAATTAAACGCGTCTTTGCCCTCGCTTAACAAAAAGTGCGACGCCAAAGCGGTTTTAAGCGTTTTTGACAAGGGCTCGGCATTGGAATTGTTTGAAGGGGCAAGCCCCGAAATTAAGTGCTATTTGGCAAGAGTAGGCGGTATTTCCATTGCCGCGACTGTGTTTGACGGCGGCGCAGAGGGCGTAAAACTCTGCGGGGAAAACGTAAATAAGCTTAATGCTTTCGCTTACCTTGTCTGGAAATTCAATATTCCTTACGTAACCTTTGTAAATACGCTGGGTATCGAAGAGAAGCCCGAAGTTGCAAACAGCAATATAATTCTCGATTTGGGCAATTATATCGATATACTTAACGGTATGGAAGGTTGTGGTAAAATTTCGGTCGTTTACGGAAAGGCTATCGGGCTTGGATATACGCTGTTTGCCGCAAAAAGTATGGGCTACGACTATTCTTATGCCTTTGCAAATGCGAAAATTGCATTGTTCGACGGCGCGCAGGGCGCGGAAATCGAGCTGGCGACGGACGGCAAGGCGGATAAGGCAAAACTTGCGGAAAAGTACGCGGACGAAAATTCCGACCCCGTAAACGCGGCTAAAAACGGCTATATAGATAATATTATCGAACCTGCGTTTGTAAGGCAGTACTTAATCGCTTCCTTGCAGATGCTCATAAAGTGAGGTGAAAATGCTTAGCAATTTATTGGCTATTCTGCCCGGGGACGGCTCCTCGTGGGCGGGGCAGAACAAATCGCCTGATAATTTTTATTTCGATAATTTTGGCGAAGCCGCGCTGTACGCGCTAATAGGCTTTATGGTCGTTTTTGTTGGAATTATTTTAATAATAGGTATAATATGGCTTGTCGGTCTTATTATGCGCAAGACTAACAATCTTGAATTTCTGACAAAGAAGCGGGAAAAGAAACCTAAAAAGGGTAAAGAAAAGCCGGCGGAGGTCAGCGCTCCGTCCGCCGACGAGGAAATACCTGACGAGGTTAAAGCGGCTATAATTGCCGCAATTATGGCTTATTATCAGGAAAAAGAAGAAAAGTGCGAATTCACTGTTAAAAGAATTAAGAGAATTTAAGGAGAAAGGTTTATATGCGTAATTTTGTTGTTACAATCGACGGGAAGAGCTATTCCGTAGGCGTTGAAGAAGTTGGCGAGAGCGATAGCGTTGCTCCCGTAGTTACTAAAATTGAAAAGGCGGCGCCTGCCGCTCCTGCAAAGGCGGTTAGCGCAAACGGCGAAAAAGTGCTTTCGCCTTTCCCCGGTTTAATCAAAAAGATATTGGTAAACGACGGCGATACGGTTAAAAAGGACCAGCCCATCATAGTTTTGGAAGCGATGAAGATGGATAACGACATAACCGCCCCCTGCGACGGCAAAGTTACTATATCCGTAGTTAAGGGCGCAAACGTAGAAACCAACGCGGTGCTTGCCGTTATCGGCTGATTGGAGGAAAAATGCTAAATTCGTTACTCGAAAGTAGCGGTATGGGGCAAATCTTCGTCAATCTGTTCAACGATATGGGATTTATGAACGGAAATTGGCAGAATTACGTAATGCTGCTGATATCGTTTGTTTTAATGTATCTTGCAATAGTCAAGAAGTTTGAACCTATGCTGCTGTTGCCGATTGCATTCGGTATGTTTTTAATCAATCTGCCCGGCGCGGAACCCGTTTTGTGGGGCACGCATCCCGTAAACCCCGAAACGGGCGAGATTATCAACTCTTACGACGCCGTTCAGGACAGGGGGCTTTTGTGGTATCTGTACTTCGGCGTGGATAAGGTGATTTATCCTCCGCTCATATTCCTCGGAATAGGCTGTATGACAGATTTCGGTCCGCTTATTGCCAACCCCAAGAGTATGCTTATAGGCGCGGGCGCGCAACTCGGTATATTTATTGCCTTTATTCTTGCCGTTCTGCTCGGTTTCTCCGTTGCGGAAGCCGCGGCGATTGCCATAATTGGCGGCGCTGACGGACCTACGGCAATAATGGTAACCTCTAAACTTGCAAGCGACTTTATTCCTATGATTGCCATTGCTGCATACTCGTATATGGCGCTTATTCCCATAATTCAAAAACCCATTATGCGGCTTTTGACTACCAAGAAAGAGCGCACCATAAAGATGAAACAGCTCCGTCAGGTAAGCAAGGTGGAAAAGGTGCTGTTTCCCATAATCGTTACTTTGGTGGTGGGAATAATTCTGCCGTCGTCAGTACCGCTTTTGGGTATGCTTATGCTCGGCAATCTGTTCAGGGAGTCGGGCGTAGTCGAAAGGCTTTCGTCGCAGGCGCAGAACGGACTTATGAATACTATTACAATTTTCCTCGGCGTTGCGGTGGGCTGTAAAGCCAAGGGCGAGCTGTTTTTACAAGTTCAAACGCTGTACATCATAATGCTGGGACTGTTCGCGTTCATATGCGGCACAATAGGCGGTCTGCTTGTCGCTAAACTAATGTGCAAAATCACCAAGGGAAAAATCAATCCGCTTATAGGTTCCGCGGGCGTATCCGCTGTTCCTATGGCGGCGCGAATTTCTGAGGACGTGGGTAGGGAGTACGACCCGCAAAACCACTTGCTTATGCACGCTATGGGACCCAATGTTGCCGGCGTAATAGGTTCTGCTATCGCGGCGGGTGTGTTGCTTGCCTGCTTCGGCGGATACGTAAACGGCACTGCGGCAACGGCGGCAATCGCATCGATTATAGTTTGATTTATTCGGAGAAAATTAAATGGAAAAGAAGAAAGTTCTTATTACCGATACTATTTTAAGGGACGCGCATCAATCTCAGGCGGCTACAAGAATGAGATTTGACGAAATGGAGCCCGTATTGCCTCTTTTGGACGATATAGGTTACTATTCTTTGGAAGCCTGGGGCGGCGCTACGTTTGACAGCTGTTTAAGGTTTTTAAACGAAGACCCTTGGGATAGACTCAGAAATCTTAAAAAATATCTTAAAAAGACGCCAATTCAAATGCTTTTAAGGGCGCAGAACCTCTTAGGTTACAGGCACTATGCCGACGACGTGGTTGAAAAATTCGTTGAGAAATCTATCGAAAACGGTGTGGGCGTAATCAGAGTTTTTGACGCGCTGAACGACCCCAGAAACCTTGAAGCTTCGATGAAGGCAATTAAGAAGTACGGCGCAGGCGGCAAGTGCGTGTGCGAAGCGACGGTTGTATATACGACCAGCCCCGTACACACTACGGAATACTTTGTAAAGCTTGCAAAGCAGTTTGAAGATTTGGGGGCAGACAACATTTGCATAAAGGATATGGCAAACCTGTTGTTGCCCTTTACCGCTTACGATTTAATAAACAAAATAAAGGCGGAGCTTCGACCCGAAACAAAGGTGCACCTGCACACTCACAATACGTCGGGTACGGGAGATATGATAAACCTTTTAGCTATTCAGGCAGGCGTGGATATAGTGGACTGCGCGCTTTCGCCCTTGGGTAACGGAACTTCTAACCCCGCAACCGAGCCGCTTGTCGCTACGTTGAAGGGTACGGAGTATGATACGGGAATCGATATAGAAAAGCTTTTGCCCATAGTTAAGCACTTTAATAACGTTTCCGCAAGGCTGGAAAAAGACGGCTTCCTCAACCCCAAGGTTAGAAAAGTTGATATAAATACGCTGTTATATCAGGTACCCGGCGGAATGCTTTCAAACTTGATGAATCAGTTGAAGCAGGCAGGGCAGGAAGATAAACTTATGGAATGTCTTGCCGAAGTTCCCAGAGTAAGAAAGGACTGCGGATATCCTCCGCTCGTTACGCCGTCCAGCCAGATTGTAGGCACTCAGGCGGTCTGGAACGTGCTTATGGGCAAATATAAGACTATTACGGCTCAGTACAAAGATTTGATGCTTGGCAAATACGGCAAAGTCCCCGGCGAAGTAAACGCTGAAATTTTAAAGCAGTGCACCAAGAACGGCGAGGAAATAATCACTTGCCGTCCCGCAGACTTGATTGCCGACGAAATGCAGCAATTGACGGAAAAGGTGAAAGCCGACGGCTTCTATGAAAAGGAAGAGGACGTACTCTCATACGCGCTCTTCCCCGAAGTTTCCACAAACTTTTTCAAATGGCGCAAGGCAAAAAACGGCAAGGTTGACGCCGATATGGCAAACAGCCCCAATAAGGTTTATCCTGTATAAATAAAATAGGTTATTGCGGCGGGAAACATATATTTTCCCGCCGCAATTTTTAAGATAAATGAAAGTAGCGGTTATAGGCGCAGGCGCGGCAGGCTTAATGGCGGCGTATGCCGCGGCAAGCGGCGGCAACGAAGTTTATGTTTTTGAAAAGAACGAAAAGTGCGGCAAAAAGATATACATTACGGGTAAGGGGCGTTGTAACATTACAAACGCCGTTTCTCCGCAAGAATTTTTACAAAATGTAGTTTCCAATTCTAAATTTTTAACGGGCGCAATATATTCTTTTACGCCAGACGATACGATAAGTTTTTTCGAGAATAACGGGCTGGCAATAAAAATCGAGAGAGGCAACAGAGTTTTTCCTTTAAGCGATAAGGCAAGCGACGTTACAAAATGTTTGGAAAAAGCTTGCAGAGATTTAGGCGTAAAGTTTAATTTTAACAGTAAAATCAATAAAATTTCAATTTTGAATAGTACCGTGTCTGACATAATCGTCAATAATAACCCTGTTTCGTTTGATAAAGTTATAGTTTGTACGGGCGGTTTAAGTTATCCGCTTACGGGCTCGACCGGCGACGGTTATAAATTTGCAACAGATTGCGGGCATAACGTAATACCCTTAAAGCCCTCGCTCTGCGGTCTTAATTTGAAGGGGAATTATTTTACGGCAATGCAGGGGCTTGCGCTTAAAAATGTGAAGCTCAACATAATCTATTGCGGTAAAAAGTTGCATAGCCTTTTCGGCGAAGTTCTGTTTACGCATTTCGGTGTTTCCGGTCCGCTCATATTGACGGCTTCGAGTCTTATAAACAGATTAGAATTGAAAAACGTTAAGCTAAGCCTTGATTTAAAACCCGCGCTTACGGAGGAGCAACTCGACGCGCGCCTTTTGCGCGATTTTGCCGCTTTCAACAACAAAAACGTTACGGCGGTTTTAAAGGGGCTTTTGCCGTTTTCGCTTATTGACGAGATATTGAAAAGAAGCGGTTTGGTCGCATCGAGAAAAGTAAATTCCATAACCAAAGCAGAACGCGCTTTACTATTGACAGTAATAAAAAATTTTGATATGCTTGTTTTGTCATTGCGGAACATCGAAGAAGCGGTTGTAACGAGCGGCGGAGTGGACGTAAAACAAATCAATCCCAAGACAATGGAAAGTAAAATTGTCAAGGGACTGTATTTTTGCGGCGAGGTGCTTGACGTAGACGCGTTTACGGGCGGTTTTAATCTTCAAATAGCCTTTTCTACGGGCTTTGCCGCAGGCAATTCAATAAAAGAGGAATAGAAATGAAAGCTATAAGAGGAGCGACAACGGTTACGGCGGATACTCCGCAACAGATAAGAGAGAGCGTAAAGGAACTGCTCGGCGCAATAGTTGCAAGGAATAAGTTAGATTGCGAGAATATTATTTGTATAATGTTTTCGAACACTGCGGACATAAAGTCTTATTATCCCGCAAAGGCGGCGAGAGAGGCGGGATATTCTTCCTGCGCGCTGTATTCCTCGCTTGAACCGGAAATTGAAGGCGCTTTAAAATTGTGTATCAGGGTAATGGTGCTTGTCGAAGGCAACGCACACCCCGAGCACGTATATATCAACGAAGCTAAAAGTTTAAGAAAGGACATAACGTCAATACTCAATATAGCCGTCGACGGTCCTGCGGGCAGCGGAAAGAGCACCGTAAGCAAACTTGTTGCCGAAAGGTTGGGTATTCTGTATTTGGATACGGGCGCAATGTATCGCGCTCTTGCCTATAAATGCGTTAAAGATAACAAAGATTATGGTGATAAAGACGTTGTAAAGCACATTACCAATAAATTGAACCTTAAAATTCAGTATAAGGACGGCAAGCAGGTAACTTTACTGGATGGCGAAAATGTGTCCGAGCTCATTCGCACTCCACAGGTTTCACTGTTGGCTTCCTACGTGTCGACTTACAGTTTTGTCCGCCAAAAAATGGTCGCTTTGCAGAGGGAAATAGCGCAAAAAACATCCTGCATTCTCGACGGCAGGGATATAGGAACTAACGTTTTGCCCGAGTGCAAATTCAAATTTTATCTTACGGCTTCCGCGGAAGTAAGGGCGAGGAGAAGATTTGAAGAGGATAAGTCAAAGGGCGTCAGACAGACCTACGAGGACGTGTTGTACGAAATAAACGAAAGGGATTTTCAGGATAAAAACAGGGCGGTCGCGCCTTTGAAAAAGGCTGCCGACGCAGTGGAAATCGATACTTCCGATATGAGTATCGAGGAAGTAGTCCAAGAAATCATTACTAAAATTCAGGAACAGATTTAAACGCGGATTCCGCCGCAAAATTTGCAGGTATAACTTTAAAATGAAAAAACATACGGTGAGCGAAGAGAAAAAAGCCAAAAAATTGAAAAAAGTATTCAAAATACTTCATTTTTGGGAAAAGCATATGTTCAGGTTTTTTTGCCCTTATACAAGGCACGGAAACCTTAATAAATACGAAAACGGTCCTTTGATTTGCATAGGCAATCATTACAGTTATATGGACGTCGTTTTTCCCTGCCTTGTAACAGACCGTCCTATTCACTTTGTCGCTAAGCAACAGCTGTGGGACAACGGCGGACCTATGAAAAAATTTGTAAACGCCTGTCAGTGTATCCCCGTAAAAAGAGACGGAACGGACGTTCAGGCTATAAAGGAGTGTATGCGCCTTTTAAAGGCGGGCGAAGTTATAAATATTTTCCCCGAGGGCACGCGCAACCATTCTTATTCGGAATTTCTGCCATTTTTCGGCGGCGCGGCGGCGCTTTCCATAAAGACGCAGACGCCCATTGTTCCTATTGTAAAAGTTACAAAGATAAAAATGTTTAAAAGAACGCACGTAATTTTCGGCGACCCTATCGAGTTTAGACAGTATTACGGCAAAAAGGTTACCAAAGAGCAACTTGACGAATGCGACAATCTTTTACGCGAAGCTATGTGGAATATGCGTTTGGCGTTTTTGGATAAGCACGATATCAAGATAAAGAGCGACAAAGTATAATGCAGGTTTACGTTGCTAAAAGCAGCGGCTTTTGCCGCGGCGTTCAGAACGCCGTAGATACGGCGATGAATACCGACCCGCGCCACGCCTACGTCTTGGGTGAAATTATTCACAATGCGGGCGTAATGCAAGCCATAAAGGGGCGTGGAATAAAAGTAGTTGAAGCGCTTTCGGAAGTGCCAGACGGGGCGACGGTTATTTTTCGTTCGCACGGCGTTCCTCCCGAATATTATGCCGAATGCGAAAGCCGCAGTATAAACTGCATAGACTGCACCTGTAAATTTGTAAGCAATACCCAGAAAATAGTTAAAAACGAGTATGAAAAGGGTAATCTTGTGATTATATGCGGAGAGCCCACTCATCCGGAGGTTATAGGGCTTTGCGGGTGGTGTAATAACAGCGCGCACGTAATCAACGGGGAAAGCCCGTTGCCAGACGATATTAAAGACAAAAACGTAAGTATTGTGGCTCAAACCACGTTTTCGGTGGAAAAATTTGAAAAAATAATAAAAAATATTAAAAAACTCTGTGAAAAATCAGTTGCCGTTTTTAAAACTATTTGTTATACTACTATATGTCGGCAAATTGAAGCAAACAAGCTCTCGTCCGAGTGCGACGCAATGATAGTAATCGGCGGGCTGAATAGCAGTAATACCAACAAACTTTACGATATTTGCAAGGCAAATTGTCCTAGCGTTTTCAGGCTTGCAAGCGCCGACGGCTTTGAGTTTGACAAAATAAAAAATTATAAAAAAATAGGTATTGTTTCAGGGGCGTCAACCCCGAATGCGCAAACCCGGGAGGTTCTCTTTAAGATGGAAGAAAAAAGCACAGAAGTAAACGCAACGAATTCTATGGCAGATGTAGTTGCAAAGATTGACAGCGAATCGAAGTTCAAAAAGGGTCAGATTGTAACGGCTACCATATCGGAAGCTACGGAAGACGGTCTGCAAATCCTTTTGCCTTTCTCGAAAAAGGAAATTCCTTTGAGCAAGGACGAGCTTGACTGCGCGGCTTACAGCCAGGAAGAATATGCAGGCAAGATTGGCGATACTATCGATTTGTTGGTCGTTGAGCTTAAACCTTCTTTAAAGCTTTCCCAGAAAATGATTAAGCTTCTTGCCGAAGAGGAAGCGCAGCTTGCCGAAATAGAGCAGGGCAAGGAATTCCAGATTGAATGTACGGGCTCCAATAAGGGCGGTCTTGTAGGTCAGTTCGGTACCTACTCTGTATTCGTACCCGCTAAGGAAATTCGCCCCAGCTTCGTTCAGGACCTCTCCAAATACGTAGGTAAGACGCTCAGACTGCGTTTAATCGAAATCAAGAAAGACAGGAAAAAGGAAATAATCGCTTCCCAGCGCGTAATTTTACAGGAAGAGCGCGACGCTAAGGTTGCAGAGAGAGAAGCAAGGGATACGGAATTTTTCGATTCCATTTCCGAAGGCGATATTGTTGAAGGCAGAGTTGAGAGAGCGACCAATTTCGGCGCGTTCGTATCGGTTGGAGGTTTTGATTGCCTTGCGCACATTTCCGACCTCAGCTGGACGGGTACAAAGCAGGTTACCGACGTGCTTGAAATAGGTAAATGCTATCACTTCAAAATTTTGAAGGTTGACAGAGAGCACAAAAAGGTATCGATAGGCTATAAGCAGTTGCAGCCCCAGCCTTGGGACCTTGCGGCTGACAAATATCACGTTGGCGACGTAATTCACGGCAAAGTTGTAAGGATTGTTCCCTTCGGCGCGTTTGTTGAAGTTGAAAAAGGCATAGACGGTCTTGTTCACGTTTCGCAAATCAGCCACGAGAGAATTGAAACCCCCGCAACCTGCCTTAACGTAGGCGACGAAGTTGAAGCAAAAATTGTTGCTTTCGACTGCGAAGCTAAGAAGATGAATCTTTCCATTAAGGCTTGCCTTGCAGAACCCGAAAGAAAGCCCAGAGAAGATAAGGGCGAGGGTGAAGAGGGTCGTAAGCGTACGCGCGCTCCCAGAAGGGACGACGAAGAGCTTTCGAGTTGGAGCGACGGCGCTATATCCGTCGGCACTTCGCTTGGCGACCTGCTTGCAAACGCGGAAAAGAACAGAAAATAATCGAATATAGTTCAGGCGCTTCTGCATTTTTGCGGAAGCGCTTTACTTTTTAAAAAAACGTGAAAAAACTTAACGGCGAGCGGCTGATTTTGATTTTTAATGATTGAAAACAGTTTGAACACGCTTTTTTTTGTTTATATAAATACCGTCAATAATCGGAGGTATAACATAAGTGAAAGAAGGTCAGATAAGAATTTCAAGCGAAAATATGATGCCCATTATAAAAAAATGGCTGTATTCGGATAAAGATATATTTCTCAGGGAAATAGTCGCAAACGGCGTAGACGCCATTACAAAGTTTAAAAAGCTTGTAACTATGGACGAAGCGACGGAAACGGAAGGCGAAGAGTATTGCGTTAAAATCAGCGTGGATAAAAAGGCAAAAACTCTTACGGTTGAAGACAACGGAATCGGTATGACCGAGGAAGAGGTTGAAAATTATATAACGCAAATAGCTTTTTCCGGGGCGAGCGACTTTCTTGCTAAATACGAAAAGGCTGGCGGCGACGGTATAATAGGTCATTTCGGCTTGGGTTTCTATTCCGCATATATGGTTTCGGAGCTGGTCGAGATAGAAACAAAGTCGTATAAGGACGGCGCGGCGGCTGTTAAGTGGGCTTCCGACGGCAACTCGACTTACAGTTTGGATAATTGCGACAGGCAGGCGCGCGGCACAAAAATAGTAATGCATATCGCTGCGGACGAAAAGGAATTTTTGAGCGACGATAAAATTAAAGGACTTGTAAGAAAGTACTGCTCGTTTATGCCGTACAATATCTACGTGGACTATAAGGGCGACGGAAAAGATACGCCTTTAAACACTACTTTGCCGCTCTATGCAAAGTCGCCCAAAGACTGTACGGACGAAGAGTATAAAAACTTTTACACCGATACGTTTATGGACTACGAAGCGCCCATTTTCTGGGTGCATCTCGATATGGACTATCCTTTTAAATTGAAGGGTATTCTGTACTTCCCCAAGGTTAAAAATAAAGTCGAGCTTGAACGCGGCAAGGTTAAACTTTATTGCAATCAGGTATTCATTGCCGACAACATAAAGGAAGTAATTCCCGAATTTTTGATGTTGCTCAACGGCGTAATCGATTGCCCCGATATTCCTTTGAACGTTTCGCGCAGTTTCCTGCAAAACGACAAGCAAGTACAAAGGATAACCAAGTATATAGTTAAAAAGGTATCCGATAAGCTTACCCAGCTTTATAAAAACGATAGAAGCAAGTATGAAGAGTGCTGGGGCGACTTGGCAAACTTTATAAAGTTCGGTTGCATAAAGGAAAGCGATTTTTACGATAAAATCAAGAATATTATAATCTGGAAGGACCTCGACGGCAATTATAAGCCGCTTTCCGATTTTGTTCCTGCACTCGCCGAAGAAGAAAAAGAACAGAGCAAGGAAAAGGAAGAAGCAAAGGAGAGCAAGCCTCAGACCGTTTACTACGTTTCCGACGCCCAACAGCAGGCTCAGTATATAAAACTGTTTAAGGAAAACGACCTGAACGCCATTTGTTGCGATACGTTTATCGACCCGCATTTTATAAGCTTTATCGAGTATAAAATGCCAGATAAAGTCAAGTTTATGAGAATCGACGCGGACGTTGCGGGCGCGCTCAAAGGCGAGGATTCCGCGGAGGACAGCGTAATTATCGATATCTTCAAAAACGCCGTTGCGGACGATAAAGTAACCGTAAAGACGCAGGCGTTGAAAAACGGCGGAGTGCCCGCTATAATCAACGTAGACGAGTATATGAGAAGATATTCGGAAATGGGGCAGTTCTACGGTATGGCAGACGGTCAAATCGGTAAAACTTTGATTGTAAACACGGCGAACCCGCTTGTGGAAAAAATAAAATCTTTGCCCGACGAAAAACAGAAGGTTGCGGCAAAGTATATCTATTCGCTCGCGCTTGTATCCTTTAAAAAGCTCAGCCCCGACGAGCTGAACGATTTCGTATCCGAAAGCCTTAACTTGCTTGAAAATTTTTGCAACTGAACATTTTAAAAGGTTTTATAGATAACCGCATTTTGCGGTTATCTTTTTTTATGCAAAAAAATAGATTATAATATGACTTTTTATTATTTCACGGAAGAATTGCGTCGCGCTTTGGAAAACCTCAATCTCAATTATCTTACTGAAATTCGGTTGAGGAACGGACAACCTGTCATTATCCGCTTCCGCGGGGAATATAACTATATAAACAGCTTCGGCATTACGTCGGATTGCGACAATGCAATTATTTGCAACGATGCGGGTAAATGCCTGTACGCGGCTATGGAAAACAGCGTTTACGCCTATTCCGAGCAATTAAAACGAGGGTTTATTACGGTGGACGGCGGGGTGCGCATAGGTATTGGCGGCGAGTACGTTACGCAGGGTGGCGATACCGTTACCGTAAAAAACGTAACTTCGCTTAACCTGCGCATACCGCACGACGTTGTAGGCGCGGCAAACGAACTTTACGGACACGTCTGCAACGGTGAAATTTTTAATACGCTGTTGTTTTCACGCCCGGGGTACGGTAAAACTACTCTTTTGCGGGACATTGCAAGAAATATTGCCCGTAAAACGCAGTTAAACGTGCTTGTATTCGACGAAAGAAACGAAATAGCCGCCGTTGACGGCGACGGGCGTGGTTACGATTTGGGCAAGGGGTGCGATATTATTCGTGGCGCGGATAAGCTTACCGCATTTTCAAACGCAGTAAGGGCAATGAGTCCGCAGGTAATAATTACAGACGAGCTGTACGGAGCGGAAGATATATTGGCGGCGCAATACGCCGTGGAATGCGGAATTTCAATTATTGCCTCGTCGCATACGGTCAATAGGGAGCAATTGAAAAAAATGCCGTTCAGTAGGTATGTTGAACTTAGCGGAGCTGGTAAGCAAGCGGTGATTTATGATAAAGATTTTAATATTGTTTGCCATTGTTCTACTGTCGGGCGCGTTGGGAATAGCGGCGGCAACTGAAAAAAAGCGGCGCGCCAAAATTTTTTCCGAGTTTTATGAGTTTAACGAAAAGTTGCTTCTAAATTTAAAGTACGGCAGAGAAAAGGTGAGCAAGGTAGCCGAAGAGTTTGAAAGCGTACGGAAAGTAATGGACGGCAATGAAGTTTTAAAGGGCGAAGACGGAGAATTTTTAAAAAAATACGTTTCCGGAATAGGGGAAACGGATGCCGTTACGCAGGTTGAGTATTTAAACGAAAGAAAGCTCGCTCTTAATGAATATAAGCAAAAAAGTCAGGAAAATTATAAAAAGTACGGCTCTTTGTACGTAAAGCTGGCTCTTATGGCGGGCTTGCTTGTTGCCGTTCTGCTTGCGTGAAAATGGATATTAGCATAATTTTTAAATTGGCGGCGGTGGGCATAATCGTTACCGTTGTGTGCCAGATACTTAAAAAGTCCGACCGTGATGACATTGCGACTATCGTCAGTCTGGTCGGCTTGATAATCGCGCTTACGGTAGTCATAACAATGATTTCCGATTTGTTTACGCAAATCAAACAACTGTTCGATATATTTTAAATGCAGGTATTACAGCTGTGCGCCGTGGCGGTTATAACCGCCGTTTGCGCTTTAATTTTAAAATCGCAAAAGTCAGACCTCGTTCCGCTGTGCGTTACGGCGGGCGGTATTCTTTTGATACTGTGCGGGTTTGATTACCTTTCCGAAAGTATTTCGTTTATAAAGCAGTTTTCGGAGCAGACAAAGATAGATAAAACTGTTATAAGAATTATATTTAAAGTCGTGGGCATAGGTTACTTAATCGAGCTTACGGCGGGCTCTGTAAAAGATATGGGGTTTGAATCAATTGCGGACAAGTTGGTGTTATGCGGAAAAATTGTAATATTCGTAATGTCGGTGCCAATCTTACAATCTCTTTTCGGCATAATAATAAAACTTATCCAACTTACGTAGTCAAACTCGCGGCAAAAGTTTTTGCTTTTATGCTGATTGCTTTTTTACCGCTTTTAATAGGCGGTACGGTTATAGCCTTTGCCGACGACGGCGCCGAGCTCAACGAAAATATTTCTTCGATAATCGACAGCCTCGATTTGACGGAAATTCAAAAATATTTGGACGAGTACGGAAACGACTACGTTTTCAGCTTCGGCGATACAGCCAAGGAAATAGTAACGTACCTTGTAAAGGGAAATTTAGGGGTAAATTATACCGATTATATTAGCGAGCTGTTTTCCGTACTGTTCAGCGGCGTAACAAAGCTGTTGCCTGCGTTTGCGCAGGTCATAGCAATTTCTATACTATGCGCTGTGTCGTCAGGCGCGGAGGGCGGAGTAATAGGAAAAACAACCGCAAAGGTTATACGGCTTGCCTGCGTTGCGCTCATTATGCTTATTTTGTCGTCAATGCTCTTCGGCATATTTTCGTCCTCGGTTAAGTGCGTTACAAACATTAAGCGGCAGGTTGAAATAATTACGCCCATACTCGTTACTCTTTCCGTTTTGACTGGCGGAAGCGACGCGGGCGCGGTGTATCAGCCGTCCGCGCTGTTTTTAAGCGGCGGCGCGATAGAAATCGTAAGCGGATTCATATTTCCCGCAACGATTGCGGTGGTAGTGTTAAACTTTACTTCCCGCTTAAACGAGGATATTTCTTTTACGGGCGTTTCTTCGTTGATTAAATCGGTTATGAAATGGGTGATAGGCATTACCGTTGCAATTTTCGGGCTGTTCATAACCGTGCAAAGCTCCGCGGCTTCGCTGTTTAACGGCATATTTTTCAAAGTTACAAAGTACCTTGTAGGCAATTCCGTGCCGATAGTCGGAAATTTCCTTTCGGCGGGCGTGGATATGATTGTTATGTCGGGGAGCGTAGTGCGCAGTTCGCTGGGAATACTCGGAATAGTTATGCTGTTAAGCGAAATTATTCAGCCGATTTTAATGCTTGCGTCGTTTTCGGTTATGTTAAAGGTAACCGCGGCAATCGCCCAGCCGCTCGGCGAAAAAACGCTGTATTCGCTGTTCACCGACTTCTCGAAAGACATAGAGTACCTGATTGCGGGTATTCTTATGGTGGCGTTTTTGTATTTCTTGGTTGTTATGCTCGTCATCAACTCAACTTACGCGTTTCTATGAAGGCATATCTTTTAAGCGCCGTAGGCGTTATATTTTTAACCGTATTGGTCAGCTTTATCGTTCCCGAGGGCAAGCTGAAAAAAAGCGTCAATTTCGTTTTAAGGCTTGTAAGTATCTGCGTGCTCATTCAGCCGCTGACGGGAATATTTAAGTTTACGCCGCAAACGTCCTCCGCCAATTACGATTACGATTACATATGTGCGGTCTATTCCCAAAATCAAAGCAATCTTTTAACGCAAAAGGTAAACGAAGAGCTGGGCATAGACTGCGTTTGCCGTGTGGAAATAATCTACGACGGCACGCAGATTAAGGAAAACGGAGTTACCGTGGAGGGAATTTACGAAAATGTACAAACTGTTGAGGTTTTAACGGAATATTTGGAGGGCTTGGGCTATATAAATATAACAGTAAATGAAAAAACTGCTTGATTATTATACTCGACATAAAAAAATTTTGTTAATAGCCGTATTGCTTGTGGCGTTCATTATTTTGGCGTTTGTGCTTTACGGCAGTAAAAGCAAGATAACTTCCGCGTCGGGCAACGACGTTGACAGGTCGGTAACGGAAATAAAGCTTATGCGCATACTTTCAGAAATCGATGGGGTCGGGCAAGCGGAAGTTATGATAAACGAAGGGGAAAAAGGAGTAAACGGCGTCATTATTGTGTGCGAAGGAGCATATAACATAATGACCAGAAGCGATATATTGAATGCGGTAGCAACCGCTCTTAACGTTGAAAAAAATAATATAGCGATATACGCTATGAACAAATAAGGAGATTTAAAATGACCAAAAAGAAGAAGATTATCATTATGTCCTCCCTTGTGTTGCTGCTTGCGGTTACGGCTGTGTTGAACGTACTGCTTGTCAGCCGCAGAACCGCCGCCGCAGACGCCGTGCAGACTTCGAACTACTTCACGTCCTTCCGCGCGGAGAGAACTTCTAAAAGAAGCGAAGAGATTTTACAGATTGACAGCGTAATCGAACATTACGAAGAGGGTAGCGAAAAATACGAGAACGCTATGGATATGAAGCTTAAAATCGTTGGCATTATGGAGAACGAGCTTGTAATTGAAACGATGGTAAAATCGCTCGGCTTTTCCGACGCCGTTGTATCCATAGGTATGGAATCGGATAACGTAAACGTTTTCATCAATACCAACGAACTTGACACTTCCGCGGCTCTCTCCATATATAATCTTCTCAGAAACGAGCTTGGCGTTCCCGCAACCAACATAATAATAATGCCTGTTTACACACAAATTTAATATAAGCAGTTGCAAAATCTTACAATATGTGGTATACTAATTTAAAGGCGGCAACTAATTCGAGGCTGTTGCCTTTAAGGAGTTGAAAATATGGCACATATCAGGCACGACCCGACTTCTACGCAAAAAGGCAAAATATCGTACAATTCGGGCATTGTTATCGGGATAGTAGCGCTTGCCATCGGCGAAGTCGAGGGGGTAAGTCTGCTTAATACAAAAAACAAGGGGATAAAGCTTAACTTCGATAAGGAAGGTATCATTGCGGATATCGGCGTTAAAGTTGAGTACGGTTATAACGTGCCTTCGCTTGCTTTCAGAATTCAGCAATCGATTAAACACAACGTTGAATCGATGACTAATTACAAGGTGGCAAAGGTAGACGTTCATATTCAGGACGTGGATTTTCCCGAAAACCCTGCAATCTAACTGAATGTTAAAATTATTCCCTTAATAATTTAAGGGAATATTTATATTTAAGGATATTATGAGAACTATCGCAAGAGAAACACTTTTTAAAATAATTTACGCTTCGCAGTTTGCCGACGGTATTGACGGCGAACTTAAAACTTCGCTTTTTAAAGCCAACGAGCTTACGGGCAACGACGTTACATACTGCGAAAGCGTTTTACAGACCATAAGCGAAAACAAGGAAAAGCTTATTTCCCTGTTGGACAAATACTCCATATCTTTCCCCGAAAAGCGTATTTTTCCTTCGGACAGAAGTATTCTTTTGATAGGCTTGGCAGAAATTCTTTATTTTGATGATATTCCCGACAAAGTAACTTTGAACGAGGCGGCAAATATCGCCTCCAAATACTCCTCGGCAAAGAGCGCAACCTTTATAAGCGGTATTCTTTCCGCCGTATCGGGAGGCAAAAATGTTTAAGCTTATAGACGGCAAGGCGCACTCCGCGGCTCTCCGCGCCCAAATAAGGGAGCGGGCTTGCGCCTTTAAGGAGGCAAACGGAAAGGACGTGGGGCTTGCCGTTGTGCTTGTCGGCAGCGACCCCGCTTCGCAGGTCTATGTTAGAAACAAAATAAAGGGGTGCGAGGAAGCGGGCATAAAATCGTTCGCCTATTATCTTCCCGGCGACGCCGCGCAGGAAGAAGTTGAGGAGTTGGTTTGCTCTTTAACGGAAAACGGGGATATTCACGGAATTTTGGTTCAACTTCCGTTGCCTAAGCACCTCGACGCGGATAAAATTTTAAAACTGATTCCCAATGAAAAGGATGTCGACGGGTTCTGCGAGGAAAATATAGGCAACCTGTGCCTGAACCGCGACTGTCTTGTGGCGTGTACGCCAAACGGCGTTATGCAGATGCTCAAACGTGAGGGAATAGAAATTAAAGGCAAAAGGGCGGTAGTTATAGGTCGCTCCAACATAGTGGGCAAGCCTATGGCTATGCTTCTTTTAAACGCAGACGCTACCGTAACCGTCTGCCACAGTAAAACGCAAAATTTGCCTGAAATATGCGCCGAAGCCGACGTGCTTGTGGCGGCAATCGGCAAGGCGAAATTTGTTACCGAGGATATGGTTAAGGACGGCGCGGTTGTCATTGACGTGGGGATGAACAGGGATGCCGACGGTAAGTTGTGCGGCGATGTGGATTTTGAAAACGTTAAGGGAAAATGTTCTTACATAACGCCCGTGCCCGGCGGCGTAGGACCTATGACCATAACAATGTTGCTGTACAACACGGTAACCGCCGCTGAAAGGAGCATAATAATTTGACGGAAGAATTTAATTTGAAATACGCCGAATACCGCGATAACTTCAACGCTGTACTCGACAAATTTTGTAACGATATTACCACCGTTCCCGAAGTGCTTGGTGAAAGTATGAAATACAGCCTGCTTTTGGGCGGTAAACGTATCCGTCCCGTGCTTATGTTTGCCGCGGGCGAAGCGTTGGGCGTTGAAAGGGAAAAGCTTGCGCCCTTTGCCTGCGCGTTAGAGTGTATCCATACGTATTCCCTTATCCACGACGATTTGCCCGAAATGGACAACGACGATTTCAGGCGCGGCAAGCCTTCCAATCACAAGGTGTACGGAGCGGCTAACGCCGTGCTTGCGGGCGACGGTCTGCTGAATACGGCGTATTCTCTGCTGTTTGGAGAGTGTTTTAAGGGGGGCGAGTATATCTCCGCGGCAAAGTTTATTTGCGACGCCGCGGGCATTTACGGTATGATTGCGGGTCAGTCGGCTGATATTTTACACGAAAACGACAGCGTTCCCAACGAGGATACTCTGGAATTTATTTATGAAAACAAGACGGCAAAACTGCTTATTGCCGCGGTAACCGTGCCCGCCGTGTTAAAGGGCGGCGCATATTATTCCGAGCTGAAACAGTTCGGAAAAAAGCTCGGCTATTTATTTCAGCTGACGGACGATATTCTGGACGCGAGCGGGTCGTTTGAAAATCTCGGTAAAACTACGGGCAAGGACGTTAAGGAAGGGAAGCTGACCGCAGTTAAGTTATACGGACTTGACGCTTGCAAGCTGAGGGCGGATATTGTGGGCGACGACTGCCATAAAATTCTCGACGGATTGCAGGGCGACGTGGAATTTTTACACGAGCTGGTTAATTTTGTAAAGGCAAGAGTGAATTGACCGATGACTGAATATTCCGGTAAAAATTTAAAGTCTTATACGGCGGACGAACTCATTGTTCTGTGCGAGCGGCTGAGAGAAAAAATAAAATCGACGGTCGTCAAAAACGGCGGGCATTTGTCGTCTAACCTCGGCGTAATAGAATTGACTGTTGCGCTACATTACGTATTCGACTTTCCGACGGATAAACTTATATTCGACGTGGGGCATCAGTGCTATGCGCATAAACTGCTCTCCGGCAGGGAAGACGGCTTTGAAACGCTGCGGCGGCGCGGCGGGTTGTCTGGCTTTCCCAAGCGCGAAGAGAGCGCGTTCGATTGCTACAACACGGGGCACGCGGGTACTTCCGTTTCGGCGGCGCTCGGTTTTGCCAAGGCGCGCGACATAAAGGGAGAGAATTTCAACGTTATTGCCGTAATTGGCGACGGCTCTTTTAACAACGGGTTGATTTACGAGGCTTTCAACAGTTTAAGACCGCTTAACACAAACGTGCTTGTAATTTTGAACGACAACGGTATGTCTATTTCTCCGACCGTCGGCAGTATGCACGAGTATCTCGAACAGCTCAGCCAAAACGCCCGGCACATTGCAAAGATGGAAAAGCACTCCAACATATTCGAAAGATTCGGTTTTTCTTACGACGGCGTGCACGACGGCAACGACCTCTTTTCGATGATTGCCAAGCTGTCGGAAATAAAAGAAAAATTAAAGCTCCAATCGGTAATTTTACACGTGCTGACGAAAAAAGGGAAGGGGTATTCTTTCTGCGAGGAAAATCCGCAGATTACCCACGGCATAAGCGGCGGAGAAAAGAAGCAAGCCGTTTCTTATTCCGAAGCGCTCGGTAAAACGCTTGTTGAAATTGCGCGGAACGACAAAGCGATTACTGCGGTTACCGCGGCAATGACTCCGAGCTTGGGGCTGACGGAATTTTTTGAAAGGTATCCCGAAAGGTCGATTGACGTAGGTATCTGCGAGGAGCACGCGACAATTCTGTGCGCGGCGTTGGCGGCGCAGGGGCTTAAACCTTACTACGCGGTATATTCAACCTTTTTACAGCGCTCTTTCGACGAAATAATATTAGATATTTGCAGTCAGAATTTGCCCGTTACGCTGTGCATCGACAGGGCGGGAATATCCGGCGAGGACGGGGAAACGCATCAGGGCGTATTCGATTTATCATTTTTAAATCTGATTCCCAATTTGACGGTAGCCGTTCCCAAGGACGTTGAAGAGTTTGAACGTATGCTTGTTGCAAGCGCAAGTTTTAACGCGCCGCTCGCTATACGCTACCCGAAAGATTGCGTAAGAATCTTCGGCGGAAAGCAAGGCGGGGAGTTGAGTAATTGGCAATATATCAGCCGCGGAAACTGTAACGTTGCGGTGCTCGCCTGCGGAGAAAGGGCTTTAAGCTTGGCGGAGGACGTAAACGGCGAGATTACTAAGCAAGGGTTAAACGTTACTATCGTCAACGCTCGCATAGTAAAGCCGCTCGACGTGGAATTTTTGCAGGGCTTGACTGAAACGGTTATAATAACTTTGGAAGATAACCAGCTGTTGGGCGGTTTCGGGTCCTGCGTTTGCACTCATTTTGCGGACAACAGCGACGTGCGCGTAAAATGCTTTGCATATTGCGACAAGTTTATTCCGCACGGAACGGCGGAGGAGTTAATGAAAGAGTACGGGCTGGACGGCAAAAAATTAAAAGATTATATATTGAATAATGCGGTTAGATAAATATTTATCGGCTCGGTACGGCTCGCGCACCAAGGCGGCGGAAGCTATTGCAAGCGGGCTTGTAAGAGTCAACGGAAAAATTGCAAACGCGGCATACGATTATAAGGACGGCGATTTGATAGAAATATCTAAGCCCGAAGTCAGTTTTGTTTCAAACGGCGGTTATAAACTCGATAAGGCAATTAAGGACTTTAATTTTGGCGTGCGCGGTAAAACGGTCGTGGACGTAGGCGCAAGCAACGGCGGTTTTACAGATTGCCTTTTTCAGCACGGGGTGCATAAAGTTTATTGCATTGACGTTGGCGAAAATCAACTCGACAGCAGTCTGCGCGGCAAAAATATAGTAATAATCGACAACTTCAATGCGAGAAATTTGACAAGGGAAATATTTAAGGAAAAAATCGACGGCGCGGTAATTGACGTCAGTTTTATTTCTTTAACGTATATATTGCGGCAGGTTGCCGAAGTTTTGGACGAAGGGGCGTTTGTAATTGCCTTGATTAAACCGCAGTTTGAGTGCGAAAGTAAAAAGGTAGGCAAAAACGGAATTGTTAAGGACGCTTCGATTCACAAAAAAGTCATAACAAAGATATACGACTTTGCGCAAGAGGCGGGGTTGGCTACCGAAAACATAACCAACGCGCCGCTACGCGACGGTAAAAATATGGAATACTTAATACTTTTAAAGAAGTGTTCCATACAAAAATTGGATAAAAATCAAATTTTTAAGTACGTAAAATTATAAAAAATTTTGCGTACTTATTTGCATATTTTAATAATAAGTGGTATAATTATGCATATGAGAGTGGGCGTATACTTGAATAACCGATATGTTGAACAAAAAAACACATATCTTGAAAAGATTGTTTCCGTGTTATTGCCCGAAAAATTCGAGTGCATAACCGTAAATAAAATTTCGGAAATACGTTCTCTCGATTTGCTTATCGTTCTTGGCGGGGACGGAACGATTTTGGCTGTTGCCGCGGAGTGCGCCAGGCGCGGCGTAAAAATTTTAGGCGTAAACGGCGGACATATGGGCTTTTTGACCGACTTCGAAGCAAATCAGCTCGACCGAGCGCTTGCGTTAATTGTAAGCGGCGATTACAAAACCGTCAGGCGCGCAATGCTGAAAGTTACCTATTGCGGAAAAGATTACTATGCTTTGAACGAAGTGGTAGTACAGAGAAGCACAACGGGCAATTCTTTCAGTAATACAGTAAACCTTCACGCCGAAATTAACGGCTCTACGGTGGACAACTTTTCTTCCGACGGACTTATAATAAGCACGCCTACGGGTTCAACGGCGTATTCGCTATCTGCTGGCGGCTCAATTTTAACGCCCGACTTAAACGCGTTTATTATGACGCCTATTTGCCCGCACTCGCTTCATTCCCGCCCCATTGTTTTCTGCGATTCTTCCGTCGTTAAGATAAACCAATCTGATAAAAACTGCACGCTTAACCTAACCGTGGACGGGAGAGTGATTGAAACTATCGACGGCTATGAAGTTATAACCGTTTGCAAGGCGGACAGGGTGGCAGAATTTGTGTCGGTTGAAAACAATAATTTTTTTGATAAACTTTTGATAAAATTAAACATATGGAGTAAATGATGCATAGAAACGCAAGACAAGCTATGATTTTGGAAATCATTGCAGAGCAGGATATCGAAACTCAGGACGAACTGTGCGAAGAACTCGTCAAACGCAACTTCAACGTTACTCAGGCCACCATTTCAAGAGATATTAAGGACTTGAAGCTGTATAAAGTTGCTGGTACCACAAAAAAATATAAATACGCATACATAGAGGGCGGCGGGGACGCGGTAAACAATAAGATGCGCAATCTTTTTCGCGAGTGCGTGCAGAGCATAAATTCCGCCAATAACCTCATAGTAATCAAGACTATGCGCGGCAACGGTTCTACCGCGGGCGTATTTATCGATATGCTTCAATACAAAGAAATTATAGGTACGGTTGCGGGCGACGACAACGTTTTGGTTGTAGTCGACAGTAACGAAAACACGCCCGAAGTGGTTGCAAGGCTTAAAGAATACGTAAAATAATGCTTGAACGGCTATACATTAAAAATGTTGCGCTTATAGAGGAAGCCGACGTAAAGTTCGACGGTAAATTTAACGTTTTGTCGGGAGAAACGGGTTCGGGCAAATCGGTTATTTTAGATTCTATCAACTTCGTCCTCGGCTCCAAGGCGGATAAGTCTATGATACGCTACGGCACGCAGGAGGCAACCGTTAAGGCGGAGTTTTCCGTTGAAGCGGACAGCGAAGTCTGCCGTTTGCTGCAAGAGTTGGACATTGAAACGGACGGCGCGATAGTTATTTCCCGCCGCTTCAATTCAGAGGGCAGAGGTGCTATAAAAGTAAACGGCGATACGGTTACAACCTCTATGCTTAAAAAAATTGCCGCTCACCTTGTAGACGTGCACGGACAGAGCGAGCATTTTTATCTTTTAAACGAAAGCAACCAATTAAATATGGTCGATTGCCTTTGCGGCGAAAAACTGTCGGTGCAAAAGAACAAACTTGCCCAATTGCTGTCAAAGAAAAAACAGTATTTAATTTCCGTATCTATGCTTGGCGGAAGCGAGCAGGAACGGGCGCAAAAGCTTGACTTGTTGGCGTACCAGATAAAGGAAATTGAAGAAGCTGAAATAGAAGACGGTGAAATCGACTCGTTAAAGGCAAAGAAAAAGCTTTACGACAATGCGGAGCGCGTCATTTCCGCGCTTAACGCCATAAGTGAAATACTTGCGAGCGATAACGGTTGCGCCGATATGCTTTCAACCGCGTACAGGCAGGCTTGCGCAATTTCCGAGCTTGACGATGAGTACCAAAGCGTATGCGAACGGTTGGATAACCTGTCGATTGAAGTGTCCGATTTGAGTGAAACGGTAACGGATATTATCGACAGATTTTCCTTTGACGAGGGCGAAGCGAGGGCGGTTGACGAGCGGCTGACGCTATTGAAAAAGCTTATCTCGAAGTACGGGCAGGACGAACAAAGCGTTTTGGCTTTTCTGTCGGAAGCTAAAATAAAGTACGACAGTTTAAACGACGCTTCCGCCAAACTTGAAAAATTAAACGCGCAAATAGAGCGTGCAAACGAAGAAATTTATTGCGTTTGCGGTGAAATAACCAAAATCAGAAAAAATGCTTGCGTTGAATTTTGCGGAAAAGTAGAAGAGGAATTGAGGACCTTAAATATCCCCAACGCCAAATTTTACGTGCAATTTAAAGAATACGGGCGCGAGGATTTTACCGCCACGGTAAACGGCGCAGATGCAATTTGCTTTATGTTTTCGGCGAACAAGGGAGAACCGCCCAAACCGCTCGATAAAGTTATCAGCGGCGGCGAAATGAGCAGGTTTATGCTTGCGGTAAAGACTCGGTTAAAGGGTTTGAACGGTATTTCCACTTACATATTCGACGAAATCGACGCAGGAATCAGCGGTGTTACGGCAAAGACGGTTGCCGATAAATTTGTGGCAATCAGCGGCGCAACGCAGATTATTGCGGTTTCGCATCTTCCGCAGGTCTGCGCGGCGGCAAGCGCGCAATACCTAATTTCAAAATGCGAAAACGCAGAAAACAAGACTGTAACAAGTATTAAGCGGCTTGACAGGCAGGAGAGGGTAACCGAAATAGTCAGGCTTACGGGAAGTATTTCAACCGAGGCGGCAAAGGCGCACGCGGAAGAACTTTTAAAACAATTTAATAATTAAATCGAACGGCGGAATAGAAAAGTTATTCCGCCGTATATTTTACTCTTTACTGCAAACAATATTTGTATGCTTTTTAAAAGGTTTACAAAAATTTTATTGGGAATTGTTTGCGTTTTAACGCTTGCAGTCAGCCTGTCGGCAATGCCTGTCTTTGCCCAAACGAGCGACGATTTGTATCTCGGCGGCTTCCCTGCGGGATTTGTTTTAAATACTCAAAATGTCGAAGTTATCGGTATGTGCGATATTATGACCGAGAACGGAGCTTGTTGCCCCGCAAGAGACGGCGGTGTAAAGAGCGGCGATATAATTAAAAGTATCAACGGAATACAAATAACTTCCGCAAATCAGCTTACCGAAACAATGAAAGAAGATTTTGCCGTTTATCATTTTTCAATTTTGAGGGCGGGAGAAGCCGTAGATTTAACTTTAAAGCCCATTATCGACGGACAAACGGGCATAAGAAAGCTCGGCTTGCTTGTTAAGGACACAATCAACGGTATTGGAACGGTTACGTATATCGATAAAGCCAACAATAAATTCGGTTCGCTGGGGCACCCCGTTGCGGTTGAAAACGGCAATATCGTAGAAATAAACGGCGGTTGCCTTTACGGTTGCTCTATTTACGACGTTAAGCGCGGTTTGAGGGGCAATCCGGGAGAGTTGAAGGGCTTCTTTGACAATACCTGTATGCTCGGAACGGTAAAGACAAACACTAAGTGCGGAATTTTCGGCGATTTGTCTTCCGAGTTCGACGTTTCCGCACTTACCAAGGTAAAGAAGGGAAGCGTAAACGAAGCGACTATGGGTAAGGCTTATATCTATTCCACGCTCGACGGAAACAAAAGCGAAAAGTATGAAATAAGCATTGTAAAAGTGGATGCCAACAATAAAGATAACAGAAATTACGTTATTAAAATAAGCGACAAACGCGTTTTGGATAAATCTGGCGGAATAGTTCAGGGAATGAGCGGAAGCCCCATAGTACAAAACGGTAAGCTTATCGGCGCGGTTACTCACGTATTTATAAACGACCCGACAAGGGGATACGGAATTTCAATAGACAATATGGCAAGTTCATATTAAGCAGTCAATCCTCATATAATTGTATATGAGGATTTTCAAATGCAACAAATTGAAATGGGATATTAAATGCCTTATCGCCTACGCAATCGTAGTAATTTTAGCAATTATATGTAGCATAGTACTATTTAAAATCAACAATATCAGCAATTACGTATATAATTTTGCTGATATTTACATATTTTACGTGTTCAATTTCAATAGCGGTTCGCTTTTCTTTTCTCATTTTTTAAGTGAAATAGTTTATCTGTACGTTGTATTTTTGCTTGTTTATTTTACTAAATTTAAATTTTTGGTTTACCCTATATTATTTATAAGGGCGCTTTTTACCGTTTTATACATTATTGTACTTTGCGCTTTCTTCGGTACGGAGGGAATAATTGTTGCGGTAATCGTATTTATTCCCTCGTTTCTGTGTTCGCTGGCGTTTTATTTGATTTTGTGCGAGCAGTGCCGCCAGCTGTGCGTTCCGTTCGCTTATTTATGCCCTGCGGTGTGCGCTCTTATAAATTCAGTTGCTTTGCTTTTGTTGGTAAACGTAATTTTCAGGGTTATAGTAGTTATAGTATAATAATTGAAAAAAGTAGCAGAATAGTAGTATGAAAAAGATTATTGCGACTATTCTTACGTTAGGTTTATCAGCGGGTTTTGCGGGCGCGGCGGCATCCGTAAACACCGCGTATGCCGATACTCAGTTGACTTCCGCCTGCAAAAGCGCTTATTTATGCGATTTTAATTCCGGCGAGTGTATTTATAAGCAAAACGAAACGGAAAGGCTTCCCATTGCAAGCGTATGCAAGGTTATGACTTTAACGTTGTGCTTCGACGCCATTCAGTCGGGAAAGCTGTCCCTTGAAGATAAAATTACCGTAAGCGACCGCGCGGCTGGTATGGGCGGCTCGCAAGTGTTTTTGCAGACTGGACTCAGTTATCCGTTGTCGGAACTAATTAAAAGCATTATCGTATGTTCGGCAAACGACAGTTGCGTTGCCGTTTCCGAAAGCATAAGCGGAAGCGAGGAAAGCTTTGTTGCGCTTATGAATAAGCGCGCCGAAGAACTCGGTTGCAACGACACTTTGTTTGCCAATTGCACGGGATTGCCCAAGGAACCGCAGTACTCCTGCGCAAAAGACGTTGCCGTAATGTTTACCAATTTAATAAAAAACGAGGAATATTTTAAGTACAGTAAAATCTGGCTGGAAGATTTCAATCACCCCGACGACAGAACTACTTCCATAACAAACACCAATAAGCTTATCAGAAAATATTCGGCTTGCGACGGCGGCAAAACGGGCTTTACCAACCAGGCGGGTTTTTGCCTTGCCTCCACGGCGGTTAAGGACAGTATGCGGCTTGTTTCCGTTGTTCTCGGCGCCGATTCCAGCGATAACCGATTTAAATCTGCGATAAGTATGTTCGATTACGGGTTTGCAAATTACAAAAACAGGGTTGTCCTGGATAAGGACGTTAATCTTAACGATAAACTTACCGTTGAATGCTCGCGCAAAAACTCCATTTGCGTTCGCCCCGCGCGTTCGAGTTACGTATTCTCGGCTATCGACTCCACGCCTGATATTACGAGAAACGTTATTGCTTACGATATAAAGGCGCCTATTAAGAAGGGCGACGTAGTGGGTAAAATCGAGGTGTATAAAGACGGAATTTTGTGCGACACGGTCGACTTAGTTGCCGCGGAGGACGCCGACAGAGCAACTTACGGCGATTTCTTTAAACAGGTTGCCCGCGGATGGACGCTGTGATAAAAATATAATATCGGCGTAGAATTATTAAATATATTTGACTATTTCAAAGACCTTTGGTAAAATTTATTTATAAATTTATCAGAGGTCTTTATGAACGCAAGAAAAACTTTAACGGCAGACGGGCGCGGGCATCTTATAATAGGCGGTTGCGATACGCTCGAACTTGCGAAAAAATACGGCACCCCGCTGTACGTTTACGACGAGGAATATATCCGCTCGGTAATGCGCGTTTTCAGGGATACGATTGAAAGCCATTACAACGGAAACGGTAAAGTTTTGTATGCTTCGAAAGCGTTTTCCTGTATGGCTATGTACCGCATTGCAAGGCAGGAAAAAATAGGGTGCGACGCCGTTTCCGGCGGCGAGCTTTACACTGCGTTAAAAGCTGGTTTCAACGCGCAAGATATTTACGTGCACGGCAATAATAAGACTTACAACGAAATTGTAGAAGCTGTGGAAGCAGGTGTTGGCGGCATAGTCATAGATTCGTACCGCGAAGCCGACATTTTAAACGCCGTTGCAGGCGAAAGAAGTATTAAACAACGCGTTTTAATAAGGATAAACCCCGGAATAGAGGCGCATACGCACGCATTTGTGCAGACCGCGCGCACCGACTCCAAATTCGGCTTTTCCGTTTCCGACGGAACGGCGCTCGAATATACCAAACACGTTTTGAATTTAAAAAATCTCGATTTGTGCGGATATCACTGTCATATCGGCTCGCAAATTTTTGAAAAGCAGTCGTTTGTGCTTGCGGCTGAAAAAATGATTGATTTTATAGCCGAAGTCAAAGGTAAAACAGGCTTCGAAGCAACAGTTTTGAATATGGGCGGCGGCTACGGTATCTACTATACCGACGACGACCCCAAACTTACCGAGAACGATTATGCGGAATATTTAAAGGCTTTGATAGGAGCCGTAAAGAGCAAAACCGCCGAACACGGATTAAATTCGCCCTATCTCTTAATTGAACCGGGACGCACCATTGTGGGCGAAGCGGGTATAACGCTTTATACCGTAGGTTCTATAAAGGACATACAGGGCATACGCAAATACGTTGCAATCGACGGCGGTATGTTCGAAAACCCCAGATACGCGCTGTATCAGTCTAAATATACGGCCGTTAAAGCTTCTGACGTAAACGCAGAATGTACCCAAAAGGTAAGTATTGCGGGAAAATGTTGCGAAAGCGGCGACTTGATAGGCGTGGATATACCTATGCCCGAAGTTGAAAGCGGTGATATAATCGCCGTACTGTCTACGGGCGCGTATCACTATTCAATGGCAAGCAACTACAACAGAAATTTTATACCGCAGGCAATTCTCGTTAAAGACGGTAAGTCGGAGGTAATAATAAAGAAGCAGACCTACGAAGATTTGATTAGAAACGACGTAATCCCCGATAGTTTGAAGTAATGATTGACAGAATAATAGAACTGCTTGCAAGTTTAATAGCCGTAATATTTGTGTTTGCCCCTCACGAGTACGCGCACGCTTTCGTCGCGTACAAAAACGGCGACCCTACGGCAAAAATACGCGGACGGATGTCTTTAAATCCGCTGAAACACATCGACCCTACGGGCTTTTTGTTGTGCGTATTCGCAGGTTTCGGCTGGGCTAAACCCGTACCGATTGACCCGTACAATTTCCGCAAATACAAGACGGGAATGTTTACGACTGCAATTGCGGGCGTTGTAGTCAATTACATCATAGCCTTTTTAGCTTATCTTATTTACATTCTGATTATCAGGTTTCTTGTGCCCGCTATGGTTGGAGTAAACGTTCTTGCCTATCTTGCGCGGTTTTTATACAACACTTTTTATCTGATATTTGCATATAGCTTGTTTTCGTTCTGCTTCAACCTTTTGCCTATGTATCCGCTTGACGGATTCAGGGTGGTGGAAGCTTTTACGCGGCAACTCAATCCCGTGCAGAAATTTTTGCGCAACTATGGTCCTATGATTTTAATCATACTCATAGTTGAAAGCTTTCTATGCGGAGTTGTTATAGACTACGTTGAAAACGCGCAGGTGGCGCGCATTGTAAGCTATTTCGATATACTCGGTTACGTCGGCTGGTTTGCGCAAAATATATTAGGATTTCCCATAAAGGCGGCTTGGGACTGGATATTGAAAATATGAGCATCGACCCTAAATACGAAAATTTTGAATCAATCGTCGATTACGATACCGTACTCGACGATTTCGAAGGTCCGCTTGACCTTTTACTGCATCTTATAAACATAAATAAGATAAGTATAGACGATATTTTCGTTTCGAAAGTTACCGAACAGTTTCTCGATTATATCGAGTATATGAAAACCCAACCCAGCCGCGACGTAGACAAAGAGAGCGAATACCTTGCAATGGCGGCGCAGATTATATACATAAAATCGAAATCGCTCGTTCCTCCCGTAGAAATAGACGGCGAAGAAATCGGCGGGGCGGAGGACGAACAGCAGGAGCTTATCGAACAGCTCAAACAGCGTGAATTCGAACTCATTAAAGAGCAGACGCCTAAATTAAAGACTTTGGAAACGGTCGGCTATTATTTTAAGGACCCCGACAAAGAGATAAGCAAGGTAAAGATAGTTTACAAAGATTTCAGCGTTGACGCAATGTTGCAGGCGTTTGCAAACCTGCTTTTAAGAAACGAAAGTCTGCAACGCGAAAAGGAAAATATAAAGGAAATTCCCAAAGACGAATACACCGTTGCCGACAGGGTAACCTTTATAAGGGAAATACTGCTTGTAAAGGAGGAATTCGATTTTGACGAACTTTTTGCAAGCTATTCCCGCAACGAAGTTATAACCACTTTCCAGGCGCTGTTGGAAATGCTTAAATTTCAGTTTGTTCTCGTAGAGCAACCCGACACGTTCGGAAATATCAAAATCAGACGCAATCCCGAAACGGATTTAAAGGAAGTAAAAAATGAGCAATTTGACGAATATAATTGAGGGGATAGTTTTTGCCTCCGGCGAGGCGGTGCCCGTAAAATATATTATTGAAAAATTGAAATGCACTTTAAAGGAAGTAAACGCCGCCGTTGCCGAGCTTAAAGAAAAATACGGCTCGATTAGCGGGATACAGCTTCTTACATTCAACGGCAAATTGCAGTTTGCCACAAATCCCGCGTACAAACAGGAAATTTCGGACGTGTTGACGCCCATCAAGGAAAAGGAATTTACAAAAACCATATTGGAGTGCGCGGCGATTATCGCCTACAAACAACCCGTAACAAAGGGCGATTTGGAAGAAATAAGAAACGTAAACTGCGACTATGCCGTACATACTCTATTAGAACTTAAAATGATTGAGCCCTGCGGCAGGAGGGACGCCGTCGGTAAACCCATTTTATATACTACGACCGATAACTTTTTAAAGCGGTTTAAGCTCAACTCGATAGACGAACTTCCCGACTACGAAGAGCTTATGAAACAGATTGCCGAACTCAACGACACTATTTTGCGTGAAGAAGAGGGCGGGAATTACCTTTACAGAAAGGACGAATATAAGGGCGACGACGAGCAACCTGAGCAGGAGAACGGAAACGCAGAAAACAAGGCAGAAGAGAAAAAGCCGCAGTCTACCGAGGACGGATTCGAACTGCCCGATTTCCTTGACGGCGAGGATAACGTTGTCAAAATTAAATAACTCTGTTTGCAGTTTTCGGCGCACGCATTTTAATGCGTGCGCTTTTTGCGCTATATCGTTTTGGTATAATAAGTATTTTATTACAAATAATATTTTCGTGAACAACGCGTTGGTCTATTTTTCCGCTATTACATTTTTTATGGCCATATTTCCCGTACACGTATTTAATTACGTTTATGCTTCTACGGCTGAAAAATACGCGGGCATAAATATTACGGTATACAGGCTTTTCACCGTTCTTAATTTAAACACGGCGCAAAATCCGTTGCGTAAGGATAAGGACGATAAGAGCGATACAAAAATAGTAACGCCGTCTAACTGGCTGACGCTTTTCAACAATCTGTGCATTACTAAAATAGTGCAGTTGGGCGATTACGGTCTGCAAAATCCCGACAACGCGTACGTTGCGCTTGCAAACAAAGCCGTTACTAACGCAGTTTACACTTTTGTTAAACTTAACGGCGGAAAGACAAAACTTAAAAACTACGCCGTGCTTAATTTCAAACACGGACAGGTTAATTATTACTTAAAGCTTGCCGGCGTTATAAACGTTATTACGCTTTTAAAGCTTTTCACAGTATTCTATTGGGGGAAAATAAATGAAACTTAAAAAAACACAAAAAGACGGACAGTTTGAAAAGCCCGCGCTTGCAATCGAAAAAATAGCCGACGCCGACACGGTCATTGGCGAACCCATTACAACCGTAAGCGGCACGCAGGTTATTCCTCTTTCTTCCGTTACGGTAGTCAACCTTGGCGGCGGCGGAGAATACGGCGACGTTAAAACGTTCAGGGAAGCGGACGGCTTTAAACTTGCAGGCGGAAACGGTACGGTTATAACCGTAAAGCCCAAGGGCTTTTTGGTGGACGACGGCAAGGAGTGCAGGCTTTTAAAACTCGAAGAAGGGGCGATAGATACCCTGATAGAAAAAACGGGGGAATTGGTTCATAAACTTTCCGACAATGTTTAAGAAATTTGGTAAAATTTTGTTATTGCTCGTTTTTTGTACGGCGGCAGTTGCGCTACCTATGGCTTACAAAACGGTTTACGTTGAGGCGGACGGAGTTGCCGAAATTGCAATGGAGCTGACAAGCGGCAAGGTATTCCACTCCAAAAACGCGGAAAAGCGTTTACCTATGGCAAGCACCACCAAGATTATGACGGCGCTTATAACCGCCGAAGAATGTGATTTGGACGAGGTTATCACCGTTCCCGAGCAAGCCGTAGGCGTGGAGGGTTCGAGCATATATTTAAAGCGCGACGAACGCATTTCCGTCAAAGATTTGCTGTACGGGCTTATGTTGCGTTCGGGAAACGACGCCGCCTGCGCTTTGGCGGTGCATCACAGCGGCTCGGTGGAAAAGTTTGTTGAAAGGATGAACCAACGTGCAAAAGAAATAGGCGCAAACGATACAAATTTTAAAAACCCCAGCGGTTTGCCTGACGACGAGCACTATACCACGGCTAAGGACTTGTGCAATATTGCGCGCACGGCTATGAGCAACGCCACTTTCAGCCAAGTAGTTTCCACAAAACTGTACAACGGCGAATTCAGGCAATTTATAAATAAGAATAAGCTTTTAAACGCAATGGAAGGGGCGAACGGCGTAAAGACGGGTTACACCCAAAAGGCGGGAAGGTGCCTTGTATCTTCCGCCAAGCGCGACGGAATGGACGTAGTATGCGTAGTTTTAAACTGCTACGATATGTTTGAAAGAAGTCAAAACATAATGGAAAACTGTTTTGAAAGATACGCTTATGAAATTATTCCCGCAGATATGAAGTTTATTTATAAAGGCAAACCCTGTGCGCTTAAAGAGGAATGCTCTGTAATAGTGGAAAAGGATAAACCTTTGCAGTTTGAAATAACAGCACCGGATGCCGACGGCGACAGGAACGCGGTTGCCAAATTGGAAATATTATGCGAAAATGAGTTGCTTTTCAGCCATAATTTGTATACTATTAAATAGTACAAATAAAACGGACTGAAACAATTTATGAGATTAAACAAATTTTTGGCGGCGTGCGGCGTAGCTTCGCGCAGGGAATGCGACAGGCTGATTGCCGAGGGCGCGGTAACAATAAACGGCAGGCGCGCCGAGCTGGGAGCGGACGTCGGCGAGGACGATACCGTTACGGTAAACGGCAACACCGTAAACGTAAAGAAAAACGAATACTATATTTTAAATAAGCCCAAGGGCTATATCTGTTCGGTTAAAGACGAAAAGGGCAGAAAAACCGTGCTCGATTTAATGCCGCAAAATATAGGCAGAATTTATCCCGTAGGTAGGCTTGACTACGACAGCGAGGGGCTGATTGTGCTTACAACCGACGGCGAGCTTGCGCAACACCTTACGCATCCTTCAAACGAAGTACCTAAAACTTATCTTGTAAAAATCGAGGGGACCATAAACGAAGCGGGGCTAAACCCTATACGGAGCGGCGTGGATATAGGCGGATACGTTACAAAGAAATGCAAGGCGCACATCGTTGAAACCAATAAGGAGTACACAAAAATTCACGTTACGATTACCGAGGGCAAAAACAGAGAGATAAGAAAAATGTTTGAAGCTATCGGAAGAGAAGTAACGTTGCTTAAAAGAATTAAAATAGGCGAACTTACTTTGCGCGGATTAAGCAGGGGAGAATACAGAAAACTTTCAAGGCAGGAAGTAATATATTTGCTGTCAATATAATTTAAAAGCGGTAACTAATCAATTACCGCTTTTTTGCTATCTTAAATATTTCTTATAAGCCCCACGACTTTTCCCAAAATGGAAACCTCGTCAAAAACAAAGTCCTCCATATCGTCGTTTTCGGGGTGAAGAATAAATTTTCCGTCGCGCTTGTAAAAACGCTTTACCGTTGCGCTGTCATCGACAAGCGCAACCACAATTTCGCCGTTTTCGGCGGTTTCCTGCTTTTTTACTATTATTTTATCGCCGCTGAACATTCCAATCTTTATCATAGAATCGCCCTTAACGGTAAGCATAAACATATCGTCGTTGCCGAACAGATTGGAGGGAACGGAAAAATAATCTTCGTAATTTTCCTGCGCAAATATAGGCTCGCCCGCGGCAACGGTACCTACCAACGGTATCTTTACAGCGTTTTGCTTTATGGACATTGCGCGTCTTTTGTTTTCACCGACTTTGCTCTTTTCGATAAGTCCTCTGTCCGCAAGCGACTTAATAATGGTAAAACAAGTGGCTGTGGAGGTTATATTGCAACCCTTGCATACGTCCCTGACGGAGGGAGCGTATCCGTTATTTTGCATATAGTCTTCAATAAATTTTAAAACTTCCAATTCGTCGTATTTCTTTCTTGACATTGCGGTAACCTCGCTTATTTTCTTTATAATAACACAAATATTGTTGCAATGCAAACGTTTGTTTAAACATAAACGTAAAAATTTAAAATTTTGTAATTATAAATTGACTTTTCAATAAATAAGTATTAAATTTAAAGCGGTAGGTGAACTATGGATATTGGTAAAGAGTGCGTTTTATACGACGATAAAATTTGCGACGGGTGCGGAGAGTGTCAAATCTGCGACCTCGACGAAAATAAGATTTGCGATAACTGCGGCAAATGTCTGGATATTAAAGACGACGCCGCAATAAAAATCGACGCAATAATAACCGACTAAACAGTCAAAGTTGTCAGATTATAAAGTCTTTGAACTTTTCCGTAAAAGCCGTTTCAATTTTTACTTCGGCGGATATTCCTTCTTCGTTGTACCCGCGGGAAATTTCCACGGCGTTTTGCCGTACGCGTTCGTATTCATTTATTTTTTCAAACGGAATAAACAGTTTAAGTCTTTTGAAGCGCTCTTCAAAGGACTTTTTTATCGCTTCTTTCAATGCCGTTATTCCCGTTCCGTCCTTTGCTGATATCAAAATACAGTCGGAGGGCAGAGTGGAGGCATCCTCTATTAAATCGCACTTATTTAAAACTTTAATGACTTTGTTGTTGAAACCAAGCTCTTCAAGCGTTGAAACGGTAGTTTTAAATTGTAAATAGTAATCATCGTTTGCGTCGGCAACAAATAAAGCCAAATCACAGTTGAGCGCAACTTCTAACGTGGATTTGAATGCTTCGACTATTTCGTGCGGGAGAGCCTGTATAAACCCGACCGTATCTATTAGAACATAATTTTCACCGTCTATAACGCACTGCCGCGCGGTGGGGTCGAGAGTAACGAACAAAGCGTTTTGCGCGGTAACGTCCGCGCCTGTAAGCAGATTTAACAGGGTGGACTTGCCCGTATTTGTGTAGCCGACCAAAGCCACAGTTTTAACTTTTTCCTTTCTTCTACGACCGCTCTGCAACAGGCGGCGTTTTTTAGTTTCTTTTAGTCTGTTTTCAAGATATTTCAACCTGTAAGCAATGTGCCGTCTGTCCGTTTCAAGCTGGGTTTCACCTGGTCCGCGCGAACCGATTCCGCCGCCCAAACGCGACAGAGCGGCGCCTTTTCCTTTAAGGCGGGGATAAATATACTTCAACTGCGCTATTTCTACCTGTATTTTTCCCTCAACCGTTACGGCGTTGCGCGCAAAAATATCAAGTATAAGGGTAGTTCTGTCTATTACCTTTCTGTCGCCGAGCGCGGCGGAAATATTGAGAGTTTGCGAAGGGGAAAGGTCGCCGTTAAAGAGTATGGTCAGCTCTTCAACGCCTTCCAAAGTATGCGCAATTTCCGCAAGCTTACCCGAACCTATAAAGGTGGCAGCGTTTATTTCTTTGATGTTCTGGAAGCAGGAGCCAACGTAAACTGCGCCCGCGCTCTCGATAAGCGCAATCGCTTCGTCGTTCAGACGCTTATAATTGTCGGATAAAATGGGTTGAATAATGTAAATTTTTTCAGTCATAAAATATAATCAGTCCTCGTCGCGGCGCAACTTTACCTTACCGGCAACGGCGCGGCGCGCGTCCTCGCTTATAGCGGCGTAGTGCTTTCTCGTTGTGTTTACGTCCTTATGCCCAAGCACGTCGGCAACTATGTAAATATCGCCCGTTGCCTTATACAGCTGAGTGCCGTAAGTGCTTCTCAGCTTATGCGGAGAAATTTTTTTCAGCGGCGAAACAATCTTTGCGTACTTTTGTACCAAATTTTCCACAGCACGCACCGTAATACGCGTTTTTTGGGAGGAGAGGAACAGGGCGTCTTCATCGCCGTTTGGCAAACCGCATTCGGACTTATAATCGAGATATCTTATTAACGCGGCGGCTACGTCGTCGTCAAAGAAAAGTATAGACTTGTTGCCGCCCTTTCGGGTAACCAAAAAAGAATTGTCCTTAAAATTCAAATCAACGTTATTCAACCCGACCAACTCGCTTATACGTATGCCCGTGCCCAAAAATAAAATAATTATTGCCGTATCGCGCACCTTATTCTTTTCGTGCCAGGCGCGTTGGTGGGGGGAAAGACCGTTTCCGCTCTCCGCAGTGTCTATTATTCCGTAAATTTCGTTGCCGTCAAGCCTGATTATAGGTTTTTCGTGCAGTTTAGGCGTGGAAACCTTGGCGGAATTGTCTACCGAAATCTGTCCCTTATTAAAAAAATACTTAAACATTGCGCGCACAGACGATAATTTTCTGGCTTTGGCGCGCTCGTTACAGCTGTGGTTTACTCCGCCGTATTCATAGCGGGAGAGATAGACAAGGAAGTACTCTATATCATTATTTGTAATATTCTCTAAATCAAGCAAAGAAATATCTTTTACCGATTTATTTTTGCCGTAGCGTTTTTTGCACATAAAATCAAAGAAAATCTTTAAATCGTGCGCATAATTCAAACGCGTGAGAGTAGAGGTTACGCTGTCTATTCCCATAAAGTAATCGAGGCAGAAGGGAGGCAAATCATCCTGCAAAAGCCTGTCTATTGTTTCAATATTTTTATTGTTTCTCTGTGAGTAGAAATCGGAAGAGTTTTTCATATTTAAAGTTTAACATTCATTTTACGCAAAGTCAAATAAATATTTTACGCATAGAGAGAGCAAAAAAGTGCATACAAGAAAGCAAAGAAAAGCACAAAGAAAAACAAAAAAGCAATAAGCGACGTGGAACTACCCGCAACATTGCCGTTGTTTGTAATTATTATATGCAAAATGAAAGGATGTCAATAGGTAAAAACAAAAAAATAATAAGAGCAGTCCAACCTATAAAAAAAGTCAATCTGGGAATATTGAAATAAAAGACGAAGAGCCGCCACAAAGTGAGATGGACGGCTAAAAATGCGAAAAATAGAGGATATAAAAGACTTCGTAAAACACAGCATAAACGATTGAGAGCGCCAAAAAGGCACTCTCAATTTTTTACTATTAAAAGGTACCCGAAAGGTACCTTTTTTTATGCCCCCGCGGAGGGAAATCTGCAAAGGGGCTTTCACCTAAACCGCCCCGCAAACTTAACGTTTTGCAATCTTCCGTTATAGCTTTGCGGGGTCAGGGTTTAGGTTATTCAATTAGATTGCAACTCTTCGGAGTGCAAAATATATTTAAAGGTTTTAGGTGAAACAAAATGGCAACAATTATCAGACCCACAAAAGAACACAGCGAAGCACAACAGAAAATAACCAAAGCATTAGAAACAATTTTACACACTTGCGATAGCGAAAAAATTAAACAATGCAATATTGAAATGGACGAAGCATTTGCGACGTTAAAAAGGTTAGCCGACGAACGTAAACTTGTTGAAGTAGTTAAAGCGTGAGGTGAACGGAAATGAGCAATACAGATTTACTGCCCTGCGAAGTCAACGCGCAGGCAACCTGCGCAACGTGCAAGTTACATAACAACGGTTGCCCTATTGAAACACTGTGCGGAGTTAAGGGGGCTTATGACATAGTCAAAGCGTTTAACCCCATAAAGACAACGCCAAAAGCGGGTGCGGATATTCCCGCGCTTGTAAAAGCACAGTCGCCCGATTATTACGATTATTTCAATAAGCATTTAGATTGGAACGACCTTGACAGGATACTCGACTTCCTGTACTTCCACGCAAAGGTTTTACACGTTGTCGAAGCCCAACAGCTTATAGACCTAATCGAAAGTAACTGCGAGATAAAAAAATGATTAAAGTCAGATTGCACGGAACGCCCGAAGAAGTAAAACAATTTGCGGACTATCTGGAAAGCCTTTCGCCCTGTGTAAGAGTTTTGGCACGCTCGGAAGGATATGCCGACCGCGGCAAAAGCTCATACATACGGGTATATATGGATATCGATTATATAACGCTAAAAGCAATTGAGAAATAAACGGGCGGCAAAGCCCTAAAAGGAGATATAAAACAATGACAAAGGAATTTATGAAAGGTGTTGTAACCGTTGTAAGCGTTGCAATTTTGGCGGGCGGAGTGTGCGCGGCGGGCTACTGTTCGCGCGGTAATTCGGGGAAATGGTTTGAAAACATAACAAAGCCCAATGAATGGTCTTGGAAGG
>OFGN01000135.1_pt1 | contig 80539 bp, 62 predicted proteins | sample 1521821 | NCBI WGS metagenome assembly OFGN01 (sample SAMEA3504094, study PRJEB24116) | mouse gut metagenome | biome: mouse gut; feature: mouse-associated habitat; material: faeces | place: Denmark | collected 2011
CTCCTCCCCATAGCTCGTTGGGACCTATCTTGGTGCGTGAAAGCACCACCGATCCTGCGGCTACAAGGGCTCCTTCACCAACTTCGGCGTCGTCCATCACCACGGCACCCATGCCGATGAGTGCAAAATTGTGTATTTTGGCCCCATGTATGGTCACGTTGTGGCCTATTGATACGTCGTCGCCGATTTCGATTGTCGATTTTTGGTATAATGTGTGCAGGACCGAGCCGTCCTGAATGTTTACGCGGTTGCCTATACGTATGGAGTTGACATCTCCGCGTAGCACAGTGTTGAACCATACGCTGCATTCACTTCCCATTTTCACATCTCCTACTATGGTGCAGTTCTCGGCAAGAAATGTGTCGGGACCTATTTCGGGTGTGAATCCACGTACAGGGATTATTAGAGGCATTTTTGTAAAGTATTATATGGTGAGACTATTCATTACCGCGGCATGCCGCGGTAATGAATAGTTGTATGTTTATTTCAATGGTGCTGTAGCAGCGGCGAGCCATTCCCTCTCATCGGGGGTGAGAGATGGTGAGAGACGATCGTAAACGGTACGGTGATAATCGTCAACCCATTTGATCTCTTCAGGAGTCATTATGGATGTGTCGAAGAGGTCGCGGTCGAACGGACACATTGTCACAGTCTCGAATGCATAGAAGTTGCCGAACTCAGTGGTCTCATAAGGGATGGTCAGCACGAGGTTTTCACATCGTATGCCGTAGCGGTCGGCGAGATATACTCCAGGTTCGTTGGATGTAAGCATTCCAGGCATGAGCGGAGCCATAGTGTCGTTCAGACGTATGCTCTGCGGTCCTTCATGGACGTTTAGGAAGTGGCCTACACCATGTCCTGTGCCGTGTAGATAGCTCTTGCCCTCTTTCCACAGTGATATTCGTGCCATGGCATCGAGCTGGTGTCCGCGTGTCCCTTCGGGGAATACGGCTGTGGCAATGGCGATGTGTCCTTTCATTACAAGGGTGAAGTCATGGCGCATATCGGCTGAAGGGGTGCCGAGAGCGATGGTGCGGGTTATGTCGGTGGTAGCATCGAGATAGTTGGCACCGGAGTCGATGAGCAGCAGGTTGTCGGTGTGAAGCTGTGCGTCGGTCTCGGGTGTGGCTGAATAGTGTACAATGGCTCCGTGAGGACCGAATCCGCATATGCTGTCGAAACTGAGATCGAAGAAGAGCGGATCAGTGCGCCGGTTGCGCTCAAGGATTTCGGCAACGCCGATTTCAGTGAGTGGTGTGCCCTGCTCTACAGTGCGCTTTACCTCCATGATTGACCGTACCATATACACGCCGTCACGCACGTGGGCGTCGCGTATGCCTTGCATCTGCACTTCGTTCTTGACGGCTTTGGGGATAAGCACAGGGGAGTCGCTGATGATGAAATGTCCGTCGAGTGCCGACGCTACCGCACCTGAGGCACGGTCGCCGCTCAGAAGTACGTCGATGTCTCGGGGCACTTCTGTGAGGAAGCCGAGTGCGTCGTTATACGGAGCTGTTGCTACTCCCGATGCTGAGAGGTAGGCTATAACTTCTGGAGTGAGTTTCGCCGGGTTGATAAACAGGCATGCATCCTTCTCGCCTACATACAGGAATGATGTCGCTACAGGATTGCAGGGAACATCGGTGGAACGAAGGTTCAGGAGCCAAGCTATCTCATCGAGTGCTGATGTGAAGAAAGCGCGTGCGCCTTCGGTTGTGAAGTCACGGCGGAGGTCAGCGAGTTTGTCTGACGCGCTTTTTCCGGCATATTTCTCATCGTGAATGAATGCAGCATCCGAGGGTAGCTCGGGACGGTCATTCCATATACGGTCGATGGGGTCGAAGTTTACGTCCAGGCGTATGCCCTTTTTGTTCAGAGCCGAACGGAGTGTGGCGGTGTCGTTGAGCGACATAAGCATTCCGTTGATGCCCACGGTGTCTCCTTCATTGAGTGTATCGCAAAGGAATCGGTTGATTGAGGGTGTCTCGGGTAATCCGTCCTTCATGATCACTATGCCTGAGCCTTGTGTCTGGTCCTCTCCCTGAAGGAAATAGCGACTGTCGACCCACAGATAGGCTCCGTCAGCGGTGATAACGAGTGTGCCGGCTGAGCCTGTGAATCCTGTGAGATAGCGCACCGTATGCCAATGGGATGAGATGTACTCGCTCAGATGAGGATCTGTGCGCGGTACGATTACAGCATTGAGTCCTGCATTTGCCATCTCATCGCGGAGGGCTTGTATGCGTTGTGTTGATACGTTTGTGGTCATGGTAATCAGTTTATGAATTATCGGGAGGGATTTCCCATCCGCAAATTTACGACATATCAAGTGTAAAGTCAAACCTATCGGGGAAGAAATTTGTTATAAAATCGTCATAAATTGTTTTTATGGTGCCCTCTAAATTTCACTATGTTAAAAATATGAGACTAAGGAAAGTTTCAAAGCTGCTGATTGCGATGTGTGCCATACTGGTATTGTCGGTATCTATGCCGTCGTGCGGCACCATGCACAGCTATTGGGGAGTCGAACATGAATATGAGTTCCCTGACGGAGTGTACGGTCACGGTCATTATAAACCGAAACATAAGAAACATAAACACAAGAAACCTAAAAAACACCACCATCGTCACTGATGATATGTGGTCGGTGGGATAAAACAGAAAGCACCGTCCGTATGGCGGTGCTTGATTGCGTATACGGACGGTGTTATCTAATCTTTGTCAGTTGATTTATTTCACTGTCAGGTTGGCTGGGAGGGTGCGATAGTCCTTTGAATAGCGGAGCACCTGCGGGAGATAGTCCTCACCATACTCGATTGTCACGTCAGTGATGTTGCCGTCGGCATCGGTGACAGGCTTGTAGATGGGGTTGACGAATCCCTTGTAAGGAGCGATGTTGAGGTGAGAGTAGCGGTCAAGGACTTCCTTATGGAGTTCGGGATCGACTTTCACTGCGTACTGTTCCACGAGAGCGGCTCCGGCTGCATAGTCACCTTCGCTCTTTATGCGCTGCACTTCGGCAAGAAGATCTCCGAAGAGGCTGCGAAGTTTCTCGTAGTCATTGATTTTAATGAATGTCTTGCCGTCGCGCTTTACGAATTCGATTACGTTTTCGGGCTGTCCCTTTTCAAGCGCCCATTTGGCTATGAGCTGACGGTTGCGCATGTGGGCCTCCTCTACATCCTTGCCCGGTTCGATTCGGGTGAGCTGGGTCATGAGTCCGTTGAGGATGTATTTGTAGTATTCAGCCTTGTAGGCGTCGGGATTGTCGAGCAGACCGAGTTCAAGGAGCTTGGGATCGCCGAGATAATAGAGGGCAAACAGGTCGGCGCGTGTCTCTTCAAGTGTAGAGCCGTGAGCCTTGAGTGCACCCTGGTCGACACCGGGCAGAAGTTTGCCTGAGCCGTGACCGAGGCATTCGTGGAGGTCGGTGTGAAGATTGTCGGTGATGAAGAGGTATTTATCCATAAGGTCGGATGTCTCCTGATCGATGACAAACTCCTCGTTATATCCATTGCCATGAGCGGCTTTGTCGTAAGCACCTGTGATGTTCTCAAGTGTCACTGACTTGGAGCCGTGAGCCGCACGTATCCAGTTGGCGTTGGGGAGATTGATTCCTATCGGGGTTGCGGGATATGCGTCGCCGGCAAGGATGGCGGCGGTGATAACTTTTGCGCTCACACCCTTGACTTCCTCTTTGCGGAAACGTGGATCGACAGGAGAATGGTCCTCAAACCATTGTGCGTTGCCCGATATGATTTCGGTGCGGTGGCTTGCCTCATTGTTCTTGAAGTTTACGATAGATTCGTATGCTCCTGTCATTCCTAACGGGTCGCCGTAATCCTCGATGAAACCGTTGATGAAGTCGACCTGCGACTTGGTGTCCTCAGCCCATGCTATGGAGTATGCGTCGAAGTCCTTGAGGTCGCCAGAGCGGAAGTAGGCGATGAGTTTGCTCACGATATCCTTTTGGGCATCGTTCTCGGCATATGGAAGAGACTTTTCAAGATTTTCAACTATGCGCTCAAGTGCCTGAGTGTATAGGCCTCCTATCTTGTAGACCTGTTCGGTGACCTTGCCGTTCTCCTTCACTACACGTGTGTTGAGTCCCCATGACACAGGGGTAAGGTCGGTTGTGTCCTTGAGTGCGTTGAAGTAGTTTTCCACCTCAGCCTGGCTTACACCGTCGTAGAGGTTGTTGGCTGATGTGAGAATAAGGTCCTGACCTTCAGCCTGGTTTACGCGCTTGGGCATCACAGTGGGGTCGAATATGACCGGGAGGAGTGTGTCAAGATTGGTTACGGTGCCCTCTGGAAGTTTTCCAGCCTGTGCTACAAGCCATTCCTGGGTGAATCCTGGAGTGAACTTATCCATCGAATAGTGATGATGTATACCGCTGGCAAATTCTATCTGTTTGAGATATGTCTCAAGAGCCTTGAAATTCTTGTCCTTACGGTCGCCGTCATAATTGGTGTATACACCCTCGATGAGATCGCGTATGGCAAGATTGTATTTGCCGTTCTGATCCCACAGTATGTCACGTCCGGCAATGGCGGCTTCTGTGAGATAGTAGATGAAGATGCGCTGCTGAGGGGTGAGCTCCTCAAATCCGGGGACCTGATAACGGAGCACCTCGATGTCGGCGAAACGGTCGGCTGTGTAGTCGAAATCGGCGGGTTCGGCTGCCGGTTTGCCCGATCCGCACGATGACGTGATGGCTAATGCTGCCATGGCTGGAATGATTAATTTTGAAAATGACATGATTGGTTTTTTAGGTATGAAATATTGGTGTCAAGGTCTATTCTACAGCCAGAACCAGTCCTTTGAGGTATTCCCCTTCGGGATGGTATATATTGACCGGATGGTCGGCAGGCTGGGTGAGCTGATGGAGGATTCGCACTTTTCGCCCTGACTGTGCCGCTGCGGTGAACACTGCGAGCCTGAACTGTTCGCGTGATATTGCCTGCGAACAGGAGAAAGTGAACAGTACGCCTCCAGGGGCAATCTTTCGGAATGCTGCAGCGTTGATCCTGCGGTATCCTATCATCGCATTCTTTATCGCGCTGCGATGTTTGGCGAAAGCTGGGGGGTCAAGGATTATCAGGTCATAGGCTCCGTCGGGCATATCGGCAAGATACTTGAACGCATCCTGGGCATATGACTTGTGGCGGGTGTCGGATGGGAAGTTCAGTTCGATGTTGGCATCGGTGAGGGCGACAGCCTTGGCAGAGGAGTCCACCGAATGTACGAGCTTTGCTCCTCCGCGCATGGCATAAACTGAGAATCCGCCGGTGTAGCAGAACATGTTGAGCACTCTTGCTCCGTTGCTGTAATGCTGGAGCAGCGCACGGTTGTCGCGCTGGTCGACAAAGAATCCGGTCTTCTGTCCTTTAAGCCAATCGATATTGAATTTGAGACCGTTTTCTACGGCTATATTAGTCTCGAATCCTCCTATTATATAATCGTTTACAGGGTCGAGGCGTGCCTTGTAGGGGAGTGTGGTTTCCGACTTGTAATACACATTCTTAATGCCGGCCCCGGGAAGTTCAGTGAGGGTTTTAGCTATGATGTGGCGTGCATAGTGCATTCCCGGGGAGTGAGCCTGGAGCACAGCTGTGTTGCCATATACATCTACCACACATCCTGGCAGGAAGTCGCCCTCACCGTGCACGAGGCGGAATGTGGTGTTGTCAGGGCGTATCAGTCCGAGACGTTCGCGCAGTGCCCATGCCTGGGATAGCCGGTCGGCGAAGAAACTGTCGTCAATAGAGATTTCGTCAGTCGACAGCATGCGCACGGCTATAGAGCCGATTTCGTAGTGTCCGACCCCGAGCGAACGACCGTCAGAAGCCACGACTTTTACTATGTCGCCCTCTTCGATATCCTTAGGGAGATCAGCGATGGCTCCGGAGAATACCCACGGATGGAACCTCAGCAGAGATTCTTCTTTGCCTCGCTTGAGGGTTATGGTTTTATAGTTTTGCATATCTGAAAGTTAAAAACAGAGTAGTGTATGTCGGGGAGACAGGTTGTAAGTATCCGGTTATTTGAAGAAAGCCCTGAATATGTCATTGCCGTTGGCGTAAAGCAGGAGCAGCAGGAGGAATCCCATGCCCACGTACTGGGCTGCCACGAGTACGTTTTCGGGTACTTTGCGTCGGGTGACCACTTCCCACAGCAGGAACATGATGTGACCGCCGTCGAGACCCGGTATAGGGATTATGTTCATGAATGCGAGTGCTACAGACAGGAATGCGGTTATCTCCCAGAACGAAAGCCAGTTCCAGCGGTCAGGAAACATATTTCCGATTGTCCCGAATCCGCCGAGGCTCTGCGCTCCTTCGGATGAGAAGACATGTTTCATCGAGCCTACGTAATTGCTGAGGGTGGATGTGCCTATCTCCCATCCTTTGGGGAATGATTCGAAGAAGCCGTAACTGATGGTGACAGGCGGATATACGTCTGTGATGGGGCGCAGCTGGAATCCGAGCTTTCCGAACTCATTGGGGGTCACAGGGACGGTGACGCGGTTGCCGTCGCGCTCAACGGTCAGGTCCACATCCTTGCCTGCATTGGCTACGAGGGCAGGTGTCAGTTCGGTGTATGACGGTGTAGGGGTGTCGCCTACAGCCACTATGTGGTCGCCTTCAAGGAGACCGGCTTTTGCAGCAGCCTCTCCAGGTACGAGCCGGTCGATGTAGACAGGCAGACGGTAAGCCATGAAGCCTTTTTCATCGTTCAGGCGGAATATGAAGTCCTTGGGGATTGCTATCGTTACGGTGTCTTTGCCGTTGCGCAGCATTGTGACCTCCTTGGCTTCTACCATTTTGAGCATGTAGTCGCCATCGGCGGCATCGAGTTTAACACCGTCAGCCATAAGAGGGATATCTCCGTTGCGGAATCCTGCTTTCTGTGCAGCCGGCACGAAATCGAAACCTTCGGTCGCTACTTCAAACGGTATGTATTTTGCTCCCCAGTTGGCGGCTATACCGGCATATATCAGGATTGCAAGAATGAAATTGAAGAGCACGCCTCCAAACATCACAAGCAGCCTCTGCCATGCCGGTTTGGTACGGAATTCCCACGGCTTCTCCTCTTCGCTCATCTTCTGGTTGGTCTCGTCGATCATGCCGTTTATCGCGCAGTATCCTCCGAGGGGCCCCCAGCCGATGCCGTATATGGTATCGCGCCAGGAGGTCTTTCCGTTGGAGGGTGCGGGATGTTCCTTGCCTATGGTGAAAGTCACGGCTGCCTTGTCGGGGGTGTTATTCTCTTCATCGCCCTGACGCACAAACAGTCCGATCTTATTTGTGCGGGGATTGTAGCGCAGCAGGCTGAACTTGGGGTTGAAGAACATATAGAATTTATCGACCTTTATGCCGAAAATCCTTGCGAATATGTAGTGACCGAACTCGTGGATGATAACGAGGAAAGCCAGCGCAATAATGAATTGTAATGCTTTTATGAGAAATGATTCCATAGGGGTTTACTGTTCTATTTTTCTTTTGCAATATTCTATTGTGGCGTGATGGGTTGCCACATAGTCGTCGAGCGTAGGGGTAGGGATGAACGAGATCCTGTCGAGAGCGTCCGTTATCGTGTCGTATATGCCGTGGAACGATATTGCCCCGCGAAGGAATGCGGCCACTGCCACTTCGTTGGCGGCATTTATGATGCATGCCGTGTTGCCTCCGTCGGTAAGTGCCCGCGGAGCAAGGGTCAGGCATGGGAATTTCTCTGCATCGGGCTTTTCGAAAGTCAGGCTTGTGTAGTCCGACAGGCTCAACGGACGCTCCTCGCTGGGCAGGCGTGAGGCATCGCCGAGAGCGTAACGTATGGGAAGATGCATATCGGGTATGCCGAGTTGTGCTTTCACAGCTCCGTCAACGAATTCCACCATGGAGTGGACTATGGATTGAGGATGCACCACTGCTTCGATCTTCTCAGGAGCGACATCGAATAGCCAGCGTGCCTCGATTATCTCGAATGCCTTGTTGAGCATTGTGGCTGAATCGATAGTGATTTTCGCACCCATATGCCAGCGTGGATGGTTGAGGGCCTGGGCTGCGGTGACGCGTGCGGTCTCCTCGCGCGTCCATGTGCGGAACGGACCGCCGGAGGCTGTTATGATTAGTTTCTTTACTGTAGCTGTGTCCTCTCCCTTAAGGCATTGGTATATTGCCGAATGTTCGGAATCGACCGGTATCACTTCCGAAGCCGAGTCACGGAGCATACGTGTCACAAGTTCGCCTGCCACCACAAGGGTTTCCTTGTTGGCGAGGGCTATCTGCTTGCCTGCCTTTATGGCGCGTATCGTAGGGAGTAGCCCGCTGTATCCTACGGTGGCTGTGACCACCGTGTCAAAGTCAGGACGCTCCATTGCATCGGCAAGGGCTTGCTCGCCGCAGGCTGTCTCTATGCCTAATGGAGAGAGGGCTTCTTTGAGGGCGGAATATTTTCGCTCGTCGGCAATAATGGCGATTGCAGGCCGATGTTTCGTTGCCTGCCTTATGAGCATGTCCACATTGCTTCCGGCAGCGAGCACCACGGCTCGGAAGCGGTCGGGGAATTGGGATATTATGTCAAGTGTCTGTGTGCCTATCGACCCGGTGGAGCCGAGCACTGCTATATTGTGAGGCATGAATGGCTGTATTTTATCGGCAAATTTACACATTATTTCTGATATTTACGCTATTATTCCCTCATCTTGCGTCATACATGTGCAGAGGGTTGTTTTTTTAACGATAATTGGCACGATGTTTGCGGATGTTGTAGTAAATTTGCATCTGAACTGATAATATGAACGATAATATAAAAATGTTTGAGGATATAGAGGGCTTGCTCTCAGGAGGTAGACTTACTGCTGCTTTCTCTGTTCTCGATAATGCGATAATCGCTTATCCGGCTTTGCGGCAGTTTGTCGGGGAGCTGGAGCGTCTGCGTCAGGGATATGGCTACATGTCCGGTTATGCTCTCCAGGGGTTGCCCGATCCCGGGCTTGCCGAGTCGTACGCAGGCATAGTGGAAGGTGTGCGCACCCTGGTCGAAGCCATGGCGCGTCAGATGAGGCTTAAGGATGCTCCGACGCTGTACTTCAACACACTCCGCTATGAGCTTGCCACTCCAGGCGACTCTGTGGCGACTCTTGTTGACGAATACCGCAATGTGAGCCAGAAGATATCCCTTGCCGCTCTTGCCGAAAATCCGGCTCAGGCAGCCAGGCAGTTTTCGGTTCAAGCTGAACAGCTTGAAAAACGTGTGTTCAACCGTGTATGGACCATGTATCCTCTCGGTGGAGCAGATGAGGCATCATTGCGCGATGCCATAGCTGACAAGTCTTTGCCGGGATATTTCAAGTCGCTGATAATAAGTGCTGTGCTTATGGGACTTATGGAGCAGGCTGATGAGCGCAGGATGCTGCTGCTCATGGATGCCTATGCTTCGGACGATGCCGATGTCTCGGTGCGGGCATTGTGTGCCCTTCTTGTGGGCATTTGGCTCTACCGCAACCGGCATATGTCGGCACGTATGCGCAACCGGCTTGCGGCACTTAAGGAGATGCCCGGATGGGTCCGCGATGTGAGGATGGCGACAATGCAGTATGTGCGTTCGCGTGACACTGAGCGTATCACCCGCAAGTTCAATGAGGAGGTGATACCCGAGATGATGAAATTGCGTCCGGAGATAGAGAAGCTGAAGGACAAGCCTCTCGACACCGAGGCTATGGAGGAGAATCCCGAGTGGGCTGAGATACTTGAGAAGTCAGGTGTCGCTGACCGCCTCAAGGAGCTACAGGAGCTACAGGAGGATGGCGGCGACGTGATGATGGCTACATTCAGTAAGCTCAAGACATTCTCATTTTTCAACGATATCTCTAATTGGTTCCTGCCGTTCCACCAGTCTCATACTCAGATAGCGTCGGACGATATCCCTGAGATCGCCACCCTGATTTCAATAATGGGCAATGCTCCGATGTTCTGTGACAATGACAAGTATTCGGTAGCACTTTCACTCAGTCAGATACCTCCGGCGCAGCGCGACATGATGCTGAGGCAGATAAGGATGCAGACCCAGCAGATGGATGCTGTGAGAATGGCGGCGATGGATAGCGGGCATGTTCCCCAGCGCGAAGAGCTTGCAGCCAACTATGTGCGAAATCTCTACAGGTTCTTTAAGCTGTTCCGCCGCAAGGGGGAGTTTACCGATCCTTTCTCGTCGGGACTCAATATACCAGCCATACCCTCTCTTGAGCAGGAGTTTGAAGATCCCGATACACTTATGGTGATAGCCGAGTTCTATTTCAAACGCGGGTATTATTCCGATGCTCTTGAGGTGTTCAGGCGTCTGACCGCCATGTCGTCACCGTCTGCTTCGATAAGTCAGAAGATGGGATATTGCGAGCAGTCGGTAGGTGATATAAGTGCGGCTCTGCGCCATTACGAGGAGGCTGAGATGCTCGACTCGTCAAGCCGGTGGACTCTCAGGCGTCTCGCATGGTGTCACCGTATGCTCGGCAATTGGGACAAGGCTCTGGACTGTTACCGCCGTCTTGCCGAGGACAAGCCGGACGATGTCAGTCTTGCTCTCAACATCGGTCTGTCGCTCGTGAAGCTGCATCGCTACGATGAGGCTCTGCAATATCTCTTCAAGGCAGAGTTCTACGGTTCGGGAAGTGAGAAGGCAACTCGGGCATTGGCGTGGTGCACCCTTCTCGGAGGGGATTATGAGCGTTGTGTCAAATACACTGCCACTCTTCTTGCAGGAACAACGCCACGCCCTAACGATTACATCAATGCCGGACATCTCAGCCTGCTGACAGGACATCCCGGGGAGGCTGTAGACCATTATGTCGATGCCATAAAGGCTATGGAAGGCAATGTTGATTCCTTCCTGAGAAGACTGGCTGACGACAAGGTGACAATATCCGCTTTCGGAGGCGTAGATCCGCAGCTGATGGCGATAGTTGTGGATACATCTATAGCTAAATCCAAATAAGCAATCATCAATCTTTACCATAAACACAATGCGAAAAACATTACTGACGGCAGTTGCCGTCGCAACAAGTATTATGACACAAGCTCAGAATCCATTTTTTGAAGAGTTCAAGGGGACACCTCACGGCACAGCCCCATTTGACCGTATCAGCCTCTCGCATTATGAGCCTGCCATCGACCGTGGCATAAAGCTCGGATTGCAGGGGGTAGATAAGATTGTCAACAATCCTGAGGCTCCGACATTTGAGAACACGATAGTGGCTCTTGAGAATGCCGGACAGGATCTTGACCGTGTGCTCAATGTGTTCTATCCGTTAGAGTCAGCCATGAGTGATGATGCCTTTATGGAACTGTCGGTGAAGATCACTCCGCGCTTGTCGGAATATTCTACATCCATTTCTCTGAATGAGGGATTGTGGGAACGTATCAAGACGGTTTATGATAATGCCGATACGACTCGTCTCTCACCTGAGGACAGGATGCTTCTCAAACGCACCTACGAATCGTTCACCCGAAAAGGAGCGTTGCTGCAAGGTGCTGACCGTGAGAAGTACAGCAAGCTTTCGAGCCGTCTGAGCGAGCTCACCACTACTTTTGGGCAGAACACTCTCAAGGAGCTCAACACATATAAGATATGGCTCAAGGCTGAGGATCTTGACGGTCTTACCGAGAGTGCCGTTGAGGCTGCCGCTCTTGCCGCCAAGGAGAACGGACGTGAAGGTGAATATCTTTTCACTCTTGATGCACCGGTCTACTCGGCTTTCATGAAGAACAGTTCACGCCGTGATCTCCGTGAAAAGATGTGGAGGTTATATTCGGGCCGTAACATAAAGGGGGAATATAACAATATCCCTGTAATGAAGGAGATTGCAGAGACTCGTCTTGCCATTGCCAACCTGCTTGGCTACAGGACCTATGCCGATTACTCTCTCGCCAATACCATGGCGGCAAAAACTGAAAATGTCTATAAGCTCCTGAACTCACTGCGTGACGCATATAAGCCTGCCCAGAAGGCGGAGTTTGCCGAGCTTGAAGCTTTCGCCACCAAGATGGAGGGCAAGCCCATGCAGCTGAAACCATGGGACTACAGCTATTATTCCAACAAGCTCCGCAATGCCAAATATTCGTATGATGAGGAGGAGCTGCGTCCTTATTTCGAGCTCAACAATGTGATCGACGGTGTGTTCGGTCTTGCCACCAGGCTTTATGGTGTGAAATTTGTGAAGAATCCTGATATCCCTGTATATCATCCTGATGTGACAGCCTTTGATGTAAAGGATGAGGATGGAAGCTATCTTGGGGTCATTTACACCGATTTCTTCCCGCGTGCGAGCAAGCGCGCTGGAGCTTGGATGACTGAGTTCAAGGGTCAGCGTGTCGATGAGGAGGGCAACAATTCCCGTCCTCATGTCACAATAGTGATGAACTTTACAAAGCCGACCTCCACCAAGCCGTCACTTCTCACTCCTTCTGAGGTTGAGACATTCCTCCACGAGTTCGGACATGCTCTCCATGGGCTGCTTGCCGACTCAAAATACGGATCTCTTGCCGGGACCAATGTGCTCCGCGATTTTGTAGAGCTGCCGTCTCAGTTCAACGAAAACTATCTTACAGAGAAAGAGTTCCTTGACGGTTTCGCCAAGCATTACGAGACCGGCAAGCCTATACCCTCGGAGCTTATCGACCGTATAGTTGCCTCATCACAGTATGGAGCGGCTTATGCCTGCTTCCGTCAGCTCGGATTCGGTATGCTTGATTTGGCATGGCACACTATCACAGCTCCTGTTCAGGACCCAGAGAAGTTTGAGAACGAGGCCCTTGAATCAGTGTCAATGTTTGAGCCTATAGCCGGCACGATGTTTGCGCCAACATTCGGTCATATCTTCTCTGGTGGGTATGCCGCAGGTTATTACAGCTACAAGTGGGCAGAGGTGCTTGATGCTGATGCATTCGCCCATTTCAAGGAGCATGGCATATTTGACCGCGCTACTGCCGATTCATTCCGTAAGAACATTCTCTCACGAGGAGGCACGGAAGATCCTGCCGAGCTTTATCGTCGTTTCCGTGGTCACGATGCAACAATTGACGCTCTTCTGAAGCGTGACGGCATTGAGCCTTCAGCTTCTCTTCCCGACAATGATCTGCACAGGGTGGATTAATGTGCTGATTTATCAGACGTATCATAAAAAGACAACCGGATTTGACAGGGCTTCAATCCGGTTGTCTTGTATTTTGTTTCCTCAATGTGTTGTGGTATCGCTGTATAGTCTTGTTGGGGGCGTTATTTGTCACCGTATTCATCAAGATATGCTTCGCAGGCTTCACAGAGTTCGGAGTACCATGCTTCACCGAAGCGGTCGGTGAGAGGGCCCTTAAGGAACTGATACAGGCGTATGCCGAGCTCTTTACCTTTCTTTTCCGCAGCCTTGCAAATGTTCCAGCGGTGATAGTTTACAGCGGTGAATGTAGGGTATTCGGTGAGCCGTACAGGATAGAGGGCACATGATGAAGGCTTTCGGAACTTTCCGGTCTTGCCTTCGTTGAATGCACATTCTATGGCGCACTGACACACTCCTCCGGGAGCATAGCAGGTATAGATGCAGTTACGTCCGTCCACGATCTGGGTCACAAGATCACCGTCCGGATCAAGATAGTTTGTTCCGGCTTCGGTTATGCGTGCTTTTGCCGATGGCAGCAGCTTGTCCTCGAAGGCAGGGAGCAGGCGGTCTATCTCGTCGCGCTCGGCGGCTGTGAGTGGGGCTCCTGCATCACCTTCGATGCAGCATTCGCCGAGACATGCATCTATGTCGCAGCAAAAGAATTGTTCCGCCAGATCGAGCGAAACGAGTGTGTCCTGTATCTGTAGCATAATTTCTTCGGTTGTTTCTTCCATAAAGTAATCTTGGTTGCAAATAGGGCTGTATATGGCATGAGGCAGAGCCTGTCATATGCCGGATGTTACGCTTGTGACCCCTATGAGTCGGTCAAATCGGGTGCCTTTCGGCCGATGGTACACCTTTATGGTGTATTCATTGATTGTCTGATGCTTGTCACCTTCTATCGGGGCAGTCTCTCCTTCTGTCCTGTCGGCTGGGACTGCAAGATACTGGTAATTGTAGGCACCCTGTTTGAGCAGCAGTGACTGTTCGTAGCATCCTGACGCGTGATTGTAGATCATTCTGGATGATGGTCCGAACGTTCTTGATGTGATGTCTCCGTCAATGAATATGTCATACCCGGCAATCGGAGGCATGTCGAGTGTAAAATGGGTGAGTACATAGTCAGCCTCTGTATCGGGGTGTTCCGTGTCGGTGCTTCTCACCAGAAATCTTCCATGCTGGGTCTGGTCGTAGAGATAGCTCTCATTACTGCGTGGTCCGTCAGTGTGAAGCACAGCGTTGTATATCGGCGCATCATGAATCATCCGCTCTACTCCTGTGCCGGGATAGTTGACCGAGGATATGTCGAACCGTCGGTACTCATTGCCTGCTGGGAATATGAGCTGTCGCATATGCTCGTAGACTATATCCTTTCCGAGGATGCGTTGCGGTGCTGCTATTATCGCCTCATTATCATAACGTCCGTTCTGTGTTATCACCACTTTTATGTCGTTGAAAGGGTCCTCTACATTCACATGCCGTGTATCTACGGATATGTCAAGCTGTTGATGGGACTTGTTGCTGTCAATGTCGGTGCGTGAACTTACTGTTGCCCGGACTGTAGCAGAGAAATCCGCAGCTCCGAAGCGGGCTTGTACCAAAGTATTGTCAGGGTCGCGTTCATCATAGACTCTGAGCAGATAGTTTCCCGGTTGGGTGATGCGTATCTGGTTGTTAGGGATTGTGATGGCATAATGCACATAGTGCACAACAGTGGCTTGGGAATATTCGTAATTGTCGACAGTCCCTTCATTGAAGCTGTCGAGAAACTCCGAATCCACGAGCCCTTCCGACATCCATTCCGCATCGCAGTGGGTGAGTGAATAGCGCAGGTAACGATGCTCATCGGCAAGCTCGTCAAACGACACTGCGATTCTCTCGCTGTTATTGTTTAGATTTATTACCGGCGGGGCCCACATGTCATCGGCATGCCTTATATGAAGAGTCCTGAATGTAGGGGATATGCACCCCTGTCTTGTGTCGGATTCTTCCCCTTGTGCCGAGGCAAGTGTCGCGATTATGAGTGATATGGCAGCGAGGAGCCTTAACATCAGTTGACGGCAGATTGCGCAAGGCGGTTATGAAGCATAGTGACGGCGTCGGTGATCAGTTCAAGGCATGGCTTTCGTCCCGGGCCCTTAAGGTCGCGACACAGACGCGATCCCTCAAGCTGTTCGAATTCAGCCATAGCTTCGCGCACTTCACGGTAAAGTTCAGGTCGTGCCACACCTTCGCGGGCAATTCCGAGTATCATGACAGTTCCTGATATGGCTCCGCATACTTCTCCTGAAGCACCTATGCCCGACCCGAATCCATGGGCGGCACGGCTTAGAGTGGCTGTTTCCCCTTCTGATATGAAATCTTCAAAAGCCATCAGCACACATTGTGCGCAGTTGTATCCTTTGGCTCTGAGTTCGCAAGCCAGGTTGACGCGTTGGTCGAGAGTATATTTCATTGATGATGTGGTTTATTATGACTGTTTACCATTCAATGGGGGATTTCCCAATGGATGAGAGATAGTCGTTTGCACGTGAGAACGGCCGTGAACCGAAGAACCCTCTTGATGCGCTGAGGGGTGATGGATGGGGGGATTCGATGACACAGTGGCGCGAACGGTCAATGAACGCTCCCTTGCGTTGGGCATAGGCACCCCACAGAATGAATACAAGCCCTTCGCGCTCTTCGGCGAGTTTTCTTACCGCCGCATCCGTGAATTCTTCCCATCCTTGATTTTGATGTGATCCCGCACTGCCGGCTCTCACTGTGAGTGTGGCATTGAGAAGCAGCACGCCCTGCTGCGCCCATCGGCTCAGGTCGCCTGACGGCGGAGGTGTGATGCCGAGGTCGGACTGTAGCTCCTTGTAGATGTTTTGCAGTGATCGTGGAATCTCTACGCCAGGATTTACCGAAAAACTCAGACCGTTTGCCTGCCCGAATCCGTGGTAAGGGTCCTGCCCGAGTATCACTACCTTGACATCCTCAAACGGACAGGAGTCGAATGCTGCAAAAATCTTTCCGGCTGGCGGATAGATGGTGGCAGTAGAATACTCACGCCTTACAAAATCGGTCAGTCTGGCAAAATAATCCTTTTCCCATTCGCCTGCAAGCGCGCTGTGCCATGAAGGTTCAATCCTCACATTCATAGTCTGTAAAAATTTTTCTTGCAAAAGTACTAAAAAAATCCTAACTTTGCACTTGTCAATCGCTATAGATATTTCTTACTAAGGTATAGCGTGTGACATATCGCCAAGACGTTCCCGTAGTTCAATGGATAGAATATCGGATTCCGGTTCCGACGATTAGGGTTCGACTCCCTACGGGAATACCAATTAATGACAGAAGAGCCAGATCTTACAAAGATTCCGGCTCTTCTGTTTCTTTTGTCCTTATGTTATCTTTTGTGTCAGGGATTCCAGCGGAGTGTGCGGGCGAATATGGAGTCGGGGTTGATTAGTGTTGCTGCTGATTCAGCAGATAGTTTTTTGCGCCATTTCACTCGTTTTGATTCGTCAGAACCGGGACCTGTGCAGCGGTATTCGCCGTAGCGGGCTGTGGTCTCGTTGGCTGCATCTCCCCAGTTGTGCCATCCTGCCGGATGAATGGATGATGGCAGTTCACATTCTATGAAATATGTGGAGGCGTTTGGACGCCAAGGTCTGCCTAGATAGAGGGCATCGACGCCTGGAGCGGCGGTCACTTTGCATTTATGGAACACATATCCTATGGGGTTTGACGAAGAGGTTGATGCAGCCGTGATATAGGAGTTTATCTTTCCATGTATGTGGCACTTGTTGAATAGGGCGGTTGCGGCTCCGAATATGAAATCTGTGGTGCCTTCTATGTAGCAATTCTCGAAATACAGTCGCGATAGCCTGCCTCCGGTGTATAGAGTGTCCTGATTGCCGAGAAACCGGCAGTTGAAGAATTTTATGCAGTCGCCTGTGGTGAACATCGCCACAGCCTGCCCAACAGGGCCGGCTGCATTTTCGACAGTTATATTTCTGAATGTTATGTTGTTTCCCTCAACCTTGAAGGTGTATGAGCCGGAGGTGCCCATGTTTCGCAGAGAGGCGTAGTCGTCATATGTGATTATTGTGCTGTCAGGGTTCTCGCCTTCAATGATGAGGTTCTGTGCTGTGACATTCAATGTCAGTTTTTCGTGATATCTTCCGTTCTTTATAAATATCCTGGTAGTGTAGTCCATGTCACCTCTCACTTTTTTCAAGGCTTCCCCTACAGTGTTGTAGTCTCCTGAGCCGTCCTGAGCCACAGTAATGGTGTGTATTGATTCTGTGGCGGCGAAAACTATGGTTGCTGACAGCAGAAAAAGAGCCGATAACATCAGACGCGATACGGTATGGCAGTTCATGGTATTATTATTCTATTTGAGATTGATTTATATGAAAACAAAAATATGTCAATTTACAAAAGTATGAAAAAGGCTTAAAAATATTTATTAAAAATCTATTAAAATGAGTGAAAATTGAGGAAAAGAGTGTAACTTTATGCGTCTTAAAAAATGTTTTATAGTTGTGTGCATACATTTTATGTGCATCTTTATTAATACCTTAACTGATATTCGTGAATAATAATAATAATATATTTATAGTCTCATTGATTGTGCTGTTGTGCGATTTTGTTTCGTATGCGCAACTTTCCAGCAATTTTGTTGAAGTGCACAGCTATTCGATAGGTCAGGGTCTGTCGCAGAAGATGATACAGAACATGGTGCAGGACGAAGACCGTTTCATATGGATTGCCACATGGAACGGCCTGGAAAAATTTGACGGCTATACATTCCGTAATTTCAAGACTTATCCTACCGATTCTGTGCGGTTGCAACATAACAGAATAGTCAATGTGGCTACCGGACCTAAGAATGGACTGTGGTGTGAGACATTCGATTCCAGGCTTTATGTGTTCGACAAGGTTAACGAGAGGTTTGTCGATCCGTTTTCCTTGCATCCCGGTATAAAGGCCTGCGAAGAGGTAAAACAGACATTCTATCTGGATAACGGTGTGGTATGGATGTCAGCCCGCGATGGTTCTCTATGGAGATTGGAGGGTGATAGGTATCGTGAGAATGGTGCGTTGAAATATTTCCAGCCCACACGTCCGGAGAGGGGTGAAACAATATATGGGATATATACTGACGGCAATGGCGGTGAATGGGTGTTGAGCAACCACGGCTACTGGGTGCACGGCAGGCAAGATATTTCGGGGTTTCGTGAGTTTGTGCAGGCATCGGCAATCAGCGGCGGTCTGCTGCTGATTGATTCTGATGGGAAAATGGCTGCATACTCTGCCGGAGACGGTTCACTCAAGGATGTATTGCCGGGGCTTAGCGTGCGGACCGACATACGGCCATTCCTTCTTAGTGACGGTAAGATAATTATAGGCACTGAGGATGGTTTGGTAGCATTATTGGATCTAATGAGCAGTACTGTAAAAACGGTGGCTCTTCCAGGAAGAGAGATCATCACTGAATATTATGAACAGAAGCCGGATGGCAAAAACGGACATGTGTTATGGATGCTCACACGGTCAGATGTCCTGAGGCTTGATCTGTCGCAAATGATATGTGAAAGGTTGGATAAGCCTTACACCGATTCATCAGAGAGCCTGGATATGGAGTTCATTCATGAGGATGGTAACGGTGATATATGGGTCTATCCCCACAATGGGCATCTGTGTCATTACAATACATCCGTTCGCCGACTTGAGCGGGCTTGCATTCTTACTGAGAACGGACGTGTTGTCACCCCTGACATTTCATCGTTCCTTTTCGATGATCGCCGGAACATATGGGGCAGGACCCCTCTGGGTATTCAGAAGTTTTCATTTTCAGTAGGCGGAAGTGCCACTGTGATCGGGAATCCCGGGGAATATCGAGGACTGTTTATTGACAGTCGCGGCAACCTGTGGGCTACATGCAAGGAAAAGTCGGTGTCGATATTTGACCGTAATTATAATTATATAGGTAATCTTACTCCTTCGGGTAATGTTGTCAGCAGTCCGGATATGAAATTCGGGGCTTCGGTCTATACTATGATGGAGGATTCAAAGGGGCGTATATGGCTGGGTGCCAAGGGTGACGGTATCTATGTCGCTACTCCGCAAAAAATATCACCCAATAATGTGGATAGTTATAGGATAGATCATTACACACGACGGCTGGATGACTTGGAGTCTCTGAGTGATTCGGGAGTATATTCTATTTTCGAGGATAAGAAAGGGTATGGATAGGCACGTACGGTGGCGGTCTTAATCTCGTTGACGAGGGTAAGGACGGGTCTATGAGGTTCATACATGCCCGCAACGGAGGTCTGCCTACCTATCCTATAGTGTCATGCGATAAGGTAAGGTATGTCACAGCCAACTCGGATGGGGACATTATGCTGTGTACCACAGGTGGATTCGTTACATTTGACAGTGATTTCACATCGCCACGCGACATACGTTTCTACCGTAATTGGAGTGATATCACCCGCGATTCTACTCTGAGCGATAGTGATGTGTTTTATGCCTATGAGGACAGCCGCCATGATATATACCTGACTACGATGGCGGGAGGCATATGTAAGCTTGAAAGCGGGAGCGTGTTGGGCAACAATCTTAGGTTCAGTTATATAAACAAGCAGAACGGATTGCCCTCCGATATGGCTTACTCCATACGTGAGGACAGGAACGGATATCTGTGGATGGCTCTTGAAACGGCACTGTGCAGATATGATCCCAAGGATCATTCCATAGTCACGTATGACCGCTATGACTTTCATATACCGTTTGTTACCACTGAGGTGCCGTTTGTAATAGATGCTGATGGCAGGGCTACGCTGGCTCTGGTCAACGGATTGTTGAGTCTGGATCTGGAAAATCTTAAAAAGAGTGATTATATTCCGGAGATACGTTTCTATGACGCCGAGGTCAACACTGACGGAGGCGGTATCATGAGGGTCCCTGTAAAGGATGGTGTGCTTGTGCTGCGTCCCGACCAGCGTAATGCTGCTATTTCGTTTGCCGCCCTTGATTATGGGAATACCGAGAATATCTCATATTCCTATCGTCTGAGGGGGCTTAATGACAATTGGATAGACAACGGACATTCCAATAAGGCTTCATTCTATTCTCTTCCTGCCGGCGATTACGAGCTTGAGGTGAAATCAACCAATTGCGAGGGTGCGTGGAATGACCGTGTTTACAGTATGAGGATCCGTGTTGAGCCTACATTTGTAGAGACTGTGTGGGCAAAGCTGCTGTATATATTTGCTTTTATAGCTGTGGGGCTTGCCATATGGTTTGTTTCGGTATATATTCTCCGGCTACAGCGTCGCATCAACATGGAGCAGGAGCTAACCCGCCTGAAGCTGAGGTTTTTCACAGATGTGTCACATGAGTTGCGCACACCTCTGACCCTGATAGTCAATCCTGTCGACGAGGTGTTGTCCGATTCGTCACTTTCGCCTGTATCTCGTGACTATATGATGATGGTAAAGAGCAACACTGACCGTATGTTGCGCCTTATAAACCAGTTTCTTGATATACGCAGGATTCAGAACAGCAAGATGAAAGTATATCTTGAGATGGTCGACATTGTACCGTTGTTCCACCGCATACATAGGGATTTCAGTGGATTGGCACACCAGAAGGGCATCAGCTTTTCATTGTCGTGCCATACTGAGGAATGCAAGATATATACTGATGTCGACAAGCTTGAGAAGATTCTGTTCAATCTGCTTTCCAATGCGTTCAAATTTACTCCGGATGGGAAAAATGTGGCATTCGGGCTGACTATGGACGGTAATGCAATTAAAATAACAGTCAGTGATGAAGGGCAGGGCATGGACGAGGGTCAGAAATCCAGGCTCTTCAACAGGTTCGAGACACTTGGAAGGAAGGTCAAGGGGCCTTCGAGCGGAATAGGACTGTCGTTGGTCAGGGAGCTTGTGTCGTTGCTTCACGGACGCATTTCAGTGAGCAGCGAGATTGACCGAGGCAGTGTTTTTTCTGTGATACTGCCTATCGGTTATGAGTCATACTGCAACGATACAAATGTGGAGCTGATACTCAATGATGGCAATACGAGAGAGATCGCTACCACTGTTGTTGATTCTGATCACACTGACAGGACATCTGGCGATGATTTCAGGATACTTGTTGTGGAGGACAATGACGAGTTACGCTGTATGCTGTGCCGTATGCTCGCCGACGGCTACAGTGTAGTAGAGGCTTGTGACGGACAGGAGGCTATCGATAAGATGGATGAGTTGCTTCCAGATATGATAATAAGCGACATAATGATGCCTCGGGTTGATGGTCTTGAACTCCTGGAGCGAGTGAGGTCGGACAGTGCTCGTTCCCATATCCCGTTTGTACTGCTCTCGGCAAAGTCATCTGTTGCCGAGCGCATAGAGGGGCTGGAATGTGGTGCTGACGATTATCTCACCAAGCCGTTCAGCGCGTCATATCTGAAAGCGCGCATCAGGTCACTGATACGTCAGCGCACACGGCTTAAGGATTGTCTTGTGGCTGGAAATCCGGTGCGGAATGTTGCTGAAAAAGTAGCGGAAGGGGATGATTTGCCGATGCTGACCGGATTTGACACAGAGTTTGTCGGCCGTTTGTCAGACTATATCGAGCGTGAGTCATCACGCCCGGAGCTTACGATAGATGAGATTGCATCGTCAATGAATATGGGACGGACGGTATTCAACCGCAAAGTGAAGTCTCTGTTCAATGTAACTCCGGTTGAACTGCTTTCTGCGATGCGTCTTAAAAGAGCCGAGTCGCTTCTTTGTTCTGGAGATCTGACCGTAGCTGAGGTATCGTATCGCTGTGGCTTCACCTCTCCGCAATATTTCAATCGAGTGTTCAAGTCGCACTATGGCTGCACGCCTTCGGAATGGCGCGTGAACTCTTGCAAAGCATCTGTTGTAGGGCAGCAAGCGTGATTGTAAAAATTCTCATTAAGATTGCACTTTTTTGCACCGATCATGGGTGTGAGAAAAAGTGCAATCATTTAATTAAAAAGTTTAATCGCTGGTATATAGATAATTGGTAATTTCGGGCATTAAAAGTTTAATTTAGTTTCAGTACTGAAATTTAATGTCCATGAATCTATCTGCAAGTATATCCTCATCGTTGGCGGCTGTAGCATTATTGATGCTGTGTGGCTGTGCCGAGGAATCGTTGACCAATCCGTTTCATGCAGTTGTTGCCCAGGATGGGAGTGGTGACTTCCTTACAGTTCAGGAAGCTGTTAATGCCGCGCCCGACAGCCTCACCTCGCCATATCTCATCTTTATAAAGAATGGCTCTTACGAGGAGAATGTCGTGGTGCCTGAATCGAAACCTTACATTCATCTGATAGGTCAGGACAAGGAGCAGACCATCATACATTACAAGCTTAATGTCGGTTCCGAACCGGAGAATAAGGATGAGGAGTATTGGAAATATTCTGTGCACAACCCCGAATCTCCTGCCCATCCGTTCGAGGAGTCAGGCTCGGTGGTATTGGTGAAGGCTCCATACTTCTATACTGAAAACATATCGTATGTGAACGATTACGGTGTGTCGGCTCAGACAGGTCCTCAGGCATTGGCTATGAAAACCAGGGCTGACTGTGCGGCGTTCAATAACTGCATATTCCGATCGTTTCAGGACACATGGATGACTTCAACCAAGGATGAACACCGTCATTATGTGAACAACTGTTGGATAGAGGGTGCTGTTGACTATCTGTATGGAGGGGGTGATGTGTTGGTGGAGAACACAACATTCTATAATGTCCGCAGTGGCTCGGTTATTGTGGCACCATGCCATACCAAAGCGAAATATGGCTATGTGATGCGCAATTGCGTGGTTGACGGCAACAATGCGGCTGCTGACGGCACTACTCTTTTGGGGCGGCCCTGGCACAACAGTCCGCAAGCACGTTTCGTGAACACTGTGATGCGTATTCCTGTGGCTCCTGAGGGGTGGACCAATATGGGGGCGATTCCAGGTATTTTTGCCGAATTCGGCAGTAGGGATTCTCTCGGACGGCCCATTGACCTTTCTTCACGTAAGACAATATATAACTACACATCCCGTGAGGGTGAGAATATAACAGGAGAATCACGAACATCCATTACCGAGAATGAGGCTTCCGCGCTGACATATGCCAATATGATTCCCGGTGAGGATGGATGGGACCCCAGAGGTATGATGTCGAAGCTTCCTGTACCTGCCAATATCAGAGTAGATGATGTGACTGTAAGTTGGGATGCAGTCAATGATGCCCGCGGTTATATCGTGTATGACGGAGATGAGGTGGCAGGGTTTACTACAGGTAACCGCTGCACATTGAGCCGGGTCCCGGAGGGTGGTGTGAAAGTGCAGGCGGTCAATGCCTACGGCTCACTCGGGAACGTGTAGAAATGAAAATATAATAAGTTAATTCCCTTATTCTAATAACCACTTATAGTATGAGAACCAATCAAAAAACTTTTATCCGACTGTTTTGCTTGGTCATGGCTATGCTGTTTTCCAGGGCTGTCTATGCCCAGGTCAGCACAGTGACAGGCACAGTGACCGATCCGCAGCAAGAACCGCTCACTGGGGTCGTTGTAACTGAAAAAGGCAATCCTGCCAACGGTGTCATCACTGACATTGATGGAAAATACTCAATTAAAGTGCCGGCGCAAGGTACGCTTGTGTTCACCTATACCGGTTTTACAGGTCAGGACATAGATGTGGCAGGTCGTTCACTTATTGATGTTACAATGAGTGAAGATCTTCAGAGTCTTGAGGAGGTAGTTGTGATCGGTTATGGCACAATGAGGCGCAAGGATCTTACAGGAGCGGTGGCTTCTGTAAAAGGAGACGACCTTGTAGCCAATCCTGTATCCAATGTGGCGCAGGCTCTTCAAGGACGTCTTCCTGGTGTCAATGTAGTGTCGCAGGACGGCCGTCCCGGAGCCTCGGTATCGGTGCGTGTGCGCGGAGGCGGCTCAATCACCCAAAGCAATGAGCCTCTTTATGTTGTTGACGGTTTTCCTGTGGGTAATATCGACAACATTGCAGCCTCCGAGATAGAGTCGATAGATGTGCTCAAGGATGCTGCTTCTACAGCTATCTATGGTGCGCGCGGTGCCAACGGTGTAATCCTTGTTACCACCAAGGGTGGACAGGAAGGAAAGGCAAAAGTCACTTATGAAGGCTATGTGCAGTTCAAGAATGTCGCTAAAAAACAGGATGTTCTCTCAGCCCAGGAGTATGTGCTTGATAACTGGAGCTACGCTACCACTCGTGGCTCAGGTCCTAAGGAGGCTGTTGAAAAATACTTCGGTCTCGGATCGAAATATGGTAACCACTATGCTGAATATGCCAATGTCGCTGCCCATCAGTATGACAATGACATCCTGCGCACAGGATTCTCTCACAATCATAACCTGAATATCACCGGTGGATCGGAGAATACCAGGATGGCGTTCAACATCGGTTATATCGATGACGAAGGTATCCGCATCAATTCCGACTACGACCGTTTCACCACCTCTCTCAAGATCCAGCAGAAATTATTCAGCAACCTCACATTCAATGCCGAGGCTCGCTATGATGAATCTACACTCAACGGCGCCGGAGCCCGTTACACCTCAGGGGCTTATCATTATAAGCCTATAGACAATCCCCTCGGAGGGGTATCGGCTTCCGAGATTTCAGGTCTTGGTTTCGGTATAAAGAACATTGATGACTCACATAATCCTGTTGAGCTGATAAATGATATAACAAGCGAGACTTTCTATCGCAATTTCCGTGGCAACGCAGCTCTGACATGGGAGATTATCTCCGGACTTACAGCCCGCTCGGAAATAGCTATGACACGCGGCTCATCCAGGAACACTTACTATGAGAACGGATACACCAATGGTGACAAACGTGCCAATATCTCACGTGGGACATCCAAGGGGCTTCGTTGGGTCACCACAGCCAATTATATGTTTGATGTGAAGGATATCCATTCATTCAATATTCTTGCCGGTTACGAGCTTCTCAGAAGCGAGAACGAATCGATGTATGCTGAAGGCCGCGGATTCCCTGACACGTTTGACTATGATCACGCTATTGCAATGATGCACACAGCTACTTACAATAGCTCGTTCTACAATACGTTCGGAGTTCCTGACCGCACTGTGTCATGGTTCGGACGTTTCAACTACACACTTCTTGACCGTTATCTCTTCACCGCAACATTCCGTGCCGACGGTTCTTCAAAGTTCGCGCCCAACAACCGCTGGGGTTATTTCCCCGCAGTGGCAGCAGGATGGCGCATCTCGGAGGAGAATTTCATGGAGGGTACTCGTGACTGGCTGTCCAATCTTAAATTGCGTCTGTCATGGGGTGAGTCCGGAAGCGACAATATCAATTCCAATCTGTGGCGCGAGACATGGTCAAGTTCTACCAACAACAAGCTTCCTATCAATGGCGAGTTCGGTCCGTTCTATCGTCCTGACGGTCTGAAAGCTAATCCCGATCTTAAATGGGAGACCACTGTGTCACGCAACCTTGGTGTAGACTTCGGTTTCCTCAACAGCCGTATCAACGGTGCTGTGGAAGTGTACTGGAACACTACAAAGGATCTGCTTATGCTCGTTCCGGTTGACAATACTTCCGGATACTCCCATCAGTATCAGAACTTCGGGCAGATTTCCAATCGTGGTGTGGAGATATCAGTCAATGCTGACATCTACCGCAACAAGGATTTCCGCTTCAGTGCAGGTGCCATATACAATTACAACCGCAATAACCTCGACAAGATGCAGAATGCCGACCAGTACATCTACTCCTCCTACTGGGGATCGTCGGCTCAGACTCCAGCTATGGACTGGATGCTTGCAGTGGACCAGCCTATAGGCATTGTCCGCGGTTATATTGCCGACGGATTCTATACGACAGCTGATTTCAATTACTCCGACGGCACATACACACTTAAGGATGGTGTCCCTGATCTGACAAAGGACATCACCGCAACTTATATGCATCCGTTCACTCTCCCCAATGGTCAGGTGGCATTCCCAGGAGCACCCAAATTCAGGGACACGGACGATAACGGAAAGATCGATGCTAAAGATGCTGTGAATCTCGGGGAGGTGCGTCCTCGCCACACAGGCAGCTTCCATCTTGATTTCGGCTACAAGGGATGGGATCTCTCCGCCAACTTCAATTGGACTTACGGAGGCAAGGTCTACAATGCAAATGCCATGATGGATGCTTCTGGAAATGAGTATGATGGTCTCACACGTCAGTATGGTGCATGGCGAGCTGACTGCTATAGGGTTTATGACGTTGACAAATCCGGTGAGCTTTATGCCGTGACCGAGCCTGGAGCTCTCAATGCTCTCAACGCCAATGCCTCCTCCGCACTTCCATATCATCAGAGCGGCATTGTGTCGTCCGAGTTCCTTGAGGATGGTTCATACCTTCGACTCCAGACCCTCACACTTGGATATACATTGCCTCAGCAGCTGACCAGGAAAGCGCATATATCCAATTTCCGTCTTTATGTGACAGCAGGCAATCTCTTTACCATCACAGGTTATAGCGGACTTGATCCTGAAGTCAATACCAATACGGCAGGTACAGTTGGTTTCGGCAGCAATATTCGTAATTTCCCGATGTTCAACATGGATTACGGCACTTACCCTCGTGCCCGCACATGGACCATCGGTGCATCACTGTCATTCTAATCGAATAAACCTTAAACAATAATAATACGATACCATAATATGAACAAGTTTCTAAATATAGCACTCGTTTCAGCTTTTGCACTTTGTGCCACTGGCTGCGAGGACTACCTCGACACCAACTCGCCGAGTATTTCCGACCGCGAGTTTGTATTCTCAAGCGAGGAGTCGGCACGCGGTGCCCTCAATTATGGCTACGAACTGCTTCGTGCCAATCGTAACATCCATTCCGTGGGTATCTATTGGAGCCCTATATGGGGATCTGACATGGAGGGATTGCAGGATGCTTATTCTGATGGTGATACCGGACAGCAGGAGAAGGGGTTCTATCCTACAGGCACTTCGGCTGTCAATATCAACGGTCTGCAAGGATGGGAAGTGTTTGGCGATCTTTATAAGACAATAGGTGTGTGCAATGCGCTTATTGACAGTTTCGAGTCTCTTCCTAATTTTAATGAACTGATGAGCGGCGAGCCAAATTCCCTTTCTGACATCTACGGTCAGTCAGTGGCTCTTCGTGCCACATGCTATTTTGAGCTATGCCGCTATTACGGCGATGTTCCTATGGTGGAGCATGCCGGAGAGAGTGCCAAAGGGATAAAATCACGTTTCGCTATCTATGACTGGTGCGTCAGCAAACTTAAGTATGTTGAACCTCACATGTACAGGGTGGGGGAGAACGGTGTGCGTGCCGATGTGATGAACCGCAATTATGTGCAGGGTCTCATCGGGCGTATAGCTCTTTTCAATTCCGGATATTGTACCCGCCGCACCGATCTTGACGCCGGATTCTATGTTGATGGCGACGGCGAAGTGCTTTCCTTTGATGACCTTTGTGTTGAGGATACCCAGAATAAGGCCGTGTATGGCCGACGTGCCGACTGGCGCAATATTCTTGAAGAGGCTCGTCCTTACCTTGAGGCTTGCGCACAGCAGCCCGGAGGTATTCAGTTCTATCTTTCCGATCCGCGTGGCACGGATTCTCAGGGACGTGTCTACAATTGTCCTTCACAGTATATGTTCAATCAGATGCATAAGGACAATTCGATCGATATAGCTGACGAGAGTGTGTATGAGATACCTTTCATGTACAATGGTGGTGCTGACCGTCCCGGTTATATAGGTCGTGCGGCTCCTCAGGGTGGAAATTACGGTGCTCCGTGTGCGGCTTGCGGACAGAATCGCATACAGCCTCATGTCTATTACGGATGGTTTGATCCGGATGATGCCCGCCGAGACGCTTCATGTTGTGTGACCGGCAGTAATGGCGGTGCGGAAGTGTTGCTGACATTCGACTGCGGAGCCTGGGGCAGCCAGGGTATCACTTGCAACAAGTGGGACTGGAACCGTATGAAGAAACCTGACACCGCTACATATGGCAACTCGGCAATCAATGTAAGCTATATGCGTATGGCTGATGTGTATCTGATGCTTGCTGAGGTGTATGCCGCTCTCGGACAGGACGGTCAGGCAAAGACCTGGCTTCAGAAAGTTCACAACCGTAACTTCCCAGGTGGTGTTGACAGCAAGCTCGATGCCTGGATTGCCGCCTGTGGCAATGAGTTTAAGTCCACAGAATGGAGTGCCATGTACAAGGCTGTTATCAAGGAGCGTGCCTTGGAGTTTGTAGGGGAGGGTGTTCGTCGCTTCGACCTTATCCGCACCGGATTTCTTCCTGAAGCAGCTGTGAACAACCGCCGTGACATGACCAAGGTTCTACAGGATATCCAGAGCAAGGGATATGCCGAGTTTGAAAATGGCAATCAGCTGCCTGCCTATGTATGGGTAAAGACTGTGGATAGCCGTGCTATGAATGGCTATCGCCTTACTGCCGGCACTCCTGCCGGTCAGGAAGATGATCCGGTGCTTTATCCCGGATGGCGTGGTGTGCATGATGATTGGGACGGAGTTCTTGGATCGTTTGGCTACAGCCTCGTCAACAAGACTCTCACCAACGTCGCTATAAAGGGTCTTTTTGAGTATGTCGCTCCGGGGTCCTCTCAGGCTCAGGCTTGGGAAGCGGAAGGATATGTCATGACCAACTGGGGGATCGATCTGATCAAGGATGAGAAGAACTGGGAGACTCACGCCTATAAGGTACTTGCAGGTATTACGGATGCCGATTATCAGGCACGCAAGTCACCTGTCACTGTGCGTCCGTTCAGATATCAGGATCTTCTGAACTCAGGCATGACCAACGGTTATGGTTTCCGTCAGGAATAATAGAACTTGGTGAAATAAGGTTAATATATCAAAATATAAGGTATATTTAGGGAGATATGGGTCCGATGTGATTTCGGACCCATATTTTTGTGTAATATGCTGTGATATACCTGGAATTTTGCTAATTTTGTAAATCAGTAATATAATAGTTGTACCATGAAAAGATTTATTGCATATTTCTCCATTGCCGCATTGGCTTTTGGAGCATCGGCACAGTCTAAAAAGTCGGACGTGCCACACTCTTCCAGATATGAGATCGAGAGGGACATGCCCACATTTCTTGACCGGATACATGAGGAGCTGACCTATCCTCTGGCATGGGGAAACAGTGATATCAAGGACTACTGTGTCTGGAACCGGACAGCAAGGGATAAAGTGATAGAGCTGATGCTCACGCCTCCCAAGCATTCCTCTTCGTGGGCTCCTGAGGTTGTGGCAGAGGAGAAGCGCGACGGTTACACAGCCCAGAAGGTGGCATTCAATCTTACTGACTATTCTCGTGTCGAGGCTTATGTGCTCACTCCCGACGGAGATGGCCCTTTCCCAGCCTTGGTGGCTCTTCATGACCATGGCGGACACTACACTATAGGAAAGGAGAAGATGATACGTCCGTTTGAGGTTGATGCTTGGGTGTACGATGATGCCGACAAGTGGGCCGACAATCTTTATGAGGGTCAGTATCTTGGTGACTATCTTGCGAAGAACGGTTATGTGGTTATTTCTGTGGATGCCCTGTTCTGGGGTGACCGTGGGCGCAAGGAGGGCCCTGACGGGAGCAAGCATGCCAATATTGCAGGTAATTTCCAGATGCTCGGACGCAACATGAGTGCGTGGATGAACTTTGAGGATATGTACACCGCCGAGTTCCTTGCCACTCTTCCTAAGGTGGACCCTGAGAGGATAGGTTGCATAGGTTTGTCCATGGGTGCGTATCGTTCCTGGATGCTTGCAGCCCTTTCGCCAATCATTAAAGCCGGTGTGGCTGTGTGCTGGATGACTACTACCGACATCCAGCTGTCCTGGGAGTATGGCAGGGAGAAGGGTGGTTTTGCCAACTGTCTTCTCGGTGTTCGCAACTATCTCGATTATCCGCATGTAGCCTCGCTTGCCTGTCCGAAGCCTATGTTTTTCCTTAATGGAGAGACCGACAAGCTATTTCCGACTGTAGCCGTTAACAAGGCGTTCGGCGAGATGCGCAAGGTGTGGGAGAGTCAGGGTGCTTCCGACAATCTACGCACAGAGATATGGGACATAGGTCATCAGTGTCATAAGAAGGAGCAGTCGGAATGCCTTAAATTTCTTGACAAGCATTTGAAATAATAATAATAATATATCATAGAATGAATAAATATCTGCTTTTGCTCCTGTTGCCATTCGTTACATTCGTTTCATACGGTGTAAATGGTTCGGATCAGGACTTGAAACTATGGTATGACCGGCCTGCCGACTATTGGGTTGAGGCATTGCCTCTTGGCAATGGTCATCTCGGTGCGATGATGTATGGGATAGCATCGCGAGACACTGTTCAGATCAATGAGGACACATTCTGGTCCGGAAGCCCTTATAATAACTATAATCCCAAAGCCAAAGGAAAGCTAAAGGAGATACAGTCGCTTATCGACCGAGGTGAGTATGCCGAGGCTCAGAAACTGTCGATGGCTAATATCACTGCTGACAGGAGTGTTACGGCTCACGGTATGATATATGAGTCGATAGGCAATCTCATACTTGATTTTCCGGGTGTGGAGCGTATTCCGGATAATTATCGCCGTGAACTTGACCTTGGAAGTGCCGTTGCCAAAGTGACATACACTGTGGGCGGTGTGGATTATACACGTGAGATGTTCACATCTCTTACCGACGATCTGATCATAATACGCATTACTGCCTCAAAACCTGGCAAGGTGACGTTTGCCACATCATTCACAGGCCCTTTAAAGAAGAACAGGACCGTGGCAGTGACCGAGGTGGTGGATGGCACTGACAATATGCTTAGGGTGAGTTGTGCTCATGCCCGAGAGGCGGAGGAGAACATCCCTAACAGGCTGCATGCTACTGCAATAATTAAAGTTATGGCTGACGGCGGAACGGTTACGCCTGATGATGAGTCAGGACGCATATCGGTCAATGGTGCGGATTCAGCGACAATATATGTCTCGGCTGCAACTAATTTTAAAAATTATAGAGACATTTCAGGCGATAGCGAAGAAAAGGCTATGTCGGCTATCAAGAGATTCGACAAGGATTACGCTACAGCCAAAAGTGATCATGTGGCGAAGTATCGCGGACAGTTCGGGAGAGTGAGCCTCGATCTCGGTTCCAATCATGAGCAGGAGGCTAAGCCTACGGATGTGCGTATACGAGAATTCTCTACGGTTCATGATCCGTCGCTTGCCGCCATGTATTTCCAGTTCGGACGTTATCTTCTTATAAGCAGTTCCCAGCCTGGCACACAGCCTGCTAATCTACAGGGCATATGGAATCCGAGTGCCGGTCAGTATCCTGCCTGGGACAGCAAGTACACGACAAACATTAATGTGGAGATGAACTATTGGCCAGCCGAGGTCACCAATCTTAGCGAATGTCATGAACCGTTTCTACAGATGGTAAGGGATGTGAGTGTGACAGGCAAGGAGTCTGCGTCTGAGATGTATGGGGCGCGCGGATGGACGCTTCATCATAACACCGATCTGTGGCGTTCCACCGGAGCGGTTGACTATGCATCGTGCAGTGTGTGGCCCACATGTAATGCATGGTTTGCCTCGCATCTGTGGGAGCGTTATCTTTATACAGGCGACAAGGGATATCTTGCCGGAGTATATCCGATATTGAAGTCCGCTTGCGAATTCTATCAGGATTTCCTTGTCAGGGATACTGCTTCGGGATATATGGTAGTGTCGCCATCCAATTCTCCGGAGAATCATCCTGGACTCGGATCGTATGTCGATGACAATGGTAAGAAACAGAATGTGGCCCAGTTCAGCGGTGTGACGATGGATAATCAGATGGTGTATGATCTGCTCAGCAACACCATACACGCTGCTCGTGAATTGGGCATGGATAAGGAATTTGCCTCAGAACTTGATGACCTAAGGATGCAGCTTCCGCCGATGCATGTCGGAAAGTACGGTCAATTGCAGGAGTGGCTCAAGGACTGGGACCGAGAGACGAGTGGTCACCGTCATGTGTCTCATCTGTGGGGGCTTTTTCCTGGCAATCAGATATCTCCATACTCCCATCCCCAGTTGTTTCAGGCTGCAAAGAAGTCCCTGACAGGCAGAGGTGATGCGAGCCGTGGATGGTCGATGGGATGGAAGGTGTGCCTTTGGGCGAGACTGCTTGACGGAAATCATGCTCACACACTGATATCGAATCAGCTCAAACTGATGGACCCGAATGTGACAATCAAGTCGCAGGACGGCGGTACTTATGCCAATATGTTTGATGCTCATCCTCCGTTTCAGATCGATGGTAATTTCGGATGTACGGCAGGTATAGCCGAGATGCTTGTTCAGAGTCACGATGGGGCTGTTCACCTGCTTCCCGCTCTTCCTGATGTGTGGTCAAAGGGTGAAGTCAAAGGGCTGAAGGCTCGTGGCGGGTTTGAGATCGCTGATATGAAGTGGAGCGATGGCAAACTCTCGTCGGTGACTATAAAATCAACTCTCGGAGGCAATCTGCGACTCCGTTCTTCTGTATCTCTCTATGATTCGGATGGTAAGCGGCTTATACGAGCCAAAGGGGTCAACCCCAATCCATTCAATAGTGTGTATATGATATCCGCACCGGTGATAAGTAATCCCGATAAGATACCGGCATTGAATCTGCCAGCAACTAATCTTTATGATGTCCCTACTGAGATTGGAGCCGAATATACATTCATTGCCAGATAGGTGATGGGTCATCCGGATATATTGGATATGTTTGTTCCAATTAAGAGGATTTATGTAGAAATTTAATAATGGAAAGTATGGCGGAGCATGCTTCACTATACTTTCCATTAATAGTCATGCCTTCTTATTATTTTAATTGGCATTCAGTCGGATTGTTCTAAGGTTTCTGTGACATTTGTTGATTTCTTTGGAGAATAATTTAAAATTATTGCAATTTATTAACATAAATGTTGTATCTTTGCGGTCGGATGTATTGTGGTATTGCAATTATAACACTTAATATATTAACCTTAAATTTTAACAATGAGAAACGAGAAATCTCTACAAATCAGAGGTTCCCGAAGTGAATTTTGTTATCACTTTGGGCGTGTCTGCTTCTCGGTGATTTTTGTTCTGATAGCCTTAATGGTATCGGCACAGGATAAGACCGTCAGCGGAACAGTGATTGATGAAACAGGCGAACCGGTCATCGGAGCGACTGTCATGGTAAAAGGGAGCAAGGTCGGGATAGCTACCGATATTGACGGTAAATATACCCTAAATACCCCCCCCACAGTGTTTTAACTATTAGTTATGTAGGCTATGTCACACAGGAAATTCCTGTTGATGGTCGTAGCGTGATTGATGTGACCCTCAAAGAGAGTCGTGAGATGCTCGATGAGGTGGTGGTAGTAGGATATGGTACTGTAAAGAAACGAGATCTCACAGGTGCTGTAGCATCGGTCAAGAGCGGAGATCTGACTATGACACCTGTAGCGAGTGCTACTGAGGCACTTGAAGGCCGAGTGGCTGGTCTTGATATTACACGAGAGTCAGGACAGGCGGGATCGGGCACAAAGATTCTGCTTCGCGGTAATCGCTCCCTTACAGCAGGTCAGGACCCGCTTTTTGTGATCGACGGTATTCCCGGATCAATTGATAATCTCAATCCTAACGACATTCAGTCGATCGACATTCTTAAGGATGCCTCCTCGACAGCCATCTATGGTTCAGCCGGTGCCAACGGTGTGATCATGATCACTACCAAGCAGGCTGAGGAAGGTAAGGTGCAGGTGGATCTTGACACTTATTTTGGATGGAACGGTTTTGCCAAGTATCCCAAGGCTCTCAGCGGTGACGCTTGGCTTGACTATCTCAAGGAAGGATATTATGCCACAACCGGAAATCAGGCTTCCGATCTTACACAGCTCTTCAACGGCTATGGCTATAATGCCGATGTGATCAGACCCTATGTTGAGCAGGGCAAATGGATCGATTGGGTCGACGAGACTCTCCAGACCGGTACTCAACAGAACTATTCAGTGTCAATCAGAGGTGGCAATGAGCGTTTCAAAGGTAATTTCTCCTTAGGCTATAATCGTACTGAAGGTATATACCGTGACGATAAGTCGGATCTTTATACCTCTCGTTTCGGTATGGATCTCAAGATCAATAAGTGGCTGACTGCAGGAATGCAGGGCGGATTGACTTTCCGTGATGTTGACAATCGTTCCACACGTCTTAACCGTACATTCAGTTATGTTCCGGTGGGAGATGTGTACGATGCTGAAGGAAATATCAACATTTATCCTGTGGATGGTCTGCAGGATCAGGTGAGCCTCTTGGCTGATGAACGTGAGGGCGTGTACAAAAAGAATTCCAAGACATTTGCCTTCACTGCCAATCCATATCTTGATGTAACTATTCTACCCGAGATGCTCACATTCCGTACGATCCTCGGCACATCGGTGAGCAGCAGCCGTACCGGTGAATTCAAAAGCAATGATACATTCATGATGCTTACAGGATCGGAGACGGCAATACGCAAGGCTTCTCTCGATCCCACCCTCAGCTACAATTATACTTGGGAGAATATACTCAATTTCCGTAAATCCTGGAACAACACCCATAATCTTGGGCTGACTCTTATCACCTCGTGGGCTTATAATCAGAAGGAGAAACATACTGCCTACAATGAAGGCTTCCTTTATGACAAGTTCCTTTGGTATTCGCTGTCATCAGGCACCAATCCTTCCGTATCCTCCTCTTACACTCAGACCAAACGTATGTCCTATGCGGCCCGTGTCAACTATGACTATCTCGGACGCTACCTGTTCACAGCTTCCGTTCGTCAGGACGGTGTGTCACAGCTTTATAACCATTGGGACACATTTCCTGCTGCAGCATTGGCATGGCGCATATCCGATGAGCCTTTCATGGAATCGACACGCAACTGGCTCAACAACCTGAAACTTCGCGTGGGATATGGTGTGTCAGGCAATCCTAATGTCGATGCTTATGTGTCACGTACAGAGGTTACGTCAAATGGTCTTGATAATATCAATTTCGGTTCGGGTCCCATCACGTCTAGTGTGCTTTCGCAGGCCGTAGGTAATGTGGAGATGGGATGGGAGAAATCCTATAACTGGAATATCGGTGTTGATTTCGGCATAATCAATAACCGTATCGACGGTGCGTTGGAATTCTATGATACCGATACCAAGGACGTGCTGTATTCGCGTAATCTGCCATCGACAGGAGGATTATTCAAACCGAAGAATCCGTATAAGATGGTATGCAATGTAGCTCGTATGCGCAATACTGGTTTTGAAATGACTATCAACAGCCGTAATATTGTCACAAAGGATTTCCAGTGGACAACGACCCTGACATTCGCAGCTAACAAGGAGCGAGTTAAATCCATTGATCTTGGCAGTGGTACTACTGTAGATAATCTCGTGTCGCTCGGACTGTTTATGGACAATCCCAAGGACATGATCTATAACTACCGTAAACTCGGTATATGGCAGAAGGGTGAAGAGGCTGATGCAGCTGTGTTCGGGCTTCTTCCCGGTGACTCAAAAGTGAATACCAGGCTCGTAAAGGTGAGCGACGGACTTTGGACTCTCACTGAAGAGGATGGTACTGTGACCGAGTACACTGCCGAGAATCCTTATCAGATCGGAGAAAAGGACAAGGAGCTTATCGGTCATAAGTCACCGTCATGGACAGCAGGTCTAAACAACTCGTTCTACTATAAGGGATTCGATCTGAATGTGTTTATCACAGCGCGTTGGGGACAGACTGTTCAGAGCCCGATTCTCGGATATTTCGGTCGAGTTGCAATGCCTGATTTTTATGATTATTGGACAGAAAGCAATCCAACCAATGATTTCCCTCGTCCGTATATGTCACGCTCCACAAGCCATTCAGCATCCAATCTCGGACTTGGTATTGTGGATGGTTCCTACTGGAAAATAAAGACTATCTCTCTTGGATACACACTCCCGAAGAATGTGCTTGATAAGGCAGGCATGAGTCGTTGCCGCTTCTATGGCACTATAAGTAATCCGTTTGTGTTTGCAAAGGATAAACTTCTACGAGATGTTGATCCGGAGACTGGCGGAACAGACGGATTTCCGCTTTACAAGCAGATAGTGTTTGGTATAAACCTCTCATTCTAAAATTTATAGCTTAGAAATTCAATATGAAAAATATATTTAGAAAAACATTGGCGGTAGTGCTCTGCGCCGGCATGTTCACCGGATGCAGTCTTGACGAATGGAATCCGTCGACTGTCGACGTGGAGACGGCTTATGCCGAGCGTCCTGGGTTTGAGAGCCTGATCAATTATTGCTATGACGGTTACTACTACCTGTATGGTAAGATTGACGGTATTGGTGCCATGGAGCTTGGTACGGATCTTTGGATAAGCGAATCATTTGAGAGCGGTTTCACACAGTATAACTCGAATATGAATACCCAATTGGGCACTCTTAAGACTCTTTGGGAGGGATTCTATTCTACAATAAACTATGCGAACACTGCGATATATTATGCCTCATCTGTGACAGGCTATGCTTCTCAGGATGAACTTTATGCAAAACTTGCAGAGGCTTATTTTTTCCGTGGATGGGCTAACTGGCATCTTGTGGAGCAGTTTGGCGGAGTGGTGCTCAACACCACGTCTTCGGCTGTGACCGGTATAAACAACAGTCCTGTAAGAAGTTCGGAGAGTGATTTCTACGATCTTATCATAAGTGACCTGAATTTTGCTAAGGATCATCTCCCTTATTCCCAGGGAGATGATCGTGGTCGTGTCAGCAAGAAGGCTGCCTTGGCAATGCTTGCCAAGGTGTATCTACAACGGACCCGACTTAAAGAGGCTAATGCGGAAGAGTATGCACGTCTGGCTCTACAGACAGCTGAAGAACTGATAAATAATGCTTCAAAATACAATTGCGCTCTTTACACTAGTGATGCCGATAAGTCAGGTTATGCTAAGCTTTGGGATGGTGAGAACAACAAGAATAACACAGAGTTCCTTTTCATCGAAGCTATTGACCATGAAGGTGACAAGAATCCTGAGGGAAACAACCGTGGACGTACACGCCAGTATTATGAGATGCGTTTACAGAATTATATCGCGTGGGGTCTTGCCGAGAAGAATTGTGCATGGTACGGTCGTTCCAACAGTATCGGCATCAAGCCGACGAAGTATCTTCTGACCACTGTGTTTGAACCTGTCAGGGATCCTGCCGATACTCGTTTTGCCAACACCTTCTTTACCGAGTATTATAATTCATCCTGGGCTGATAAGAAGATTTCCCAGTCCATGATTGATCAGTTTGGCAAGGACGCCTCTCTGCTTCAACATGTGATCAAGAATACAGCCGGAACATATAAGCCCGGTGAGGTGTACTATGGCGGACGTACTGTGTTCTATCAGAACAATTCTTCCGGCAACTGCAATATGGTGGACGAGAATGGTGACGGATGGCTTGACGGAATTTCCGTGCTGACCCCTAACTATACTATGTCGGCGGCAGAGAAAGCTATGCTTCCGTTTGTGTGTGTTGATCCGTCCGATATGTTTACTGCTGACGGAAAATGGGTGACAGAGACCACCGATCCTGTTTTAGGCTCCATATATAAGAACACTTATCCGTCAATGAATAAGTTTTCGTCCATTAAGTGGATAAAGGACAATCAGAAGTGGGAGGGTGATGTCCCTGTGATACGTCTCGGAGAGATATATCTTGTGGCAGCCGAGGCTGCACTCCGCGCAAGCAATGACCAAGCTAAAGCTCTAAAATACGTACAGCCTCTACGTGACCGTGCTGCTGTGACAGGACGTCAGGCTGAGATGAAGGTCAATCAGGTTGATATGACCATCGATTTCATCCTTCAGGAGCGTGCGCGCGAACTTGCTGGTGAACAGGTGCGCTGGTATGACCTGAAGCGTTGTGGCAAGCTCACAAAGAGTTTCTTTGCCGCCACCAATCCTGACATCCTTTTCTTTGATGAGGCAAAGCACATTGTTCGCCCGATACCTCAGAGCTTCCTTGATGCTATCGCCAATCCTAATGAATTTGGTACCAATGGATATTAAATATGTATGATATGCCGGATTCTCAGTGTTTGCATTGAGAATCCGATTCTCTAAGTTGATGAGACGGGATCTGCGTGAGCAGGTCCCGTCTTTTTTATGTGATGTCTCAGCCTTATTTACTGGGGAAAAGTCCGCCCCAAGGATAGCTGCCAGGTTTCATGGTGACATGTGTTCCATTGGGGGCACGCATGCGTATCACTCCGGGGGCTATCTCGTCAGTGATGGTGAATGTGTCCCATCCCAATTTCTGTAATGAGGCATAGGCTGTGGCACCCCCTTCGATTATGAGTTCGCGCGGAGTGTGGATATCTGTAAGGCCACGCACTGTTTCAGCCATTGTCTCGCGTAGATATATTGCGCTCTCTTTCCCGATGCGATGACGGTCGCGGATTGCAAGTATCATGGAATGGGATATGGAGTATTTGCCAGAGAGCTCTTTGATCCATTTGTCAGGGGTTGAGGTCCCTTCGTAAAGGTCGGTGGGCATATGGAACGTATCTACGCTGCAGTCGATAGGGCGGCTCTGTGTGCTGCCACATATTATAAGAGCGTCATGAAGATTGATGTCAGGTCGTTTTTGAGCGACAGTGTTGCACCGGCAATGCTTCTTAAGAAATGCAGTGAACAGATCGGCGGCTCCCGCAAGAAGTGTATAGCCGTCGGCATTGTCTACTTCCTTATTTATGTCTTCTTCGCTCACAGCGTCGGCAAACAGCACTTTTTTCATTCCGGCATCTGGAAACCGCGTGGTAAGAACTGAAGAGAGTGCCGGAAATTCAGGGTCGAAAGAAAAGTCTGTCTCATCAAGAGGTGTCCCGCTGATATAATATACGCCGTCACGAATGATTCTTCCTTTTGATGGATTGGCAGGTATGTATAGTGCTTGTATGTATTGGGAACATCTCAGCAATGCTTCCAGTTCTGCAACTACGTGCCCTCTGAGAGCGGAATCGGTTTTCTTGAATATGTGTTCCACAGAATTCATATCCGCCAGTGCGACAGCAGTTTTAGCGGACACTTCAGCAGCCTCGGTTTCGGTCATGGAGCGGGTGTCGGTCGCAATGACTGACACATCGCATGGTGGAAGATCCTTAGGATTGGTCGACATGCTTACAGAGAGACCGAGACGGTGGGCTATGCCCGCCATCTCGGCTGCTCCTGTGATGTCGTCGGCTATAACGGCAATCATTATTCTTTGATTCCTAAGCGGTATTTTGCCATCCGTGTGGCATAATCGATGCTGAGCACCATCGCATCATCGCTTGCTATACCTTTGCCGGCTACGTCGAATGCGGTGCCGTGGTCCACGCTGACACGGATTATCGGGAGTCCGAGGGTGATGTTGACACCGTTTGCGCTCTCCATCTTTCCGGTCTCCTTGTTCCAGTTGAAAGCACATACTTTCAGTGGGATATGCCCTTGGTCATGATACATTGCCACGCAGCCGTCATATTTCCCGCATTTGGCTTTTGCAAAGATCGAATCCGGCGGCACCGGACCGTCGACATTGAATCCGCGGGCGTTCAGTTCTTCGATAGCCGGAATTATCTCAAGGGCTTCTTCGTCACCAAACATGCCGTTCTCGCTGCTGTGGGGATTGAGTCCGGCAATGCCTATATGCGGATTCTCGATGCCGAATTGACGGCACGCGTCGGCAATCAGTTCGGTGACTTCAATGATGCGGGCTTTCTTCACGAGGTCGCATGCTTTGCGCAGAGGCACATGGGTGGATACGTGTATCACCCGTATGTTCTCATCGGCAAGCATCATTGCATACTTCTTGGTGCCGGTGAATGTGGCGTATATCTCAGTGTGGCCGTCAAAGTGGTGTCCGGCAAGGTTAAGAGCCTCCTTGTTGAGCGGAGCTGTGACAGTCCCGTCCACCTCATTATCCATGGCAAGCTCGATGGCTTTTTTTATGCTTACGAATGCGGCGTTGCCACATTGTGCCTGTACCTCTCCGAATCGGAATGTGCTCATGTCTACACAATGCAGGTCGTAGACATCGATTGTGCCATGTTCAAATTTTGCGTCGGAAATGCGTCCCACTGCATTGATTTTGAAATCATAGCCGAGACGGCTCACAGCCTCCTGCATCACTGCTGCATCGCCTGTGACTATCGGACGGCATTTCTCGTAAGTGTCCTTATGGCTGAGGGCACGCACCACAATCTCAGGGCCGATTCCGGCAGGATCGCCCATGGTGACAGCTAAGATCGGTTTCATATCAGTAAAGAGAGTTGTAGATGTCCCTTGCATCCTGTTCTGTGACTTCACGAGGGTTGTTTTTGAGCAGACGTTGAACCTCCATTGCAGCTTTTGCCATGCCGTCGACCGCGCTCTGAGGGATGTTGAGGTCTGAGAGTTTCTGTGGGATGCCGACAGCCTTTGACAGTTCGCATATGAAGTCTACACCATTCTGTGCGGTCTCATTGTCGTCCTTTCCGACAGGTGCGCCACAGGCTATAGCCACTTCGGCATACTTACGGAGATTGGCAGAACGATTGAATTTCATGACCGATGGGAGCAGTATTGCATTCGATAGTCCATGAGGTATATGGAACTCACCTCCCAAGGGATAGCTGAGGGCATGTACCGCTGCTGTATTGACAGGACCGAGCACCAGTCCGCCGTAGAGAGAGCCGAGGGCGAGAGCCTCGCGAGCCTCTATGTCGCTGCCGTCCTTGACCGCACGCAACAGATTGGCTGCTATCAGTCTTATGCCTTGAAGAGCGTAGATGTCCACCGCAGGGTGAGCAAACTTATTGGTGTAAGCCTCAATGCAGTGTGTCAGAGCATCCATGCCTGTATCGGCTGTTACCTTGGAAGGCACGGTCATTGTGAGCATTGGGTCGACATAAGCAGTGTCGGCAAGCAGGTAAGGGCTTACTATTCCTTTCTTGAGTTTGTCGCGTTCGTCAAGAAGGATGGCATTGGGTGACACTTCGCTCCCAGTTCCGGCTGTGGTGGGGAGACATGCGAGCCACAGTCCTTTCTTCTTGATGAATCCTGTGCCGAAGCAATCTTCAGCCTTCTGATCGCTGTCGATGAATGCTGCTACAAGTTTGGCGATATCGAGCACCGATCCTCCTCCTATGCCGGCTACACTGTCGGCTCGGAATTCACGAGCGATACTGAGTATGGTGTTGAAGTCGTTGAGAGTCGGCTCGGCAAGGATATTTTGGAACACTTCGACGTTTACGCCATTGTCTTTCAGCTGTTTGATAGCCGGTTCAATCAGAGGGAGTATCGGGGGGGCTGTAAGGATGAAAAGGCGTCTGTGTCCGAGTGAAAGATAGTCGTCGACAAATGTCTGTATGCAGCCTGAACCGAATACGGTTTTCTGTGGCTGCAAGATTGTGATTGGTTTCATTTATAGACTGTTATTTTAAATCAAAAACTTGACAGATATCAGGCTGGTTCGATATCCATTTGCTTTTCTTTTCTCTTGTCTTCAAGATAACCGTATATGGTCAGTTCCTTCTCGGCAAGCGGGGCTGCGAACAGGAAGCTTGCCATATAACCTACCACAAGCACTATAAGATGGCTGTAAACACCAAGCATATATTTGTGCTGTGTGAAATTCCAGGAGCCGAGGTCAAGGATAGTCTCTTTGATACCTGTTCCGTGAAGGTCGAGTTTGGTGGAGGTCAGGACTGCGTAGGCGGTGAATAGCACCGATGCTGCTATGCCTATGTATAGTCCCTGTTTGTTGGCACGGCGGCTGAACAGTCCGAGAAGGAATATTCCCACAATGCCGGCCGAGAATATGGCATACAGTGAGAACAGTGCGCCCAGTACACCCTCTCCTCCCCATGAGATATAGAGGAGGGCCACTCCGACGGCTCCTGCACCAGACAGCACTACCATAATGCGTCCGAAACGGAGCTGTTGGCGATCAGTGCTTGATTTTTTGAAGCGCACGTAGTAGTCCTGTACAGCTATGGCAGAAAGACAGTTCAGGTCTGTGTCGAGGCTTGATATGGCAGCTGCGGCAAGTGCGGCTATTATAAGTCCACGTATGGTTGCTGATGAAATAAGGGAACACTTCGTCGGCTTTCAGTCCGTCGGGCAGGCCAGGGGCTCCGGATGTGTGATAATACGCAAACAGGCATGTGCCTATGAACATAAACATGGTCCAGATGGGGACACTCATCATAACTCCTATATAGGCCGCTTTCTTGGCATCCCGGTCGTTTTTGGCAGCAAGATAACGCTGTACGATGGTCTGGTCCGTACCGTATTTTTGCAGTGCGTAGAATATACCGTTAAGAGCCATGACTATGAATGTGAGCTGAGTGAAATCCCAGTCATAAGGACCAACATCAATCTTGTTGTACTCACCGGCTATGCGCAACACTTCTGAAGGGCCTCCTTCGGGAAGAAACAGTAACAATATCACGCATATCACACCTCCGCCTATAAGCAGGCCTCCTTGGGCGACATCCATCCATACTATGGCTTCCATGCCACCCAGGAGTGTAAGGATGATGATTGTGATGCCCAGCACTATCACTATGGCGTAGATGTTGAAATCAAGAAATGTCGCCAATGCCATAGACACGAGAAAGAATACTGTGCCTGCCTTGGAGAAATGTCCCAGAGTGAAAGCGAACGAGCTGTACATGCGGGCAAAAAGTCCGAATCGCCGTTCGAAATACTCATAGGTGGAAAGCTTCACCACTTTGCGGAACAATGGCACTATGACCCCTATGAGTGCCAGCAGCACCAGAGGCACCATGAGTCCCTGGACAAGAAGTATCCAGTTGCCGGCATAAGCGGCTCCCGGATATGCAAGGAATGTCACGCTTGATATCAGAGTGGCGAATATCGACATGCCTACAGCCCATGCCGGAATTTTACCGCCGGCTGCAAAGTAAGTGCTTGTGTCTTTCTGCCTGTGGGCGAAATATACCCCTACCCCGATTGCCGATGCAATCGAAGCAAAGACTATGAGGTAGTCTATCCAATGTATATCATTCATAGTCTTGACTTGATGGATTGCTCTTCTTCAGCTGAAAGACGTGTGAGAGGCATGAGCATCCATGGCTCGCAGAGACCTTTGGTCTGCATCATCACCTTGAGAGCGGTGAGTGACTGTCCCAGTGTGCGCCCTGCCTGATAGATTTTTGCTATCTCGTTGGTCTCGTCCTGTAGGCGGTTGGCGGTGGTCATGTCTCCGTCCGATGCGGCGCGGTACAGGTCGTTGAACATTTCAGGTACGTAATTGCCTGTGCTCGGAACTATTCCGTCACCACCTATCGACAGCGAGTAGGCTGACTGTGCCGCCCATCCGCAGAAGTAAGCGAAATCCTCTCGGTCCCGGGATATGGCGATGCACTGCTGCATACGCTCCAGATCGCGTTCGGAATCCTTCAGCCCGACAATATTCGGATGGTCGGCAAGACGTTTCACAACCTCGACCGGTATGGTCATGTGGGTTGTTGCCAGTATGTTGTAAAGCATGAGGGGGCCTGTGATGGAATTGGCAAGAGTCTTGTAGTATCCATACATCTGTTCGTCAGTCAAGGCATAGTAGGAAGGGAGTGTGGCTACAATCACGTCGGCTCCCGCTTTGGTGTATGCCTCTGCCTGTCTTAACTGTTCGGCAAAGCAGTTGCCTGTGAGCCCGGCATAGATCAGTATTCGTCCTTTAGAGGCCTTTACGGCGGTCTCTACCATTAGCAGTCCGTCGGATGCTGATACACTGTTGCCTTCACCTGTGGTGCCCATTAGGAGCGGTGCCACATTGTTCTGTGCGAAAAACTCGATTATTCGTTCTATAGCCGGAACATCCAGCATGCCATCCTCTGTGACAGGTGTGACCATAGGCACCACCACGCCACGATATTTGCAATTCTTCATTTTATGGTTGTTTTAGATTTAAAGTCCCAATACATTTTACTTTCCTGCAAAGGTACGAAAAATATGCCTATAACACAGATATTCCAATGTATAAAAAACAGCAATACGCATATTATTGCTAACAGAAATACTTCATACAGAATTGAGTAATTATGAAAACAGCTTTAAATTCTATTGATTTTCCGTATCTACTAATACATATGGACACATACATTAACCTTTCCTGTCAAATGCATGACTGAAAAGACTAAATGCTTCTGAAATAGCTTGCTCCGATCAATTAATCCTTAGTGTAATAAAGAATTATAAGATTTTATCTAATATACAATTTTTTTCCCATAAGGAGATGTAGGCTCATTAAAAAGAGTCTCTGTGAATGGGTTGGAGTTGTAATTAAATAGATTTTGAGTTGGCTCGAAGATCTTAGAGATAAAATATGATGATGCCTCATCTTCAGGTTGCATTTCTGCATTGTATATAGCAGCATCTTGTAGAGATTTTGCGATATGCCACATTAGAACAGGAGGTATTGCATTGCCTATCTGTTTATATGATTTAGATTCCGAGTTATTTAAAATGAAATTTTCAGGGAAAGATTGAATTCTGGCAGCTTCACGAGGCGTAAAGCGACGATACAGTTCTTTTGCTGGATCTACCAACAGTAACGGATCGCGAGAGTTTATACTGATTTTTGCCAAATGAGAAGTTATGGTAAGACATGGACCATTCAAGTCTTGCCATAATCCACGTTTCATATTATTTTTGGCATTTTTCATGCCTTGTACAGCCCTTTCAGAAAAGTAGTATTTCTGTTCAGTAATATCCAGTCGTTCAATAACAGTGCTTAAAGGAACTGCATTTTCAAAAGTATTTATTGGCTGAGGATATGAATATTCACAGTTTTGATCGTTTCGAATACCTACAATAAAGACACGCTCTCTTTTCTGTGGAATCCCAAATTCAACAGCTTTCATGAGTTTGAATTGAACTTTGTAGCCCACACTCTCAAATTCAGAAACAATTTTATGTATGATTGCTCCGCGTTGGAGTGTTATGAGCCCCTTTACATTTTCACAAATGAAAAATCTTGGAGATTTCTCTCGTAGAAAACGAACGATTTGTTTATATAAGTTGGCTCTTTCATCGTTGGTGTCCTTTGTTGGATTGACGGTACTGAATGATTGGCATGGAAACCCTCCAATTAACACATCTACATCTGGAATTGTATGAAAATCAATATCTGAAACATCTGCACAAACAGCATGATGAAGAAAATTTCGATTGTAAGTATCAACTGCCCATTTATCAAAATCTACAGCGAATACTATATCGAAATCTAAACGTGGATAGTGATGACCAAGATAAGTAAATCCACCCAACAGCCCTAAGTCAGAACCTCCACAACCACAAAATAATGAAGCAACTTTCAGCATATTAAAAGGGTAACTATAAAGGGTAACGCGATTCAATGACGTCTGAACCAAAATCCATTTGATAAATGGTGGGAATAACTTCGATTTTACCTTCTTTAGAAAGAGCAAAAGGATTGTTGATACGAATCACTATCACTTCATTTTTAGTAAAATAGACTCGATAAATATTATATGCAGGACCAAATTGTTCTGCAGCAATCCATTCTTTTCGTGTTATGTTCAATGAGTCCGTCCATGACAGATTGAATGAGGGACGAGTAGTCCTTTTAGTAGTTTTAACTTCTATGTAACGAGCAAATTCTGGGTTATGCTTGTTCTCGTCAGCTTCAATGGATGCGATGTCGTAACCAAGACCTTTTGTTTTTCCTAATAGAAGGACTTTGTTTACAAGACGTTCTTTAAAAGCTCTGACTCTATCTTGCTCTAATCTGAATACAAAAGCTTCACCCTCATCTCCTAAATCTGTTGTTGACTTAATAGCGGATTTTCTTGCTATTAGTTCTTCACGCTTGGATATGGGCAGACCTGTCAAAGCAATGTCTAAAAATTCACTATGGAATTGTCCGTTATATTCTTTCCATTCTTGGACCATTAGTTTACGACCTTCAATTGTTGAGAGATCGTAAGCATCCACATTGAAAAATGGTTCGTCGAGACTCTTTATGAACAATGAAATAGCATTGGATTCATCGGAGTTGAGCCAAATCCTTTCAGAATCATGCTCAATTAGGTTGGCTAATTCAAGAAGATTGAATTGTTCTTTTATATGTTGCCATTCATTTGAGCCTGTCAGTTTGTTGCGCTTGATGCCATTTTTGCGGTCATCCATTATGTGATCGAAAACCTCCTGAGCAGACACATTTCCATGTAATACATCAAGATTGTTTAGCGCGTAGTAGCCAATTTCTTGTTTTGCTAATAGTTGTTTGTTGTTTTGAGCAATGAATAAAAGCTTTATTACAAAACAGAACGGTTTTAACTTTATGCCAAGCTCCACTTCTGACTTAACAACAGTTGCTTTCTTCTCACCATTAGGGAACTGAAAGTTCAAGCAAAGGTTCTTGAAAAATGTAGGAAAGTCGCTATTGTCAATAAGAAATTTACATGAGTCAGACTCGTGGATTATGGTCTCGTTAGTGTCTTGGTCAAATTTAGGATAGAATAATCCCAGAAGCACCCCCATAATCTCGGTGTAGTGATTCTTGACGGTTTTGAGATTATTATCAGATAGAGAAGTAAAGTCTCTGACATGGAATAGAGCATATGACAAATCAGAGTAAGCTGATCTGCGGAAAGCTTCCTCATTGCATGGACAATATTTATGAACAATATTGGCATATACTGGCAGCAGGTCTTCCATCTCGGTCTGAGACTTACCACGAATTATAGTACAGCGATATTGATTTTCGGGACGATAAATCATAAATAATTTTTGAGTTGGAGAGCGATTTGTTGAGCAAGTAGAGGAGGCACGGCATTTCCGACTTGTTTGAGTTGACTCCCCTTATTCCCTAAAAAAATAAAGGAGTCAGGGAAGCTTTGGAGGCGTGCAGATTCTCTGACTGTCGGCACTCGATTGAATTTATAATGAAAGTGATGGTTATGCCCACAATCAATAGTGAAACTTGGTCTCTTGCTATTGAGCCGCGTCCAGGCTATATGGACTTTGCGGGTATCCCATAATTCCTTTGGTAAGTCTTTGTAATTTCCACCATCAGGAACCATTGCGATGATTTCTTGTGTCCGTGCCGTGTGAATCGTTATGTTGTGATTATATACCCCACGGCTATACTTACGCATTAACCTCTGAAATTCTGACATTGGTTCACAAATATAAGAAGACCCATCTTGTTGAGAATTTTCAGGGAGGTCACTCAAAGCTTCGTAAGATGATATATGTTTATCAATCGAAGGTGTTGGGAAATTATAAATCTCCCCACCAAGTAGTCCTACAAAAACAGCTCTTCTTCGATTTTGTGGAACTCCATAATCTGATGCAGTAAGAACCTTATAATTAATAGTATATCCCAGATCGGTAAAATCAGACAAAATGGCATCTCGAATAATTCCGTTCCCCATGGTGAGAATTGTTGGAACATTTTCCATTACGAATGCTTTGGGTCTGAAAACGCGCACAAAGTTAACAAATGACTTATAAAGTTCATTTCGTTTATCATCTATGATTCGTTTGCCTGCCACAGAAAAACCTTGACAAGGAGGTCCGCCAATTATAACGTCAACATCAGAAATTTTGAATTCATTCTTGACGTCATCTGGTGAAATAGCAGACAGATCCCCACATAAAGTTTTGGAATGTTCTCGATTATATGAATAAGTCGTAAGAGCGTCTTGCCAAAAATCAATGGCAAGTACCCCCTTAAATCCGGACTGCTCAAATCCTAACGATAGTCCGCCACAACCAGCAAACAGGTCTATGAATGTCAATGGTTTTATTGTCATATTGGAAAAGAAGAACTTCCGAGTAGAGTTGACAAGCGACCAAACTATTTTGTGTTTACAGGGAAGTTACTTAATATGATGGATATAAGTTATTACTTACATAGATTAGTCTTTGTCAGTGCATGCATATGGCATATTGCAAAGTTACGAATTATTTTCGAGACCTTGACTATTGAGGGTATAGTAAAAACAGCTGGATGCTTTTGGGGTATATGAAAGGATGGGGGATCTGAAAATTTTTTATTGATGTGAGAATGGGTCTCAATATGCTGTAATAAGGCTAAAAAAACTTTTCTTAACGAGAGTAAAACCTTTTGTCGGTTAGCAGTGTTAGACTAATAAAATTAACACAACCAACAACTATTGTTTTATGAAAAAAGCGTTATTAATCATTGCAGTTGTGCTTGGAAGTATGACCGCATTTGCTCAGAATCTTGACAAGAATGAGGCGAAGCAGCTCAAGGCTTTTCTCGCCGAGGGACACAATGCCAGTGCTCTTAAAGCAAGCCCTAACTCGGTAGCATCCATTGAAGGTGTCTCAGTATCGAACGGACACGTGACTGCTATCCAGTGGAAGGACAAGAAGCTTACCGGATCTCTCGACCTCTCAGGCTTCAAAGCTCTCACCAAGGTGGATGTGTCACGTAACAACCTCACTTCGCTCGATGTGTCCGACTGCGTAGCTCTTGAGCAGCTCAACGCCGGTCGTAATAAGCTCACTGAGGTAAGCCTCGATGGTTGCAGTGTCCTCCAGAATCTGTCACTCTACAAGAACCGTCTCACGGATCTCTCTCTCAGCAACACCCCTCTTCTAAAGAGCCTTAACATTTCAAACAATCTCTTTGTAGAGCTTGAACTCAACAATTCCTATAACCTACAGACCCTTAACTGTCAGGGCTGTCACCTTGAGTCTCTTAATGTAGGAGGATGTACTGCTCTGAAGAATCTTTACTGCGGTTACAACAAACTCACTACTCTCACCCTGTCGGGAGTTGAGAATCTTCAGAACCTCAACTGTGACGACAATGAGATCTCCAATTTCCTTGTCTCAGGTCTGCCCTCGCTCTCCACTCTCATCTGTTCCGACAACAATATGGTGACCCTCGGTCTGCGCGACTGCCAGGCTCTTCTCGACCTCGTTTGCTCTTACAATGACCTTACCACTCTAAGTGTCGACGGTTGCCCCAATCTTCAGTATGTGGATTGCTCTTACAACGACCTTACCCAGCTGACCCTCTCCAACCAGACTTTCCTTCAGCGTCTTATCTGTAACAACAATCAGCTGACAATGCTTGATGTATCATTCGACCAGGCTCTTACATATGTCAACTGCCGTTACAACCAGATTATCGACTTCCGTACAATCGCCTGCAACAACCTCCGTATGGTGGCTTGCCAGTGGAATTACTAAACATCCTGTTACGGTATATAAATATAAGTGAAAGTATATACGAACACGCTTCCAACTAACGCTTAGATAAATGATCGCCCGCAAAGACCATTCTTTGCGGGCGATCGTTGTTGTAATATACCGGTATGTCACCGGTTATAATTCGATGTCAATATTGCAGGTAGATGAATGGTACGATGTCGCTTGAACGTACCTGGATAGCCACGAACAGAGCTATTGCAAGCATGATGGACTGGAGTAGTATGGGCGATGCCATGAAACCTTGTTTGAGAGGAGAGGTGATTCTTGACGGCAGTATATGCACAAAGTATCCAACACCCATTGCAACTACTATAGCGAGATAGCTCGACACAAATTCAGGAGCGACGGACAGATGGAAGTCATAGATGATCTGGTGCCACATCATGCCTACATCCTCAAGTGAGCGGGCTCGGAACAGCATAAAGGCTGCTACGATGAGGAGGAATGTGAACACCATGTTGAAACATTTTGTCACAGGAGCGAAACGTGAGGGGACTGTCACCATCTCTATTTCGCCTGACTCAGTGACTACAGTCTCCGTAGTGGAGGGAGCCGGGATAAGACCGCGCAGCATCTTGTGTATCACAAGAAGTGCGCCGTGGGCAGCTCCCCATATCACATACATCCATGAGGCTCCATGCCAGAAACCTCCGATTACCATGGTTGCGAACTGGTTGAAATATGCCCTTGCCTTGGAGCATCTGTTGCCTCCCAACGGAATGTAGACATAATCCCTTAGCCATGTTGAAAGCGATATGTGCCATCGGTGCCAGAATTCGGTGGGGCTGGATGCCTTGAATGGTGCGTTGAAGTTCTCTTTGAACCTGTAGCCAAGAAGCAGGGCTATGCCTATGGCTATATCGCTGTATCCTGCAAAATCGCAGTATAGCTGGATGGTGAATCCTATCGATGCCATGAGGTTCTCGAAACCGCTGTAGAGGGCAGGGTTGTCAAACACTCGGTCAACAAAATTGCCGGATATGAAGTCGGCGATAACCATTTTCTTTATTATGCCTGATATGATGAGGTATACCCCTTCGGATGTCATGTCACGCGATGGCACTGGGTTGCTCTTGATCTGCGGAAGCATATCCTTGGCGCGGACCACGGGTCCGGCGAGAAGTGGCGGGAAGAAAGTGAGGAAGAACATATAGTCAAGCGGATTTCTGCATGCCTGTATGTGTCCGCGGTAGATATCGACTATATAACTGATGGATCGGAATGTGAAGAAGGAGATTCCGGCGGGGAGTATTACATTGATAGGATCGATATGTGTGGTCATGAACCGGTTGATGGTGTCGATCAGCAGCCCGAAGTACTTGAAGTAGGCAAGCAGCCCTACATTGACTATCACATTGAGTGCGACTATGGATCGCATGGATATGCCGCGGCAGCGTGTGAATGATCTGGCTTTCTGCATACAGAGACCTAACAGGTAGTCGCTTACTGCCACCCCTATCAGTATAAGGCAGCATTCACCTGATGCCTTGTAGTAGAAGTATATAGAGAATGCTATGGTGAATATCATCCGCGCTATTCTCCAGGGGCGTAGAATACGGTAGATGAGCATGAAGAAGGCAAACAGTACTATGAACAGACCTGTGTTGAACAGCAGCGGTTGCCGGCTGTTGTATACAAGCTGTTCGCCTATGCTTGCGATGTCTATGCCCATATCACTTAAGTCTGAGAGCAGTGAATTGTACAGCTCAGTGAGCCTTGTAGCTATGTGTTCCAATTCTGAAACGGTTTATGCGTGTGTGAAATGATTGATGTTTGGAAATTAGTCGGATGTGCGAAGGGCATCCAGGAGAGCTTCGTATAGCATGCGCCCTTCGAGATTGTATCCTTTGTGGGAGTGATGCACCCGGTCGTTGGCAAATAGTCCGTTGCTTATCCAGGATGAGCTTGCGCCTTGACCTCCCGCCACTTCATACCAGTCGTAGATTGCTACGCCGTTCTTCTTTCCGTATTCGAGAATTGCCTGACGTAGAGGGGCGATGTTTTTGTTGACCGTATAGGATCGTGACGAGCGTGTTACGGTGCGGAGTTTGCCTTTGCGTCCATTACGGCTTTTCCCTCTTACCTTTACTCTTTTTTTAGTTGTGATGCTTTTTTGGCATTCCATTGGTGTTGTGAGAAGGAGCAGGGCATCAGGGTTGGCAGTGCGTATGTTTTTGACAAGACGGTCCACAGAACGTGTGAACGATTCGGTGTTTAGTCGTCCGAAAGCCTCGTTTGTGCCGAGTGATATTATCACGAGATGAGGCTTGAGCGGGCTTATGCCTGCACCTACATTCCCTATGCGGTTGTATGTCTCATAGGCAGCTCCGTTGTTGCCGATGGAGTGATAGAATAGACCTGGACGGTCGCCTGAGAGTGTGGCTCCGAACACAGTGAGATCACCGGCAGAGGTGAAGTTGATAGTGATTTTTGTGTGTGGTGCCGGGAGCATTATCTGGGTGTAGTCGCGTGACGGTATGGCGCGGTACTGTAGCCTCTCTCCCTCCTCTCCGCTTATATCTTTTATTACGAAGCGTCCGTTATGAAATATGGTCACGGAGCTGAAAGGGTTGTAGTCGTCTTTACCTGATGTACCGACTGTGATTTCCGATGTGTTGCTTGTAGGGCGTATGGATGTGCCGGTGAAGCCTACTGTCTGTCGCCATGTGGAGCTCATGAGTTTCACTGGGTTCCATGGGTTACGGCTTTGAAATGTGTAGTCGAGAGGCTCGTTGGTGCCGCTCATCTTAAGCGGTGACACCAGCCCGCGGCCAGCATTGCCGAAGTCGTATTGCAGTAGTTCACGTGTGGTTCCGGTGCTTATGTCAGCTTGGATGTGGGAATCGCCGATATGCACTATCGACACCGGTGAGGTGGTACTCTCAAGGAATGCCTTGCGTAATCCTGACCAGTCGGCTCCGTTGTATATTATATGGTTGGAGTTGGTGCGGATGAATGACGGTATCGGGATGTCGATGTCGTCCGTTTCGTCGGGGATTTCCGCTGTGCATGTACGGTGATCGGATATGTCGGAGATCGGTGTCTCGTTATTGGCTGTTGCGTCAAGTCCGGCAACAGGGTTTGCTGCTCCTACAGAGATCCACGATGCGGCTCCGAGAAGTGCTGAAATGAGTAATGTTTTGGTCGTGTAGTTGTTATGCAGTGTCATTTGAGGCTGTGCTGTAAAGCATTAAAGAGGGCGTCGGCGAGCCGTGCGCCTCCCTTGTGGGTCATATGGATATAATCCTTGTTTATGAGTCCGGCGTTGCACCATTCCACCACGGCATCTTCTCCGCCCATGGCTTCGCGTGTGTCCCAGAAGAGGCAGTGGGCCTTGCGGGCTGCGTCACGCTGCGCGCTGATCATTGCCGGAGCTGTAGCCATTGACCTTACTACGCCGCCACGCTTCTCTCCACGGTCACCAACTCCCATCAGGAGGATGTCGGCGCGTGGGTAGCACTGGCGTACATGGTTGATTACCCCTACCATACGGTCGGAGTATACGGAATAGTTCTTTTGCGATGAGCTCATTGCATTTATGCCGAACTCAAGGATGATCAGATTGTAGTCGATCACACTTCCAAGCTGTCGGCATAGCTCAGGATTGATTCTGCTGAGCGTGATTCCTGAGAATCCGCGCGATGACATGCAGTCGAGGCTAATGCCGTTATCGCCATCGAGCCATACGCCCAGCCCTATCAGGCTTGGTGATGACGTCTTTAGCTCAAAGCGTGAGGTGGTGCCTGCAATCTCTATGCACTGAACGGAATCGGAAGCGGTGATATTGCGCTCCGACCATTCTCCTTTGCCTGATTTAACAGAGATTATGGAATTTTCAGGAGATATGAAGAGGAAGCGTGACCGAGACCATTCCCCTGTGTGCGGAAAGGCTTTTGTTCCCTCGTAGGAGGAATTGGCTTTCCCTGTAGGCGTGGCGTATTGCTCCGCGAGATCGAGATATTTGCGTGCGGCTTTCTTGTTTGCCATATGTGTTTTCCACCCTTTGCCGCCTTGCCTTACCGAGCGTCGGAATCCTGGGAAGTCGGTGTGCATGCTTACGTATCCCACACCTTCTCCGCCGTAGGCTGTCTGTAGCTTCTCCCTGAGGTCCTGTGTAAATATATCACCTTCGATGTAACTGTCGCCCACAACAGCTATGCGGGCCATCCTTCCGTTGCCGATTGCGTTTTTAAGGCTTGCCAGTCCTGTCTGACTTATGGTATAGTCCTCAATGATCACAAGTTCGCCTTCTCGCGGAGCTTTCGCCGGATGTATGATTATGGTATCGGCTGGGATTTCCGGCACCGAGTCTGTAACCGAGGGGATGTTGTGTTCCTTGTGTGCCTCGTCCTCTTCCATCGCTTTCAGAAGTTCAGGATCGATCTGTTCCTGCTCTGAGGTGGTGACAGGTGTGATTTCGGCTGTCTTTTTTATTATGTCGCTTATCAGTGAGAAATCCTTTACTTTGCCGCCGGACCATTCTGACAGAGGCAGTGCTGAGAGGATCACTATAAATATTATAGCGAGAAGTATTATGAATGTGGGATTGCCTTTTTTCATAGCAGAATGATGGTGGTCAGTACAGGATTTTGGCTTTGGTAGGATTGACGGTCACTGCCGATGATGAGGAGCTAAGGGTTGATCGCAGAGCCGACATTTTGCGGTCGGTCTCGTCCCATTCGTCATCAAGACGGGAATCTGGCATAAGTCCTCCTCCGGCATATATGTTAAATAGCCATCCCTCTGCTCCGTCAAGTGTGGCTCGTGCGGTAAATGCACAACGGAGATTGACAAACACATGCCATTCATTGCTCTCATGTACGCCTACTATACCGCTGTAGCATCTGCGCTGATGGGTCTCGAAGTAATCGATCTCGCTGATGGCTTTGTCCCTCGGGAATCCTGCTACGGCGGGTGTTGGATTAAGGTCGTTGATTATAGCAGTAATGTCGTTGACAGTGCCTGTTGCTGTGATCGGGGTGCACAGATGGGTTACAGCTCCGGCTGTGATTTCCTGAGTGCCGCCGGTATCCACTTTCAGGTGGTGTGACCGGAGTATATCGGATATGAAGTTGACTACGACCCCATGCTCCATAAGGTTCTTAGTGTCCCATTCGCTCTCTTCAGTGTCGCTCGGACGGGTCCCTGCAAGAGCCATTGTGCGGATCTCGCCCGAATGCGGATCGGTCTCAAGCAGAAGTTCAGGTGTTGCCCCGAGCCATATACCGGTCTCAGGCGTGTATGTGAGATAGCGGAATGTGGATGGTGAGGATGAGAAGTAATCCAGGGCAGAGTCAAGAAGATGGCGTGTGGTGAAGATGGATTCGTGACGAGAAAGCACCACCTTGCCGCCCTCTTTCTTAAGACGGCGTGTCATGCCTTCGAATGCCTGATTATAACTTATGCGGCGTGTCGATGTAAGGTATGGCAGTTCGGCTGACGGCGCACCTTTCACATCGGGACAGGAGGCAATGAAGTCGATAATTCCACCTTCGTCCATGTCGTGGCTTATGCCTGCCATATACGGCTCGTCGGCAATGAATCTGCTTATGAAGAAGCTGTCGGCGTTGTCAGTATGGGAATGTCGGCATTCGCCGTCGGAGTTGGGCAGGCTTGCCATGAACCGGCAGGTGTCCTGTCCGGGCATGGCATAGAGCACAAACGGTATGTTGCGTCTGAGGCATTCTTCGGCAGCTTCTGTCTGGAGTGGAGTTATCAGCATATCTCTTGACACGCTCATATATTGTCATATCACGACTTCCCCTGCGAGTTCGAAGGGGTAAGCCGTCTTGATTTTAACATTACAATAGTCCCCCGGTTTCAGGGTGACGGATTTTTCTATCAACACTTCCGGGTCTACTTCGGGGGAGTCGTACTGTGTGCGGCCCACATAGGAGTCAGCCTCTTCACGGTCGATTATGACACGCTGAACGGTGCCGGTCTTGCTCTCCTGAATCTCGGCTGAGATCTCTTCCTGAAGAGCCATAAGGCGAGAGAGGCGGTCCTGCTTCACATCTTCGGGGATGCAGTCGTCATAATGACGCGCCGCATAGGTGTCGTCCTCTTCGCAGTAGGCGAATGCCCCCATGCGCTCGAATCGCTGTTCGCGTACAAAGTCCATGAGCTCGCGGAACTCCTCTTCCCCCTCACCTGGGAATCCTACCATCAGTGTGGTGCGCAGATGTATGCCTGGCACACGCCGGCGTATCTCTGCGAGAAGTGATCGGGTTTCGGCTCCGGTGATGTGACGTCTCATGTTGGAGAGCACCTTGTCGGATATGTGTTGCAGGGCTATGTCGAGGTAACGGCACACATTTTTTCGGGATGCCATTACATCAAGCAGATCCATAGGGAATTCGTTGGGATAGGCGTAGTGGAGACGTATCCATTCTACCCCTTCAACATCGGATATGGCTTCGACAAGCCTTGCTATATCGGGCTTGCCATAGAGGTCGCTGCCGTAGGAGGTCAGGTCCTGTGCTATGACGTTGAACTCCTTCACACCACGGTCCACAAGCATCTTCACTTCGTCGACAATTTCTTCTACAGGGCGAGATGTGTATCGGCCTGTGATGAGGGGGATGGCGCAGAAAGCGCAGAAACGGTCGCACCCCTCGGCTATCTTCAGGTAAGCGTGGTGACGCGGCGTGGTGAGGATACGGTCGTATGGGACTGACCCCGGATGTTTCTTGGCAAGGTCGCTGACAAGCTTGTGCCAGTCGGTCTTACCGTACCATCGGTCCACTTCGGGGATCTCGTCGGGAAGTTCTTCCATGTAGCGTTGTGACAGGCATCCCATCACGTAAAGACCGTCAATCCTGCCTGATTTACGAAGCTTCGACCATCTCAGTATCTCGTTTATGGATTCCTCCTTGGCATCGCCAATGAATCCGCATGTGTTTATGACCACGTGCTTGCCTTTACGGCTGCGCATGAAAGATGCTTCCGAGGCGGGGGTATCGGGGTACACTACTTCTATGCCTACACTGTCGAGCATACGCATGAGGCGTTCCGAATCGACGAGATTCTTGGAACATCCGAGCGATATTATGGCTATCTTTTCGCCTTTCATTTCTTTTCTCCGAAGAGTGATTCCACGAAAGCGCGTTTGTCGAACACTTGCAGATCGTCGATCTTCTCGCCGAGTCCGATGTATTTGACCGGTATCTTGAACTGGTCGCTTATGCCGATTACCACTCCGCCCTTGGCTGTGCCGTCGAGCTTCGTGATCGCGAGCTCATTGACCTGGGTTGCAGCCACAAACTGCCGGGCTTGCTCGAAGGCGTTCTGTCCTGTTGAGCCGTCGAGCACGAGGAGCACCTCATGAGGAGCGTCCGGGATAAGTTTCTGCATTACGTTTCTCACCTTGGTGAGCTCGTCCATGAGGCCTTTCTTGTTGTGCAGACGGCCTGCGGTATCGATTATTACAACATCAGCGTTGTTAGCTATCGCGCTTTGGAGTGTGTCGAAAGCCACTGATGCAGGGTCAGCACCAAGTTTCTGTTTCACTACAGGCACATCGGCTCGGCGGCCCCATTCCTCAAGCTGCTCAATTGCGGCGGCACGGAAAGTGTCGGCTGCTCCGAGCACGACTTTGTTGCCGGCCCGTTTGAACTGGGCTGCCATCTTGCCTATGGTCGTAGTCTTTCCCACACCGTTCACACCCACCACCATTATTACATGGGGGCGGTTCCCTTCGGGAAGAGAGAAGTCATCGAGTGATGATGTCTCGCCGTTCTCGGCAAGCATCTCGGATATCTCTTCACACAGGAGTCGGTTGAGCTCTGACGCTCCCACGTACTTGTCCTTGGCAACACGTGCCTGGAGGCGGTCGATGATGCGCAGAGTGGTGTCGACACCTACGTCGGAGGTGACGAACACCTCTTCGAGATTGTCGAGCACATCGTCATCGACAGTAGATTTCCCGGCGATGGCATGAGAGATGCGGTCAAATAGTCCGCGCTGAGTCTTTTCAAGCCCTTTGTCAAGGGTTTCTTTCTTCTCTTTCTTGCGCGAAAACAGGTCAAATAGTCCCATATCTTGAGGATGAAATTAAGAGATGCAAAGTTAGGCATTTTCCGGCAGAATCGCAATAATGAAATTCAGAGGAAATACCCTTGGCGTTATTCGTCGTCATCGTCGAGGAAGTCGATGTCCCATCCGTCGGAGAGGGAATCGGTGAATTCGGCGAGGTCACGGCCTTCACGCTTGGTGGGGCGTCCGAGACCTTTGCGGCGGTCGATGAATCCTGATATGCGTACCACATCGAGGAGATCAAGTTCGCTCTTTGGCGTGATGTTCTCCATATATTCCGGCACCAGTTTGGCTCCAAGACGGTTCTGCGCCAAAGCCTTGACGCGGAAAGAGTAGGTGACCGGCGGTTTGCGCACATTGATTATGTCACCTTCCTTGATGGTGCGTGAGGGTTTCACGGCAACTCCTCCCATCAGCACGCGCCCCTTCTTGCACGCGTCAGTAGCTATGGTGCGTGTCTTGAATATGCGCATCGCCCACATCCATTTGTCTATACGTACTTCGTTCATCACTTGTTATTGTAGTTGCACATTGCGTTCTGTATTCCTGCGAGGCAGAATGCCTTTATGGCATCAATAGCGATATCGATGCGTGGGGTCATGGCTGTGAGTTCTTCAGGGGTGAAGTGCCCGAGGACGTAGTCGATCTGTGCGCCGCGCGGAAAGTCGTTGCCTATGCCGAAACGCAGGCGTGCATATGCCTGAGTGCCGAGCATCTGGGCAATGTTCTTAAGTCCGTTGTGTCCGGCATCGCTTCCGGATGGCTTGACGCGTATGGCTCCGAAGGGCAGGGCGCAGTCGTCGACGAGCACGAGGATGTTTTCGGTCTCTATCCCTTCCTTGTCTTTCCAGTATCTCACGGCATTGCCTGAGAGGTTCATGTAGGTGGATGGCTTTAGGATGGTGATCTGAGCGTTCTTCACGCGCATATGTGCAATGTCGCCGTAACGCTCGGTGGAGAATGTCGCTCCGGCAGTTGCCGCGAGCGCGTCGGCTATCATGAATCCGGCGTTGTGCCGTGTGCCGGCATATTCGGAACCGATGTTGCCGAGACCGACTATGAGGTATTTCATTTATATTGCGGGATTGTGGTTGTGGAGCTATGTATATAAATTCACAGGCTTTCATACCTGTGGTGGTGAAAGCCTGTGAAGAATTAGGTTGACAGCTATTGTGTGCGATGTCCGTATTACTGGGCGTTAGCCTGAGCACCACGGGCAGCACGTGTGAGCTGAACGGCGCATACGACTGCGTTCTTGGCATTGACGAGTTCGAGACCCTCGAAGTGGAGGTCGCCGATCTGCATTGTCTTGCCGAGGCCGAGTGAGTCAACGTTGATGACAACACGCTCGGGGATCTGGGTGTATACAGCCTTTACTTTGATCTTCTTCATGGAGAGTGTGAGCTTACCACCGGCCTTCACACCTTCAGCGTGGCCTTCGAGCTTAACAGGAACCTCGATGGTGACAGGCTTGTTGTCGAATACTTCGAGAAGGTCGATGTGAAGGATGTTGTCCTTTACAGGGTGGAACTGGATGTCCTTGAGGACAGCGTTGCGCTTCTCGCCGTTGACAGTGAGCTCTATAGCGAAGATGTCGGGGGTGTACACGAGCTTGCGTACATCCTCAGCCTTTACAACGAGGTCAGTAGTGATGATGCCCTTGCCGTTGCTGATTTCAATGATCTTCTCGCCGGGCTTGAGAGTTCCTGCGAAGGGGAGCTCGATGATGCTGCCGCCGTTGAGCACAACGGGGATGAGGTTGTTCTTACGGAGTTCTTTTGCAGCCTTCTTGCCCAGATCGGTGCGGGCTTCGGCGTTGAGCTGAAATGTTTTCATTTCTTTGGTTGGTTTAAATGGTTGTGTTACTCAAAATTAAGTGATTTCTGAATGCTCCTTAATTTCCCATCACACGGGGATGCTAAAAAGCGACTGCAAAGATACGGATTTTTTTGTGAAAACGTGCCGTATTTTAAAAAATAATTCTTAAATTTGAGGCATAATCAATTATTACAATATAAAACTAATCACTATTACCTTATGCTAAAACCTCAAGATAAAGAACTGCTTGCTCAGAAAGGTATCAGCGAGTCTGATGCTGAGGCGCAGCTGTCCCGGTTCGTGACAGGATTCCCATATTTAAAGATAAAAGATGCAGCGCGTGTTGACGCCGGCATATTCCGACTGTCGGATGAGGAGGTTAACGCCGCATTGGACAGATGGCATGAATATCTTGACCACGGAGGGGAGGTGTGCAAGTTCGTTCCTGCATCAGGGGCTGCTTCTCGTATGTTCAAGGCTCTTTTTGAGTATGTTGACGGCGGTACCGATGAGTTGGCTGAGGGGACCCCTGTGGCTAAGCTGATCGCCGATATAGACAAGCTTCCATTCATTCCTGAGCTTAATGCCGCTTGCGAAAAGCTGTATGGCTGTGCCTTGAAGGAGCTTCTTGATGCCGGCCGCAACCGGGATGTGATCGCAGCAATAGTAAGCGCGGAGGGCATGAACTACGGAGGTTTGCCAAAGGGGCTATTGAAATTCCACAGCTATCCCGAAGGGTCGCGCACTCCTGTAGAGGAACATCTCACAGAGGGGGCGCAGACAGCCGCCAACTCAAAGGGTGAGGTCCACCTGCATTTCACTGTGTCTGCCAGCCATCGTGATCTCTTCCAGGCTAAGCTTGACGAGGTGATACCTCAGGCTGAGGCACGCACAGGCAAGAAATTTTTTGTGACAATGAGCGAGCAGAAGCCATCTACCGATACCATAGCCGCTAATCCTGACAACACGCCGTTCCGGGAGGATGGGCACCTGCTGTTCCGTCCCGGAGGTCATGGCGCGCTCATACAGAATCTTAACGATATAAAAAGCGCGGTGGTGTTCATAAAGAACATCGACAATGTGGTGCCTGATGCACGCCGTGCCGATACGATTAAGTACAAGGAGATCCTTGGCGGACTTCTGCTTGAGGTTCACGACCAGATAGAGGATGACCTCATAGCCCTTGAAGAGAAGGATTATACATCATCCGACCTCAAAGGCATGGTCGACTATCTGAAAAATGTGCTGAATGTCAATGACGCTCGTCTTGATGATATGGACGATGACTCTGTGGCAGAGTATATTAAGAGTAAGCTCAACCGTCCCTTGCGAGTGTGTGGAATGGTTCGCAACGAGGGAGAACCGGGCGGAGGCCCGTTCATTGCATTCAATGCCGACGGATCTTCATCGCCGCAGATTCTTGAGAGCAATCAGGTCGATCCATCCAACGAGGAGTACATGAAGATGATGGCTACCGCTACTCACTTCAATCCTGTCGACCTTGTGTGCTACATCAAGGACATTCATGGCAAGAAGTTTGACCTGCCCTCGTATGTCGATCATGCTACAGGGTTTATTTCTTCGAAGTCGAGCCACGGTAAGGAGCTTCGTGCAATGGAGCTGCCTGGATTGTGGAACGGTGCTATGAGCGATTGGAACACAGTGTTTGTGGAGGTGCCTGTCTCCACTTTCAATCCTGTGAAGACCGTAAACGATCTGCTGCGTCCAGCCCACCAGGGATAAACCAAGATACACCGAATATAGTCAGCCCGGACAATCAGGACCGCGGCATGCCGCGGTCCTGATTGTCCGGCATTATGAATTCCAAAAATTGGCGGATTTAAATCAATAACATTTCTCCACTCTCCCTTGTTATAAATTTACTATGAGCAAGAGAGATGATATTATAAGAATATGGCGTGAGAGTTTCAGCGATTCTCGTGAATATGTGTCGATGTATTTTGACCGTGTTTATCGCGATGACGAGGCACTCACTTATGTGGATGATAACGGTGTCACAGTCAGCAGTCTGCTTCTACAGCAGTTCCGTATGACCTTTCACGGTGCCGAGGTGCCTGTCAGCTATTTGGCCGGAGCCGCTACGCGCAGGTCTCATCGAGGCAAAGGATATATGTCGAAACTGATGCGCGAGGCTCTTGAAGTCTCGGCACAGAGGGGGGATATGCTTTGTTCGCTTATCCCTGCGAGAAGCGCGCTGTATTATTACTATAAGCGTTTCGGGTTCTCGACCGTGTTCTTCACCAAGGAGCAGCGTTTCACATCGCTTCATTCATTCCCTGTAAAAAATGAATACCATGCGGTTGAGGATATAGCCGACGATGATGTGTGGGATGCGTTTGACCGCTTCCAGCACAAGCGCGAAAGCTACATTACACACACTCGCAGGGATATGGACAACATTCGAGCTGATCTTGACAGCGATAGTGGTGACTTTGTGGCTATGGCTGCTGACGATGAGGACTCTGGTCCGCGCATCGTATCTATGGCATGGGCAGTGAGGCTTGATGATCTTCTTCTCGTGAAGGATGTCATGGGTGAGGATGATGAGGCACGCACAGCCGCGCTACGCAGGCTCAGGGAGTTGCATCCCGGAGTGCCTTTCCTTCTTCTCGGTCGTCCGGGTGACACCATGGGCGGAAGGCTCATGCCAAGAGGCATGGCGCGTGTGGTGAATGCGGGCTTGCTGCTGGAGACTGTGGCACAAGCCAATCCGAAATGGGCATCACGCATACGCGTCACGGACCCTCTTCTCCCTCAGGTGAATTCTCATACTTACATCATCAAAGGTGGCAGGTGTGAGATTGACGACAGCTATTCAGGGCGTCTTGACATGGACGTCCCTATAGATGTGCTCGGAGATGTGGCGTTCTCGTCCTCGGAGATAGGCGATATAATGTGTTTCCCATCGGTAAGACCCATGATAAGCCTTATGCTGGACTGAACGTCCCGCCAATCATTAAATTATTATATTTCAAAAAAGATCATGATTATTAATTCAGCACGGTTTGAGATATCCAATTCCACTCACTCGCGATGTCCGCAAGGTATGAGGCATGAGTATGCTTTCATCGGGCGAAGCAACGTGGGGAAATCATCTCTCATAAATATGCTTACCGGCAACAGCAAGCTTGCCAAGACATCCTCCACGCCTGGAAAGACCCTTCTGATAAATCATTTCCTTGTGAATGGAGAATGGTATATAGTCGACCTGCCCGGATATGGGTTCGCTATGCGTGGCAAGCAACAGCGTGAGCAGCTTGAGACTATGATAAAGGGTTATATCCTCGGTAGAGAGCAGATGACCAATCTTTTTGTGCTAATTGACTCTCGCCATGAGCCGATGAAGATAGACATTGAATTCTTCAACTGGCTTGGAGAGAATGGGGTGCCTTTCGCCATCGTGTTCACAAAGCTTGACAAGCTCGGCAATGATGCCGGACGCCGTAAGGTGCAGAAATACTGCAACAAGTTACTCGAATCCTGGGAAGAGCTTCCTCCTGTGTTCCTTACCTCAAGCGAGGATGGACGCGGTAAAGAGGAGCTGCTCGACTATATCGAGCAGCTCAACAAGCTTCCGGTCGGGATTGAGGAGGAATGACGGATGTAATGGCGTTAAATATACAGGCAGTTTCTAACTGCGCGTGATCTGGAGTCCGCGCAGTGAGAGTGACATATCCACCATGCGTGAGTTATCAGGCAGCCCGGGTGCGGTGGATAGTATATGACGTATCCTTGATGCCGCATCGGGGTCTTTTGCTACCATATACAGATATCCGCCTCCACCTGCTCCGGGTAGTTTGTACCCGAGGCAAAGATCATCCACAAGGCGTGTGATTGCCTCTACAGCAGGTGTATTGGTGCCGGGATCTATGCCTTTTTTCTGTTGCCATGTGCGTCCGATGAGATGTCCCATGCGGTTGAAATCGTCACGCTGTATTGCGTCATACATGTCTGATACATGATGTTTCATGTCGCGGAGCATTTGTATCTGTGCTCCGTGATTGAGGAACATGCGGCGCACTATCTCGGCAAGTATATCCTTGGCTGTGCGGGTTAGTCCTGTGTAGAACAGCAGGTGGCAAGGCGCGTACTGAGGGTCAGTGAAGAGATCGGAAGGAAGTCTGCGGCACAGGATGTCCTGTTCGAGACCTTTGGCGGATTGTAATAGTTTCACGCCTCCCATCACACCTCCATACTGGTCCTGCCATCCGCCGCCGGTTGTGAGGAGCTGTTCGAGCACCAGGGTCCGTTTGCATATCTCGGTCTTGTCCCAGGCGAGGGAGCAGAAATCGCTTATGGCCCCGAGTACGGTTGATGCGAGGATGCTGCTTGTGCCGAGTCCGCTCCCTGCCGGAATGGCAGAGAAAAGTGTGATTTCGAGTCCTCCACCCATGCCGGACAGCTGATCCCGCAGGGATGGGAAGTGTTCGGCGCAGAATTGCGGATGGAACCCGGCAAGAGCGAGAGCCGCTTTGGGTATGGAGAACGGTGAACCCACCTTCTTGAAATCGAGCAACTGTTCGTAAGTGCTGATGGTCTCTGCTGCTCCAAGGTCAATGCTGCGGCACACGATATGGGGTTCCTTGCATGGACGTATATAGGTCTGCAACGGCGGCTGACCGTTGAGCTCGATTGACATATTTATCACACTGCCTCCTTCCATAAGGCAATACGGAGGTGTGTCGGTCCATCCTCCAGCGATATCTATACGTACCGGAGAGCGGCTCCATACGATCTGGTCGGAGCATACGGCTCTTATGGGAAGCTCTTTGCGGAAAAGTACCGTGGATGTGAGTGCGGAACGGAGTATTTCGAAAGCTTTATCCTCATAGTTGTCATGCTTTTTGCCGCAATGACGGTATACCTCGGCACGAAACATTGAGTCGCTCATGAGTTTTATCAACGGTTCCGACTGTGACAGCTCTCCTGGCAGCTCTATGCCGTTTTCAGCGAATTGCCTGGCGGCATCGTGCAGATCAAGTTGATAGAACACACTGTGGGCATGATTGTCAGCAATGGCTTTCCAGTTGGAGTTGCGGTATCTGTGACGCTGAGCCACGAGTCGTGGCAAGGATGCTTCGTTGGACAGCTCCTCCGCGCTCATCATACGTTCAGCCGTCAGGCTTTCAATCCCTTGCAGCTGATCCTTGATGGCTTGTTCCATTTCCTCAAGTGTGGATACCACAGGGAAGCGTCGGCGTTGCTGTTCTGCTCCAGCAAATTTATCATCTATTCCGTAGACTCTGACAGCATATCTGCCGTCGTCCCCCACAGGGACAATGTCAACACACTGTCCCGCTTGTAGAGTTATGTCCCAGTTGTTGTCGGGAACTCCGGTCACAACATTGTCCTTTGTCAACTGCCATTTTGGACCCAGGCAGCTGTTCTCTATCCATATATTGGTGTTATCGCCGGTGAAGCGTCGGGATAAAAGTGAGTTTTGAACGAATATTGAAGGGTGGGGCTTGCAGTCGCGGTGGATTATCTCACGTTGATCGTTTATTCGGTTCTGTATTGCCAGCGTGGATGTGATCATCTCGCGGGTGGTCCCATAATGGTAGAATTTACCCCCCGGCAATGGCACAATCTCAACCAAAAGGGATGCAAGCTCCGGATCGGGGTTGGTGGGGTTAGTGCCTAATGCTCCTCCGAACTGGCTGTAGAGGTCGTATTCGCAAAGATTGCCGTCGGCATTCCTTGAGCGTTTGCGCAACAGCTCCACAGCTCTGTCGCTAAGTAGCCATACCCCTATATCCGTGAGATAATATCCTTCCTGTAGCAGTGTGTTGAGTTCTTCCACCGATGGTTTCTGAAGCATGCGTTCGAGGCGCGTGGGGGTGTCATGATGGCTGAAGAACACCCCATGGTTGCGTGCTATCGACGCGTCAAGCCATAGTCCGTAGCATACTACGTCGGCATCAGGCACCTGAGGGATCGCCTCGGAGGTGTGTATGTACACATCTCCGCTCACTATCATGGTGTGAAGCCTGTCGGGCGCAGCATCCATGATGCGCTCATATAGCGGGAGCTGTAAGTCGAGCAGAGTCTGCCCCAGCTTTTGACCTCTCTCCCACCTGAATATTGGCACAGGAGTCAGTATTTTGCCTGATGGGGCATACGCCGGCAGGCGTCGGCTCTGTCCTCCGGCATGAAGAAGTATGCGTTTCTCCTCTGCGAGCCAGGTTGCGAAATCAGCGTCTCCTCCCCATGCTCTGTGGCACTCTTCGAGTAGCCAGGAGGTGCCTCCTCCGCTTCCGAGGCGTGCATTTATCGGGTCGGAGGTGCAGAAATATTCTTTATCGGAGAGGCTTGTGACGTTGTGGAAATCGTTGACAAGATTGGGTGGCAATGATAGAAGTTTCTTAGGCATAACGTTTGAGATGATGTCTCGTGTGATGGCATTGAGAGTGCAAACTTAGTGAAAATATGTGATTATTCCGTACCTTTGTGTCAGGAAAAAGAAGTTGTCACCCTATTATCATAACAGTTACAGATTTACCACCATGAAAACATCTCACATCATCCTGTTGTCATTGTCAGCTATCACCTTGCCGATAAGAATGTCGGCCGCGTATAGTGAGACACCGGACTCCATGGACCTTATCCTCAATGAAGTGGTTGTGACAGGCTCCAATCAGGCTGTGAGCCGTGACCTTACCCCTTATACGGTTTCGGTCGTCAGCCATCGTCAGCTTGAAGCCACAGGTCAGACTCAGGTGCTGTCCGCTATTTCCGGACAGGTCCCGAGCCTGTTTGTCACCCAGCGTAGCATCATAGGTTTCGGGGTGAGCAACGGCGGCTCCGGGCATATCAAGATGCGAGGAGTCGGTGGCGACAGGGCAAGCGGAGTGCTCATGATGGTGGACGGTCAGCCTCAGTTTGCCGGGATCTATTCCCATCATGTAGCCGATTTCTATGACAAGGAAAGGGTTGAGCGTGTAGAGGTGCTCCGTGGCCCGGGGTCGGTGCTGTATGGCTCCAATGCCATGGCGGGTGTTGTCAATGTGATAACGCGCAATGCTGAAAGGCAAGGTGTCAGCACTACACTGTCAACCCAGTACGGAAGTTATAACACATGGCTTTCGTCCATATCCAACACTGTTAGGGCAGAGCGTTTTTCATCGCTCGTATCGCTGTCATACGATCGTACCGACGGTAATGTGGAAGGGTTTGATTTCAGGCAGTCAGGCGGTTATGGTAAGATTGGGTATGACATAAGTAAGGCGTGGAAGGCGGGAGCCGATTTCACTCTTACCAACTTCAAAGGTGATGACCCTGTGTATCCTAAGCTCTCCGATCCGGAGTCGGAAGATGTGTATCATCAGAGTGTGACGCGGGGCGAAGCGTCTTTGTCGTTGACTAACAATCATGGTTCGACCAACGGCAGCGCGATGCTTTATTACAGCTGGGGGAATCATGTGATCGATGATCCGCGTCATTTCCGTAGCAGTGATGACCGCCTCGGCGTGCTTGTTTATCAGAACTTTCATCCGTGGCGTGGCGCACAGATGACGGGAGGGTTTGATTTCAACACTTATTCAGGGAAGATACCCATATCGGGTGGAAAGCCTCACGAGGAAGGCTCGGTGACGACGATCGACCGAAAGACTGTCACTGAATACTCTCCGTATATAACTATTTCGCAGGCTGTATCTGGCGAACTGATAGTGATTAACGGAGGGTTGAGGATATGTAGCAGTGACAAGTTTGACACCCGATGGATACCTCAGGCGGGATTCTCCGTGAATCCCGGAGCCGGATTCAATATCAAGGCTTCAGTCTCAAAGGGCTATAGAAATCCGTCGTTCCGAGAGCTTTATCTGTACCGTATGGCTAATCCGGAGCTTGAGCCTGAAACCATGATGAATTATGAGATATCGGTAGGCAAGAGTTTTTCGAGATATCTTGGAGCCTCGGTGACAGCCTACTATTGCAAGGGTGACAATATGATACAGACTCTCGACATGAAGAATCAGAACACAGGTCGGTTCATAAACAAGGGTGTTGAACTGTCGTTGACATCCCATCCATTTTCCAGCCTTATGCTCAGTGCCACATACAGCTATCTGCACACTTCGCTCGAAAATCTTACCGGAGCTCCGCGCAATCAGTACTATCTCGGGGCTGACTGGCATGCCAGTGACCGGCTCAATATAAGTGCCGACCTGAAAGGAGTGGGCGGTCTCTATGTTCACGAGTCTGTTGACAGGCAATCTTACGCGCTTCTGAATCTCAAGGTGGCATATCAGGCGTGCCGTTATGCCTGTGTGTTCATGAGGTTGGAGAATATCACCGATTCGCGCTATGTAATTAACCGAGGCTACGATATGCCTGGCTTCACTGCCCTTGGCGGTGTTAAATTGAATTTTTGATTCTGAGCGGTATTGGTATTTCAGAATAAAGTGTTTACCTTTGTGGTACAGATTACATTCAATCCAATCTAAAAAACATACTACAATGGGACTATTTGACAAGATTTTCAAAGCTGTGCCCGAAGAGGACAAGCTCAGTAAGCAGGAATCGTTTGCAGGTATAGCTCTTGCTATGGCAGGGGCGGACGGAAGCATCGCCCAGTCAGAATGGGACGGCATATGCGCCTATCTGCGTCGTCTGCGTCTGTATGATAATTTTTCAGGGCCGGCTTTCGACAAGATGTTTGATAAGCTGTTCCGTATCCTCAAGAACCAGGGAGCCAGCGCGCTCGTGGCATGTTCTGTAGAGGGTCTTCCCGAGGATATGAAGCTTACCGCTTTCGCTTGTGCTGTTGATATCGCACTTGCCGATGGTGTTGTGGAGGATGAGGAGAAGGAGATCATCAACCAGCTCGCCGAGTCACTTCAGATCCCCGAAGCTACAGCAGTATCTATCATCGAGGTGCTGATCATCAAGAATAAGGCATAGGCGCGTAAAGCTCGTAGCCTTATACACACACGGCCAACCCTCTGTCGCGGCTTAGATCCGGGAGGGCTGGTCGCTTTTTTCGCTCCGGTATTTGTATGGGAGTGTAAGTTTTATTAACTTTGTGTCAAGTCACTGCTTGAAAGAATGGAGAAAAAAAGTATTTGGGATCTTAATCGTGTAGATGTAGAGCATTACAGGCGTCAGCCCAAGATGCGCCTGACCATAGTGCTTGACAATGTGCGCAGTCTTAATAATATAGGTGCGATATTCCGCACGTGCGACGCTTTTGCCGTTGAGCGCATTCTGCTGTGCGGCATCAGCGCTTGTCCTCCATCGCCTGAGATACATAAGACAGCCTTGGGCGCGGAGGATTCTGTGGAATGGGGGTATTTCTCCGATACTCGCGAGTGCATCGGTGCATTGCAGCGCGATGGATATACATTGTGCTGCCTTGAGCAGGTAAAAGGCAGTATAGAACTTCAGGATTTCATTCCCCAGTCAGGTAGGCGTTACGCGCTGGTGCTTGGGCATGAAGTCAACGGAGTGGACCAGGAAATCGTCAACCAGTGTGACGTGTGTCTTGAGATCCCGCAAAGAGGCACGAAACATTCGCTTAATGTGTCTGTGTCGGGCGGGATTGCAATATGGCACTTCTTCACCCATCTCGACAAACTTTTTTCGTAAGGATTTGTATTTTAGTTGGATTTTTTGTAATTTTACATTACGAAATAAACACACCAGACATATATGAATAAAGATTTCAGAAACTATGCCGTGCATCATCTCGGCATGAATGGTCTTGCTCTCGACCAGTATGCTTCGGCAGCTGCTCAGCAGATCACATCGTCATATATCTCCCCCACCATCATCGAGGAGCGTCAGCTCAATGTGGCGCAGATGGATGTATTCTCCCGCTTGATGATGGACCGCATCATCTTCCTTAGCACTGATGTCAACGACTATACTGCTACCGTTGTGCAGGGACAGCTCCTGTATCTTGACTCGGTCGATCCAGGCAAGGACATATCCATCTACCTGAACTCACCTGGCGGATCAGTGATAGCCGGTCTCGGACTTTATGATACAATGCAGCACATCAAGAGCGATGTGTCCACAATATGTATCGGCATGGCAGCATCCATGGCGGCGGTTCTTCTTGTGGCAGGTGCCCAGGGCAAGCGTCTTGCCCTCCCGCATTCGCGAGTGATGATCCATCAGCCTCTCGGCGGTGTGCAGGGTCAGGCATCTGATATCGAGATAACAGCTCGTGAGATACTCAAGTACAAGGCTGAGCTTTATAGGATAATCGCTGACCATTCAGGGATGTCGCTTGAGCGTATAGAGGCTGATGCCGACCGTGACTACTGGATGACAGCCCAGGAAGCCAAGGAGTATGGTATGATTGACAATGTGCTTCTTCCTGAAAAGAAATAATGGCAAAGAAAAGTGGTAACAACAATGGTAACGGCGGCATAGGATCGTCTACTGTGAAGTGCTCGTTCTGCGGAAAGGAGCCTTCCTATACTGACATCCTTGTGCCAAGTCCATTGGGTGATGCGTATATATGCAGCGACTGTGTAGCTCAGATTGAAGGTCTGCTTAAGGATTATTTCCCCGAAGGAGGAGATGTGCCAGCCCATCCCAAAGGACGTAAAGGGACCAAAAAGGATTCGGAACCTGTCGGGAAGCTCCCGACACCGGTGCAGATACGTGAGTTCCTTGACCAGTATGTGATAGGTCAGGACGATGCCAAAAAGTATCTGTCTGTGGCGGTGTATAATCATTACAAACGTCTTGCCCAGACAAGCGACGATGTGGATATCGAGAAGAGCAACATCATAATGGTAGGTCCTACCGGAACTGGCAAGACTCTACTTGCCAAGACCATAGCCCGTCAGCTCGATGTCCCCTTTGCCATAGTGGATGCTACGGTGCTAACCGAGGCTGGATATGTCGGTGAGGATATCGAGAGCCTTCTTGTGCGTCTGCTCCAGGCTGCCGATTATGATGTGGCAAGAGCAGAAAAAGGCATTGTATTCATCGATGAGATCGACAAGATAGCCCGCAAGGGCGATAATCCGTCCATCACCCGCGACGTGTCGGGCGAGGGGGTTCAGCAAGGTCTGCTGAAACTCCTTGAGGGATCAGTGGTGAATGTGCCGCCTCAGGGTGGACGCAAGCATCCCGAGCAGAAAATGATACCGGTGGACACCAAGAATATTCTCTTCATCTGCGGAGGCGCATTCGACGGAATAGAACGCAAGATAGCCCATCGTCTCAACACTCATGTGGTGGGGTTCACCGGACGTGCCGAACGTTCTAAGATCGATTCTGACAACTATCTGAAGTATATCGCCCCGCAGGATCTAAAATCATTTGGGCTGATTCCTGAAATCATAGGTCGTCTCCCGGTGCTCGTACATCTCGACCCGCTCGACAGGGATGCTCTCCTGAAGGTACTTACCGAGCCAAAGAATGCTATCATACGCCAGTATGAGAAGCTTTTCGCGATGGACGGTGTCAAGCTGACATTTGCTCCGGAGACACTTGAATTCATTGTCGACAAGGCTATTGAATATAAGCTCGGAGCCCGAGGTCTGCGCACGATTGTGGAGACTGTGATGATGGACCCCATGTACGACACACCTTCACTGAAGATCAACGAGCTCGTGATAACACGTGAATTTGCAGAAGAGAAAATAAAGAAGGCATATATCGGGTGATACCCATCACCTGTCTTTCACCTTTCACCTAAAAACACCCCTCTCAAGCCATGAACAAGACTCTTCACGCTGCATTAAAGGAGCATTTCGGATTTGATTCCTTCAAAGGGAACCAGGAAGCCATTATGACAAGCCTGCTTGACGGTCATGATGTCTTTGTCCTGATGCCGACAGGTGGAGGGAAATCGCTATGCTATCAGCTTCCGGCTCTTATGATGGATGGCACTGCAATAGTGATATCCCCTCTGATTGCCCTTATGAAGAACCAGGTTGATGCTATGCGTCATTTCAGCGAAGAGGATAAAGTGGCTCATTTTCTCAACTCATCCCTCAACCGTGCCGCTATCGACACGGTGAAGTCCGATATACGTTCAGGTCAGACCAAACTTCTGTATGTGGCTCCTGAATCATTGACCAAGGAGGAGAACATAGAGTTTCTTAAGACGGTCAAGATTTCATTCTATGCTGTCGACGAAGCTCATTGCATCTCTGAGTGGGGGCATGATTTCCGTCCGGAATACCGCAGGATACGCCCGATCATCAATGAGATAGACGCTCGTCCTGTGATTGCTCTCACAGCTACAGCCACCCCTAAAGTGCAGCATGACATACAGAAGAACCTTGGGATGGCTGATGCCGTGGTCTACAAGTCGTCTTTCAACCGTGCGAATCTTTATTACGAGATCCGTCCCAAGACTTCGATGATTGACAAGGAGATCATAAAGTTCATAAAGTCCCATCCAGGCAAGAGCGGTATAATATACTGCCTGAGCCGCAAAAGGGTGGAGGAACTTGCTGAAATGCTCCGCGTCAATGACATAAAGGCACTCCCTTATCATGCCGGCATGGATGCTGCAACGCGCAGTGCCAACCAGGATGCTTTCTTGCTGGAGGAAGTGGATGTGATAGTCGCCACCATAGCATTCGGAATGGGTATCGACAAGCCCGATGTGAGATTTGTGATACACTACGATATGCCCAAGTCACTTGAAGGATACTATCAGGAGACCGGCAGGGCAGGACGTGACGGCGGTGAGGGACAATGTATAACATTCTACTCGGCAAAGGACCTCCAGAAGATGGAGAAGTTCATGCAGGGTAAGCCTGTGGCCGAACAAGAGATTGGCAAGCAGCTATTGCTTGAGACTCAAAGCTACGCCGAAGCAAGTTCTTGCCGGAGGCGTTCTCTCCTCTTCTATTTTGGTGAACAATTCCAAGAAGACAATTGCCACAATTGCGACAACTGTTTAAATCCCAAGAAAAAAGTGGAAGCTAAAGAAGATTTGTGCGCGGTGCTTGAGACAGTCATCGCTCTTAAGGAAAAATTCAAGGCTGATTATGTGAGTGATGTAGTGCTCGGACGTACCACTCCTATGGTCAAATCATATGGTCACGACGAACTGGAAGTGTTCGGCTGTGAAAAGGGTGCCGATGATCGTCTCATTAGTGCCGTTATACGTCAGGCTACCCAGATGGGTTATCTGGAGCGTGACATAGAGAACTATGGCACACTTTCGATCACATCTAAAGGTAAGAAGTTCCTCAACAAGCCTGAGTCTTTCAAGGTGGTAGAGGACTCCGATTTTTCGGACGAACCGGAACCAGAGATGATGAAGAGCGGTGCTTCATGTGCTGCCGACACCGAACTTTTCAGTATCCTCAAGGACCTTCGTAAGAAGGTTGCCAAGCAGCAGGGATTGCCTCCGTATGTCATATTTCAGGATCCATCGCTGGAGGCTATGGCGACCACCTATCCGATATCAATCGAGGAGTTGCAGAACATCCCGGGTGTGGGTATCGGCAAGGCGAAGCGTTACGGAGCCGACTTCATAAGGCTTATCAAACGTCATGTTGAGGACAACGAGATAGAGCGGCCGGAGGATCTTCGCGTTCGCAGCATCCCTGACAAGAATTCCACCAAGCTGTACATAATCACTCTCATTGACCGAAAAATACCTCTTGAGGAGATAGCTCATTCCAAGGGGCTGGAATTCAGCGAGCTTATCGACGAGATTGAGGCAATAGTATATTCCGGTACAAAGATTAATATAAATTATTATATCGATGATATAATCGATGAAGACTCCCAGGAGGAGCTTTTCGATTTCTTCAGGGACAATGAGACCGACGATCTCAATAACGCGTTCCGTGAGTTCGGCAACGACTTCACGGAGGATGAGATACGCCTTGCCCATATCAAGTTCGTTTCCGAGATGGGAAACTGATCCATTTCAATTAACATCATTCACGCTTTCCGCTAATCAGTAAAGATAATGCCTAACGTCATAGACTACAGGGATGTCACTATACATCGCAATTCACTGATCACTCTCAAACATATAGATCTGAAAGTGGGTCAGGGTGAGTTTGTGTATATAATTGGTAAAGTGGGAAGCGGCAAATCGAGTTTGTTGAAATCATTCTATGCCGACGTTCCTGTGGCATCAGGGAGCGCGCGGGTGCTCGATTATGACCTTTCATCCATAAGGTCGCGCGATATCCCTTATCTGCGTCGTCAGATAGGTATTGTATTCCAGGACTTCAGGTTGCTCACCGATCGCAGCGCGGAGGATAATCTGCGTTTTGTCCTTCGGGCTACAGGATGGACTGATCGTGCGGAGATTGATGAGCGCATATCAGATGTGCTTAAGAGTGTAGGCATGGAGAACAAGAAGTACAAGAAGCCGCATGAGTTGTCGGGAGGCGAGCAGCAGCGCATAGTGATAGCGCGGGCTCTTCTCAATAAGCCTCCTTTGATTCTTGCTGACGAGCCTACCGGTAATCTTGACCCTTCCACCGGCGAGTCCATAGTGAGCTATCTTCACACTGTAGCCCGGGAGGGCACGACTGTGATTATGGCTACGCATAACATGTCGCTTGTGGAGCAGTTTCCGGCACGAACTCTCATCTGTTCTCAACGTACGTTGAGATAAAGATAGGTTTTTCTGCATCGTTTGATTGTCACGTATATTTTACGATGCGATATTCAACAAGAGAGGGTCGCTGAATTCAGCGACCCTCTCTTGTTGAATATTATGGATGTTGTCAGGTTATTCCCACTCTATGGTTGCCGGCGGCTTGGAGGAGATGTCGTAGCATACTCGGTTGACACCTCTTACCTTATTGATGATGTCGTTGCTCACCTTTGCCATAAAGTCGTAAGGCAGATGTGCCCAGTCGGCAGTCATGGCGTCGGTTGAAGTCACGGCGCGAAGCGCAATGGCGCGTTCATAGGTACGCTCGTCGCCCATCACGCCCACGCTCTGTACGGGCAGAAGGATTGCTCCTGCCTGCCACACCTTATCGTAGAGGTCCCAGTCGCGGAGTCCTTGGATGAAGATATCGTCGGCATCCTGGAGTATTCTTACTTTCTCAGGAGTTATGTCGCCAAGGATGCGTACCGCCAGTCCGGGTCCGGGGAATGGATGACGCTTGATGAGGTGTTCAGGCATACCGAGCTGACGCCCTACGGAGCGTACTTCGTCCTTGAAAAGAAGGCGCAGTGGCTCGCATAGCTTAAGGTTCATCTTTTCGGGCAGACCTCCTACATTGTGATGGCTCTTGATGGTGGTGCCGGTTATTGACAGGGATTCTATACAGTCGGGGTAGATGGTGCCTTGTGCAAGCCACTTTACATCTTCTATCTTGTGAGCCTCTTCATCGAATACGTCAATGAATCCTTTACCGATTATCTTACGCTTGCGTTCAGGTTCGGTGACGCCTTCCAGTTCGCTGAAGAATTTGGCTGATGCGTCTACACCTATGACATTGAGCCCGAGACATTCGTAGTCGTTAAGCACATTGCGGAATTCATTCTTGCGGAGCATTCCGTGGTCCACGAATATGCAGGTGAGATTCTTGCCGATCGCGCGGTTCAGGAGTACTGCCGCTACCGACGAGTCCACTCCGCCGCTCAGTCCGAGCACCACCTTGTCGTCGCCAAGCTGTTCGCGAAGTGATCTGACGGTTGATTCTATAAATGATTCTGCGGTCCAGTCAAGCTTGCCGCCGCATATGTCCACTACGAAATTGCGCAGGAGTTGTGTTCCGTGTTCCGAATGGAACACTTCGGGATGGAACTGTACGCCCCATGTATTTTCCCCCTCTACCTGATAGGCTGCGATCCTTACCTTGTCGGTCGACGCTATGGTCCTGAATCCGTCGGGGATTGACGTGATGGTATCGCCATGGCTCATCCATACTTGGGAGCCTACCGGAATATTTTGCATCAATGGGTTTTCATTGTCGATGCTTGACAGATGGGCGCGTCCGTATTCACGTGACGGTGCCGGCTCCACCGAGCCTCCTGAAGTGTAAGCTATGAACTGTGCGCCGTAGCATATGCCGAGCACCGGCAGATGAGAGCGCAGACGCGACAGGTCGGTACGGAAAGCTTTCTCGTCATACACCGAGAAAGGTGAGCCCGAGAGGATGACTCCTATCACCGATGGGTCATCGTAAGGGAACTTGTTGTAGGGAACGATCTCGCAATACTCGCCGAGCTCGCGTACTCGCCGCCCGATGAGCTGCGTTGTCTGCGACCCGAAGTCGAGAATAATGATTTTTTCCTGCATAAGAAGTTGTTGATCTTGATTGTTGTGCAAAGTTAGCAATTGTTATGTTAAATATCACGCTCCGACATCAGATTTTTTGCTAATTTTGCACCTCGGAATCCTCTTTGCTCTCCATAAATCATAGTCAGATGTCAAATATCAAGCTCTTTCTTACAGATGTTGACGGCACTCTTACGGACGGCGGTATGTATTATACTGCTTCGGGTGACGTCATGAAGAAGTTTAACGCACGTGACGGAATGGGGCTTCAGCTCCTTCAGCGTGCGGGGGTGAGAGTAGGGATTGTCACAAGCGAGAACACTCCCATAGTGAGTACTCGTGCCGCCAAACTCGGGCTCGACTATCTGGTGCAGGGGAGCCGTGACGGAGGCAAGCTGACTGCTGCCCTCGACATATGCGGAGAGTTGGGGATTGGTATTGATGAGGTGGCATATATTGGCGATGATGTCAATTGTGCGGCATTGCTTGCGGCGGCAGGTGTTCGTGCGTGTCCCGCCGATGCGGTGCCTGAGGTCAAAGGGATTCCTGGTATGCGCGTGATGACACTCCGCGGCGGCGAAGGGTGTGTGCGCGAGTTTATTAATCAACTGCTCGAAGAATGAAAGAAGCTAAGTTGTCAGTGACTTTTCTGCTGCTTACGGTCACATTTTGCGTGTGCCTTATTGTCAGCAATCTTATGGAGATCAAGACTGTTGATCTCGGTCCGCTCACTATTACTGCCGGAGTCATAGTGTTTCCGATATCCTATATACTGAACGACTGTATAGTGGAGGTGTATGGATTTGCCAAGGCTCGTCTTGTGATATGGATAGGTTTCGGTATGAACCTGCTTGTGTCGCTGCTGCTACAGCTTGGAATAATTCTTCCAGGGGCTGATTCCTGGGCAGGGCAGGATGCCATGGAGATGATATTCGGAGCTGTGCCAAGGATTTTTGCTGCCAGCTTTGTGGCGTTTCTGTGCGGTTCGATGGTTAATGCCTATGTGATGTCGAGAATGAAACTGGCTTCATCAGGAGGCAAGGGATTTTCTCTTCGTGCGATAGTGTCTTCGCTATGGGGCGAAGGGGTCGACTCGGTGATATTCTTCCCGATAGCATTCGGAGGAGTTTTGGCATGGGGCGAGATAGGGATGCTTATTGTCACACAGACTGTGCTTAAGACTCTTTATGAGGTGATGATACTTCCTGTCACCATGCGTGTTGTCAATCTGCTGCGCAGGTATGAGGGTGCGATTGACACCGTTGCCCCGAAATCCTACAAATGGTGGAAAATAAGTGAGCTGTGACACTTTCGGACATTGTATTGAATGAAGGGCGCAGATATCTGCGCGGAGTACGTTGGGTGTGGATAGATCTCGATGACACACTCATAGATTTTCGCGCCAATTCGCTCGCGGCATTGCGTATCACTTACGAGCAGTGCTCATTGGAGCGTTATTTCCGTTCATGTGACGAGTGGATCGAATGCTACATGCGTCACAATCATGCTCTTTGGGACCGTTATAACCGTGCTGAGATCACTCAGGGGCATCTGCGCCTTCACAGGTTTCTTGATCCTATAAGGGAGCGCACTCTTATCAGTGAAGAGGAGTTTGCTGCCGAAGCCAGGCATATGGATATACTGTATCTGTCGATTCTTGCCAGGCAGAAGTGTATGGTGCCAGGGGCAATGGAGCTTGTAGAGCATCTGCGTGCACACGCTTATAATATAGGTATACTCTCCAACGGCTTCAGAGATGTGCAATATCGTAAGCTTCACACTGTGGGTCTTGATGCGCTCGTGGATACCGTAGTGCTGAGTGATGACATAGGTGTGAACAAGCCTGATCCCCGCATCTTCATACATGCCATGGAAAGAGTGGGGGATATGTGTCCTGACAGTCACCTGATGATAGGTGACAATCCGTCAACCGATATCGATGGGGCGCGTGGCGCAGGATGGCGGTCAGTCCTCTTCGATTGCTCTGCCGGGAGGCTTTCAATCTCGCAGGATGGCATCATCACCACATCTTTGAGAGAGATGATACCGCTGTTATCGAGGAGCGATAACGCGTAATGCGGTGAAAAAGTGAAATTTATGTGAAATAATATCGCTTAAGGTTTTGTCAATTCAAAAAAAGTTACGATATTTGCACCTGCAAAACTCGAACCCCCCTTCGGGTATAGCTCTGCGAAGTATATTTAATAAATTATAAATCCACCTTTAGAAATGACTAAAGCCGACATTGTCAACGAGATTTCCAAGTCAACAGGCATCGACAAGGCCAATGTACTTGAGACTATCGAGAAGTTTATGGAGACCGTAAAGGATTCACTCTCTCATGGCGAGAGTGTTTATCTCCGCGGATTTGGCAGCTTCATCACCAAGGTGCGTTCAGAAAAGACCGCACGTAACATCTCCAAGAACACAACCATCATCATCCCTGAGCACCGCATCCCTGCTTTCAAGCCTGCAAAGGTGTTCATGGAGGAGGTTAAGAACAATCTTGACTAATCTTATTCGTCTAATCATTAATCATAGCAATCATGCCAAGCGGAAAAAAGCGTAAAGGCCACAAGATGGCTACCCACAAGCGTAAAAAGCGTCTTCGCAAGAACCGTCATAAGAAAAAGTAATTGACGGCCCGACGCGCCAGCATTGCGCAATGAACACGAAGAACAAACTAACAGCCGGGCTCGCTCACAAGTGCGGTATCCGTGCCTCGGTTTGTTCTTTGCGTTATTGCATACATATGTAAACCGTTCCCCGCCGAGCCGTGACAGGCACGGCGCATTATAAAAATTACAACACCCTCATTCAAGGAATTAATGAAAAGTGAACTGATCGTCGATGTACAGCCCTCCGAAGTCTCAATAGCACTTCTGGAGGATTCGAGGCTCGTCTCTCTTCAGAAAGAGGCGCGCAACATTGCCTATGCCGTCGGCGACATATACCTGGCTAAAGTAAAGAAGCTTATGCCGGGTCTCAATGCCGCCTTCGTCAATGTTGGCTACGAGAAGGACGCTTTTCTTCACTACTTGGATCTTGGTTCGCAATTCTCAACCTATTCATCGTTCATCAAGAGTGCCATTGTCGACAAGAAAGCTGCCGACACATCGGTGTCGAAGATGAAGCGACTGCCCGACATAGATAAGCACGGAACTATAACCAATGTACTTCAGCCGGGTCAGGAACTCCTCGTACAGATAGTCAAGGAGCCCATATCATCCAAGGGTCCGCGACTCACTACCGAAATCACATTCACAGGTCGATATATGGTGCTGATACCTTTCGGCGACAAGATTTCGGTGTCAGCCAAAATCAAGACCACTGAAGAAAAACTACGTCTGCGACAACTTATAGATAGCATACGTCCGAAGAATTTCGGAATCATCATACGCACATCAGCCGAAGGTAAAAGTGTGAGAGATCTTCATCATGAGCTCCGCACTCTTCTGAGATGCTGGGAGGAGACAGTGGCTAAAGCACGCACAGCGACAGCCCCGGCACTGATATTCGAGGAGGAAAGCCGTATAGTAGGTATGCTGCGTGATGTGTTCAGCCCTACATTCGAGAGTATTCATGTCAACGACAAGGAGACTTACAGCCAGATAGCGAAATATGTTGAGCTTATATCTCCTGAAAGCAAGGATATAGTGAAGCTCTACGAGAGTGATGTCCCCATTTTCGATCATTTCAGCATCACAAGGCAGATCAAGTCATCGTTTGGAAAGACAGTTTCCTTCAAGTCTGGTGCATATGTGATAATCGAGCATACCGAGGCCCTTCATGTCATAGACGTCAATTCTGGCAACCGATCCAAGGCTGCCCCCGACCAGGAAAGCAATGCACTCGAAGTGAATCTTCGTGCTGCCGACGAGATAGCCAGGCAGTTGCGCCTGCGTGATATGGGTGGCATCATAGTGGTCGACTTCATTGATATGAATAAAGCGGAGAACCGTCAGAAGCTTTATGAGCATATGCGTGAGGTGATGGCTAATGACCGCGCCCGCCACAATATCTTGCCTCTGAGCAAATTCGGGCTTATGCAGATCACTCGTCAGCGTGTGCGCCCGGCTCTTGATATCATAACGAGCGAGGAATGCCCATCCTGTCATGGAAAGGGCGAGGTCCAGCCGTCTCTGCTCTTTACCGATACTCTCCATGAGAAGCTCGACTATCTGGTTAATATACTTAAAGTAAAGGATTTTGTCCTGTATGTTCATCCGTATGTGGCAGCCTATCTCAAGAAAGGGTTCCCTTCGCTATATCGTAAATGGCAGTGGGAATACGGATTCTGTTTCCGCCTCTGCCCGGATGAGTCACTCGCTTATTTACAGTATCGCGTGCTTGACAAGGAGCACAATGAGATAGATCTGAAAGAGGAAAAGGATATAGCGTCATCAGCCACGAAATCCAAATCCAGAACCAAGAACCGTACAAAGGAAGAATAGCCCTTCCCATTGAGCAGTGGAGATTCATATTGTCTCCCGCCATATTTTTACAGTATCCAAGCCTCCCGGTAAGCATTATGAATAGCTGCGGGAGGCTTTTCTGTTGTGCGTTTAAATATGGGATACTTTTGGGGAATTGTATTCTTTGATGATTGTTATTATGGCAGACCCTTGTTCTATGTGGCTATTGGTGCTTAATTGTCAGCTGTCATATCTGTGATGTGTTTGTTTTAGAATTTAATCCGATCGCAGATTGTTTTAGGTGAAATAGATTAGTATTATATCTATTTTGCGTATTTTGCATTATTTTTCAAAAAAAGTTGCCAAAGTATTTGCATAGTTCCTGAAAACTCTCTACCTTTGCATCGCAATTGAGGGAAAGGCCTCAGCAAAGGTTTGAAATCACAAATTACAGATCTTTAAATTGCAAAATGATGACTTCGTAGCTCAGTTGGTAGAGCAACTGACTCTTAATCAGTGG